>OLZO01000112.1_pt1 | contig 69642 bp, 64 predicted proteins | sample 1644431 | NCBI WGS metagenome assembly OLZO01 (sample SAMEA103958145, study PRJEB25191) | human gut metagenome | biome: human-associated habitat [ENVO:00009003]; feature: intestine environment [ENVO:2100002]; material: feces | place: Germany | collected 2013/2015
GAGCAATTGACTCTTAATCAATGGGTCCAGGGTTCGAGTCCCTGAGGGTGTACAAGGTATAAGGCGGTTATCAAATAATGATGACCGCTTTTTTTATGCAATTAATTCTCATTCTCCGGGAATACTTCCTATCTTTGCACTCCGAAATCAATTAAAAGCGTAAACACATTGGATTGGTTATACAGTTTATTCGTTGAACATTCCGCTCTACAGGCGGTTGTGGTACTCTCGTTGATCTCCGCTATCGGCTTGGGACTGGGAAAAATACACATTTGCGGCATATCGTTAGGCGTGACGTTTGTATTTTTTGCAGGTATCATTGCCGGACATTTCGGGTTGTCTATTGACCCGCAAATGCTGAACTATGCGGAGAGTTTCGGGTTGGTAATCTTTGTGTATGCGTTGGGCTTACAGGTCGGCCCCGGTTTCTTCAGTTCGTTCCGTACGGGCGGCGTACAACTGAATATGCTGGCTGTGGGGGTAGTGCTGATTGGTACGGTGATGACACTCTTAGGAAGTTACGGACTGGGAATATCGCTGCCGGATATGGTGGGAATTCTTTGTGGTGCTACTACTAACACACCTGCGCTGGGTGCTGCACAGCAAACTCTGAAACAGATGGGTATCGAAGCAAATACGCCGGCTTTGGGATGTGCGGTGGCATATCCGTTGGGCGTAGTGGGAGTAATTCTTGGTATTCTGATGATACGCAAGGCGTTGGTTCGTAAGGAAGACTTGGAGATCAAAGAGAAAGACGATGCGAACAAACCGTATATCGTTGCATTTCAGGTCCACAATCCGGCAATCTTTAATATGAGTGTGAAGGATATAGCTCAATTGAGTTATCCTAAATTCGTCATATCCCGTTTGTGGCGGGATGGGAATGTGAGCATTCCCACTTCTGAGAAAGTGATAAAAGAAGGCGACCGCCTGCTGGTCATCACCTCGGAAAAGAATGTGCCTGCACTAACCGTACTGTTTGGTGAGCAGGAAAATACGGACTGGAACAAGGAAGACATTGATTGGAATGCCATCGACAGCCAGCTGATTTCACAGCGCATTGTGGTGACACGTCCGGAACTGAACGGAAAGAAATTGGGTTCGCTTCATCTGCGCAATCATTATGGAATCAATATTAGCCGTGTATATCGTAGCGGAGTATTGCTGCTGGCTACGGCAGAGCTTACCTTGCAATTAGGCGACCGGTTGACGGTAGTAGGTGAGGCCGCTGCTATACAGAATGTGGAAAGAGTACTGGGAAATGCAGTGAAGAGCCTGAAAGAACCTAATCTCGTGGCTGTATTTGTTGGTATTATCCTGGGACTTGCCCTAGGTGCTATCCCTATTGCTATTCCGGGTGTAAGCACTCCGGTGAAGCTGGGATTGGCAGGCGGACCGATTATCGTAGGTATCCTTATCGGTACTTTCGGCCCCAGAATGCACATGGTTACGTATACCACACGCAGTGCGAACCTGATGCTTCGTGCACTGGGTTTGTCGCTTTATCTGGCTTGTCTGGGCCTGGACGCGGGCGCTCATTTCTTCGATACAGTCTTTCGTCCCGAAGGATTGCTGTGGATAGCTGTGGGCTGTGCGCTGACGGTAGTTCCTGTATTGATTATGGGAGTTATTGCTTTTCGTTGGATGAAGGTGGACTTCGGTTCGGTAGCCGGTATGTTGTGTGGAAGTATGGCGAATCCGATGGCATTGAATTATGTGAATGATACCATTCCCGGTGATAATCCTTCAGTTTCTTATGCTACGGTTTATCCTTTGTGCATGTTCCTGCGTGTGATTATCGCACAAGTGCTGTTGATGTTCTTTTTAAGTTGATAGTGAAGAGTTGGGAACGTAGAGTTAAGGATTGGGGACGTAGAGTTGAGGATTAGAAACGTAGAGTTGAGGTTTGGAATGAAGACACAAGCCCATATATAATTTGTAAATTGTAATTTGTAATTAGATATCATGAGTAATATTACCCCTGAAAGCATCATGAGCGACTTGCGTTATTTGCAGTTGCTGTCACGCAGTTTCCCTACAATTGCGGATGCCAGTACAGAAATAATCAATTTGGAAGCTATACTGAACCTCCCGAAGGGGACAGAACACTTCCTGACCGATATTCATGGTGAATATGAAGCTTTTCAGCATGTGTTGAAGAACGCTTCGGGAGCCGTGAAGCGAAAAGTGAATGAAATCTTCGGGCATACCCTGCGTGAAAGTGAGAAGAAAGAGATATGTACGCTGATTTACTATCCCGAAGAGAAGTTGCAACTGATTAAAGAACAGGAGGCTGACCTGGACGACTGGTATCTGATAACATTGAACCAGCTGGTGAAAGTTTGCCAGAATGTATCTTCCAAATATACACGCTCAAAGGTACGCAAGGCACTTCCGGCAGAATTTTCGTATATCATTCAGGAATTGCTGCATGAGTCGAGTGTAGAGCCTAATAAACATGCCTATATCAATGTGATTATCAGCACTATCATCTCTACCAAGCGTTCAGATGATTTCATCATCGCGATGTGTAATCTTATCCAGCGGCTGACGATTGATTCCCTGCACATCGTAGGAGATATTTACGACCGTGGTCCGGGAGCGCATATCATTATGGATACACTCTGCGATTATCATAACTTCGATATCCAGTGGGGAAACCATGACATTCTTTGGATGGGAGCAGCGTCGGGTAATGACGCCTGTATTGCCAATGTGATCCGTATGTCGATGCGTTACGCTAATCTGGCGACATTGGAAGACGGGTATGGCATTAACTTGCTGCCGCTTGCCACGTTTGCCATGGATACCTATGCGGATGATCCCTGTACAATCTTTGCACCGAAGATGAACTTCGCAGATGGTAACTATAACGAGAAGACTTTGCGGTTGATTACCCAGATGCATAAAGCCATTACGGTGATACAGTTCAAACTGGAAGCGGAGATTATAGATCGTCGTCCTGAGTTTGGCATGCAGAACCGAAAGTTGCTGGAAAAGATTGATTTCGAGAAAGGCGTTTTTGTGTACGAAGGAAAGGAATATCCGCTTCGCGATACCAACTTCCCGACGATTGATCCGGCTGATCCGTATCGCCTGTCAGATGAGGAACGGGAGTTGATTGATAAGATTCATGCTTCGTTCATGAACAGTGAAAAGCTGAAGAAGCACATGCGCTGTTTATTTACGTATGGTGGTATGTATCTGATTTGTAATAGTAACCTGTTGTATCATGCTTCGATGCCTCTGAATGAAGATGGCAGTTTCAAGCGTGTCCGCATCGGAAAGAAAGAATATTGGGGCAAGAAATTATTGTGTAAAACGGACCAGCTGATACGTACAGCTTATTTTGATGAAGACGGTACGGAAGAGAAGAGTTTTGCGCTGGATTATGTGTGGTATATGTGGTGTGGCCCAAATGCTCCATCGTTTGACAAGGATAAGATGGCAACGTTTGAACGCTATTTCATCGGAGATAAAGAACTGTCTAAGGAGACCAAAGGATATTATTATACTTTGCGTAACCGTGCGGATATTTGCGAGCGTATTCTTGCGGAATTTGAGGTTACAGGTCCTCATTCACACATCATTAACGGGCATGTGCCTGTGAAGATTATCAAAGGTGAGAAGCCGATAAAAGCAGACGGTAAACTGCTGGTGATTGACGGTGGATTCTCCAAGGCATATCAGCCGGAAACCGGAATTGCCGGATATACGCTGGTATATCATTCACATGGCTTACAGCTAGTGCAACATGAACCGTTCCAAAGCCGTCAGAAAGCAATAGAAGAGGGACAGGATATCAAATCCAATACTTTCGTCGTTGAGTTCAATTCACAACGCATGATGGTGAAAGATACCGATAAGGGAAAAGTACTGGTAACGCAGATACAGGACCTGAAGAAGTTGCTGGTAGCGTATAGGACGGGATTTATAAAGGAAAAGAACTGAATACTGAGTATTAGGTATTGACTGCTACACATAATGTATTGACAAATGTTTAATACCTAATAACGTAAATGACTCATTATTTCGGGTTATGAATGAACTCACCACAGATTACACAGATTGACACAGATTCTATTTTACTGATTATTAGATTAATAAATCTGTGTGAATCTGTGTAATCTGTGGTGAGTCTTATTCATTACTATACCGTTATACGCCAATTCTTATATCGAATTTACGTTAATACTTAGTATTTAAACAGCACCACTCCTCCTTCCAGGATCACTCCTTTATCGTAAGTAACTCCCTTGTTGTAGTAGCGGCTGCCGCCGTAACCACCGGTGACAAATATACCGAGGCGGTCTGTTAAGCGATATTCCAGATTGACGCGTGCCTGGAGGGCATAGAGGCGTGCAGGGAAACCGTAATCTTTATTCTTGAAGTTTTCGATGTGCTGGAAGCCCAGGTCACCGCTGATGAACAACTGCTTGTACAAAGGTAATTCGAGACCGGCACGATAGAAGAGGGAGGCGGAAAACTTATCGCTGAAATCCAGATAGTGCGTACCACCGCCTAAGATGGTATAGAACAACTTGTTCTTGAAACGGGCACCTACATTCAGCTTTGTAGTGTTTCCTCCGAAAAGCATTAGCTGTACTTTCGTATCCGGATTGGCATTTACCAGACCTAACTGGAAGCCATCGAAGTTCTCCTTATAGTAATTGAATAATCCAATTTGCAATCCTTTTCCGCTTTTTGCCATGTTCATGGGGGCAAGTTGTGCACCGGTAAAACTTCCGCCTACCACGTTACCGAGTCCGGATATTTGCATACCGTGCATGTCTTCTCCTGTGATGTTACCCAAGCCGCTGATTTGTATGCCTCGCAGACTTTGGCCTACAATATTCAGAAGTCCGGAAGTGGTGATGCCATTGAAGCTCTCACCTGCAATATTGGCTAATCCTGCCAGGTGCACACCCGAAGAGCTCTCACCGCTAATGTTCAGCAGACCACCTATGATAACACCACTGGTGTTGTCTCCTGTTATATTGGTGAGCCCCGAGAAAATGACACCTTGTGCATGATTTCCCGTGATACCGACTAAACCGGATATGGATACGCCACTGAGATTATTCCCATTCACGTTACTGATACCGGCAATCTGGACGCCTCGCATACTGCCTCCTACTAAGTTGGCAAGTCCTGTGATTTGTACACCGTTCATGTCACGCAACACCACTCCACCCAGTAGATTGATACCCACGCCGTTCAGGCGGTTCATGGAGGAAAAAAGACCGAGGTTGAGGCAGGTACTGCCGACAGTATCAGTCTGCTGTGTAGACATGTTCTTCCACAAGGATAGGTTGATGCCGACGGGCTCTCTGTCTTTCTTTGTTGTTGACGGACTGTCAGTGGTCTGTGCAGGGAGTGTACCCGCAACCATCAGTAATGCAATAATGGATGGAAATAATCGTCTCATTGGTTTCAATCTTTAATTTCGTCCGGCCAAGGGGCTAATTTGCCGGTGGCACGAAGCGTAGGACGCTGTGCATCTACCGACCGGAGATAGTTACTTAATTTCTGTGCTAATTTCTTTACGATACGCGGATTCTTTATAGCCACGTCGTTTTTCTCGCTGATATCTTCCGGAATATTAAACAGTTCACGTTTACCGTCCGCAAAGTAATATACAAGTTTCCAGTCACCGGAGCGGATGGAGCAGGTAGCCCCAATACCCGGGCCCGAAGGTCCCCAACTATGGGGATAGTGCCAATAGATATCGCGATCCTTGACTTTACCCTTTCCTGTCAACAACGGCATAAAACTGATACCATCCCTTTGTTGCACGGTAGTGTACTTCTGGACACCTGCTATCTCAAGAATAGTCGGGTAGAAATCTTCAATCATCAGATAATCTCCACATTTAGTGTCCGGAGCTACTACACCGGGCCAGCTCACGATCATCGGTTCGCGTACACCGCCCTCGTAAGCGGAACCTTTTCCGCTGTTAAGCGGGTAATTCTGTGTATGCAGTTCTCCGGCACGGGTATGTGCAGCCAGTCCGCCATTATCGGACATGAAAAGAATGACTGTATTTTCTGTCAGATGGTTGCGTTCCAGATAATCCATCAGATCTCCCAGACTTTTATCCATCCCTTCAATGAGGGTGGCATAGGCGGCCTCTACGGGTGGAAGTCCTTTATCCAGATATTTCTGATAGAAGCGATAGTCCGGTTGTATAGGCGTATGAATGGCATAATGAGCCATATATAAGAAGAATGGTTCATCCTTTTGTTGTGCACTATCCAAAGCCTTCATCGCTTCCAGTGTAAGTGCTTCGCTGAGGAAAGTATCCGTACCATGATATTTTTCCAATCCCGGAACTGCTGCCAACGGACTTTTCCCGTCCGGCTTATTACCGAAATTATTCTTGCCGTAGTAACTGGCCGGTGAACCGGCAGCGTGTCCGGCTATGTTTACTTCAAAGCCCATCGTCAGCGGATCAGCTCCGGGAGTATCATTGGCTCCAAAGTGGGCTTTACCGCAATGAATGGTCTGATATCCGTTCTCTTTAAGCACTTGTGCAAGCGTAGTGACCTGTGTAGTGCGTTCGATTCCCGGTTCCTGACAAATACCATTCACATTCCATTCCGGATAGATCATCACAGAGTCCGGTTGTTCATGCGTTGTATTTTTGCGTAATGTCCAACTTGTCACACGATGCCGCGCGGCATTCATTCCTGTAAAAAGACTGACCCGGGTGGGGGAGCTGATACTGCAAGCGTATGCTTGTGTGAACATCTTCCCTTGTGCTGCCAGGCGTTCCATGTTCGGCGTGTGGTAAGTGTCGTTGTAATGCGTTCGTTGACTCCAGAAAGGCAGTGAAGTATCCTGCCATCCCATGTCGTCAACCAAAAACAGAACTATGTTCGGACGTTGCTTTTCTTTCGGCGCTCCCTTTGTCGGAGATGCCGCAATCGCTTCTCCTGCCATACCACACATGGGCAATATGGCAGCAGACAGTAATAATTCGTTTTTCATTTGAGATGATACTTTATAAAGGTTAGTTTCTTTTTCTTATCCCTTCGCCTCTTGGTATAAGAACCGTTTGATGGAGCGTTTGGGCGTTTTCTCAAATTCTTCGGGATAGATTTTCATTTTGGATATCTGACTGTATGCCGGAAGCTCTGTGTTTAACGCAACGCGGTTTTCTTCCATGACACGTTCGATGTCCGTAGTGGTCAGGCCATGCGCAAAAGCATCGTCAAAGTCAGGATATACCAGTCCGACAAGCTTTTCATTTTGCTGTACGATGATGCTCTCGGCAACATACGGCAGGTTGTTCAACTTGTCTTCTATTTCTTCGGGATAGATATTCTGTCCGCTGGCACCGAGCAACATGTTCTTGCTGCGTCCCTTGATGGTTACATTACCCTCGGCATCCATCAGCGCAAGGTCACCGGTGTGCAACCAACCGTCTGCATCAATAGCCTCACGGGTGGCTTCTTCATTTTTATAGTATCCCAGCATGACGTTAGGTCCACGGCATACGATTTCTCCCGCTATGTTTTCCGGATCAGGAGAAAGGATTTTCACTTCCATACGGGGGACGGCCTTACCACAGGAACCCGGTTTGAAGCGTGACCAGTCTTCGTAACAGATGATCGGCCCGCATTCTGTCATTCCGTAACCTACCGTGTAGGGGAATTCTATCATGCGTAGGAACTGTTCTACTTCCTGGTTGAAAGCGGCACCCCCTACAATGACTTCTGCAAAACGTCCACCGAAGGCACTGACTACTCCTTCGCGTACGGTTGTCTTGATCTTGTCGTTGATGATGGGGACTTTAAGCAATAGTTTCATGGTTGGTGTTTCCAGTTTCGGAAGCACGTTCTTCTTGATAATCTTTTCTATAATAAGCGGTACGGCTACCACCAGGTGCGGCTTCACTTCCGAGAATGCCTGGAAGATAATCTTCGGGCTTGGCATACGGGTGAGGAAGTATATCTGACATCCTGCGGAGAACTCGTACAGGAATTCGAATGCCAGGCCATACATGTGCGCCATCGGTAGCATGGAGATAATCTTATCCCCGGCCTTCAGTGGCAATACCTCAAATGCAAATGCTGTATTCGACCACAGACTGCGATAGGGTAGCATTACGCCTTTGGAATAACTCGTCGTACCGGAAGTATAGTTGATTACTGCCAGTTCTTCAGGCTGGTCCTTGTGATATTCGATGTGTTCCTTACGGAAATTCTTGGGGTATTTCTTGCCGAACAACTCATTCAGGTGCTCGCGGGCATAATCCAGCTTTTCCGTACGGGATATCAGGATAGAGAAATCCGTCATCAGGATGATGCCTTCCAGAATGGTCATGGCGGCTTCGTTCAGATTCTCCCATACCTGGTCGCCCACAAACAGTAATTTGGCTTCGGAATGGTTTACGATGTTATGTATATTATCCGCTTTAAATTCGTGCAGGATAGGAACTGCAACGGCTCCGTAGGTCAGTGTAGCGAGAAAAGTAACTCCCCAGTGTGAACTGTTACGTCCGCAGATGGCAATTTTATCTCCTTTCTTGATGCCGCTTGCTTCGAAGATTAAGTGTACTTTCTCTATTTTGCGGGCTACGTCTTTGTATTGCAGGGTAGCCCCATTATAATCGGTCAGGGCATCCAGGTCCCAATTCTGTTTAATGCTGTTCTCAATATAGGCGATAAAACTTTGTTCCATGATATTATATATTGCACATTTAGTTGAAATTTGTGCAAATATAAGGCTTTATAGAAAGAATGCAAATTTTTAACTGAAAAAAGCGGAGGGGATGTACAATTTAGCTTGCCGGATGAATCTCACCACAGAGTAACACAGAGTTCCACAGAGTTTTATTTTCCTTGAGTTCAAATTAATAAAACTCTGTGGAACTCTGTGTTACTCTGTGGTGAATTTAATGCATTACCGCCCTAAGTACCAGTTATACATGCGTTGTACGCCTTCTTCAATCTCCACTTTGTGGTGCCAGCCCAGAGCGTGCAGTTTCGAGGGGTCAGTCAGTTTGCGCATGGTTCCGTCCGGTTTGGTACTGTCGAAAGTCAGCTGGCCTTGGTAACCTACGGTGGAAACTATCAGTTCGGCCAGTTCGCGGATAGAGATTTCCTTGCCTGTACCTATATTAATATGGCAGTTACGAATATCTTTATCACCTTGTTTGTAGGTGTCTTTAAAGTCTACGTGTTCCATGACGAAGACGCTGGCATCTGCCATTTCTTCGCTCCAGAGGAATTCGCGAAGAGGTGTGCCTGTACCCCATAATTTCACTTCGCTGTTGCTGATACCGTATTTGGCAAGGATGGTAAGGATATCTTCCTTACTGCTGTTGCCGTCGATACCTTCTACCGGACGCTGGTTCAGGTCTTTGCATATTGCATCCCAGTCGCCTTGCTTCAGGCAATGAGCCAGATGTATCTTGCGAATCATGGCAGGGAGCACATGGCTGCGTTCCAGATCGAAGTTGTCATTCGGACCATAGAGGTTGGTAGGCATTACGGCGATGTAATTCGTGCCATATTGGAGGTTGAAACTCTCGCACATTTTCAGTCCGGCAATCTTGGCGATGGCGTACGGTTCGTTGGTATATTCCAGCGGAGAGGTGAGGAGCACTTCTTCTTTCATGGGTTGTTCGGCATCACGCGGATAGATGCAGGTGCTTCCCAGGAAGAGGAGTTTCTTCACATTGTGGCGAAAACTTTCACCGATGACGTTTTGCTGTATTTGCAGGTTTTTGTAGATGAAGTCGGCACGGTAAATACTGTTTGCCATGATGCCGCCAACGAAAGCAGCGGCAAGGAATACATATTCCGGTTGTTCTTCATCAAAGAATTTACGTACGGAAACGGCATCCAGCAAATCGAGTTCTTTGTGGGTTTTGCCAATGAGATTGGTATATCCTTTATCTTGCAGGTTTTTCCAGATGGCGGAGCCTACCAGACCACGGTGTCCGGCTACGTAGATTTTGGCGTTCTTGTTTAACATTATAGTTCTGATTTTTATATATTATTTTTCAAGTGATCTCAGATATAGCTTCTTCACAAACTTCATATCGTGTGCTGCCATGATTTTCACCAATTCTTCAAAACTGGTTTGTCTCGGGTTCCAGCCTAAAAGAGTTTTGGCCTTTGTCGGATTACCTAACAGCTGTTCCACTTCGGCAGGGCGGAAATATTTAGGATCTATTTCTACAAGCGTTTTTCCTGTTTGCACATCGATACCTTTTTCTTCTACGCCTTCACCTTCCCAGCGCAGTTCGATGCCTACTTCCTTGAAGGCAAGGGTGGCAAACTCGCGGACGGTATGCATTTCGCCTGTGGCTATCACGAAGTCTTCCGGTGTATCGTGCTGAAGAATCAGCCACATACATTCTACATAATCTTTCGCATATCCCCAGTCGCGACGTGCATCCAGATTACCCAGATACAGTTTGTCTTGGAAACCTTGGGCTATGCGGGCGGCGGCCAGCGTAATCTTGCGGGTTACGAATGTTTCTCCTCTGCGTTCGCTTTCGTGATTGAAAAGGATACCGTTTACGGCAAACATACCATAACTTTCGCGGTAGTTCTTTGTAATCCAGAAGCCGTATTGTTTGGCTACTCCGTACGGGCTGCGGGGATAGAAAGGAGTTGTTTCCGATTGGGGGACTTCCTGTACTTTACCGTAAAGTTCCGAAGTGGAGGCTTGGTAAATCTTTGTCTTTTTCTCCATGCCGAGGATGCGGACAGCTTCCAGCATACGCAGCGTGCCGATGGCATCTGCCTCTGCGGTGTATTCCGGTACGTCGAAAGATACTTTTACATGGCTCTGTGCAGCGAGGTTATATATTTCGTCCGGCTGTACCTGCTGGATGATGCGGATCAGCGAGCTGCTATCCGTCATGTCACCGTAATGCAGGTTAATGGTGCGCTTTTGCTTCATGTCGCGTACCCATTCGTCGAAGTACAGATGTTCGATGCGCCCTGTATTGAATGAAGAAGAACGGCGGAGAATACCGTGTACTTCATATCCTTTCTGTAATAAGAATTCGGCGAGAAACGAACCGTCCTGACCTGTTATTCCGGAGATTAAAGCTGTTTTCATATTGTAGGCTTCTTTATTGATTATTTTTTGCGGGAGCAAAATTCGTTATTTTTTACGAGAATACAAAACTTATTGGCTTGTCACTTATATATCTTATCTACCACCAGTGCAATTGCCCCATCTCCCGTTACATTGCATGCAGTACCGAAGCTATCCATTGCAATGTAGAGTGCAATCATCAGTGCCTGTGCCGATTCATCGAAACCGAGCATGGATTGCAGAATACCCAGAGATGCCATGATGGCACCACCGGGAACTCCCGGAGCGGCTACCATCGTGATTCCCAGCATGAAAATGAAACCGGCAAATAAAGGGAAATCAAAAGATATGCCTTGCATCATCATCAGAGCAAGAGCGCATGCTACGATTTTCAGCGTGCTGCCGGATAAATGTATCGTGGCGCAAAGAGGGATCACAAACCCCGCAATATCGGGTGATACACCATTCTTCTTTGTCTGTTCCAGGGTAACAGGAATGGTGGCAGCGGATGACTGTGTACCTAAAGCCGTGAAATAAGCGGGCAGCATCCGCCCCAACAGTTTAAAGGGATTTTTGCGGACAAACAGCGCAGCGATACAATATTGAAATACCAGCAGGAAGATGTGCAGCAGGAAAATTACGCCGATAATCTTTATAAATACCATTAAGATAGAGAATACCTGTCCCGAATGTGTCATATTAAGGAATATGCCAAATATATAAATAGGAAGCAACGGCAGGATCACTGCACTGATCATACGGACAATGATATCCTGAAAATCACGTGCTGCATTCTTCAGTGTATCGTTTTTCAGTTGGGCAAGTCCCAGCCCTAAAGTGAAAGCCAGTACCAGTGCCGTCATCACATTCATGAGCGGTGGAATGGCGACTGAGAAAAACGGCAATATCCCTTGCGCTTCGCTGACCTCTTCCAGCGGGGCACCGGACTCTATCAGATGAGGAAATATAGTTACTCCTGTAAAGTAAGAGAGGAAACCGGAAAACAGGGTTGCTCCGTAAGCTATCAGTGCGGTAATCAACAGCAGTTTCCCGGCACCTTTACCGATGTCGGCAATGGCTACGGTAACCAGTCCCACAATAATCAGCGGTATGGAGAAATTCAGAAATTCGCTGAAGATACCGTTGAATGTAACGAACAGGCGTACCAATTCTCCGGGAAGAAAATTACCAAAAAGAATACCGAATGCGATGGCTATAAGGATACGCGGCAGTAAGCCGATATGTAGTTTTTTCATAAAACTGAATTTAAGTTTCTCCATTGAAATAGAGTTATGTTTGCAAAAGTACGATTTTTATTCGAAATTCATACGAACAAATGCCCTTGACATATTGTTTCCATTTCAATGAAACAATAACAAAAAAATGCAAGTTATGACAGAAAAAGGACAAAAGACTAATATCGGCTTAATCGGACTTGCCGTGATGGGGGAGAATTTAGCTTTGAATATGGCGGACAAGGGATGGCATGTGTCCGTGTTTAACCGTACTGTTCCGGGAGTGGAAGAAGGTGTGGTAGAACGCTTTATCAACGGCCGTGCCAAAGGGAAAAGTATTGAAGGATATACTGAAATTCCTGACTTTGTAGAATCCATTTTCACCCCGCGCAAAATCATGATGATGGTGCGTGCCGGCAGTGCCGTAGATGAACTGATGGAACAACTCTTTCCGCATCTTTCTCCGGGAGATATCTTGATTGATGGAGGCAACTCAAACTATGAAGATACCAACCGTCGTGTGGCATTGGCCGAATCGAAAGGTTTCCGCTTTGTCGGTGCCGGTGTTTCGGGCGGTGAAGAAGGAGCATTGAACGGTGCTTCTATTATGCCGGGCGGTTCCGTTACTGCTTGGGATGAAGTAAAACCCATCCTGCAAAGTATTGCTGCACGTGCTGCCGATGGTACTCCTTGCTGTGACTGGATTGGTCCGGCCGGCTCGGGACATTTCGTTAAAATGATACATAATGGTATCGAATACGGTGATATGCAGTTGATTGCCGAAGCCTACTGGGTGATGAAGAATCTTCTGCAACTGAATAATGAAGACATGGCTTCCGTTTTTGCCCACTGGAATGAAGGTAAGTTGCGTAGCTATCTGATAGAAATTACAGCCAATATTCTTCGGCATAAGGATAAGGCGGGCGGTTACCTGATTGACAAGATACTGGACACTGCCGGACAAAAAGGCACCGGTAAATGGTCCGTTATCAATGCAATGGAATTGGGTATGCCTCTGGGACTGATTGCAACGGCTGTTTTTGAGCGTAGTCTTTCAGCGCAGAAAAATCTGCGTGAGGCAGCTTCCAAACAATTCATTTGCCAGCGCTCACAAGTGGTCTATAACAAGCCGGAACTGGTGAAAGATATTTATTCCGCTTTGTATGCTTCTAAACTGGTATCCTATGCACAAGGTTTTGCCGTGTTGCAAAAGGCGTCCGAATCTTTCGGCTGGGATCTCGATCTGGCATCCATTGCCCGTATGTGGCGCGGAGGCTGTATCATCCGCAGTATATTCCTGAATGATATAGCGGCTGCTTTTGAGGCACAGCAGAAGCCGAAACATTTGCTGCTCGCTCCTTATTTCCGGGAAGAAATCAAAGAGTTGCTCTCCGGTTGGAAGCACCTTGTAGCCCATGCGATGAAAGAAGAACTGCCTGTTCCGGCTTTCTCTTCCGCATTGAACTATTTCTATTCGCTGGTATCTGCGAAGCTCCCTGCTAATATGATTCAGGCTCAGCGTGACTATTTCGGCGCACATACCTTTGAGCGTACCGATGAACTTCGCGGACAGTTCTTCCATGAAAACTGGACCGGATATGGCGGAGATACAAAATCAGGTACCTATAATGTATAAAATGAAGCCCTGGTAATAAAATTATAAAGCAAGAGCTAATGAATTTATTACAAGGGCTAATTTGCAGAAGCTAATCAAAAAAAAACAAGATTCTATGAGTAAATTTGTAATGATCATATTCGGCGCTTCGGGCGACTTGACGAAACGCAAACTGATGCCGGCACTCTACTCGCTCTACAAAGATAATCGTTTGCCCGAAGGATTTGCCATTCTCGGTATCGGCCGTACCGACTATGCGGATGAAACTTATCGCGACTATATCCTGAACGAGCTGGAACATTTTGTCACACCGGCCGAAGTGGGAATGAAAGAGTTCTGCACTCATTTGCACTACCTTAGTATGGACCCTGCCATAGAAGAAGGTTACGGAACCCTGGACAGCCGTTTGCAGGAAATCACCGGTGAAAAGGAACCGGACAATTTACTGTTCTATCTCGCTACGCCGCCCTCACTTTATGGCGTCATCCCTCTACATCTGAAAACAGCCGGATTGAATCGTAAACATACCCGCATCATCGTCGAGAAGCCTTTCGGCTACGACCTGAAGTCGGCACAAGAATTAAACCATATCTATGCTTCCGTTTTCGAAGAGTCTCAGATCTATCGCATTGACCACTTCCTTGGTAAAGAGACGGCACAAAATATCCTTGCTTTCCGTTTTGCCAATGGCATTTTTGAACCGTTGTGGAATCGTAATTACATCGAATATGTAGAGGTTACCGCTGTCGAGAATCTCGGTATCGAACAGCGTGGCGGCTTCTATGACGGTACAGGCGCTTTGCGCGACATGGTACAGAACCACCTTATCCAACTGGTGGCCCTCACTGCTATGGAGCCTCCCGCTGTCTTCACCGCCGATAATTTCCGTAACGAAGTGGTAAAAGTCTACGAGTCACTGAAACCTCTGACGGATGAAGATTTGAATGAACATATAGTCCGCGGACAATATACCGCTTCCGGTTCTAAAAAGGGCTACCGTGAAGAGAAGAACGTCCCCGCCGACTCGCGCACTGAAACTTACATCGCCATGAAGATCGGTATTGATAACTGGCGTTGGAGCGGCGTACCTTTCTACATCCGCACAGGAAAGCAGATGCCTACCAAGGTGACGGAAATCGTAGTGCACTTCCGTGAAACGCCCCATCAGATGTTTCATTGCCATGGCGGACACTGTCCGCGGGCTAACAAACTAATCCTCCGCCTGCAACCCAACGAGGGTATTGTGCTGAAATTCGGCATGAAAGTTCCCGGACCGGGATTCGATGTGAAGCAAGTAATGATGGACTTCAGTTACGACCAACTGGGCGGACGCGCCACGGGCGATGCTTATGCCCGCCTGATTGAAGACTGCATTCAGGGCGATCCGACACTCTTTACCCGCAGTGACGCTGTCGAAGCCTCCTGGCGTTTCTTTGATCCTGTGCTGCGCTATTGGAATGAATATCCTGATGCGCCTCTCTACGGTTATCCAGTCGGAACCTGGGGCCCCCTGGAAAGTGAAGCTATGATGCACGAACATGGTGCCGACTGGACCAATCCGTGTAAAAACCTTACGAACACTGATCAATATTGTGAGTTATGAAAACTTATATCTATAGTACAGCTGTCGAAACGGCGCGCGCTCTCATCAAGCACCTTATTAGTTTGATGGAGGAAGAGCCGCAGAAGATTTTTCACATAGCATTCAGTGGAGGCAGCACGCCCTCGCTCATGTTCGATTTGTGGGCGGAAGAATTCAAGGATGCCACTCCGTGGAGCCGTATGCGTATTTATTGGGTGGACGAACGGTGTGTACCTGCCGAAGACTCGGAGAGTAACTATGGCAATATGCGCCGGCTGTTGCTGGATGAAGTGGGAATACCTGAGGAGTATATTTTTCCTATTGACGGCAGCAATGTTCCCGATGATGAGGCGAATAGCTATTCTCGCATAGTGCGTTGCAATGCGCCACTCTGGCATGGCTTTCCGGCTCTTGACATTGTTCTGCTGGGGGCGGGAGAAGACGGGCATACCTCGTCCATTTTCCCCGGTCAGGAGTATTTGCTTTCTTCTTTCCATCCTTATGAGGTAAGTGTTAATCCTTACAATGGGCAGAAGCGCATAGCCATGACCGGTTGTTTGCTTTTTAATGCCAAGCAGCTGATTTTCTTTGTGACAGGCAGAAACAAGTCAAACGTTGTGCGCGATATTCTGGATTCGGGTGATACCGGTCCGGCTGCCTATGTGGCGCACCATGCCTGGAATGTGGAAGTGTTTATGGATGAGCTGGCGAAACCCCAACCCACCCATGAGAGTGATTTATAAAAAAAGAGAGTGATTTATCATCAATTGGACGTTCCGCTTTCCAGAATGCTGACGATGGAGAACAGCGTGAAACAGATGCCGCCTAATCCTGCCAATACGCGTGCGGGAACAAAGTAGACATTATTCAGCGTTGTCATTTCAAACAGAAAAGCAGAGAGGAAAAGACAAGTAAGCGCGGTGAGCACCGGAATGAGCGGAATTCGGTTCGCCAGCTTAAAGACGTTCCGCCAAATAACAGCCAGCAGAATTACTTTGCTGGATATACTGTAACAAACTAAACCCAGACCTATCATAATGTATCCGGTGGAAGACTTGCCCGGGTCGGCATTCGTCAGCACCCAAAGTCCCCACAGGATACTCAGTGTACCCATCACCAATACGAGGGCGGGCCACCATTTCCGTTCGGCACCACTATAAGAGTTACGTATCTGCCGGACAATGGTAGCAACCAGTGCAACCAGGCTTGTACAGATGCATGCCAGTCCGGCCATTACGTGTCCGGCCACATAGTAAGCGGTGTGGATATCACTTTGTCCCAATAACCAGAATGCCCAAACCCATGTAATGACGGCGAACACAACAGCCAGAATGATGAGTATGTCCGCCTGTGCCGAAGAGAATGACTTTGCAGGTACGGCATGGTCAGTCTTCTTGGAATTTTGCGTGATGAAGGTGAAGCGGGTGGAAGAGGTGGCAGTAGTGGCTACACATGCAGTGATGAAAGCTACTCCGCAAATGACATGTCCCGCAACGAAATGGGCTACCGTACTGCCGTCACTAATGTATGTCATTCCACCGATGAAACACACCACGGCAGCCAGATAGCCGATGATGGGCAGGGCATATTTTGCCGCCGTACTATACGTGTGGATAATTTGCCGGATGATGGTACCTGCCGTAGCGAACAGCGCAATACATATCATTCCTAAAGAGAAGACCACGGGCCCCGCAACGAATCGGTTCGTGTCCGTCCCCATGTCGAGCACAAAGGTTCCGTAGCCGAAACAAAAAAGGGCCATCAGCAATGGGATAGCCCTGAAAAGGATACTAATACCGTAATTCATAACTGTTATCGTTTTTAAGTTTCCCCTTCCAACAGTATTCCTTACGGTTTGTTTTCGGTTTTAATATTTGTTCACCACAGATTTATTTCTCAAAGATGGCATTCATCATTTTGACAATTTGTATTTTTAGTTGACTGAGAATGTGTTATTTCTGTCCGGAGGTCAATAGGATTGGAAGCGTGCAAACGAAAATGAATAAACGTCAGATAGTTAATGCGGTATCAAAATACTTACATTTATTCTGGATGAAATAAACGCACTGATAAGTGGGAAATATAATATCAATAAGTCAAATTCTGATATGTAGTAACCCTTTTGTTGGTATGTAGTAACCTTTTTGCCCATATCTAGTAACCATATCAATCATAAGTAGTAACCCTTTTCTGCATAAAAAGCAGTTAAAACTGCAAGTATATACTGAAATAGCGCATTGTTATAATCATTTTATTCATAGAATATGCTGGAATGTAAATATGTGAAATATAGTATGTCACTAAACATATTGAAATGCTACCATGATGAGTGTATATTAACTGTTTTGCTATTATTATGATGTTTTGCTTTCTAATCCTTTCAATTTCCTTTGATCTCATGTCTGCGAAATTTGGAAATGTATCTATTCATTTTAAGAACTTTGCAATGTGATTGTTTGTTTATACTGCAAATTAACTAACAACTTAACATGAATCAATTATGCGAAAAGTGAATGTTCTTTATAGTATGGTATTCATGATTACACTCTTTGGAGTATCTGTAAATCATTTGAATGCTTGTACCCGTGTAGTCTATCAGGGGGATAATAATATGATAATAACCGGTCGTACTATGGATTGGAAAGAAGATACCCGTAGTAATATCTGGATTTTCCCGCGAGGTATGGAGCGCAACGGAGAGGTAGGGAAGGACCCGATGCGTTGGAAATCTAAATACGGCAGTGTGATAACTTCAGCTTATGATATCTGTAGCACTGACGGTATGAATGAAAAAGGACTCGTTGCCAATCTGTTGTGGCTGGCAGAATCATCCTATCCCCAATGGAACGGTGAGAGACCGGCTTTGTCCATAGCCGCCTGGGTGCAATATATGCTTGATAATTTTGCAACGGTGGATGAGGCTGTTGCCGAGGTAGAAAAGAATACTTTCGATGTGGTGTCGGATATGATGCCCGACGGTACGCGTATGGCTACCCTTCATCTTTCCATTTCGGACGCTACGGGTGATAATGCTATTTTTGAGTATGTGGACGGAAAGTTGGATATTCATCATAGCAAAGCATATCAGGTAATGACAAACTCACCTGTGTTTGATCAGCAACTGGCGCTTGATGATTATTGGAAGAATATCGGAGGAACCACTTTTTTGCCGGGTACCAATCGTGCTGCCGACCGTTTTGTGAGAGCTTCTTTCTATATAAATGCTATTCCTAAAACAGAAGATACCCGTACAGCCTTGGCCAGTGTATTCAGCGTGATACGCAATACTTCCGTTCCGTTCGGTATCAGCACTCCTGATCAGCCGAATATTTCTTCAACCCGATGGAGGACAGTTTCCGATCAGAAGGATAAAGTTTATTACTTTGAGTCTACTTTATATCCCAATGTATTTTGGATTGACTTCAAGGATGTGGATTTCTCAGAGAAAGCGCCTGTCAAGAAGTTGAATCTTCTTTCCGGTAAAACGTATGCGGGAAATACTGCCAAAGAGTTTGTTGCTACAAAACCTTTCCAGTTCTTGGGAATCAAATAGTATGGGTTTTACACTCATAAAAAAATGAAATGCACCCTGACTACGCTTAGAAAGGGTGCATCTCTGCAAAACAAACAAACAGTTTCAACCTTTTATGACCAAAACTGAGATATACTATATATACTACAAATATATCTTAGGTTTTCTATCCAAAAACCTTGTAACTGCAAAGGAAGCTAATTTTGAAAGAAATGTCTCTATTTCTTTTTTACTTGTTATAAATAAAAGTCTCCAGGTGTATTAAAAAAAGTGCAAATCATTTGGATATTAGATATTTATATACTTCATGATTGGCATCAATCATTTTTAGTGAACAGTATAGAAAAGAGCATTTATTTTTGGCTCTGGTAGCATCTTTCATAGTGCTTATTGATTACTTCTTTATTTATTTTGTTGGTAGCTTCTTACTTTTTTGTATTTTTGGTGCGTATCAAAAAATAATTTTTCAGAAAGTGTTATTGATATTAATAAGTTCCCACACTTTTTATTTTTATCCGTTGTATCCGGGAAGCTGGCAACATAAATTTTCTAATACTATGAGCAGGAAAGATATGAAACGGATTTACATACTTTTCGTTCTTGTGTTCACTTGTATGGGCGTGTTTTCTCAAGCAAATTATGATGCTTTCGTAGGAACATGGATATATCAGAAAAATGATACTATCTTTAAAATTAAACTGCAAAAAGGTGTGGTGAAAAGTCATGGAAAAGATAAGCGTATTGGTATTTTTGGAGGTTATTATCTCAGCGTAAAGGGAATAGTCAAAGAAAACTATATTAAAACATTACCAACAACATGGGATATTTATACATTTGCACCATTGTGTAATATTTATATTGAGGCTTATAGTACAACCCCTAATTATTTAGGTTTCACTTTTTATGACCAGCGTAAATTGCACTTGAATGGTGAAGGAATACTTGGTGGGACAATGGATTTGACGGCTTCTAACAAGCTCCACTGGAAGTTAGATGAGAAGAAAGGTCTGTGGTATGCATTGGAAGGAGATTATGCGGAAGATATGGTTCCTGCTCCAGAAGAATGGATTCCTCGTGGCTTCTCAGTGCCCACAGACGTAATAATGACCAAGGAATAGTAAGTATTCTAAAATAGGTTGTGTTAGCGAAGTATGCTCAATTTATAACTATACTGCATAAAGTTCTTGTGTGTTGAATATAGATTTTAATTTTTTGAAAATCAATAAAATAAAAAGCACTTCCTATCGTTCGCTTACGGAGGAAGTGCTTCACACAAAAACTAAACTAGACTTAACTAAACTATTCTATTGGGGGAAGTTTCACAACTTCCTTTATCTGTTCGATGCAAAGGTAAAAAAACATTTTTTAATATGCAATAGGAAATTATGTTTTGTCGACAGATTCGGATATTTTATCGACAAATGAATGTTATTTCCTAGCTCCTTTTATCCAGGAAGGTTTGAAATACCTGTTTATAACTATCGCTGACAGGGATATACGTTTTATCAAACACAATTCGTCCCCGATCAATAACTCTTATTTTTTCTTTCTGTACAATATAAGATCTGTGAACCCGCATGAAACGGGATGTTGGTAATAATTCCTCCATTGATTTCATACTCATAAGCGATAAAATAGGCCTGGCGGTATCTTCTGTATAAATCTTAACATAATCCTTCAAACCTTCTACATAAAGTATCTTTTTAAGTTCTATTTGTACCAGCTTATAGTCACTTTTTACAAATATACTTTCTATTTCTTCTTTAGGCTGTTGTAAGAGTTCAAACCATTGTACGGCTTTATTAGCTGCCTGCAAAAAATCCACGTAAGAAATAGGTTTTAGCAGATAATCCAAAGCATTTACTTTATAACCATCAATGGCGTATTGTTCAAAAGCGGTACTAAAGACAATGCGGGTATGTGTGTCTACCATTTTGGAGAATTCCAAACCGTTAAGTTCGGGCATCTGTATATCAAGGAAAAGCAAATCCACTTGCTTATCCGGCAGTTCCTTCATAGCCTGTACGGCACTGGAATACTTTCCCTTCAATGTCAGGAACGGAGTTTTGTTGACGTAGCTTTCCAGTAAATCTAAAGCTAAAGGTTCGTCATCTACTATGGCACAAGTTAGATTCATAATGTTGAATGTTAAAGAGTGATAAGATTGATTTATATTCTTTCCCATCGTCGCTTACTCCTTGGGTCCATTCATATTGGCCGGGATAAGTTAATTCCAGGCGTTTCCGCACTTGCTCCAGTCCTATGCCACTTCCACTTTTATCAGTCTGGCTTTTGGGATGGTAGCTGTTGGTTATTTCGCAGCATACCCGACCGGGGCTTTCACTGAAATGGATGTGGATAAAACTGGGCTCGGTGGGAGAGATGCCATGTTTGAAGGCATTCTCTATGAGGGAGATGAAAATGAGCGGGGCTATTTCCGTACGACTATCGGCGCGAATATCTATTTGTGTCTCTACAGTTACGTTTGCGGAGAGGCGGATGCGCATCAGTTCAATGTAGTTGCGGATGAAATCCATCTCTTTGCCAAGAGAGACAAAATTCTGTTGATTGTCGTAGAGAACGTGACGCAGCAGGCGACTTAATTCCTGAACGGCGGCTTGTGCTTTATCGCTGTCGAAGGCGATAAGAGCATAGATGTTGTTCAGGGTGTTGAGTAGGAAGTGCGGGTTCAGTTGATTACGCAGGTTTTTCAGTTCCGCTTCCGTGCGGCTTTTCTCGGCTTCCCGGCGTGCGGCTTCTACTTTTACCCAACGGCCACTCATACGGATGGCAGCGGCCAGTCCTACGGTGAGAACCATTGAGAAGACATCTCGCAGGATGAAGATCCAACTGGGAGGTCCGGGGCGTTTGTGAGCTTCGGGTTTCACATACGTATGGAAGATGAAATCTTGCCAAAAGTGTACGCCGACAGCTGTGCAAAGTATGAGCAGGAGATTCAGTAATACATATTGCTTGATGTGTCCCTCAAATAAGAAACGGGGGATGAAGAAACAGTAGTTTAGGTAGAACACGATCAGGAATGATACCGGAACCGCACTGCCATGACGTAAATAGTCTACCCAGCTTACTGTAAATCCGCTACGATTCATCAGCAGAAATGGGAAAGCGAAAACGATTCCCCATCCGATGATATGGATGAGAACTTCTACAATCCGGCGAGTTTGGGAGTCTTGCATAATCATGTTACAAAAATAATTAATTTTAGTGATTAACGTTTAGTGATTAGTGATTAATTGCTGTGTAGCGTATTGGAATTCCCAACTAACCACTAATCACTAACCGCTAATCCCTTTTATTCGTATCTTATTGCCTCTATCGGATCCAGATCCGCCGCCTTCTTAGCTGGATACCAGCCGAAGAATACACCGGTGACCGTACAAACGGCGAAGGAGAGGAATACACTCCATGCCTGGATGTAGATAGGCCAGTGGGCTACGTTCTTTACGATGAATGAGGCTCCGCAGCCAATGACGACTCCGATGATACCACCTGTGATACTGATAAGGATGGCCTCGATCAGGAATTGCGAGAGAATATCCACCCCACGGGCACCGACAGACATACGCAGACCGATTTCACGGGTACGCTCCGTCACGCTGACGTACATGATGTTCATGATACCGATACCACCTACTACCAGGGAGATGCCGGCGATACATGCCAGGAGTGTTGTCATCAGGTCGGTAGTGGAGTTCAGCATGGTGCTGAGTTCCTGCTGGCTGCGAATGGTGAAATCGTCGTCATCACTCTCTTTCAGCTTATGGTTGCGGCGCAGGATGGTGGTGATTTCATCCGTTGCATAATCTGTCATATCCTCGGAGAGGGCAGAGGCGAAGACACCTTGCAGGTATGTGACGGCAAGCATACGTTTCATTACTGTGGTATAAGGTGCCAGTACGATTTCGTCCTGGTCCATACCCATGGAGTTGTAGCCTTTGGCTTTAAGTACCCCCACTACGCGTAGGGGCACCTGGTTGAAACGGATGATATGTCCGATAGGGTCCTGTCCGTTCGGGAAAAGATTGTCCACAATGGTCTTACCGATGATGCAGACTTTGGCGGCACTCTGAATGTCCGCTTCGGTAAACATCTCGCCACTCTCTACGCTCAACTGGCGGATTTCGAGATATTCGGTACCTACACCATTTACAGAGGCAGGATAGTTGTTGTTTCCTGCGATGAGCTGTCCGCTGGACGATACATTGGGGCTGACGGCGGCCAGGAAGTTGGTTTCATCCCGCAGGGCTTCATAATCAGTCAGCTTCAGAGTCTGCATGGACGAGGCATCCTGACGGACACCGCCACGCATATCACCGCCCGGATGAATCATAATCATATTCGAACCCATTTCCGCAATCTGTGCCTGAATACTTTTCTTCGAGCCTTGCCCGATGGCGAGCATGGTGATGACGGATGCCACACCGATGATGATACCCAACATGGTGAGGAAGGCGCGAAGCTTATTGTTGGCAAGGGCGCGGAGGGCTATTTTGAAAAGGTTTGTTCCGTTCATAATTTATATTTATTAGTCTTCATCACTCTTTGGCAGCGCTGCCAGAGCTTCTGCCGCTGAGAGGATTTTCGGGTTCACCGTATCTTCCGTCACATGCCCGTCGCGCAGACGGATATTCCGGCTACTGTACTGGGCTATTTCGGGGTTGTGGGTGACAAATATAATCGTACGTCCTTCGGCATGCAGTTTCTGGAAGAGAACCAATATCTCAAAAGAAGTACGTGTATCCAGATTACCCGTTGCTTCATCGGCAAGGATTACCGCAGGGTTGTTCACCAGGGCACGGGCGATGGCTACACGCTGCATCTGTCCACCGGACATCTGGTTCGACTTATGTTCCAGGCGGTCGCCGAGTCCCACTGCTTGCAGGGCTTCGATGGCGCGTTGCCTGCGTTCGGCTGCTGAGACGGAGGCGTTGTACATCAGGGGTAATTCCACATTCTCTACGGCAGTGGTCTTTGCCAACAGATTGTAGCTCTGGAAGACAAAGCCGATCTTCCGGTTACGCAGGATGGCTCGTTGAGGTTTGCTCATGGTGCGTACGGATATGCCATCCAGCAGATATTCGCCGCTGGTGGGAGTATCTAGGCAGCCCAGGGTGTTCAACAGCGTTGACTTACCGGAGCCGGACGTACCCATGATGGTCACGAACTCCCCTTCGGTGATGGAGAAGGAGACGCCACGCAGGGCATGGACCGTTTCATCGCCCACCTGAAAGTCGCGCCGGATATTTTGTAATTCTATAACTGTTTTGCTCATTGTTTCGGAATTGTTTCGTTGAATAAATGAAAAATTACTTGCATGCCGAAAGGAAACTTTGCTCCAGCGCTACGCTGGTTATTTACTATTCTTTTTCTTATTGTTTCCCGGAGGGCCCGGCATGAAAGGACTTCTTTCGCCGTCTCCCTGGCCTTCGGCTATAGTGGTTTCGGCACCTGTGCTAATCACCGCATCGGATACTATTTGTGTGCCTTCGTTGATGCCGCCTGTAATTTCGGTGACAATTCCGTTAGAGATACCTATGCTGACCGGATGTGCAGTGAATGTGTCACCTTCACGAGTCCAGACTTTATGTTCACCTTCGCAATCTTTAACCACTGCATTCGATCCTACCAGTGGAACGGCAGGCGTAAAGCGCAGCGCTTTTGCCGGAACGCTCAGTACTCCTTGTTTATCCAGAGTGTAGATAGTGATGTTTGCCGTCAGCCTCGGTTTCAGTTTCAAGTCCGGATTGTGGGCGGAAATGACTACTTCATATGTAACTACCGTAGTGGTGGTAGTGGTACTGCTTGAACTGCTTGTGGCTCCCAGGCGAATCTGTGTCACTTTTCCTTCGAACACATCATTCGGATAAGCGTCTACCGTGAAACTTACACGCTGTCCTTCTTCCACATCGCCTATATCGGCTTCATCCACGTCAGCTACTACCTGCATCTGTGTCAGGTCGGCAGCGATGGTGAAGAGGGTCGGGGTTTCAAAACCGGAAGCTACTGTCTGTCCTTCTTCCACGTCGCGGCTGATAACAACGCCGTCGATAGGAGAGGTGATGGTTGCATAGGACAGATTACGCTCTGCTTTGGCCAGAGAGGCTTTACTGCTGTCGAAGGCGCTCTTTGCTTTCTGGTAGTTATAAAGACTTTGCTCGTAATCCGTATCACTGATGAGTTGTTTCTCATGCAATCCTTTGTTACGCTCGTAATTTTTCTGTTGATATTCATATTCGGCTTTGGCACCGTCGTAAGTAGCCTTTTGCGATGCTAATTCGCTTTGCAGGGTTACTTTGTCCATTTCGGCAATGAGCTGCCCCTTGGTTACTACTGAGTTATAGTCTGCGTACAATCTATCGATGATACCGCTGACCTGTGTACCTACTTCCACTTCGGTCACCGGTTCGATAGTGCCTGTGGCCGTCACGGAATTGGAGATGTTGGCGCGGTCTACGGTGGCCGTCTCATATACCACTTTCCGCTTTTTGGCTTGTCCGCCAAATGCCCAAATAGCTATGCCGGCTACAATAATGACTCCGACCGCTAAGCTGATAATTTTCTTTTTACTCATACCTTATATTTCTTATCTCGTTTATTTCTTATCTCGTTGAATGATATATTATATATCTGAATTATGCTGACATACAGGCTTGTTTACGTCATGCGGTTACAACTGTATACCTTCGCCCTGGTAGAAGCGGAGCAACTGTGCATTTAGTATTGCCATGTACTTGGCTTGCAGTGTTTCCTGCTGTGCGTTGAGCAGATTATTCTTCTCAGTCAGCAGTTCCACGGTATTCTTCATGCCCAGGTTGAATTGTTCCTGAATCAGATCGTAACTGGTTTGCGTACTGCGCAGTTTTTCGGCAGCGGCAACATATTGCTGCTGTGCACTGTTGGCATCCAGCCAGAGGCTTTCTATGGTCTTGTATAAAGTTTTCTGCTGATCCTGCAAGTCCAGTTCACTGGTCTGCTTTTGCAGACGGGCCTTTTGCACGGCACTCTTGGTCTGACGGTTGGTGAAGATGGGGATGCTTACGGTCAGTCCCAGTGAGTTGTTCCAATTATTCTTTACCTGTTCGGAGAAGGAAAAATCGTTGCCATTGGCATTCGTTGTACCGATACCTGCGCTGAGGCTTAATGTCGGAATATATCCCGCTTTAGCGATGCTGATGTCAAGGTCGGATGCCTTAACATTCAGTTTGCCCGACTCTATTTCCGGGCGGAAAGTAAGGGCGGCTTGATACACATCCGTCTTGCTGGGTAGGGGTATCAATACATTCTCATCTCCCAGGGAGGGCAGATAGAGGTTCATTTCCTTTTCACCATCCAGTTCAAGTAGTTGTTTCAGTTGTAGTTTGTAGTCCTGAAGGGTGGCTTGTGCCGTCACTAACTGATATTTATCTGTGCTGACCTGTGCATCCAGTTGCGCAAGGTCACTCTTGGCGATGCTTCCGGCTTCTAACAATTGCTGTCCGCGGTCACGTTCGGCCTGGCTGACGGCAAGTGTATTTTCGTTCACTTTCACAGCTTCGGCAGCATAGAGTATCTGCACGTATATCTGTGCAATGCTTTCCTCGATAGAATTTTCACTCTCGGCAACGTTGAGCTCGGCGATGCGATTGTTCAGTTGCTGTTGCTTGATGGTGTTCAGACGTTTGCTACCGTTGTAAAGGGTCCAGTTGGCATCAATGCCATAACTGCCGTTGTACGAGGTCTTACTGCTACTGCTGGTGATGTTGTCGCCACTGATGATGGTACCGCTTTCACTGTTCGGGCGGTTCACAATGCGCTGGCTGATACTTGCCGAGAGGCTGGGAAAAAGAGCAGCCTTGGCCGTTTTTACATCTACTTCTGCGCTTTCCGCACTGATACGGTTACGCTTCAGGGTGATGTTGTGTTGCAAGGCATAGTCGATGCAAGTCTGCAAATCCCACTGAGCGGGAAGTGCAGTGTCAGCTTCGGGAGCGGCATCGGATGCCGTTAACTCTTGCGATGCAATGGGAGCGGCGTCCTGTGCCCGCAGTGTCGTGCTGCCGACACAGGCGCTTGCTACGCAGAGTGTTATCACTGTCAATCTTCTTACGTTTCTCATATCTTCGTTATGCTATATTGTTTAACGCTTGCGAAGATACGGTGTCGGAAAATGCCCCGCAAAAGAGATAGACAGTTCTGAATTTTTCGTCGTCGGAATGCTTTTTTGTGTCGATGACTAACTTTTTGCCCTTTTATTTGTTATTTAATATATAAAAGTTTTATATTTGTAATGATTATAAATTTTCTATTATGAAGAATACAGTCCTGAAAATCTGGCGTTTTTACGTCGATGGTTTCCGAGGTATGACACTTGGGAGAACCTTATGGTTCATTATTCTGGTGAAACTCTTCATCATGTTCTTCATATTGCGCCTTTTCTTCTTTCCCAATTATCTGAATACGCCGGCCGTAGGCGGAGATAAAGAAGAGTATGTGGGCAGGGAACTCATCCATCGTGCTATTGGTGATCCGCCTTGAGTAAAGCAATAACTCCTTTAACTTCTGAGTAAAGCAACTAACAATTAATAACTATAACTCGATTTCTTATGCTTGAACACATCGACACTTCTCTGATTGACTGGTCGAGGGCACAATTTGCACTGACCGCTATTTATCATTGGATTTTTGTGCCGCTCACGCTGGGGCTGGCAGTCATCATGGGTATCATGGAGACTATGTATTATCGTACGGGTGATGAGTTTTGGAAACGCACCGCCAAGTTTTGGATGAAACTATTCGGTATCAACTTTGCCATAGGCGTGGCGACGGGACTGATTCTGGAGTTTGAGTTCGGAACCAACTGGAGCAATTACAGCTGGTTTGTGGGCGATATCTTCGGGGCGCCGCTTGCTATCGAAGGTATTCTGGCCTTCTTTATGGAGGCTACTTTCATCGCAGTCATGTTCTTTGGCTGGGATAAGGTGAGCAAGAAGTTTCACCTGGCATCTACCTGGCTGACGGGACTTGGTGCTACGATTTCGGCCTGGTGGATACTTGTGGCAAATGCATGGATGCAAAATCCGGTGGGGATGGAGTTCAATCCGGATACTGTGAGAAATGAGATGGTGGACTTTTGGGCAGTGGCTTTGTCGCCTACGGCGGTGAATAAGTTTTTCCATACGGTGTTGTCCGGCTGGGTGCTGGGTGCCGTGTTTGTGGTAGGTGTGGCGTGCTGGTTTCTGCTGAAGAAGCGGAATAAGAAGTTCGCATTGTCCAGCATAAAGATAGCTGCCTGGGTAGGTTTGGTTTCGGCCCTGCTCTCTGCATGGACGGGAGACGGTTCGGGCTATCAGGTGGCACAGACGCAGCCGATGAAGCTGGCTGCCATGGAAGGATATTATGAGGGGCAGCAGGGGGCCGGATTGGTTGCCATCGGTATGTTGAATCCTGAAAAAAAGACTTATAATGACGGACAGGATCCTTTCCTGTTCAGAATAGAGATACCAAAGATGCTTTCATTGCTGGCGGAAAGGAAGTTGGATGGATTCGTGCCCGGTATCACGGACCTTATTGAGGGTGGTTATCAGTTGAAAGATGGAACGCAGGCACTTTCTGCCGAGGAGAAAATAGAACGCGGGAAAACAGCGATTGGTGCGCTGGCAGCTTATCGTGCCGCACAGGCTGCGGATAACGATGCCGAAGCTGTGGAAGCTGCCAAGGTGTTGAAGGAAAATGTAGCTTATTTTGGTTATGGATATATTAAGGATGTAAATGACCTGGTTCCTAATGTGCCACTGACATTCTATGCATTTCGTGTGATGGTGATGTTGGGCGGATACTTTATACTATTCTTTATAGTTGTATTGTTCCTGGCATACAAGCGGGATTTGTTAAAAATGAAATGGATGCACTGGGTAGCTTTGCTGACTATTCCATTGGGCTATCTGGCCGGACAAGCCGGATGGGTGGTTGCCGAATGTGGGCGTCAACCATGGGCCATACAGGATATGCTGCCTGTAAATGCAGCTATCTCAAAGTTGGATGTCGGCTCCGTGCAGACAACATTCTTCATCTTCCTGGTATTGTTTACCGTCATGCTGATAGCCGAAATCGGTATCTTGCTGAAAGCGATAAAGAAAGGACCGGAAGGAGAAGATTTATAAGATTTATGATTTAAGATTTATGCCATGCGGAATTATGGCGTGGTATAAATCATATTCTATTCTCTATAAATCATAAATCATCCCCCATAAATTATAAATCATAAATTATAAATCGTAAATCTTATGACCTACGTTTTTCTACAACAATATTGGTGGTTCGTGGTATCATTGCTGGGAGCCCTTCTTGTATTCCTGCTGTTTGTGCAGGGTGGTAATTCGCTTATTTTCTGCCTGGGCAAGACGGAAGAGCACAGGAAAATGATGATTAACTCTACCGGGCGGAAGTGGGAGTTTACGTTCACTACGCTGGTAACGTTTGGTGGTGCGTTCTTTGCATCTTTCCCATTGTTTTATAGTACAAGTTTTGGTGGTGCGTACTGGCTTTGGATGATTATTCTGTTCAGCTTTGTGTTGCAGGCTGTCAGCTATGAGTTCCAGAGCAAGGCGGGAAATCTGCTGGGAAAGAATACATACCGTACATTCCTGGTGATTAATGGAGTAGTAGGGCCGGTGCTGCTGGGCGGTGCGGTGGCTACGTTTTTTACCGGTTCGGAGTTTTATATCGATAAGGGGAATATGACGAATACGGTGATGCCGGTTATCAGTCATTGGGCAAATGGTTGGCATGGTCTGGATGCGTTGACTAATCCATGGAATGTAGTGCTTGGGTTGGCAGTGTTCTTCCTGGCTCGTATTCTGGGAGCTCTTTACTTTATTAATAATATTGATGATAAGGATCTGGTGGCACGTAGCCGGCGTTCGTTGATAGGTAATTCCGTGCTGTTCCTGGTGTTCTTCCTGTCGTTTGTTATCCGCACGCTGTTGGCAGATGGATATGCGGTGAATCCGGAGACGGGTGAAGTCTTTATGGAACCGTATAAGTATCTGACGAACTTTATCGAAATGCCGCTGGTATTGGTGCTGTTTCTGATAGGAGTGGTGCTGGTGCTGTTCGGTATAGGAAAGAGTTTGTTGAAGACAAAGTTTGATAAAGGTATCTGGTTTACGGGCATAGGTACGGTGCTGGCGGTACTTGCATTGTTGCTGGTTGCAGGATATAATAATACGGCTTATTATCCTTCTACCAATGATTTACAGAGTTCACTGACGTTGGCAAACAGTTGCTCCAGCCAGTTTACGCTGAGGGTAATGTTCTATGTTTCCTTCTTGGTTCCGTTTGTTCTTGCGTATATCTTCTATGCTTGGAGAAGTATTGATATACATAAGATTAGTGAAAAGGAAATGAAAGATGGAGGACACGCATATTAGATAGTTACGAGTTACGAGCTACAAGCTACGAGTAGCTGCACTGTTACGCTGAAAAACACTCGTAGCTTGTAGCTCGTAACTATTTCACCTGTTGCATCCCGATCAGCCTGTCGTATCTTTCTCCGAAGGCCCGGTGGTAAACAAGGATCAGATATTCATTCTCTGTCTCATAGAAATTCCCCTCTGCCTGTGCGGTACTTCCTGCGGTGGTACCGGGAGCCACATATAAGTATTGATAATTATACGCTCCCTGTTTCAGCAATTGCGTGCATTCATAAGCATGCGTTTCTGCATTATACTTCAACCGACTCTCTTCATTAAAATTATCATAAGTAAAAGCTCCTTGCAGATAGAAGTTCCCTTCAGTTAGCGGGTTCTCCCATAGCAGAGAAAAATGAACGAAGAAGTAATCTGCTTCCGTAGCATTATCTACTGCCTCGTCATATCGTATTACGAAGCGTCCGTTCTGATCCTGATCGTAACTGTAGTTTAGTAAGCGAGGCTCGTCCGGACGGAGTGTGACATGATAGTAAGGAGCATGATAACGAATACTCTCCACACCTTGCGAGGCATAGCGGGTACTCACCATTTCAAAACGCCGGTATTCGTTTCCCGCAGGAAATATCAAGGCCCGGTTATGTTCGTAACGTAGCTGATCGGGACCAATATAGGAAGGATGCAGATTCGTTACCCAGTTATCCGTACGATTATCCTGTAAAACGTGTACTTTGACTTCATTCTGCGGATTGCGGATAGGATATCCTTTATACTGAATGCTAAAACTCACCTGCTGGTGCGTCTTATTCCGGTCTATCTCAGTGTCACTGCTGACTTGTGCCGATACGTTCACCTCCTTTTGCAATACCCGGAAACAGGTAGTGAAAGCCGGCTTATCCTTTCCATCCGCATCGTCATAAACAGTCAGACGGTAGTTACCCGAAAGTTTCAGTTGTACCTGGTCGTTAGGAAGTGTCAGACGGTAATGCGTGTAGGGCAGGGTAGTATTGACGGAAATATCATGATCTTCTATCGGATTGTCATTGAAACCATCCAGGTATTCTGTTTCGGAAAGATCCGAAGGTGTCCAGTCCGCATTGCAGTGCGTGAGGATGTACTGGTAGCGGTGGTAATCGTGAGTCAGGTGGTCGAAAGATATTTCTACAGTTTCATTCTCTCCCAGCCGGATGACGGCAGGCGACATATAATCATTGTTGGCAATGACCTGCACCGTATGTATATGCTGATTATAAACCTCCGTACGCTGGGCATGCACCCCGCAACAAATGATACAAATCAAGAATAGCGACAAGATTTTTTTCATTCCTTACCATATTAAGCATACAAATATACACAGATTATTTCTTTTTCCTCTTCTCAGTCTTCTGCTTCTTGACTTCTTTCTTTTCTACCGGAGGGAATTTGGGAACCAACTTCATCAATCTAAGGATTTGCGACTGTCTCCGCAGAATGTAAGCTGACGGATGCGCTGAATCAAAACGTATCGGATTAGGGAGTGTTGCCGCTATCAATGCACATTGTCCCGCAGTCAGTTTGGCGGCAGTAGTATGGAACTTATATTTGGCGGCAGCTTCTGCTCCATATATACCTTGTCCCATTTCGATGGAGTTGAGATAGACTTCCATAATCCGTTCTTTCGACCAGCATAGCTCTATCAACCAGGTGAAATAAACTTCGAATCCCTTTCGTACCCATGAGGATTGCGGCCAAAGGAATACATTCTTTGCGGTCTGTTGGCTAATAGTACTGGCACCCCGTTTCCGTTTGCGGGTTTCATTCTCTTTCATGGCTTTTTTTATCTCTTCGAAATCGAAGCCGTTGTGGGTGGCAAAGCGATTATCTTCCGAAGCGATAACTGCCATCGGCAAGTGAGGGGAGATCTTATCGAAAGAAACCCAAGTATGATGCCATACCGGCTTTTCGCCTTTGAAGAGTTGCTGGGTACTGCGGATTACCATGAGGGGAGTGGTGTAAACAGGGATAAAGCGATACAGCACCACTGCCAGAATAGTGGAAATAAAGAAAAAGAGTATCAGGTTGCGGACTATCCGCAAGACTTTCTTTATACTCATTGTCGTGGTTTTTAATGTTAAAAAGCTACGAGTTACAAGCTACAAGCTACAAGTGCCTTTCGGACTGATAGCGCAATAACTTGTAGCTCGTAGCCTTTTGTAGCTCGTAACTTACTTGCCTGCTTCTGCATTCTTAATCATCTGCTCGCTGGCGTACATATAAATATCTACGCGGCGATTCTGGCTGGCTGACATGCTGTCGTCATACTGATTGTAGCCTACGCCTTCCACCTTCTTGAACTGTGAAGGAGACACACCGCAATCTTGCAGATAATTCTCTACGGTATATGCACGGTCTTTTGAAACCTTCATGTTAGCTTCATATGTACCTACTTTATCCGTATGGCCTACGATTGCAATATCTGTTGTAGGGTCTTCTTTCAATATCTGGGCCAGTTCACGCAGAGAAGACTTGGAAGTATTGCTCAATGTAGATGAATTGAAGCCAAACAGGATACCTGATTCAAAAGTAACCTTTACAGCGGCAAGGCCATTGGTATCTGTTACTTTCTCTACCTGTGCGCCTTCAATCTTAGCAGCTTCGGCAGCCTTCTTATCCATCTTATGGCCGATGGCAACACCTGCACCCGTACCTACTGCTGCACCTACTGCTGCACCAATAGCCGCACCCTTACCTTTACCAATCAATCCACCGATAATGGCACCGGCAGCAGCGCCCGATCCACCACCTATCACACCACCTTTGGCAGTGTTATTCATTGTGCTGCAACTTCCTAATAATATGGCACCGCTCAATAGCAGTACACTAATCTTAATCTTTTTCATACTTTATTCTTTTAAAATGTTACTATGTTTGTAATGCAAAGTTAGTTATATAACAATTCTATTGTAATTATGTTTAGGTCTTTTGTTCTGCATTTTTAGAGTATTTTTCTCTTTATCAATATAAACCACGCGGTAAGGATAATTCCTTTGGCAATAGTTGTTGCACTTACAGCCCACCATATGGCGTCTACGCCCATTCCCATGTGTACCAGGAACAGTGCTACGGGAATACGCATATAGTTGCATGATATACTGATGATGGCAGGAGGAATCGTTCTTCCTAATCCGTAGAAGACCCCTTGCATGGTGATTTCCAGCATCATGAAGAGTTGTGAATAACCGTCTATGCGCAGGAAATCACCACCTACGCGAAATGCTTCCGGTTCGGGTACGAAAATAGAGAATACCTCGCTTCCGAAAAAGATAAACAGTAGCGAACATAGTGTACCGAATATGGACGTCATCCATAATGTAGTGTACCAGGCTTTCTTTACCCTCGACTTCTCTCCGGCAGCATAGTTTTGTGCAATGAAAGTGCTTAGTCCGGTAGAGAAACCTTGTGAAGTATTCCAGGTGATGGCTTCTATTTGTCCTCCGGTGGTAAAGGCCATAAGACCAATGTGTCCACCTTGTTCCGAAGCTGTACGTGAAAGGAACATATTGACAAAAGCGAACAAAGTATTCAGTGTGGCAACCGGAAGTCCCAACTTGAATATACGCCGGGTATATTTCTTTTTGAGACGTGTCAGGAAGGGAAATCCACCTAACAGATCGTCCTTATAGCGTAGCTTATAGATGAATATACCGAATACCGTAGCCTCGGCCAGCCATGTGGCAAGTGCTGCACCTACCGTTCCCCAGCCGAAACCGAAGATGAAAAGCGGATCGAGTATGATATTCATAATCAATCCTGTGCCGCTGATATAGAAGGGTGTTTTGCTTCGTCCTGCCGCATTGTATATTCCGGTGAAGGCTGCGGACAGAAACACGAACGGTAGTCCTGTTGAGACAATACGCAAGTAAGTCACGGCATTTTCCGTGATATGCTCTTTCAGCTCGAATATACGAAGGATGGGATTGGCAAACAAGAATAGCAAAGCAGCCCAGCAGATGGAGATGAGCAAGGCAATACTGATGTTGTGCGAAGCAAACTGCCGGGCATCCTGTTCGTTGCGCGCACCTATGGATTGTCCTACGCTGACTTCCGAACCTACTTTATTTAGCAAGGCTATGGAGCCGGACATCCACGTCAATATTCCCACTGCACCAACGGCGGCAACAGCTTCACTACCTATACGGCCTACCCATGCCATGTCCGTCAGGCTGTATGCCATCTGGATGAACGAGGTAGCCATAATGGGCATCGCCAGATTGAATAGTTGGCGGTTAATGGGACCTTTAGTCAGATTCTTTGTTCCTTGCATTCTTTACAGTCTCTAAATTTCGGGCTGCAAATTTACGGATTATTTGTTAATAACCACGCTGCCGGTCGCTTTTCTGTCTATTGAGTTGAATTCCTTCGACAGAGTTCCATTAAACTTTCTTGTGGATAAACTTTCCGTCAATCCAGTAAGTGGCGTGGTTTGCTGTAAATTTCAGTATTACATAGTTGGGATCGGTCGGTCCGCCGGGAAAATGATTGATGAACCAGTCTTGCCAAAGCTCTTGTTTTACATTTTGGTCTGTGATTACTTCCACATCACCTGTCATGCAAACACTGTTTCCCTGTGCATAGAAGCATAGTCCGCCTTTCGGATTCTTGCGAAAATCCTCGGTCTTCACGGAGTCGCTTCCGGTTGACATCCATACTGTTGAAATGTCTTCGGACTTAACCATACTCATAGGTACGGGGCGTGGATATCCTTCTTTATTTACTGAGGTCAGAACGACTACTTCACTTTCGCGCAACATTTGTGCGGCTTTTTCTCTCATTGTTTCCATAATGCAGAATTTGTTTTGTTAATTGAATGGTGCAAATATAGGTAGTCGGAGATATTCCTGCATTGTACAAAAACGACATTTATGCTTCTACGTAAGTCAGTGTGACATCTTCTTCTGTCAGAGGAATAGAAAGGAAAGAGTAGGGAGTATTGCCGGATAACCTTTTAATTTCTCTTGAGAGGTGCGGCACGTCATAATAGCCTGCATGGATAGCAGTAGAGAGCAGATTGTCACTGGTAGTGCCCCTTAATAAATCCACCGCGTTCTTGAATTTCATGATTCTGCTGTATATTTTCGGGGTATAACCTGTGTTCATCTTGAATTTGCGTTCAAATTGTCGCTGGCACAGACAAATATCCTCCATCAATGACTGCACGGGCAGTTTTCCCTGATGCCGGTTAATCTGTTTTATTGCAAATACAATCTGCGGATCTGTCGGCAAGTCGTGTTTATAAAGAGATTTGATAAATAATTCTTCTATGATCTTTACCCTATTTTCTAAACAGTCTTCTTCGCATAGCCTTTCTGCAAAAGAAGTATCGAAAAAGCAGGTTACCTCGTCTGCACTGATTCTCTGGTTAGTCAGTTCGTGCAGTGGCAGACGGATAAAACGGGATAGTCCGCAAGGTAGGAAGCGAACCCCTAACATGTGAACCGTTTCCGCATACGCTACCAATTCCGAATAGCTATTCATCGGACCTATAAAATAAGCACGATAAGGCTTCATGGTCAGACTGCTATTCACCGCTTGTGTTGCTTCCCCAAGGGTGAAGATAAAGTCTGTACATCCATCAGGAAGTATGTTGATACGCATTCCGTACTCCGGATTCCCTTTGAATTCCCAATACTTGTCTATATAGGGAGAGAGTAGTGCGCAGGGTTGGTATTCTTTATACATAAATTTAAAAAGATATCATGTACAAAGGTAATCATTGGTTGATTTTTTCCGGCATATCCAGTTCTCCCTGGAAACTGATGGACTGACGGTTCTGCATATTCACGAATATCGTAGATGATCCGTTACTGAAAACGTCTATACTGAAATCGAACTTATCCTCCTCACTTCGTGCAGAGAACTTTATCTTGGCTGTTTCCTTCTTGCCCCACTCCAACTTATAGTCGGTGAGTGGAGCTTTAAAGTTTAGCCCTTCTCCACCGCCATAAGGAATAGAGTAAGCACGCCCATAGTAAGGCAGATAAGATATAACGGAATCATTTCTTATTTCCACAGAGTACGGTGAAGTTAGTGTAACAGACCGTCCTCGTGCAGGAAGAGCTCTGTTTACATTTATTTTATACTTCCCGGATGTGACCAGTTTTTCAACGGCCTGCTTCTTCAGTTCTTTTTTCTCTTTCTTAGTTTGTGCCGAAAGAGTAGGCATACTCATTGCAGTTATCAGCAATAAGGAGAAAATAATTCGAATCGTTTTCATACTATACTTTTTTATCGGTTATGTATATGAGTAACAATCAATTTTCCTTCTCAATACCCAGTAAATTCATCAAGTGAAAAAGAATATATTGCTTCCACTCCAGCATAAAAACCGAAAAATCGGTAGTATCTTTCAGGAATATGCTGGTGATCAAATTTTTTGTAATCAAAGGAAAAGTAAGCAAACCATAGAAAGTTATGAATACTGTATGTATGGGTACTTTCTTTAGTCTGCCTGCTTCCATTTCCATGAGCAGTCGTTCCTTTATAATCAGGAACGTTTCTTCAAACTGCATTTCCTTAGCTGCATCAAGCAGGTGGTTGACATCGCGCTGTATTTCCCCGCATATAAACTTTGGCATGTCAGGGTTTTCGGTGAAGAGTGTTATATACTTATCCAATATAAGACTTACGCGATCTATGAACGGCAGTTCCTGCTGTATTATTTCCTGTACTTTCGGTAATAGTGACATCACTATCGAACCGAATACAGCCTGAAACATTCTGTCTTTTGTCCTGAAATAGTAGTGTAGGGTAGGACGGTTTATTCCTACTTTTGCGGCAATATCACTCATGCTGGTTTCAACGAAGCCTTTTTCTATAAAAAGCTGTTTCGCTGTTTCAATTATTTGATATTCCAACTCATTGTTTTCTGTAGCTCCCATGGTCTTATTTATTTTATGTTATCAACAAAAAGTAACAGGCGATTGGTGATATTCACATCGCTGACGCTACTGTCAAAATCTAAAGATAATATATTTATCTGAGGGTAGACAGACTTTATACGTTTTTCTATTCCCTTTTCCACAATATGGTTAGCTATACACCCGAATGGTTGCAAACTGATGACATGATTAATACCCTGACTGGCAAAAGACGACATCTCTCCGGCAATCAGCCAGCCTTCACCGAACTGCGTGTTCAGCGATATAACCTGCTTGGCTTTTTCTGCTTTCTCGTAAATATTTTCAAAGGGTTGAAAGTACAGGAAGGCTTTTCCTATCTTGTTGATTTTATCAATTTGTTTCTGAACTTTTCCATAAAGCCAGTCGATAGCGAAATCAGGAATATATTTCTTTTTTATATGACTATCCTGGTTTACTTTCATATTGACGAAGCTTTGCATGAAAAAGTCTGTCATCAATGGAGGAACCACCTCTATACCTCTGTCTATGAGCCATGTGGTGATATCTTTTTGTGCAAAAGGATTGAACTTTAGGAAGATTTCTCCTACCACACCCACTTTGGGGTATGATTTTTGCTGACAGATCTGATTGAATTCGTCAACTGCCAGAGATAAATAACTGAGCAAATCTTCCGGTCTGTTTTTCAGGATAAGAGGCTTTGCCGCTTCTAGGTACATATCTTTTAATTTAGCTGCCTGTCCCGGCTTTTTCTCACGAACAACGGCGGCGTAATAGAATTTAGCTATGCAGTCGCTGTATAGAACAGCGGCAAGCGCTATTGGCAATACTTTCAGCCAATTTACTTTGAAGCCCGGTTGCTGATTATCTATTCCGCTGCCGAATGCTATTGACAGAATGGGAGTATGAGTGTATCCGTTTTCTATCAATGCTTTTTTTATTAAAGAGATGTAGTTGCTGGCACGGCATTGCCCTCCCGTCTGCGTAATGGCTACACAAGTGTTGTCCGGGTTATATCGTCCTTCCTTAAAAGCTTTCACGATGTCACCCACAATCAGTGTAGCCGGATAGCAAACTTCATTGTTGGAATACTTCAAACCCCAGTCGCACGAACATTCATCGCTTATGGGCAGAGTCTCCATTTCATATCCTGCCACTTTAAAAATGGAAGGAATAAGTGGTGATATAAAAGGGGTGAAGAATGGGGCGATAATCTTCTTCTTTCTGTCCTTTTTGGTGAAAAGAGGGAGGGATAAAGGTTTCTGTACCTGTCTCTCTTCAGCTTGTTGCAAACTGATGTGCAGACTCTCTACCAGCGAACGTACACGCAGCTTGATGGAACCGGTGTTACTAACGTCGTCTATCTTCAATAAAGTAAGATTTTTATTGTACTGCTTCAGTAAAGTGCGTATTTCGTCTATCAGAAAGGCATCCGGTCCACATCCGAAAGAAGTCAGCTGCATATATTGCACGTGATTTCCCTGCTGCGCTGCCCATTTGGCTGATTTCAAAATACGGTTGGTAAATGCCCATTGAGCCAGAAAATTCACCTCTTTCAGTGGAATATCCTGATGACGGACGATATCATCTGTAATTATATAAACGCCCATAGCACTGATCATATTCGAAATCTTATGTTGTACCAACGGGTCCGAATGATATGGACGTCCGGCAAGGAGAATAATCAGCTTCTGCTTTTTATTTCCTTCTTCAACTATTTGCCGGTTATAGGCGATAAGCTCTTTTTCAAAAGCGTCTTGTGCTTTCAGTGCATGGTCGAATGCTTTCTTTACTACCTGCTCTTGTACGCCCAGTGTGCTCAGGTAGTCACGGCATTGCTTATACAGTAATCCTGTATCCTTGAAAGTGATGGCCGGATGGTCAATCGGTAAGTTATCTGTCTGGACATTCTTGATAACCTGTGAATATCCGGACACAATGGGGCAGTTGTAACTGTTCTGTTGTTGCTTATCGATTTCTTCGAATATGACAAACGGCATAAATATCCGGTCTACTTTGTATTCGATAAGGTTTTGGATATGGCTGTGCACCAGTTTTGCAGGGAAACAGATATTGTCGGACATTACCATATTGGCCGCCTTCTCATATTTATTGAACGTCGAAGCATCCGACAGGCATACCCGGATGCCGCACTCTGTGAACAAAGAATGCCAGAAGGGATATTCTTCATACATATTCAGGCAGCGGGGAATACCTATGGTCAGTAGTGGAGCGGCTATATTTACTTGCCGATCAAACAGAAGTTCGATTTTCTTTTCATAAGCATTTACGCCTTTCTCCGAAACATTCCCTTTATTGGTAAACACCTTTTCGCATTTATTGCCGGAGAAATAATGTTCTCCATTACCGAAAGCATACCGGGTGATGGCACATTGGTTTTCACATCCGTTGCACTGAACCTGTCGGGAAGTGAATTGGGCCTGATGCATCATATTTTCCAAATTTGTAACTTTGGCCGTCTTAAGTTGCTTTGCATAAAGTGCACAGCCCAGAGCACCCATTAATTCGGGACAATCGCTACGGAATACTTCTTTTCCTGTCAGCTTCTCCAGACCTCGTACGATGGCATCATTGCGCATGGTTCCACCTTGCACCACGATATGTTTTCCAAGTTCATCCGGCTTTTTAAGTTGAAGCACTTTGTACAGGCAGTTCTTTACAACAGAGTAAGAAAGACCGGCCGCTATATCCGCCACGGATGCCCCTTCACGGAGCACTTGTTTCACTTTGGAATTCATGAAAACGGTGCAGCGTGTTCCCAGATCACACGGAGCTTTTGAGAAACAAGCCGCTTTGGCGAAGTCCTCCACTTTGTAGTCCAGTGACTGTGCAAAGGTGCTGATAAAAGAACCGCATCCGGATGAGCAAGCCTCGTTTATTTCAATCCGGTTGATAATTCCGCCATTTGTGAAAATGGCTTTCATATCCTGTCCGCCGATGTCCAGGATGAAAGATACATCCTTATTTATATGTTTGGCAGCCATGTAATGGGCTATGGTTTCAATGATACCGGCATCCATCTGGAAGGCAGCTTTTATCAGATCCTCTCCGTATCCGGTGGAGCATCCTCCTTTGATTTGCAGGATTGTCCCTTTTTCCTGACATTCTTTATGCAGTTTCTGCAATCCCTCTTCCACGGCTTTTATCGGATTTCCTTTGTTGTCGTGATAGTAGGAGTACAGGATACGGTTATTTTCATCAAGCACTACTATTTTGGTGGTGGTAGAGCCGGAATCTATTCCTATGGTAGCCTGTTGTATTCCGGATGTTAATTCCGTCCGCTGCACATCATATTGTGCCAACCTGTCCTTCCATTGCAGATATTCCGTTTCATCCTTGAAAAAAGGTGGAAGGCTGTTTTGTGGCTGGTATGCTTTTTCTGATAGATTTTCCAGAAGTCCGGTTAGCTCAGTTATCTTCATTTTCCGGGAGTTCTCTGCCAGTGCTGCTCCCCAGGCTGGAATAAGATTACTTTTCTCCGGCAGCAGAAAGTCGTTCTCCTCTGATAACTGCAAATAGTTGGCGAATGATTTCCTGAGTGCCGGAATAAATGTCAACGGTCCTCCACAAAGTAATATCGGAGCAACAATATCACATCCATGCGCAAGTGTAACGATGGTTTGCACCGTTACAGCATGGAAAATGGAAGCCGCGATATCTTCTTTCGGTATATTCTTGGCTATCAGATTCTGAATATCCGTCTTACAGAATACACCACATCGGGAAGCTATCGGATGTACTCGTGTTGCCCGGAGAGCCAGTCCGTTCAGTTCATCCATCGATACTCCCAATAATATGGCCATCTGATCGATAAATGCCCCTGTTCCTCCGGCACAGTTTCCGTTCATCCGTAAATCGGTGGCTTGATTATTCTGGAAGAAGACGACTTTGGCATCTTCTCCTCCGATGTCGATCATGGAAGATATTCCGGGATGATTCCGCCGAATATATTGGGCTGCCGCTACCACTTCCTGCACGAAAGGCAGAGAGTATTTCTCTGCGATTCCCATGCCTACTGAACCGGTGATATTGATTGATAAAGTAACATCGCCCATCTGTTCTTTCAGCTGGTGGAAAAATGCCAGTAGGCATTCCTGGACTTTTGCCTGATGCCTTTCATATTTGTAGAAAAGGACATTTCTCTCACTCTTATCCAGCACTATTATTTTAGCGGTAGTAGAGCCGATATCCAGGCCGACTTTGTAAATATCCATAATAGAATTCTGCTGATTTGGTATATAAATAATAAAATCAGATACATAAGTCTGACACTAATGTCAGACGCCGCAAATGTACGAAATCTTTTGGAAAAGGTGAGCGATTGTCTTTATTTAACTTTTTGAAACTATTTCCTGAATTCTGCTGGTAGGGAGCCTGTCTGACGTTTGAAAAACTTCACAAAATAAGAAAGAATGTCTTTTTTATTCCTTATTTTTGTGCACATAAGGTACAACAAGGTGTTATTAAGTTTATGAATGATAAATTTCAATACAGATTATCAGAAAAACAGAAAGTAGAGATCGCTCAAAATTTGATTGATATCTTAGAAAAGAACTCAGAGATAACTGATCAGACTGTAGGATTTATTGGTAATTGGATTCTTACTGGACCCGATGAAAAAAGTAAGGCTTTTTTTGATGTGTGGGATATTGTATTACGGAACTATTTGCCGACAACACGACCGATTTTATTTCGAACGTGCAATAGGCTTGGTAAGGATGGTAAAATTGCGAGTTTTACCGGTCGATTGGAATGCGCAAGAAGCTTTAGTAAAGGCAAAGGTTTTTTGATTATATGCGATACGAAAGAAATGCTTCAATGTGAAGCGGAATATCTTCAGCCTGGTGAGTATATGCATACATTTTATCCCCTTGTCAATGTCTTGGAAAAAGCGAGTGCCTCCGGTGGGTGGGGATTTTCAGAAAAGATTTTAAATGATTTTATTGGTGAAGACGAATATATCATGAGAGTTGATTTAGGTAGTATGCATCGTTTTAAGTGGATGGACTATGGTTCGCCTTGGTTGAATATGGGTTAAATTAGAGGCACCTGTTATTTTTCAATAGTTCGTTAAACACGTCAATCTTATAATTGAAGATGTGGTTATCCTTAATTTAATGAATCTGCAGGACTTGACCTACTTTTTTATGTTAATTCAAAACTTAACGAACTATTGTTGTTATAAAGATGCAAATAAATGGATTCTTTCAGATAATCTTCAAACTGACCTTCGAAGTTGAATTGCCCGATGTTTATTAGAGGTTTCGTTTTTCCGTGAAAATCGCTTCCGCAGGTCATTATTGCCTTCTGCCGTTGCACTAAAGATGCGAAGTAGCTGATTTGATTCGATTGGTGGTAATTATTAAATACTTCCAGACCTTTAGCCCCATTGTCCAATAGCTTCTCAGCAATCTGCTCCCTTCCCTTCAGATTAAGTCCCGGATGTGCTACGATCGGTATGCCACCATTATCTTTAATCATTTCTACGGCATGCCGGAAGCTCATATACTGAATGGGGACAAAGGCTGGTTTACCTTGTGCGAAATAGTCAAGATAAAAGTTGATATAAGGCATGTCGCTTCTTTTACCTCCTTTCATATAAGGAGACAGTAGGGGAGAAGCATATATATCACTGTTTAGCATTACTTCAGCAATCAATTCGCCCGATGGCAGTTTTACATTCGCTTGGTCCAGAACTGCATCTGCTTCTATGGTGAAGCCTAATCGATGAAGGTTGTCGATCATTTCGCTGAATGAGTTCATTACTTTAGAGGCGATATCTTCTTCCAATAAAAGAAAATCATAGGATTTCCAGTCAATATGATAGCCTAATAAATGCAAGTTGACACCTTCGTAGTTACAATCTATTTCAATGCCCGGAATGAAGCGGATGCCAGCCTGTTGTGCTCCGTCGGCAGCCTCCTGGACACCTTTTACGGAGTTATGGTCGGTCAGTGAGAAGGTGTCTATATTTTGAGCTAAACACTTGTTTATGATATCAATAATTTTAAACTCTCCATCGCTACTATAATGGGAGTGAATATGCAAGTCTGCTTTAATCATGTTTTTTTATTTATTCAAGTTTCTGTTCGTACTCATTCATATCGGTGCAAATATAAATCAAAAAACAGTTGATTCCTAATATAGTAATATTACATTTGTCAAATAATAGAAATATATCCAACTTTCTGCCAACAAGAAGTTAAGAGTTTGCTGACAGGAAGTTAACTCCTTGTCGACAAACTCCTAACTTCTTGTTGACAGAAAATAGATATCTTGTAGTTCTTTGATAATCAGCTGCAAATACATATACGGAATATTTGTGTTTTGTAAATGTAATTTTGTAAACTGGCTTGTAGCTTTCGCGCGTGACAAAGGCAAGCTTACTAATTTACAGATAGACTGCGCCAGCAAGGAAATTGATGCGGTTGCCGAGGAAAGCTATGACTGGAGGATTGAAGGTCGGGAAAAAATAACAAATTCACATTGTAAAATGGTTCTAGAAAAGACAATCAAAAGAAAGGGGAACACTAATATCCCCCTTGTTATCTACTTTGGCCGACCTCTTTATTTAAGCCTGAATCTATAAAGTAGACCTATCATCATATTGGTAACAATATAAGTTTGCCAGTTTTATAAGTGGTTTTATCTCTCCACACCTATTTTGTTGCCTCTATTTTGATTATGCAAAGATAATACAGTCTTATTGACCTGCAAACGTTTTCTCAAATAATCTTTCCTTTACCAATTAATTAATTTGTAGGTATGATTAGCAAAATTGACCAGTATGTGATTGATAAGGTTAGGGAAAGACGGATTGAGTTAGGTGTTTCTCAAGCTGTTTTGGCTGATTATATAAATGTTAATAGAGGATTTATCGGACATGTTGAGAACATTAAAAGGCCACAAAAGTATAACATTACTCTGTTGAATGAGATAGCTAAAGCATTGAATTGTAGTATTAAAGATTTCTTCCCACAAGAACCGTTAGGTTAGACTACCAACACGGAAATTTTGTCAATACCCCAAATGTCGTTGATTTTGTGTGCTTCAGCACTTTTTTTCCTCTTTGGAAACTCTTTGTCCAAGCGTTACAGTAGTTGCAAAGGAGTGGCGTGCGGTGTGTATGGAATGGCAAGATGCTTATTGAACTTTATAAAAGAGGAATAGGGCACTTCAAACATTCCTGCATATCTGATTCTATTCTCTTTGTTCAGATTCTGAATGTAAGCCTGAAAGTATTCATCAACCGTTTTATTGGCAACGCTGTTTGTACTTGTGGCTTCAACAAGGGTTGCAGCCGTAAAGTATTTGCCTGCTATCCTTTTATCTAAAGCGGTTTTCTGTATCTCGCTTATTCTCTCATTGATTAGGCTGATTATTCTTTCCCGATTAGGGCATTTAGTTTTTGGTGTGTTGTTTTGAAGTCTCATAGCTCCTCTTTTATGAATATGCCCAGACTTTGATACTTGTGCTTGCCATCTTTGCAAACGCATACCATTAGCGGATATTCGCCATTACTAAGGATTTTAGACTTGTAACATAAGACTTTAACTGTTTCGCTCATACGAATTTCCGGTTTACATCAGAAAGCGAAAAACGTAGTATTTGAATGAAAAAAGCAGCTATCTGATTAGATAGCTGCTTGATTTTCAAGTGATCCGCCTGGGGCTCGTGTATTGAAATCTAATGAAACATATATAAGGTTGTATGGATTGATAATCAGATGTTTATATTTGATTTTATTTTATCCCATTGAATTTATGTGGTGCAGTTTTGCAATTCTGTGGTGCAAAATCGCTATCTTTGCACCACGGTGAAAACAATCAAAATTCAATAAGTTATGGAACGAGTTACCATCTTTTTAAGGACAACAAAAACGGAAGGCGATATTAAGCTACGTTTCCGTTTACGCGATGGCAGGGAAGTTGACCTGTATCATAAAAGTGAGATCAGAGCCGCTCTGAAAGATATGGCTAAGTTTGATGAAAATGGGAATGTCAAGCCAAAGGTTTCGGTTTTTAACAAAGAACTTAAACTGGCCATTGATCATGAAATAGATGCCATACATGCTGCTTATCATTCCTTGTGCGAGAAGATGCAGAAAGAACATATTAATGGTGAAATATTTGAGGACGCAATTGATTTGGTGCTGAATCCTGACGCTCGAAACCAAAAGAAAGCTGAAATGACCATGCTTGGACGGTTTGACAGATTTATTGTGGATGGTTATCGGGATGGTATATTTGGTGAAGGACGCATGAAGCACTACCGTGTTGTATATGGTGCGCTGGAGCGATTCCTGGCAATAAAGAATCTCAGGAGCATAACTCCCATTGAGTTTACTGCTGATATGTTGATGGATCTCCGTTACTTCTTCACGAATGAATATGAGTATGTGGAAAAATATTCCTACTTGTATGATGATAAAAGGGAGCGTGATATTCCTCGTCAGCCCAGAGACATGAATACAACCATCACCAGGTTAAAAAAGCTGCAAGCGTTTTTCAATGAACTGGAAGATAAGGAGGAAATTATGGCTTCTCCGTTTCGGAAGTTAGGGAAGAAGAGGAAGGCTACCGTTCTGAAAGAACGCTATGACGAACCGGTCTATCTTTATAAAGATGAACTATTGAAGGTGATGCGAACAGAAGTTCCTACCACGCTTCAGGAAACCAAAGAATGCTTTCTACTGCAATGCGCTTTTGGTTGCCGTATCGCAGATTTCCAGGCATTGTCTATGAGTAAAGTCAAGGTAACTGAAGATGGTATTCCCTTCATACACTACCTGCCGAAGAAAACCTTACGCGAAAATGTAGAGAATACCGAAATTGAAACTCCTATCCTGCGGTATGCTCTTGACTTGATTAAGAAATGGCAGTTCAATTTTCCTATCTTGAAATATGTTACAGGTAAAAGTGGATATAACGCCAAGATAAAATTGTTACTGCAACATTGCGGAATTGACCGTGAATGTAAGGTTTTTGATGACGGACTAAATGACAATGTATATAAATCGCTGTATACATTTGGTAGCAGCAAACTTTGCCGGAAAACACATGTGGACATAATGAACAAGGTGCAAGTCAATATGTATGCCGCTGGCCTGCATAAGGAAGGTAGCGAGGCTGTCAACCGCTATACAAAGATGGAAATGAAAGACCATTTCACGTTGATGTGCGTAGCTTTTGAACAGCCTATATACAAGGTGGATAAGGAGTTGAATATAATTGATGAATAATACGGGAAACTGGATAACTATAATCAAAGACTATCGGACTTGGATAGCCAATTTGCGACACAGGACGAGACGGGATATTACGAAAAGTATCATCGTAAAATAGCATCTGAAGCTACATTCTGCACTAAAAATAAAATCAGGTTAAACATCTTTTGTTAAAGATTGTTAGCCTGATTATTGTTTTATCTGTACACCTGATTCCTTTTCTGACTGTCTATAAATGTGGCAATGTGGCACTTAATCTACTTCTCCACTGACTGTCACAGATAAAAGGATACCACTTATCTATTATGTGGATACACACGTATAATAAGATGTATCTTCTGTCTATTTCTCTGTTTTTTCGACAGCCAAAAGAAGTGAACTTTTGACTGTCTATTTGTACATGCCTATAAGTGTATAAGTGAATGTAAAATGTCAGTAAATCAGCTTGTTAAGCTGTGTTTCAATCCTTTGCAATCTTGTTTTTCTACATTAGTTTTGCATCTGTCAAAGCCGTTATCTCATCATGTAACGGTGGAGACTGGTGCGGGTGCAGCGGCGAATGTCTCGTCAATGATGGCTGCCAACAAACCTGCCTGTAAAAGTACGATGGAAGATTTTAGAAATCAAAATTCACAAATGCTCATGATTGTGTCTCAGGATGATTTGGAACGTGTAGTTCAAAAAGCCATTGGAAAGTTACTTGACCAACGGGAGAACAAACCGGAAACATATCTGACGGCTGAGGAAACTGCCAAGCGGTTGAAAGTTGACCGGTCCACCCTATGGCGTTGGAACAAAGAGGGCTATCTTGTTTCAGCCAAGGTGGGTAGTAAGGTTCGCTACAAATTGTCCGACGTGGAAAGGATACAAAAAGGTGAAGTCTATGAGTGATAATAGAATCATTCTGGAAAGAATCATAGTCAAGGCTGTCAGTACAACAATGTAAGTTGTATTGCTCTATTGATGACATTACCGGAGAAGAAATGGAGGGAAAAATAAGAAATAGAGCGTCCCACCTTGATAGTTAGCCTGATAATAGGATAGTATCAAGGTAGTAAATGTCTTTGGCTTTTATACTCCAATTAACTTTGCCCCTCGGAACCGGTTTCAGAGTGAACGGAGGAAAAAACCTCTCATGTATAACATTTTAATTAAGCAAAAACTCATGACAAAGAAAAATATAGAGAATGGAGAAACCACGGTGTGTTCCTCCTGCCTGTTGAAGTTGAGCTATATCATCGCACGGATGGAAAAAATAGAGAGTGCTCTCTATTCTATTAAAGGCACGCTCAACTTCAAGGAAGCACGTGAATATCTCGACCTGTCCAACAGTCAGCTTTACAAATTGACAAGGAATGGAGGCATACCGTATTATAAGCCGACCGGTAAATTAATCTATTTCAACAAGCAAGAGTTGGATGAATGGGTCTGTCAGAATCATTCGGAGGCGAGTGCAGAGTGTGAAGGAATAATTGCTGAGATAGATAAGGCTGGTGCTGGCCACAATGAAAGATCAAATGGTTGATTCAAAAAGTTACCCAAAGAAAGACTTCAAATCATGATTGAGAACAAAAAGATTAGTTTAGGTGAAGATATAGACGAAAGTGCCTTTGAGCAGATATTGAAATTTATACGGCTCAGAGTAACGGATGTTTATGCTTATCCACCGGAGATCGTACAAGTGGACGGAATTACCATTGCCACGCTGGGAAACTTCAGTGCATCGACCGGAAAGCCGAAGAGTAAGAAAACGTTCAATGTGTCGGCTATCGTGGCTTCTGCATTGTCTGGTAAGGAAGTGCTGCGATACAAGGCGACCCTGCCGAATGAGAAACATAAAGTGTTGTATGTAGATACAGAGCAAAGCAAATGTCATTGTCACAAGGTACTGGAGCGGATATTGATACTGGCTGGAATGCCCACTGACCGTGAGAATGAGCGACTGGAGTTCTATATGCTACGGGAGTATTCACCCAAACACAGAAGGCAAATCATAAACCTTGCACTGGAAACAGACCCAAATATCGGGTTCGTGGTGATTGACGGGATTCGTGATCTTATGTACGACATCAACAATCCCAGTGAGTCGGTAGAGCTTATCAATGACCTAATGCGGTGGTCTAGTATGCACGACCTGCACATCCATACGGTACTGCATCTAAATAAAGGTGATGATAATACCCGTGGACACATAGGCACAGAGCTGAATAATAAGGCTGAAACAATACTCCAAGTCACGAAAAGCCCGTTTGATAGCAGTATAAGCCAAGTGAAGGCCATGCACATCCGGGAGAAGGAGTTTACTCCGTTCGCATTTAAAATCAATAGTGAAGCATTGCCTGTACTGGTGGATAATTATGCGTTTGAGGCAGAGCGTAAACCTCTATTCGAAGTGTTGACGGATGAACAACATGTGAGCGCATTGGAAAGTGTGTTTGCGGAGGGGACAATTGTCGGGTATGAGAATATGCTCAAATCCCTGCAAAAAGGTTATGAAGCCATCGGTTATAAACGAGGGCGGAACGTGTGCGTGGAACTGAATAAGTTCCTGATGGGAAAAGGGGTAATAACCAAAAAGGACAAGACTTACTCTTACGAACCTAAAGCCTTTGAGAATGAGGAACAAATATAGCATGGAAAGAAGTTTAGTTTACTCCGGGGCTATATATGGTAAATTAATGTCGGACTGCTATAAAATACAAAAGGAATAGTATGAACATCGCTCAAATAAAGCAAATAGACCTGGTGGACTATATGAAAGCCATCGGTTTTTCACCTACAAAGGAAACGGCAAAGTCTGCCTGGTATCACGCTCCTTATCGAGAAGACAGAACACCGTCATTCAAAGTCAATAAAGATAAAAATGTATGGTATGACTTTGGAACTGCTCAAAGTGGTGACATCATTGATCTGGCGGCACTACTTTATCAATCAAAAGATGTGTCCCGATTGCTCAAGCTCATAGAGGGTGCAGCACCGGCACTGGCTCCCCGAATCAGAACTCCGATATCCCAGAGTGGAGAACGGCTAACAGAACGGTTTCGAAATGTAAAAGTGGTGGGTTTGAATCATGAAGCATTGAAATCATATCTGCAATCCCGTGGTATTGATTTGGATATTGGGGAGTGCGAATGTAAGGAAATTCATTATACCTGTAATAAAAAAGAATATTTTGCTGTTGCTTTCCCAAATATTGCCGGTGGTTATGAAATCCGTAATCCTTATTTCAAAGGGTGCATTGCGCCAAAGGATATATCCATCATCCGAAAACCGGATAGATTAGGAGGACGTTGCTGTTGCCTGTTTGAGGGGTTTATGGATTACCTCTCCTATCTGGCATTAGTGAAATTGGGAAGAATAACTGAGGACAACGAGTCTGTGGATTATATTGTTCTGAACTCGGTAAGCAACATCGGCAGGGCCATCGAACCCATGAGGAAATATAAGGTCATTCATTGTTATCTTGACAATGATGATGCCGGTAGACGGGCTGTGGACTCCTTGCATGAATTATTGGGTGATAAGGTTCAGGATATGTTTGCACCTTATCCACTCTACAAGGATTTGAATGACTTCTTGCGAAACAAGAAGAAAATTCCTTGATAGTAGTAATATATGGATATTATTTTCTAATTTTGCAATTAAATAGTAATATCCTACCATGTATGAGTAATGCAGATTATGTTACCAACCAAGATATTATGCTACTTTTAGCGAAGCGCATAAAGGAGTACAGGCTTGCCGCACGGATGAGCCAAAAGGAAATGGCGGAGAAATCCGGTGTGAGCCTTGCTACAATTAGCCATTTTGAACAGGGTGTCAATCAGAATATGACCCTGAATAATTTCATATCACTGTTGCGGATAGTCGGTATGGAGCAACGTGTCAGTGATTTGCTGCCAGAATTGCCCATGCCACCAATGGCGTTGAAACAGATAAATAAATTCATTCCTAAAAGAGTAAGGAGAAACGATCATGATACAAAATCTTGATGTATTTTTATGGAATCGGAAAGTAGGTACATTGGTAGCCTATAAGGAGAAATACAAAGAAAAGGTATGCTTCTATTTCGATAGCGACTTTATAAAGAGTGGTTATGACATCGCTCCACTGCAAGCCCCAATAAATGGTGTAACTGCCCAACGTGGGTTGCCTGTCTATGCGGAGGATGATAAGATTTTTGGTGGTTTGCCCTCTTTCATAGCCGATTCACTGCCTGACCATTGGGGAAATAGAGTATTCAATGAATGGGCGAAAGCACATCATATAAAATCCCGTGACCTGTCATCACTTGACCGCTTGGCATATATCGGTAGGCGAGGTATGGGAGCATTGGAGTTTATACCTCCTGCCGCTGAAGAAATGGAGAAGCCATTTAAAGTGGAGATTGCCGACCTGCATAGGCTTGCCCGTGCTGCCTTGAACGAGGCTAAGGGCTTCAAGGCTGAGATGCAACCCGACTTGATGATTGAAAGCCTGTTCAAGGTGGGAACATCGGCTGGTGGCCGTAGAGCGAAAGCAATCATCCATGTGAATACAGAAACCAATGAGTGCTATTCGGGACAGGTAAACGCTCCTGCACCCGGTTTTACTCCGATGATTATCAAATTTGATGAGCATCTTGACCTGCCGACAACACGTATCGAATATAGCTATTACCTGATGACGCGAGACGCGGGAATGGAAATGATGCCATCGATGCTGATTGAGGACGAAAAGGAAGCGCATTTCCTGACAGAACGGTTTGACCGTAAGGGAAATGAGAAAATTCATATCCAGACCTTGGCGGCAATGAATCCGGTAGCGGACAGCTATGAGGCACTGTTTGACACTGCTTGTCGTATTGGTATCGTGCCGATGGAAATGCAGCGGTTGTTCCTGTCCATGACTATGAATGTGCTTGGAGGAAATGTGGATGACCACAATAAGAATTTCAGCTTCATGATGGGGCAAGACGGGGTGTGGCATATTACCCCCACGTATGATTTCACATTTTCGGTCGATCCGTCGGCACCGGGATATGTAAACCGTCATTGCATGACCATAAACAACAAAAACTCTGCCTTTGAACGTGGAGATTTGCTTGAGGTGGCTAAGAAATACAATATAAAAGGGGCTGATTCCCTGATAGAAAAGGCAATCGGTGTTGTCAGCGACTACCAGCGATATGCGGACGTAGCAGGGGTTGATGGCTATTGGAGCCACCAAATAAAAGAGGAAATTAACGACCGTATTGAGATGTTATCAGAAATGTCTCGACAGAATGGATTCCATCGATAAAGTTTTCCTTTATAGGGCTTTGGGGCTACTATTTTAGATCTTGAAGGGACAGTAGTGACAACTATTTGTATATTAGCTAGTTTAATACTATATTTGCGTTTAGTGATCTAAAAGCTAGTTAAGAAAATGAGCTTCATGTGAGCAAACATTACTATATTAGTTTAGCGAAGTACGAAAATAATGTGAAGAAATAGATTATGGTTAATGTCGGTAAATTAAAGGAAATAGAAGAATTGTACATGAAATTGCCCATGTTTAAAGAGAGTTTTTTGCCGTGGTTGGAGGAAGCTAAGATTAGTTTAAACAGGGCTAAAAGAGATTATGAAGCTAAAGATATATCTGGCGCTATGTATAATATACAGCAATCATTAGAAAAAAGTATAAAGTATGTTCATCTCAGCATGGGAATAATTACGGAACATTATGCAAAAACAAAAATTTCTCATAAGCCTGAAAAGTTGTTTAGGAAGGCACTTTCAGCATGGGAACTTAATGAATGTCAGAAATCTTATGATAAGGACTTATTGATAATTGAACTTTTAAAATTGAAGAAACGAATAGATTATTTAATTCCAAAATTAGAGCAAAAAATAAAATGTATTCATGCCAGTCTTAAAATTTCAAGAGAGTCAATTGTTAAATATTATTTTGGTAGCATAGTAATGGATAGAGATTTACAGGGCTTTGATGAAAAAGTACTAAAGGAAGAATATATACGTGATGTGAATTGGGAATATGTGTACTGGATACAGTATTATTTGTCACTCATATTGTGTGGTACGGAAAGTAATACAAGATATCCAGATGTTGATACTAATTATAGCCCTAGTGATAAATATTCTGCAACTTCAGATTTTGTAGAATGGATACCTGTATTAATTGATGCACAAGAAAAAAGTTTACGAGTTATGGAAAAGGATAGATGATATAATATCTATTATGGAATAAAAATAACAAATCAATATTATGGAACTTTTTGAAAAAATTCTCAGCGGCAATATTCGCGGTAAATGTTATACAAATCATTTTCATATAACATTGAATGGTGATATTAAAGATGGACTTAAAATTTGGGAACAAGATAAAAAGTCCCTTGCTACTTTTATGCATGAATACCTGCATTATATTCAGCACTTAATAACTCTTAGAGGACTTAGTTCTGTAAATGCTTATAATAAATATTTTATACTATGTCTGCAAACTTTTGCAGCTTGTGAAACTATTGATATACCACTAAGTGTGTTGAAAGAGAATCCTGCTTTAAAAAGTTTCGATAATGGATTTCAGGCTATAAAGGGTACAAACGAGAATCTTGATATAGTTTTTTCAGAGATCGAAATATTACAAGAAAATCTATTGAAAGCATCTACTGAAAATATTCCAGTAAAAGTAGATGTATATGATTATGAAACAGATAATGCTATGTCTTTTGATTTTGGCTATTATTGCATTATAGAAAGCATGGCTCACTTATTTCAAGTGATGATTGATGAAACTGCTATACATCCAAATATTCCATATAATTCAGTTCAACTTATTTGTTCTTTTATATATCCCGAAATTGCAAATGATAATAAAATGATGATTAGTTTATGTTTGTGTTCTTTGATAAGCATGAACCCAGGAGCCTATTTTTTTGAAGTTGTCGAAATTGCTAAATCGAATCGAAATTTAAATGGATTACAATTATATAAATATATATTATCAACAACTAAAATAATTTATAAGGGTAAAAAAATAACGATTAGTAAATTGACTAATATATATTTAGACTCTCTTGAAGAAGACTTAAAAAGACTTACTAATAGCGAGTTACCAATATACCATTCTGTAATTCAAAACTGCAAATCAGAAATAAATCATAATTCAAGTGTTTTGTTAGATATACTTTATCATGATAACATTTCTAATCCAATGACAATAAAGAAACTTATTAATGTTTATAACTATCCTTTTATTGAAGCTAATAATATAACATTGCTTAATATGATAAGAGATAGTGATGGGGTAATGCGGGCGGCAAAAGATGTTGGACGTTTAAGAGGTTTAGAATTGTTAATAAAAAGATTATCGCCTCCTCAAGATGAAATTACCCAGGCTTTTATACATAAATGCCCACTATTTGAAGAATGCAAGAACAAGTTGTATGATGAAACCATAAAAGATGAATTTAAGCCAGAGATGAATGAAAACTGTTTATCAAACCAATGGCTAAAACGAGGGAAAAACTGTATAATTGGTGAAGCTTTTTTTTATTATAGGTTAAATAATAAGACTTATATCTGTCACTGAATTTATTTATTATTGCTCAAGTTTAACTTTATGGAAACATCTCTTTATAGCCTTTCGAGTGATAAACTGTCTATTGCCCTGTATCTTTTTTATCTCGATCTTTGCAAAAAAAGAATTATAAAAAAAATAAGTAAAGAATATTTTTAGAAATTCTATCTCGTCAACAGCGTGGCGGACTGACGATAAAAGACTTCTGTGTAAACGAAGCCTATGTCTCGACAGAATGGATTTCATCGATAAAGTTTTCTTTTGGAGGGCTTTTTGGGCTACTTTTGTGCCGCCTGCTCACTGTCAAAAGTAGCGGGCGGATTGCTCCGCCCGTGTCCAGTCAAATACTTGTGTAGTGTCTTTAATTGTTTTTCGTAAAAGACTTTAATACATTAGTTATGTTACCCATATCTGAGACATCGTTTACCTCATTGATTACTGGGAGGTAGTCAATAATTGATGATAAGTGTCCGGCAAACACATCACTCCATTGGAATTTGATTTCATTTCCATATTCTTTTTCTTCACCGTATATTTTTAAAGTATCATCCGAAGATATTTCCACACACGTAACATACACATCGCATGGGCTTGGGGTTATACTGTCTACATTGATAGCAATTAATGGGCATTCCTCCCCCTCGTCCATATTCCATGAAAATTTCCCTCCATGCGCTTTTATTGCTGTGTATAGCTCTTGATATTCACAACTTTTTATTTTATCGACTATCGAAAAGAAATTAGTATGGTTCATTTTTCTTTCCTCTTTAGCCCATTCAGCTAATTCTTCATTTGTGGTATCTAACCTATTGGTATGGAAAAATATCACACCGCTTGTCCCATCGTCCCAATAATCAGCTTCATAGATAATCCAATTTAGATTATTCTCTTTGATGGTTTTTGCAATGCCTGAACAGATACCGGAAATCTCTTTGCTTTTGTAGTGACCACCTTTGGATATATCACTCGTACAATATCCCCATTCTGTTACACATTTATCGTCATTGCCAAAGATGCAATCTGCATTGCCCCACATACCATGTCTGATACAGTCTTTAATTGCTTGTATCTGTTTGTCACTAAAAATACTAAATAATTCTGTTTTCATATCGGATGTTATTAAAATATTTACACTTTTTACATGCTTAACGCTTTACGGATGCTTTCTTCTATTGATATACCTGTTTCTGATAAAGGTCTGAAGCGTTCATACTCCTTTTTAATTGCAACTGATAGAACGGCTCTTGGAAGGTATTTCTCAAAGGCAGTATCTTCAAGCATATTGCTTACATATTGGCTTGTAATAACTTGCTCTATTATGGTGTTCAATTCGCTATCTTCAAGAAGCGAACATACCATTTTCTTACAACTTTCTTGTGTCATATCTTTTGATTTTTGAGTTATGCAGCCATGCGGCTACGGATTTGTTTCATGTTCTTTTTTACGAGTTTTACGATGCGGTCGTGGTGCTCTGTATTCTTATTACACACCCCACGACTTTGCACCAATTTGAGTGTTTTAAGCGATATTTCCACGGTTTCAACACGGTTTCCATCAATGGTGGCAGATAGTACCAACGATTCGGGACGGAGGAAATAACTGCTATCAAATACACAATGCCTCATGGTTCTGCCTTCTTCTATATATTCATCAACGCTCTCCAATACTCGCACTTGGATAATTCCATCGGTAAAAGCAATGCCGAAAAACTTGCCTTTGAGTTCTTTGAATTTGGCTTCGTTCTCCCGTGCCTTTTGACGTTTCTTTTCCAATTCCTCCCGTTCATTATACGCTCTCCTTTTCTTCATATAGCGGTCGTGATGTTGGTGCAGATTGTAGGGACAAACATATTTCGGGCTGTTGGTGTCCTTACCGAAAAAATGGAGTTGGGCGATATAATCGCACCACATTGAGCCGTCTTCTATGGTGTAACCGTTACGGATGCAAATACGTATTGAGTTCCAGTAGGTGTCGATATTGCGAAAGCTACTGTGGACAAAGTGTTTCAGTAGTTCGCATTGTCCTGCTTTCAACAAGGTTTCAGCCTTGCTGCTTGTCAGGATTGAGTGGAACAATGCCAACGGATGTATGCCGTGATACTCCCCACAAAAACCGTTACGGCTGATTTCGGAGATAACACGCTGTCGGGGGTAGAATTGTGCCGGATTTATATCGTGTGCCCGATGATAGGGACGGATTTCAAGCTCCGAACCGAAGTTCCAAAGGTCGTAATACATGATGCTCATTCCTCGTAAACGGGCAACGATGGCTGCTTTACCATTGGGCGATAACCAACGTTGCACCACTTCGGAACAGGTGTAACGAACCTGTTCACCTGCTTTGCGATATGCGTTGATATGGAAATACCGTATCACTTGAAAACCGTCACAAGTAGTAATGATGCCAAAGTATTCAATCTCTTTGAACACTCTCTTTCGGGTGGCTTTTATCTCTAATTGGGTAGCGCAATGGGGACATTTACAGCCCAAAACAGCATCGGAAAGGGGGCTGTTATCATCCTGCCACGAGTGTCCGCACTCCAAACAAGTGATAGTTCCTTTGGCATTCCGCTTGCCAATATGGTCAAAGCAATGCTTATATGCCCATCGTTGTTGCGGTTCGGTGATTCGGGGTAAACGTTTGCTTAACTCCAATATGTGCTGTTGAAATTTGTTTTTCGGTTTCATGGCTTAAAAATCAAATAAGGAGGGTTGGACTTGCTGATTAGTTGCCGTGCGCTTGGCGGTGGCTCTTTCTCTTTGCTGCCTCATCTTGGCATACGCTTCGTCTTCGGCTCGCTTGATTGCTTGTTGCCTTGCTTCTGCCTTTTCTTCTTCGGTCAGTTCTACATGACGGTTGATTACCACTTTGCAGTCGATAGGTTTGCCGATTTCGATATTCGCTTCGTCGTAAAAATGCAGGATTTGACCAAAAATTTCATCATCAGAAAAACCGATGCAACCACTTTTTTGTACGTAATTTAAAACAAATGTAATGCAATCGTCTATGTTTTTAGCGGGATTTCGGTAGTTCACTGCAAAGAGTTCATCTTCCGCTGCACGTTGTTCCAAAAACGCTTGTATTGTTTTCTTAAAATGTTCTGTCCCTTTCATACTATTGTATTTTTAATGTTTATACTGTCAAAAGCTGTCGCCATTACTCTTGCTGCATTGAAAATTTTATGCGAGAATAGATTAGCAACGATATTGTTTCGAATTGATATTTCTGTTCTTGTTTCCATAATCACGACCTTTTTTTTATGCGGTGAATGAGTTGAGCGACTGACTTGTTTCGTGGGCTTTGCAAAGGAGAGGCGTTTTGCAGGAGCAAATTTTTTAGCAGAATACTACCCGAAGGTGTGGAGATTGTGATATAAAAAAATTGTTCAGACCCGCAAAACCCGATTTTACCTTTGCGCACGCAACAAGTTAGTTGCCTGCATCAACTTATTCTACTTTCTCGCATGAAGGGAGTGATGGCTACCGGAAATAGGAAAAAGAAATTGGAACAGATGTCAGTTCCTATGAAAAGAACTGCAATTTTCTTCATTTGAGTATGATTATAGGTATGATTCTTATTTGAAAACGGAATACAGGTTAAAAACGGAAGATTTCCAAACAGAATCTGATTTTCCAGTCCTTTTTCACTATTCCTTTGCCCCCGAAATCGAACAAAAACAGCTTAATAACATGAGTCCATTTGCAATATTTGCCATTGTGCTGACCATAGCATACATAATTTACTATGGCGTGAATATCAGTCGAGACCTGTACGGTAAAAAGGGTCAGGAGAATGAAACGGAAGAGATTTTCGATATGGGTACTATGTCGGAGATTGAAGAGCCAATTCCAGTGACAGAAGACGGGGATAGCTTTATCATAGGAACGCAAGCTGACCTTGAAAATCTTTCAGAATCAAATCAACCCAGAGAACAGGGAAGAGAGGGAAAGGGAAGTGATGATTCTTACAAGGGTGGAACAGCTGACAAGGGTGAAGTTGCCGATAAAAGTGGAATCGCTGAGAAAAGTAAGGCAGAAGAACTGGTGGATAATGTTCGTCAGAATATGCTTGAAGGGGATATTCAGAGCGAAGTCGTGATGGATGAAACACAATTCGAGGACTATCTCGTCAATCAACAGGTTATCCTTTTTGATAATCAACGTCAGAACAAGGGACTGAGGGAAGTGAAGGCTTCGGATAACAAGCAAACTGAAAACAATGAACCGGAGATTAGAGATGCTATCTAAAATACTGAGGTCTTCTCTGGTTTTGATTGGCTTGTTTTGGGCTCAGTTCGCACTCGCCAAAAGCGGTGGCGTGGATTATAGCTGGGGAGCCGATGCACTGGCTTTAATGCACGATTATGTGGTAACGATGATGCTGTACGTGCTTTACTTAGGCTATGCCATAGCTGCGATAGTAGTTGTGATAGCAAGTCTTCAGATATACATAAAAATGAATATCGGGGAAGAGGGAGTAACGAAAGAGATACTCTTTCTGGTAGGTGCTTGTATCTTCATGATCGGTGCCTCCATCGTATTTCCTTCCTTCTTTGGGTATCAGATATAAAAACACTCGACTGCGCAGAAGAGTAAAACCGTGTATTAATTATTAATGTAAGAAAATGTTTCAGAAAATCAAGAAAATCATGAAGGGCATTTGCTCTTCCGAGAGAATCAAAATGATGTCTCTCATGCTGCTTGTCGGAACGACGGCTGCAATCGCTCAAAATTCGGCAGGTGACTATACCGCCGGTACTACAGCCCTTGGGACTGTGACGACGGAAATTGCCAAGTATGTGCCGTATGTGGTCAAACTGTGTTACGCTATTGCCGGTGTGGTGGCGGTTGTAGGTGCTATCAGTGTGTATATCAAGATGAACAACGAGGAACAGGATGTCAAGAAATCTATCATGATGATTGTGGGAGCTTGTATCTTCCTTGTGGCGGCTGCACAAGCATTGCCGCTGTTCTTTGGTGTAACGAGCTAAACTGTAATGGGCACAGACTCTAACTCCGACAGCCGGTATGCAGAATACCCGCTGTTCAAGGGGCTGCAAAAGCCGCTTGAGTTCATGGGAGTCCAGGGTCGCTACATCTATTGGGCAGCAGGTGCTATCGGTGGAGCTATTATCGGCTTCATCGTGGCCTACTGCCTGATTGGATTTCTTGCGGGTCTGATTACATTGGTTCTTGCGCTGGGTACAGGTGCGGCTTTTATCTTCATCAAGCAGAAAAAAGGGCTGCATAGCAAGAAAAGCGACAAAGGGGTATTCATTTATGCCTATTCAAAGAGAGTATGATAAAACCATGCGGAAAATTTAAATTACGATGCAGTATCTATTTATTTTAATCGGAACAATCTTGTTGTCAGCCTGTGGCCAAAAGACCCAAACGGAACATTCACTGGAAGCCCAACAGACAGCAGAAAAGACAAGGGGAAATTGGGACAATGCCAAACGTCCTTTTGTCGTGAGTATGGAAGGTTTGTCGATGCAGGAAATGGAAGCTTTCTCTACAATCGGGGTGTATGCGAATCCGAAGGATGCCACGGAGGAAGAATCGGCTGCTTTTCAGGGAACGGCATTTATGAAGAATGAGAACGGAAGCTATCAGACAAGTGACCGGAATGCGGTGGCAACGGATTCGACGGCACGACTATACGTCTGTTACCCGTACCGCAAAGGGGTGAAGGATAAGGATACCCTTCTGCTGAATGCTCCTTTCGGGGAAAATTTGTTCGGAAGGGAGGTGCAACGTGAATATGGCCGTACAGTATCAGTAAAGGTGAATATGGTCAGTGCGATGGCTTTGCTTCGCATTACCTGTCGAAGTAACGATGTGCAGGATCGGCTAGAAGGTCTGAACATCAGCGGAGAAAGCATTTATACAAAATCCATGTATCTGCCTTATCAAGGCAGATGGTTCGGCATGACAGCGGATGGTTCCGTCACTGCCCGGCAAGCGGACTGCCTGCTGAACAATGGCAGATCGTTTGATTATTACCTGATTCCGACGGAAACGGCAGGCGTGGTTACTATCCTTGCAAAAATCAACCAGAAAAATTATGCGGTAAAGACTACGCTACCACCTTTACGTGCCGGGAGTTTGACTCAAATCAATCTTCACAAGACAGCCAACGGACTGACCGTAAACAGTAGTTGGGTGGACACACGTCATGCCATCCTTGGTAATAACAGAACTTCTGAGATTGATACTGCGAAAGTCGGCCATTATCTACAAAGGGGTGGCTATATCAGCAGCAAGCGGGACACATCGTCTGTGGCAATCGTCATTCAGACCGACGGGAAACGTGGTAAAGCGGTGGCACTGAAAGACTGTGAGGGAAGGCTCTGTTTTGGTAGCGGTTCCTTGAGCAGTGGAAAGGTGTTCGCTACCATTGACGGAAAACGGAAAGAAGGAATTGTCAATCCCAAACAAGCTCAGGGAGTCAGTGATGGGGAGAGAATCATCTTCAAGCCCGGTATTCCATACGGAACGAATTGTGCCCTTGGTTATATAAACGGTGCGGAACTGACCACACTGCTGATTGGAAAATCACAGTTGAAAAATACGGGTGATACTCTTGATGCAGATATAGGCTTGTCCTTGTCGCGAAAGATGATGATTGATGAAACGCAAAGGCATCCGGGGAGCTATGTGCCCTCTCTTGCTGAAATGACAGCATTGTACTATCAGCTTCGCTATTCTGAAAGAGGTGCTGCATGGGGACAGTTTGAGATTCCAAGCGGTGAATACCTGACCAGCAGCGAATCTACCAGCCAGTCATTCTACATGATGGATATGGAGAACGGTATCATTACCGGGACACTATCCAAACAGTACGCAAAGATGCAGTTGCGTCTTTTCTATCTTTTCTAAACAGGTAAACAACTAACTATTGCAGTCACTAAACAAAATGTAGCAATGACAATCTATGTAATTCTTTTTTTCGTGGCACTACTTATAGGCATGGCCGTATCGGTCTATGCTTTCGGTACGGGAGGTAAACGTCAGCGTATCTTTCAGGACATCTATTTTTCTATCGAACAATGTTCGCTGCACTCGGCCAATTCTGAGCGAGCTCAGATTGACGCTCATTTGCAGAACAAGTGCTCCGTGGAAGACACGAATGGGATTGGTGTCATCTATACCAAAACAGGAGAATATTCAGCGGTGCTGAAACTGGATAATCCGGTACAAAAGTATTCGGCGAATATTGATAGTTACTATGAGTTCACCCATCTATTCACCGCCATCGCACAGACTTTGGGTGAAGGGTATGCCCTGCACAAACAGGACATCTTCACACGGAACCGCTTCGAATTTGCGGATGCGGAGAAGAAAGAGTTTCTGTCGAAATCCTATTTCGAATATTTCAAGGGAAGGCAATATACGGATAGTTGCACGTACTTCACTATCACGCAGGAAGCCAGGAAGAGTAGCCTGTTCTCGTTCGACAATAAGAAATGGAAGGACTTCCTTGTGAAAATCCGTAAGGTGCAAGATCAGTTGCGCGACGCAGGTGTACAATCGGAATTTCTGGACAAAGCTGCCGCCAATGAGCTGGTGGATCGCTGTTTCTCCATGAACTTTACGGATAAGAATATCTCCATGAGTAATTTCAAGGTGGATGAAGAAAGTATCGGGATGGGCGACCATAAATGCAAGGTATATAGCCTTGTGGATGTGGACAGCACCCATCTGCCCGGACTGATCCGTCCCTATACCAATATCGAGGTGAACAATACCAGTATGCCGGTAGACTTGATTTCCATGATAGACAGCATACCCGAAGCACAGACAGTCATCTATAATCAGATGATATTCATTCCCAATCAGAAACGGGAACTGGCTATGCTGGACAAAAAGAAGAACCGCCATGCGAGCATCCCGAACCCCTCCAATGAGATGGCTGTGGAAGACATCAAGCGTGTGCAGGAGACGGTGGCCAGAGAAAGCAAACAATTGGTTTACACCCATTATAACCTGGTGGTATGCTGCGACAAGCAGGTGGACTTGCAGAAGCCGACGAACCATCTGGAGAACTGCTTCGGGCGTATAGGTATCCATATCAGTAAGAGGGCCTATAACCAACTGGAACTCTTTGTCAACTCTTTCCCCGGAAATTGCTACGGCATGAATGCGGGCTATGACCGCTTCCTGACACTTGGGGATGCCGCCACCTGCCTGATGTACAAGGAGCGCATCCAGCATAACGAGGAAACGCCTCTTAAAATTTACTATACGGACAGGCAAGGTGTGCCTGTCGCTATTGATATCACAGGAAAGGAAGGGCTTAACAAACTGACGGATAACAGTAACTTCTTTTGTCTCGGCCCTTCCGGAAGCGGTAAGAGTTTCCATATGGACTAAAACGCATCGAAAAGAACTCCAAACAAAACTTAGAGAAACGTCATAAATAGCTCATTTTCAATACATATTCATTAACATAACGCTCCAACCGCCTATTGCGAGTTTCATCCGTTTATAGTAATTTTGTACCACGGTTGTACCATGGGCAGAGGGACACACGGTTCTTAATGAGGGTTCTTATTTCCTCTTATTTCCCCTTGTTTCCTCTTAAAAGTTTCCGTCAAGGACCATCCCCCATGAGTCACTGCAAAATTCAAAAATAACGGTAAAAATGAATACTACAACTCGCATTCCAATCGTGCTGATGTCCGTAGAGGAAACAGCGCAGGCAGTAAGCATCAGCGTCAAGACAGTACGCAGTCTTATTCGTCAAGGCAGGCTAAGAGCCGTAAATTTCGGTACACGCATGACCAGGATCTATTTGCAAGACCTTCTTGAAATAGCCAAGGGACAAGGTTATCAGGTGGTTCTCCCTTCTTCCCTATCGTTAGAAGGAGCAACGTCCAAGAAAGCACAGAGGCTAAAAGATGCCGAGACTGGCTCAGTCAACAAGTTGGCAAAGTGTCGCAAGACTCCCAGGGCTGGTGAAAGAGCACCTGATGGAGTAACCCACGACACCCATTACACAATGGCAGAGGTGTTGAGCACCTTTAATATCAAGTATGGAAGATTCTATGAAGTCCGCAATCGTTACCAACTCCAGTCAGTTCACGCATGGGGAACGACCTGCTTCAAGAAAGAAGACGTGGAAAGGGTTATCGGGCTTTATAATGAAGAACAGGGTAAGAACATTTCCGATGACTGGTACACCTGCTTCGACATCATGAAACTCTACGGATTAGGCAAGACACAGGTACGCAGATTTGCGGAGACCCATGGAGTGAGAATCCGAAAGTTCAAAGGCGGAAGAGCCAACTACTATCTGAAAGCAGACTGGGAGGCTGCACGCAAGAAGGCAGAGAAAAGCAGTACTACGACCAAGGCAAAACGGAAGTGAGACACAAGTCAAGAGATGGTTCAAACAAACTCATATACGACCCATGCCGTTGCAATTGCTATGCAGCACCCATCCATGTCGGTCGAAACAAACCCACAACGCAGAGTAACGGATATAAGACAAAAAACGCATCCAATACCTGCTTTTAGTCTGATTTTGAGCGTAAAATCATACTCAAAAGCAAATTCAGGTTAAATTCTGGCTGTATTTGAAGCCATCTTTGCTTTTCTCTTTTCACGGCAATCTAACTTTGCATCGGATTTGAGAGTTAAAGCGTTGCGACCATGGCTATTCGCATCCACAGATACACATCGGTAAGAATAATAAAAGAATAACAATATGACGAACATTTGTACAAAGGTCACCGTGCGGAAACGACCTATCAAGAACGGACAGACTTCCCTCTATCTGGATTTCTATCCTCCAATCCGCAACCCGAAGACAGGCAAGCTCTCACGCAGGGAGTACCTTGGTCTTTACATCTACACCAACCCTGTTGAACGCTTTCAGCAGGAGTACAACAAAAGTATGATTCAGAAAGCGGAAATCATCAAGTGCCGCAGGACTGAGTCCATCATCAATGAGGAGTATGGCTTCCTCGACCGCAACAAGGGCAAGGAGAGCTTCTTGGAATATTTCAAGAACCTCATGATTGAGCGTGGCAGCAGCCAGAACTGGGCAACCGCCTACATGCACTTCCACAATTACACGCATGGCGAGTGCCGCTTCTGCGACCTTACCGTTCCGTACTGCCAGGGATTCCTCGACTACCTGTTGTCGGATGCCTGTATGCACAACGGCAAGCGCATGATGGGAACAACAGCCAACAACAACCTTACCAAGTTGAAGTGCATCCTTGCCATCGCATACGAGGACGGACTGCTCAAAGAGAATATCGCCAAGAAACTTGTGCGTGCCAAGGCTCATGGCAACAAGCGGCAGTTCCTCACCAAGGAAGAGTTGTTGCAGTTGTCTCAGACTCCTTGCAAGAGTGATGTCCTTCGCCGTGCAGGTCTCTTCTCCTGCCTTACAGGTCTTCGCCTTTCTGACTGCATCAGACTCCAGTGGGAGAATATCGTCAAGTTGGCTGATGGCGGCTGGGGAATGGACATTATCACAAAGAAGACTTCCACCGCTGCAATCCTGCCTATCAGCGAAGAGGCTTTGCAGCTCTGTGGCGAGCGAAGCACTGGACAGGTGTTCAAGAATCTCACGAACAGTACAGTGGCATTGTATCTCAAACCGTGGATAAAGGCTTCCGGCATCGAGAAACACATCACCTTCCACTGCTTCCGTCATACCTTTGCCACCTTGCAGTTGGCAGAGGGAACGGACATCTACACCGTGAGCAAGCTGCTTACCCATAGCAATCTTGCCACTACTCAGGTGTATGCCGATGTGGTGGACGAACTCAAACGTGATGCGGCAGAACGTATCTCGCTCAAAATACCAACAAAGGAAGAGAGTGACCAGACATAAGTGAAAAACATAATCAGGATAACAAATGGAAGAAAACAAATCATTATCGTTCGACCAACTGCCCAGTGCAGTTGGCGAACTTCTGACAAAGGTCAATACGATGATGACTCGTCTTGATGACATTGGTCAGAGAATAGGCAATGCTCCGAGCGAGAATGACCATGTTCTTATGGACATCAGAGAGGCAAGTGCCTTCGTCCGAAAGAAAGTCTCATCGCTTTATGCTTACACATCTGAAAGGCGCATTCCTTTCTACAAGAGAGGGAACACGCTCTACTTCTTCAAAGACCAGCTGATAAAATGGATTGAGGCAGGTGGCTCATGGGACAAGCCTTACGAATCGACCCAGGAGGAACAGGCAGACTTCGAGGCTCATCTGGCAATGTTGCAGAAAAGCAAGAAGAACAAGCCTGCCTCCATGAAGAGGGTCAAGGGCGAGAAAAATCCTGATGGGGAAGAATGGCATGACGGATAAGAGAATCATGTAATCTACTTTTTACGAAAGGGGAAAGAGAAACTATTCATTCTTTCTTTGCTGAGTAATCCGTTTCACTAATAATCAGTTTTTCAAGATGAGTAACCAAAGCATAAAATACGGAATCCTGCTGACCAAGGAACAGCTCGATTTCTTGAAGGATGACAGGCAGGGCTTCCACCGCATGACCGCCTTCGGCACTTTTGTATCAATGGCATCCACCAAGCCAAGTGTTTATCTGAAGACAGGCTTCTCCGCTTCTCTCTCCATCGGGCAGTTTGCCATCTCTACCGTTGAGCTGTCTGCCCTTTGGAAGTGTGACCGCAAGACAGCGGCAAAGGTGGTGGAACTGTTCAATCAGGTGGGCATCCTCTCAACCGAGAGGAACAACCGCACCTCCATACATACGATACTATGCATCGCCTTCTGGTACGTTGACGGCATCAAGGAAGCCATCAAGAACCCCTTCTACAACCGTCAATCCGTGACTTCCGCCACCCAAGAGGAATCGGTGTCCAATGTCCCATCCGATACCGCTTGCTCTTCGGAAGGCAATCTTTCCAATGGCATAGGTCAGCAGAAAGACAGCAGCGTCAATCCTGCCACTACTGACATTCTGCAGCCCCATGTTCCTGCCTCTTATAATACCTCTTCCCCTTTCGTTAATTCTCATGTTATCGGGGATGGACTTTCAGATCCTTCTCCGATACCACAAGACTTCAAACAAAGGGAAAAGGAAGGTGATGACCATTTTGAGTATGAGGTTGGACAGCCGTCAGAAGATGACTGCAATCAAGGAGAAGGGGCATCACCCATTGAGTTGCTGCCGTCTCCTGTCTATGATGACGAGGGCAACCTCTTGCAGCCACCGCCCCATGAAGGACGATGCGAGGATCACACGGAGAGACATGGCGCGCATATCACCCCAAGTCACTCATGATGTCATCTCTACTTTTCCCTTATTTCGACTATTGACGTTCCCGACAGGCAAGCTATCCAGAAGCCGCTACCTCTATTAGCCGTAGTTTTTTTTCGGAGGTCTAAACAAGAAGTACCAGTGTCAGACGGTTTCGCTTCGCCCACCGCTTCCTACTGGCATTCTTGAATGTTCGCAGGCTCACATTGGCTGTCCTGTTATATCAAGTATAAACTTTATAAACCCCATCTACAATGACAAAAGACAAGAATAACAACACGGAGAAAACCTCAAAGAAGAGACCTCCGAAGACCAGACACATTGACGTTCGTTTCACAGAAGAACACTACGACTTGGTAGTACATAATGCCCGACTGTCAGGCAGGAGCAAGAGCACATATCTTCATGACTTAGGCATCGGACACAAGCCATCCCTACCCATGACCGCAGAGCAGGAGGAAGCCTTGAAGGGCTTAATCGGGGCAAGGTCTGAACTGGTTTATGTGCGCAATGCGCTTCATGCCCTGCCACAGACCGAGAGACTAAAACTCTTCAAGAGAGCCGACTTCATGGAACGTTGGCTTCAAGGCATCAACACCCTGATAGAGGAATTGAGCCGCATTAGAGACAAATTCTTGGATATGTTATGATAGCAAAAGCGTCAGCAATTCAGCATGGTCAGGCAATGACCAATTACGCAACCAAAAACAATCGCGCGGACATCGTCAAGACCAACCATCTCAGCGAGGGTCTGCCGCCGATGGGCATGTGGGACGAGATGGTGCTGCATCAGTCCATGTTCAAGCAGAGGTATGCCAAGAAGCCCATCGAACTGACGTCCATCCGCTTTGAGCTTTCCCCATCTGAGGAGGAGGCACGTAACTGGACTATGGAGGACTGGAGAAGATTCCTTGACGAGTTCATTCGTGAGATGGATGGTATCTCCAAGGTGAACCACATCGGCAAGAAGAAAGGCAAGGCTGCAACTTCGGTCAAGCCGACCAACATAGCCAACTCACAATATTTTGCCGCCCTTCACCGTGACTCCAAGAGTGGCATTCCCCACCTGCATCTGGTGGTGAACCGCATCGACATGGACGGTAATCTCAATGATGTGAAGTTCATCGGTGAGCGTGCCGTGATGGCTGCGAAAGCCATCAATCAGCGTCATGGTTGGAAGGATGCCATGGATATTCGTCAGGAACGCATTGCAGAGGTGACCAAAGCCTGTATGGATGTGCTGCGTTCAATGCCGTTCTTTGATTGGGATGAATATGCCGACCGATTGAGGGCAAAGGGATATGACATCGAGCTTATCCGTGACAAGAATGGTCAAGGCAGGGTGCATGGCTACCGCTTCAAGTTCGGAAAAACTACCATCAAGGCTTCCGAACTGGGTGTAGGAAGGAATCTCACCGCATCGAAAATCGGGAATACCTTCCGCAAGCTGCACCCTCAGCCAACACCTGTTGCAGTTGGTCAAAGACCTTCTCCTTCTGTTTCAAACGCTACCACATTGGACAGCAGAAATACGGCATCGCAAGGTGGTCTGTCTCGTACAAGCAATGTTGCCAAACCTGACCTTCCTGCCGGATTGAGAAAGATTATTGAAGTCGATGGTGAGCGTTTCAGCATAGTCATGCCGAGAACTGCTTACGACACGATGAACAGTTGTATCGAAGTTCCCGAGAATGGATCCGCAAGCCACACTGACATTCTGAATGTAGCCATGCTGCTCTTCATGAACTACCTTGATGCTGCCACATCGATGTCTGAGTCATGTGGTGGCGGTGGCAGTCCTGGCAGTGGCTGGGGACGTGATAAGGACGATGATGACCGTGAATGGGCAAGACGTTGCGCAATGCAAGCAAACACACTCTGCAAGCCGATAAAGAGAGGCATGAAACGATAACTTTTCAAACAAGAACGGTATGGGAAGAAACAAGAAAGATGCCACACAGGATGTGCTTAACCTGTACAATCAGATGCAGGAGGACGAGAACATCGAGAGTGGCAAGGAAGAAATCAAAGTGACCCTGAAAGAGATTGAATCAGCCAAGAAAGCACTCTATGAGGCAAAGGAGGAACTGGGCAATGCCTATCGGAGGTTGGAATCAACGAAAGTGGCACTTATGGCTGCCCACAGGAGCACGGACAACATCGTGGATAGTATATGCCATGCCATAGTCAAGGCAGAGCAGAGCAACCTCAAAGTCGGCATCAACGATGAAGGAGTTGCCCAGTTGGATAAGCGGAACAACACCGCCATTTCTGCTTTCAAGCAAGCCCTTGACGAGCATGAGAAGCGGATAAACGACCTGTTCACTCACCAGCAGAAAGAGCTTAAACGAATCCGCAATATCGAGGAGGGTGCATACTTCAACGGTAGCACCTATGCCTGGATGTTCGGCTTGGCTTTCCTAAGTTGGTCTATCATCTTTGTTGAAATCACCATTTGGATATGCATCACACTTTTTTAGAAAACTCAAAACATCAGAATCATGACAGACAACGAATACAGCAAGGCAAGAAAAGCCGCTGTTGATGCCCTTATCTACTGGGCAAAGACAGGCATGAGAGAGTTCACCATGCGTGACGCAGTAAACGACTATCTGGAGGCGAGCGGTGCTAACCGCCCCTCCATCGGTGGCGAATAGACCATCCTTGCACACAGAAAAAATGCAGCCAACCGACTGGCGATTGACTGCATATACAATTCATTTTGCAATAAGATTACTTACTTTCCCTCTTTTCCATCGGTTTTATTAGATGAGTTTGTTTTTGTAGTTGCTGTTTTTGATGAGGTTGCTCGTGGAAGAAGAGTTGGATTAGAGCCTATTGACCAACGATTATTCTTCGGTTGCGACGGAGGAACATTTGTGTTTGTGCGACTGGTTTCTTTTCGCTTTTGTTCCGCTTTTCTTTTTTCCTCTGCTCTTCTCCTCGCATTTTCCCGTTCTAAAGCAATGCGATTACGTTCATTAATCTCATGAAGACGTTGATTGTTTATCCTTTGTTGCTCTTGTTGGAATCGTCTCTCATTTTCTTTTCTAATTTGTTCATTACGTTCTTCTTCAAGATATCCTAAATTCCGCAGCATTTTAGTTTAACTTATTTTATAAGTACCTGAGCAACTTTTTGTTGCTCAGGTACTTAAAAAGTTATATTTGTAATAGTGTTGCGGAATTAAGGATACTACAAAAATGGATTGACTGCTTCAACGCCGCCGATGCAGTCGCTTTGGCA
>OLZO01000115.1_pt1 | contig 68957 bp, 70 predicted proteins | sample 1644431 | NCBI WGS metagenome assembly OLZO01 (sample SAMEA103958145, study PRJEB25191) | human gut metagenome | biome: human-associated habitat [ENVO:00009003]; feature: intestine environment [ENVO:2100002]; material: feces | place: Germany | collected 2013/2015
TCATTTCCGCAGCGGCAAACGGCGACACAACCGCCATGTGCGCGATCTTGAAGCACTACGAGGGTTACATAGCGAAACTTTGTACCCGCACGCTGAAAGACGACGCGGGCAATACCTATTCCTATGTGGACGAGGAAATGCGTAACAGGCTGCAAGTGCGCCTTATTACCCGCACCCTTGCTTTTCATGTAGGATAATCTTTTAGCCCATGCGGGGAGCGTGTCCCCTTTCCACGCTTCCCGTTATGGGCTATTTGTCGTTCCGCAAAAGCATATCCGCTGTTGATGTGCTTTTGCAGGCCGACAAAGCCTATTGTTCTTTGACAAAGAAAGCGGCCTTTGGTGCGCAGCATAACAGGCAAACGGGTACATTCCGTCTGTACCGAGCCAGTCGGCGGGTACGCCATGACAGCTTTTCCCCATAGGGGAAAAGCCGAGCGAGAACTACCGCGCCGTAAAACAGGTTTAGCAGCTTGTGGGCGACGACATACAAGGCGGCACAATGATACTCCCGCGTTGAACACCCTCAAAGTATTGCGCGGCGCACCCATAAGCATGGGCCGGGGTGAAACTCCCGTGAGGTTGCAGCTAACAACCGCCCGTTTCAGCCTTATTTCTCATATCGTACAAGCCGGAGCGCATATTCTGTACTATGCCGCTAACCGGGAGGGAAAGAAGATGATTACCAAGTTACAACTTCAACAAATGAGAAATGTTGATATTACACAGGTTGACCGCAGCACTTTGGTTGATATTCGTAATATCCATATTGACAGTTCTTTGCCAGCAGCAAAAAAAATGCAAAGCTACTTGGAGCAGATCGTCAATCCGTATTGTTTTCTTTGCGGCGATACGCCCGTAAGAATACGGTTTGTCGCAGAGGATAGAACGCTAAAGCAATCATTGTGCGATTACTTTTTAAGTCTGAAATAACCGCCGACTTTCCCTAACTCTATGGGTAAGACCTTGTGATTACGGGGCGAAAATGGTATAATTAACTCGTAATTATAGGGGGAAAGGAGGTATAATGCCCCGCATACGCAAAGACAAAATGGCACGCAGTTATGCAGAGCCGTTTTGGAAAATTGGGCTATACATTCGACTATCCAGAGAGGACGACAACGAGGACGAAAGCGAGAGTGTTATCAACCAAGAAAAGATACTCCGCGACTTTGTAGACAGCTATTTTGAGCCGGGAACCTATGTGATTGTAGACGTGTTTGCCGACGACGGATTGACAGGCACCGACACAGCGCGACCAAACTTCAAACGGCTTGAGGGCTGCATTGTCCGAAAAGAAGTAAACTGCATGATTATCAAATCCCTTGCACGCGGTTTCCGCAACCTTGCCGACCAGCAAAAGTTTTTAGAGGAGTTCATACCCATTAACGGTGCAAGGTTTATTTGCACAGGCACACCATTTATTGACACTTACGCAAATCCCCATTCTGCAAGCGGCCTTGAAGTACCTATTAGGGGAATGTTCAACGAGCAGTTTGCCGCGACCACTTCCGAAGAAATCCGCAAAACATTCAAGATGAAACGGGAGCGCGGCGAGTTCATAGGCGCGTTTGCCCCTTACGGCTACAAGAAAGACCCAAACGACAAAAACAGCTTGATTGTAGATGAAGAAGCAGCGGAGGTTGTCAAAAGCATTTACCATTGGTTTGTCAATGAGGGGTACAGTAAAATGGGGATTGCAAAGCGGCTTAACCAAATGGGAGAGCCGAACCCCGAAGCCTATAAGAAGAAAAAAGGCTTTAAGTATAACAACCCTAATTCCGACAAAAACGATGGTTTGTGGTCTGCCAGCACGATTGTAAGGATATTGCAAAATGAAGTTTATACGGGCGTAATGGTGCAAGGCCGTAATCGCGTAATAAGCTACAAAGTACACAAGCAGATCAACGTCCCCGAAGAAGAATGGTTTGTCGTCCCCAACACACACGAAGCGATTATTGACAGGGAAACATTCGAGAAAGCGCAAGCCCTACATAAGCGCGACACAAGGACAGCCCCCGGCAAACAGGAAGTCTATCTCATGTCCGGCTTTGTCCGTTGCGCGGATTGCAAAAAGGCCATGCGGCGCAAAACCGCCCGCGATATTGCCTACTACTCTTGCCGCAGCTACACCGATAAGAAGATTTGCAGCAAACATTCTATCCGGCAAGACAAGTTGGAAAACGCGGTATTGGCAGCGTTGCAAATGCAAATTGCCCTTGTAGATCGGCTTGCAGAAGAAATTGAACGGATTAACAACGCGCCTGTTATCAACCGGGAAAGCAAGAGATTATCCCATTCCTTGAAACAGGCAGAGAAGCAGCTAAAACAGTACAATGACGCTTCCGATAGCTTGTACCTTGATTGGAAAAGCGGTGAGATTACCAAAGAGGAATACCGCCGCTTGAAAGGCAAGATTGCAGAACAGATACAACAGCTTGAAGCGAACATCTCCTATCTGAAAGAGGAAATGCAGGTAATGGCTGATGGTATCGGAACCGACGACCCGTATCTAACCGCCTTTCTGAAATACAAAAACATTCAGAGCCTTAACCGCGGGATTATGGTTGAACTCGTAAAAGCGGTTTGGGTGCATGAGAACGGGGAAATAACGGTTGACTTCAATTTTGCCGACGAGTACCAGCGAATTATTGATTACATCGAGAATAACCACAACGTTATCCGAGTGATTGAGAACAAGGCAATCTAACGGCTTGCCTACTCAACACAAAGGAAAATCTAATGTTGTGCATAAATACACGGCTCTACTGGTCCCATGGGTGCAACAGGTGCTACCGGTCCCTCGGGTACTGGTCCGACTGGCCCGACTGGGCCTACTGGTGCGACTGGCGCAACGGGCGCTACCGGCCCCTCGGGTACTGGCCCGACTGGTCCGACCGGACCTTCCGGTACCGGACCGACTGGTCCCACCGGCCCCACCGGAGCTGAAGGCGAAGAGGGCCCGACTGGCCCGACTGGTGAAACCGGCCCGACCGGACCGACCGGCCCTACGGGCGACACGGGTGCACAGGGAGCAGAGGGAGCCACCGGACCTACCGGCCCGACTGGTGAAACTGGCCCGACCGGTCCTACCGGAGATACCGGCGCTGAAGGCCCGACGGGTCCGACTGGACCGACCGGTCCCACCGGCCCGAGCGGCGGTGCATTGCTCAGAGCCGCGGCGGCTGTTGCCGATGCGACAGGAACCGGCGACATTGTGACTCAGTTCAACGAGCTGCTGGCCAACCTGCGCAGCGTTGGGATATTGTCCGAATAAGCATGTCAGAGAGGACGGCCGAAGCGCCGTCCTCATTTTAAAAGCAGGAGGGGCAAATGAAAGTTTACGTCTATGCCATCTGCAAAAACGAGAGCAAGTTCGCCCTGCGCTGGATGAAGTCCATGTCCGAAGCCGACGGTGTATATGTGCTGGACACGGGTTCGGAGGACAACACGGCGGAGCTGCTGCGCGGGGAAGGCGCTGTCGTGGAGGTGGAGGTGTTCAAGCCCTGGCGCTTTGACACGGCGCGGAACCGCTCACTGGAGATGGTACCGGAGGATGCGGATGTCTGCGTTTGTACCGACCTCGATGAGCTTTTCCACCCCGGCTGGCGCGCGCTGTTGGAGGCAGCCTGGAAGCCTGGTACTGACCGCGCCGCCTATCGCTATACCTGGAACTTCAACCCGGACGGCTCGGAGGGCTTTGTGTTCTGGCTAAACAACATGCATACCCGCCACGGCTACCGTTGGACACATCCTGTCCACGAGGTGCTTGAGCGCACCGACGGCAGGTTGACGCAGCAGATATACATAGAAGGCATACAGCTAGACCACCGCGCCGACAACACAAAGCCGCGCAGCCAGTACCTTCCGCTTCTGGAGATGTCGGTTGCCGAATGCCCTGACGACGACCGTAACATGCACTATTTAGGCCGCGAATACTACTTTTATCGCCGCTGGGAGGACGCAATACGCACGTTGGAACACCACCTCTCAATGCCGAGCGCGACCTGGGCAGACGAGCGCTGTGCATCCATGCGCTACATAGCCCGCTGCCAAAACGCCTTGGGCCGAACGGCTGAGGCAAAGCGCTGGCTTTGGCGGGCAATAGGTGAGGCACCGCACCTTCGTGAGCCTTATCTCGACATGGCAAAGCTGTTGTATGCGGAAAAGGACTGGGACGGCCTTGTTCACATGTGCCGCACCGCGCTGCGCATTGATGAGCGTCCGCGGACATATATCTGCGAGGCTGAGTCCTGGGGGAGCCTGCCTTATGACTATCTGTCGCTGGGACTTTACTACACTGGCCGTTACAAGGAGGCGCTTGAGGCTGTGCGCAAGGCGATAGAGCTAAACCCTGCTGAAGAACGCTTGCGCGAAAACGAAAAACTTATGCTTTCAGCCGCAAAATAGCCGGATGCAGTGAGCGCCGGGCGCAATAGAAGCGTCCGGCGCAAAAAAACACTTGACCCTAGGGAATAAAGGTAGTAAAATACATACAAGGTTAGTGGTAACTAACCAATTATACTTAAATGGCGAAAGCCTATTTATTTTGAGCAATAGTTAGAATAAGCTAACTCAATAGAAAGGTGATGAGCATGAGCGTAGTGATCGTAGGCGGCAACGAATGCATGGCGGGACAGTACGAGAGTATCTGCCGCGAGCACGGCTGCAAAGCTAAGGTATACACAAAGCAGAACGGTTCGCTTAAGAAAAAAGTTGGAACACCGGATCTGCTGATACTTTTCATAAGTACGGTGTCGCACAAGATGGCCCTGAGTGTCATTCAGGAGGCGAAAAAGAACAGCGTGCCCGTAGCACGGGTGCTCACAAGCAGTGGGACGGCCCTGCGCGCAGCTCTTGCCGAGCACGTTGCAACGGTCTGAGGGGCACCATGGCACCGCTGGAAAAGTACATGATAGAGCAGGGGGCTCCCACGCTTGCAAGCCTCAAGACCGGCACGCTCTTTTGCGTGGACACGGTGGAGACAGGCGAACTGCTCCGGCAGATAGGCAGATGGGACAGAAACCTTGCAGATAAGGGCATTTCAATAACACTGCTGCGCTACAACGGTCACAGGGCTTTGGTGTATATGTATCGCCGCACGCAGCTGCAGCGCGACCTAATGGCCGTGGGGGCTGCGGAGCTGCTGAAGCAGTGCGGCTATGTGTCGATTGAGTCGGAACATGCTATTTCAAAGCTGCGCGAGCGCTTCTGTGAGGGCGGCGAGTTCCCGCATGAGATCGGCCTGTTTTTGGGCTATCCATTGTGCGATGTGCTGGGCTATATCAAGAACCGGGGCAGGAACAGCAAGCTCACCGGATGGTGGCAGGTGTATGGAGACGAACAGAGCGCTGCCCGTCAGTTCGAGCGCTTCCGCAGGTGTCGTGATATCTACTCAAGGCTCTGGAGTGAGGGTAAAACGGTGCAGCAGCTTACTGTATGCGCCTGAGCAAAATTAATTGAAAAGAGGTAATAGTAATGAGCAAGATCGCGGTCGTATATTGGAGCGGCACGGGCAACACTGAGGCCATGGCCAGAAGCGTTGCGGAGGGAGCACACTCCGCTGGTGCGGAGGTAGAGGTGCTTACAGCCGCTGAATTCGGTCCGGACAAGCTGGCGGCTTATGACGCCGCTGCCTTCGGTTGCCCGGCAATGGGGGCAGAACAGCTCGAGGAGGATGAGTTCGAACCTATGTTCTCAGACTGCAAGGCTGCGCTGAAAGGCAAGAAGATAGCACTCTTCGGCTCCTACGGTTGGGGCGACGGAGAGTGGATGCGCTCCTGGGAGGCCACCGCAAAGTCTTATGGCGCCCTCCTCGCCTGCGACAGCGTCATATGCGCCGATGCGCCTGACGCCGCGGCTAAGTCCGCCTGCGAGGCGCTGGGCAAGGTGCTGGCATAGTTCGGCTGGCGCTGTGATGGCTTGCAGTAAAACAAAAAAGAGAGGGGAGACCCTCTCTTTTTTTATTTTCTATCAATCGTTTTTTAGGCCGGAGGACACGTGGGCCTTGAGGGCCTCAAAGGTCTCGGCGCTGATGACGTGCTCGATACGGCAGGCGTCCTCGGCTGCTACCTCCGGGCTGACGCCCATGGTTGTAAGCCAGTCTGTTATGAGTGTATGACGCTCGTATATCTTTTCGGCAATCTCCCGGCCCTTGTCGAGCAAGGTGATAAAGCCGTCCTTGTCGACCTCGATATAGCCGTTTGTTCTGAGGTTTTTCATCGCCACGCTGACGCTCGGCTTGGAGAAGGAGAGCTCGTTCGCGATGTCTATGGAACGGACGTTTCCCTGTCTGTTGTGGAGTACCAGGATGGCCTCAAGGTAGTTTTCTGCTGACTCCTGAATCTTCAAGACGATTACACCCCATTGTGTGCCTTAATTTTTCTTAATATAATACCACATTTCGTCCGTGCATATCAAGAGCCAAAACGCGGTTGACAATCGGTCTGCGCCGGGATAATATTCAATGAGTGAATTAGTCATAACAGGGGGAAACAAATGTTCAAGGTAATAAAGACAGAAGGCCGGGCTCGGCGTGGCGAATTCACCTGTCCGCACGGCACGGTCCAGACGCCGGTGTTCATGAATGTGGGCACTCAGGGCGCGATAAAGGGCGCGCTTTCGGCGAAGGACTTGAGCGAGATCGGATGCCAGATAGAGCTTTCGAACACTTACCATCTCCATGTCCGTCCGGGGGACGAGCTAATAAAGTCGCTTGGCGGGCTGCATAAGTTCATGACCTGGGACGGGCCCATCCTCACGGACAGCGGCGGGTTTCAGATATTCTCCCTTGCTCAGCTGCGCAAAATAGGGGAGGACGGCGTGCGCTTCAATTGCCATGTCGACGGCCGCCACATCTTCATGGGTCCCGAGGAGAGCATGAGAATACAGTCCAATCTCGGCTCCGACATCGCCATGGCCTTTGATGAGTGCATCAAGATCCCCTCTCCATACGAGTACGTCAGACAGAGCTGTGACCGCACCGTTCGCTGGCTTGAGCGCTGCAAAAAGGCGCTTAATGAGTATAACTCCGAGTCTGATGCCGTGAACCCCGGTCAGGTGATCTTCGGAATCAACCAGGGCGCGGTATTCCACGACATACGCATAGACCACATGAAGCGTATTGCAGACCTGGATCTGCCTGGGTATGCCATAGGCGGTCTCGCCGTGGGAGAGACAGCGGAGGAGATGTACGACACCATAGAAGCCGTCGAGGAGCACATGCCAAAGGATCGCCCTCGCTATCTCATGGGCGTCGGCACCCCTGGAAACATCATTGAGTCCGTGTGGCGCGGCGTGGACTTCTTCGACTGCGTCATGCCCGCGCGTAACGGCAGACACGGCCATCTCTTCACCTGGGAGGGCATAATAAACATCAAAAACGCCAAATACGAGCGTGATGAGGGCCCAATAGCCCCCGGCTGCGACTGCCCTGTGTGCCGCAGGTACTCCCGCGCTTACGTGAGGCATCTTTTCAAAGCGGAGGAGATGCTGGCTATGCGCTTTGCCGTCACTCACAACCTCTGGTTCTATAACGACCTCATGCGCCGAATACGCACAGCGCTCGACGAGGGCCGCTTTGCGGAGTTCCGCGGCAGATACTCAAAGATTTTGGATACAAGGATATAATTTTCTTGCATTTAGGAGAATATGAGGTTATAATTGACACGCTGTACATTTTCTCAGGTTGGAGGTTATTAAATGTTCTACAATGTCCTTACAGCAGACGCAGCTGCGACCGGCGGCCTCGGCGGAATGTCGTCGCTCCTGTTCCTGGTCATCATCTTCGTCGTCTTCTACTTCTTCCTCATTCGTCCGGAGAACAAGAGGAAAAAGAAACTCACCGAGATGCGCAACAACATCAGCATCGGCGATGAGATTGTTACCATCGGCGGCATAATGGGTAAAGTCGTACAGGTCACCGAGGATACCATCACCTTCGAGACCGGTGAGGACCGCGTCCGCATGCAGGTCACCAAGTGGGCCATCTCCTCCAACGTCCGCGAGGAGAAGCAGCGCGCTGCGCAGGAGGCTGCCGCCAGGGCCGCCAAGAGCAAGGGCAAGAAGAACGCTGCCAAGACCTCCGGCGAGGAAAACAAAATAGACGAGGGCAAGGGCGAATAAGTCTGGGCCAAGTCATTAAATTCCCCCCGACGCAATAGGATGTACAAAACATCCGCGTCGGGGGGAATTTTATATGCAGACAAGTGTTGAAAGGAAAGGGAAGAAGAGGTCACGGCTGAGATGGTACATATTCGGTCCTGTGCTTGGCGCTGTGGTCACGATCCTGCTGCTGTATCTTACGGCGATGCTGCTAGAAAGGCAGATACTGCCTTATTCGCTTGCGCGTGAGTTTGTCATAGCCTGCCTGTTCCTGGGCTCGGCGGCTGGCGGAGCGGCGGCGGCCAAGAGACGCGGCTCTGCGGCTCTACCGTCGGGCCTTGCTGCAGGTGCGGCAATCGCGGCGGCTGTGGTCATCCTCTCACTGATGGTGCAGGGGGAGAGAGCCGTATCAGCAAACTGCCTTCGCAACGTGATCGCCGCGGTTGCGGGCGGCGCCTTTGGAGGAGCCCTTTGCCTTGACCGCGGGCGAGGGAAACGTAAAAAGCACGCACGCAAAAGATAGGAATATAACAGATAGTAATATTTTGCTCAGGTAGACATAATTGCAAAATGATTACCAACATGTTGTTATCATGCAGAAAGAAGCTCACCAAATATTGTGATTATGCCAGTGCTTTCAAGCATTTTTCCGATGAGTGGTAGCGGTAGTTGACATAATACAGTTAACATAATACATAGGCATAATTCACAAAAATGCACTTATTTTGACAAAGGACTTGATTACTGATGGAATTTGTATTATATTGTGCCTACTTGAATTATGTAAATTGCGGCATTATCCCCCTGCGCTGCCGGGGTGAGCTTCGGTGAAGCCGGGGCGCCGTCTTCCACATATTGATACGGCCCGCTTGATGCGTCAGGGCGGTGAGGCGTTTGTCCTGCTCATCATAGCCGCGGCCTTTATAGCCGGTGCCGTCGGCGGTTCATTGCTAGGCTCCGGGGAGCTTTCCGCAGCTGAGGGCGTTTTGCCCGGAGACGGAAGTGTATACGGCTTCGATTCCTATTTTTCCCTGCTTTTTTCCTGCGCGAAGTATCATCTAATCGTATTGCTTTTTTCCACCTCGCTTGCCGGGGTGCTGCTTATACCGGCGACGCTTGCCTTCAGGGGCTTTGCCCTTTCATGCACGGCAGCCTGCGTTGTTTCTGCCTATCCAGAACAGGGCACGGCGCTTGTTCTGGTCGTGCTGGGGTTGCCTGCGCTCCTGACAGTGCCAAGCCTGTTTATTGTCGCTTTCAGCGGCGAGCTGTTTTCGGCGCGGCTCGTTTCGCACTTTGTCCGCCGGCCTTTGCCGCCGCGCTATCGCCGCGGTGAGGACAGGGCTCTGGCCGTTGCCGTTATGCTTTTGGCTGCGGCGGCGATAGAGTGTTTTGCCGTACCGCCGCTCGTGCGGCTGCTTATTTAGAGATTGGGGAAAAGGGGGGAGACGTGTTTTGCAGGATGTCGTCTGTCTTGAGAAATTTGAAAAATACCTGACAGATGTTAAGAAGGCATCGGCCAACACGCTCGCCTCCTACATGCGTGACGTCAGGCAGCTGAGCGACTATGTTGCCGCGCACGACCTGCCGGAGCTTGATGAGCTGGATGACGATGAGCTCACTGCCTATATTTCCTGGCTCAGACACAACGGCAAGTCTCCCGCCACCGTCAGCCGCTGCATAGCCTCGCTCAAGAGCTTCTATTCGCTGCTGCTCACGCAGGGCATTGTCGATCACAACCCGGCTGCTGGACTGGTTCCGGAGAAGGCGGTGCAGAAGCTGCCGCAGATACTGACCAGCAAAGAGGTCGAGCTCCTGCTCGAGCAGCCGGAGTGCACCGATATGAAGGGCTACCGGGACCGCGCAATGCTGGAGCTGCTGTACGCCACCGGCATAAGGGTCAGCGAACTCATCTCGCTTGATATAACGGATGTGAATATACCCGCGGGCTTCATCCGCTGCAGAAGCAAAGACAAGGAAAGGATGATACCACTTTATCCCGCTGCAATCAAGGCCCTTTCGGAATATGTCGAATTTATTCGCCCGCAGATGATAGCCTCTCCGGATGAGCCGTCGCTTTTTGTGAACATCAGCGGAGAGCGCATGAGCCGCCAGGGATTCTGGAAGATAATCAAGACCTATCAGAAAAAAGCGGGCATCGAGAAGGACATCACTCCTCACACCCTGCGCCACAGCTTTGCGGCGCACCTGCTGGAAAACGGCGCGGATCTGCGCTCCATCCAGGAGATGCTGGGACATGCGGACATCTCCTCTACGCAGGTCTACTCACACATCGTAAAAAAGCAGCTCAAGGATGTCTACAACAAGGCGCACCCGAGGGCATAAGAGAGAGGAATTCCAAACAAAACCGGCGCGGTCTCCGCGCCGGTTTTGCGTTGCGCATATGACGGCGCCATGGTAAAATAGGCACACGGAAGGTGGCGGCAATATGAGAAAGCCCAAGATGATGATATTCGACTACGGCCACACGCTCTGCTATGAGCCGGAGCAGGATTACGAGCGCGGTTGGTGCGCCGCCATGGAGCACGCAGTGCGCAACCCCCGTGGCATAAGTGCACATGAACTGCATGAGTACAGCCGCGGCATATACGCTGACCTCTTTGGAAAAATGCGGCCTCTGGAGCTCGAGACGGACGGATTGAAGCTCGATGAGAGCATCTTTGACGCGCTGGGTCTTGAGTTCGACGTGTCAATGCAGGAGCTTGAGTACATCCGCTGGTGCGCCACGGAGCCGATCTTCCCCATGGAGGGAATTGAGGAGTTCCTGGCCCTCTGCCGCGAGCTGGGCATCCGCACGGGCGTCATAAGCAATCTCTCGTTTTCCGGAGCCACGCTGATACGGCGCATAAACGAGTGCCTGCCCTTCCACAGCTTTGAATTCATCGTTGCCTCCAGCGAGTGCGTGTTTAGAAAGCCCTCGGAGCACATTTTCCGCCGTGCGCTTGGACTTGCCGGACTGGAACCCACGGACTGCTGGTTCGCCGGAGACGACGTGGAGTGCGACGTGGAGGGCGCCGCGCGTTCGGGACTGTACCCCATCTGGTTCAAGTGTCCGCTAAAGTGCACATATAAGCTCGAATGCCCGCATCCGCCCAGGTGCGAGCACCTTAAAGTCAGCTCATGGGCCGAGCTGAGAGAGCTGCTGTGCGGCTGCGAGTGAGCTTGCGAAAGCCGACGCGCTGTGGTACAATATCAGGATGAAAGCGGGGCGGCAAATGCGCATTTTAGGGATAGACCCCGGCATAGCCATAGTGGGCTTCGGCGTCATAGATTCAGACCGGGGAAAGCAGAGCTATGTCCGCTGCGGAGTGATAACAACGCCGGCGGGGACGAGCCTCTCAAGCCGGCTCGACCGCATCTACGCGGACATGGGCGAGGTCATACGCACCTTCAAGCCCGACGTAGCGGCAATAGAAGAGCTCTTTTTCAACACCAATATAACTACCGGCATCTCCGTCGCGCAGGGCAGGGGAGTCATACTGCTCGCCTGCTACCACGCGGGACTGCCGGTGTACGAGTATACGCCCCTCCAGGTTAAGCAGGCTGTCGTCGGCTATGGCCGGGCGGAAAAGCGTCAGGTCATCGACATGGTAAAGCGCATACTCTCTCTCAAATCGGCCCCGAAGCCGGACGATGCGGCGGATGCGGTGGCCATAGCGCTCTGCCATGCGCGCAGCTCCACCTCGCTCATGGCTGACAAAACAGGAGGCAGCGTATGTTCTACCATCTAGACGGAAAAGTCGCCGAGCTCGGCCAGGGGATGGCCGTCATTGACTGCAACGGCGTTGGATACCTTGTGAACGTGAGCCTGAACACCTTGGCGCAGCTGCGCAGCGGAGAACGGGCCAAGCTCTTTATATCGGAAAGCGTGAGGGAAGACGCCTTTGAGCTCTTCGGCTTTGCCTCAAAGAGCGAGAAGCGCAGCTTTGACCTGCTCATCGGCGTATCGGGCGTAGGCCCCAAGGCGGCGCTCTCTATACTCTCGGCGCACACGCCGGAGGCGCTGTCCATGGCAATCCTCTCGGGCGATGAGAAGGCCTTGACCGTCGCCCCTGGAATAGGTAAAAAGATCGCCCAGCGTGTCATCCTCGAGCTCAAGGACAAGCTTGCCAAGGAGAGCGCGGGCTTTGAGCTTCCGGTGAGGCCCGGAGTGTCCGTTCCTGTTGGAGAGGGCAAGCTGGCCGACGCGTCCTCCGCGCTCGGCGTCCTAGGCTACGGCCCTGCTGAGATATCCCAGGCCCTCAAGGGCGTGGATGTCTCCGTGCTTAGCACTGAGGAGATAATCAAGGCGGCACTTAAGAACATGATGAAGTGAGGTGAACACGCTTGAGTATCAGCTTTTCCGATGAGAATGAGGAGAGATTCATAACCTCCACGACCATTCTGCCCGAGGATACGGCAGAGGTATCCCTCCGCCCAAGAACGCTCAGGGAATACATAGGTCAGCAGAAGGTTAAGGAGAACCTCAGCGTGTTCATCAAGGCCGCAAAGATGCGCGGCGAGCCGCTCGACCACGTGCTGCTGCACGGTCCCCCGGGACTTGGCAAGACAACTCTTGCCGAGGTCATTGCAAACGAGATGGGCGTCAATATGCGCATGACCTCCGGCCCGTCAATAGCCAAAGCCGGAGACCTGGCCGCGCTACTGACCAACCTCCAGGAGAACGACATCCTCTTCGTGGACGAGATACACCGCCTTGACCGCGCGGTTGAGGAGATACTGTACCCTGCGATGGAGGACTACGCCATCGATATCATCATTGGCAAGGGCCCCTCGGCCAACTCCATAAGGCTCGACCTTCCGCGCTTCACGCTCATTGGCGCAACCACGCGCTCGGGCCAGCTCACCGCGCCTCTGCGTGACCGCTTCGGCGTTACGCTCAGGCTGGAGCTCTATACGATAGATGAGCTGCGCAGCATAATAACTCGAAGCGCCGGGATACTCGGCGTCGAGATAGAGCCTGACGGCGCGGACGAGATAGCCTCGCGCTCCCGCGGCACGCCGCGAATAGCCAACCGGATGCTCCGCCGCGTGCGGGATTTTGCGCAGGTCAACGCCGGCGGCGTCATAACCCGCGAAGTGGCCAATGACGCTCTGCTGCGCCTCGAGGTCGACAAGGACGGCCTCGATTCCCTCGACCGACGCATGCTCCGCAGCATAATCGAGCTCTACGGCGGCGGGCCGGTCGGCCTCGATACTCTGGCTGCCACAATTAATGAGGAGACTGTCACAATAGAGGACGTCTATGAGCCGTATCTGCTCCAGCAGGGCTATCTCACGCGCACACCGCGCGGCCGCTGTGCCACCCGCCGCGCCTATGAGCACCTCGGTCTGGACTTCCCGGCACAGGAGCAGGAGCAGCTCTCGCTGTGAAATGAATCAACCTATAAAAAATTCTCGAAAATCGAGCATAAAAACGACATTTTGTCTTGACTTTCCAGAACTTTGTAATATAATCATAAAGCAGATTGTAATATGACAGATTATTTTGTACTAACAGACACAGAGCTGTGGCGTCTTGCTTCCAAAGGAGACGCTGGCGCGGAGGAGGAGCTCATAGAGCGATACGCCCGTACCGTCCGCATTTGTGCCCGCCCGTACTTCCTTGCGGGAGGGGACAGCGAGGACCTCATTCAGGAGGGCATGCTCGGTTTGCTTTCCGCCATCCGCTGCTATGACGAAGCCTCTGGAGCGTCGTTCAAGACATTTGCAGAGACCTGCATACGCAATCGCGTGCTCGAGGCCGTGAAGGCCGCGTCGCGTAAGAAACATGGCCCGCTGAATGACGGCGTGTCATTGGAATATATCATCCTCTCAGAAGAATCCCAAGTCGGCCCAGCGACCCAGCCGGAAATTTTCAGGCGTACCCCTGAGGAACAGGTTCTTGCCAGAGAGAGCGAAAAAGAGTTTTATTCCAACTTTTCACGGTGTTTGTCCGTGTTCGAGACAGAGGTTCTTTTCCACTTCCTCGACGGGCTTTCCTACCGTCAGATAGCCGAAGCCGTGGGGCGCACGGAAAAGGCTGTTGACAACGCCGTGCAGCGTATCCGCCGCAAACTGGCGAGACAACCATTCCTAGGCGATATCAGCAGGAGCTGAGCGCAATAAAGCCGAAAGGCGAGTATCATCAAAAGAGAGGGTAAAAAATGTTCGAAGACAAAGTCTTGGTATGCAAAGAGTGCGGTCAGGAGTTCGTGTTCTCCGCCGGTGAGCAGGAGTTCTACGCTGAGCGTGGATTCCAGAACGAGCCCCAGCGCTGCAAGCCCTGCCGCGACGCCCGCAAGAACGCGGCCCGCGGTCCCCGCGAGTTCTTCACCGCTGTCTGCGCCATGTGCGGCGGCGAGGCGAAGGTTCCCTTCGAGCCCAAGTCCGACCGTCCCGTGTACTGCAGCGAGTGCTTTGCTAAGATTCGCGAGCAGCAGGACAACGCCTGAATAAGCGTACTGCCGTAGAAACGATTGGGTCGCCTTCAGGCGCCCAATCGTTTTAATTTTTAACATCTTTACGGAGGGAATACGATGTTTGAGATCACCAAGAACACGATGATTTCCGAGATACTCGAGAACGCTCCCCAGGCCATGCCTGCGTTCCAGAGCATCGGGATGCACTGCATGGGCTGCGCCCTCTCCAGCGGTGAGACGCTCGAGCAGGCCTGCTACGCGCACGAGGTGGACCCCGATCAGTTCCTCGCCGACCTCAAGGCGTATCTCGCAATGTGCTGAAAGGAAAAGCCGGCTGAGGCCGGCTTTTTTAATATATAATGGACAAGGTAAAACTCACACCAAGACTGCTTGCGGCCGCCCGGCTTGTCGGGGAGAGCCGCTTTACCGTGGACGTCGGCACGGACCATGGCCATCTGGCCGTCTGGCTGCTCCAGAATGAAAAGGCCGCGCGCGTAGCCGCGACGGATATACGCCCAGGCCCGCTCTCCAGCGCCAGGGCCACGGCCGCAGAATACGGCCTGGAGGACGCGATACGCTTTGAGCTTTGCGACGGGCTGGATTTTCCCGGAGCGGAGGAGGCGGACACCGTTGTCATAGCAGGCATGGGCGGAGAGACCATTGAGGGCATACTCAGGAGAGCGCCCTGGACGCTCTCCGGCACGCATCTCGTGCTCCAACCGCAGACGAAGGTAGACGAGCTGTGCGTCTGGCTGCGCGTGACGGGCTACGCGATAGATAACGCCGTCCTCGCCGCCGAGGGTGAACGGCTGTATGTGATAATCTCCGCCCGCGCCGGGAACAAGGGCGCGCTTTTTGCGGAGGACGCGCTTGCAGCCGCGAGCGACCCGCTGCTACAGCGCTGGCTGGACGCCAGGATAGCAAGCGTGCAGCGTGCCATCGACGGTATAGAGAGCTCGGGAAAAAAGCGGCGCGATACCTTTGAGCTGCGCCAGACTCTCAAACGCCTGCTTGAGCTGAGAAAGGAGCCGTAAATGGCGAAAGTAAGTGAAATATTTGAAAAGCTGGCCCTCCGCGCTCCTGTGGAGCTTAAGATGGGCTTTGATAACGTCGGCCACCTCGCCGGACGCGCCGACAGGGAAGTGAGCCGCGTCCTCGTCGCGCTTGATATCACCGACGAGGTCATAGCGGAGGCAAAGGACATCGGCGCCGAGCTCATAGTCTCGCACCACCCGCTGACCTTTGAGGGCCTCAAGTCCGTGACGGACGGCGACCCCACTGCGCGCAAGTTCGTGGCCATCATAGAGGGCGGCATGTCCGCTATCTGTATGCATACGAATCTTGACGCGGCCCAGGGCGGCGTGAACGACGCACTCGCGGCGGCGCTCGGCGGCCGGGTCATCGGCATACTCAACACGGACGACGGCATAAGCCGCCTCTGCGAGCTGCCGGAGACGATGGACTTTGCTGATTTCCTGCGCCATGTCAAGGACAGCCTCGGCGCAAACGGTTTGCGCTATGCGGGGCCGGGAAGGCCCGTGCGCCGCTTCGGTATCTGCGGCGGCTCAGGCGCGGGTGACCTGCCGCTGGCCCTCGCCCAGGGCTGTGACACCTTCGTCACCGCCGACGTCAAGCACCACCAGTTCATACAGGCCAATGAGGAGCACATAAACCTCATAGATGCCGGACACTTCTCCACTGAGAACGTGGTCGTCCCTGTACTGAAAGCGTGGCTCTACGAGGACTTCCCCGAGCTAGACGTGCGCATCTCCGAAAGGCATTGCCAGCCGGAAAAATTCTATGTATAATCAGGAGGGCCCGCCGTTGAAGCGGGCTTTCTTAATGAGAATTTAAAGAATTGCCCACTTTTATCTTAAATCGGCCCCGGGTTACAATAATGGCGTGAGGTGAGGACATGGCAAACATACTTATCTGTGACGACGACGTCGATATCGTCTCAGCGCTGAAGATCTACCTGTCGAACGAGGACTACAAGATATATACCGCGTTCACAGGCAAGCAGGCACTTGACTGCGTGAGGGAGCACGATATTGACCTGGTGCTCATGGACGTCATGATGCCCGAGATGGACGGTATCGCGGCCACGGCGAAGCTGCGGGAGGAATACAACATCCCCGTCATCCTTCTCACGGCCAAGAGCGAGAGCTCCGACAAGGTGCTCGGCCTCAACGTGGGTGCGGACGACTATGTGACAAAGCCCTTCGACCCCATCGAGGTGCAGGCCCGCGTGCGGAGCCAGCTGCGGCGCTATACACGTCTCGGGGGACAGCAGAAGCGCGAGCCTCCGAAGGATACGATCACCATCGGCGGCGTGGAGCTCAACGACGCCGAAAAATCCGTCACCGTGGACGGCGAGCCCGTGCAGCTCACGCCCATCGAGTACAACATCCTCCACCTGCTGATGCGAAACCCGAACCGCGTCTTTTCGTCCACGCAGATCTATGAGCTCGTTTGGAACGAGAACGCCTACGGCTCGGAGAGCGCCGTCGCAGTCCATATCCGCCACCTCAGGGAGAAGATCGAGATTAACCCCAGCGAGCCGCGCTACATAAAGGTCGTCTGGGGCCAGGGCTACAAGATGGAGGGCAAAAAGTAATGGACGACGAACTCATACCCGTTGAAACCGAAGAACCGCCGAAGGAGCGCGTGAAGCTCACGCACAACATCTGGGCCAAGGTCGGCGCCATAGTGCTGCTGTATGTGTTCGCGCTGTGCTTTTTAGCCTGCGCCGCCTGCTTTCTCTTAGGCGCCTATGGGGGCATATTAGAGGGCAACAACCTGAGCGGTACGCTTGAAAGCATCGACGTTGACCTCCCCGGCGGGCAGTTTGTGTATGACCTCGTACTGTTCTCGGCGAGCTTCAACTCTGCCTGTGTGCCGGTGGGCATAGTGTTAATCGCACTGGTGCTGGCATGCCTCATCTTCCTCTTTTGCGCCGCCGGGCATCGCAAGGGCGAGACCGAGCCGCGGCTGAATCCGGTGGACCGTATCCCGCTCGACATCTACGCCGCCGCCGTGGTCATTGCCTGCATATTCATTGTTGCATTCTGCACGGAATATTTGTTTTATACTAATGTATTCAACTATTCGATAGGCATCCAGCTCGTGCTGCTGGCGCTTGCGCTTGGCGGTTTGGCCTTCGGCCTCGTCCTCGCGCTGCTGCTGAGCTTTGCCACGCGCGTCAAGTGCGGCAAGTGGTGGAGGAACACCATCATATACCGCGTACTGCGCTTCTGCTGGCGCGTCGTCAAGGCTGTCTGGCACTGGTTTGGCCGCGTGGGCCGCATGATACCCATCGTCTGGCGCACGGCGCTCATAATGGCGGGACTGTTCTTTATTGCGTTCATACTATTTTTACTGATGTATGACCAGAGTGGAGGCTGGCTGCTCGTAGGGCTCCTTTTTGCCATCGTCATCTACGCCGCCGCCATTTTCGGAGCCTGGCAGATGAAGGGCATCAAAAAGGCCGGGCAGCAGCTGGCCGAGGGCAATTTCAACGAGAAGATAGACACCACACACATGTACTGGGAGTTCAAGTCCCACGCCGAGAACCTCAACAGCATCGGCGATGGCCTCGCGAAGGAGGTCGCCCAGCGCATGAAGTCCGAGCGGCTCAAGACCGAGCTCATAACCAACGTCTCGCACGACATCAAGACACCGCTCACGTCAATAATAAACTATGTCGACCTCCTGCAGAAGGCCAAGACGGAAGAAGAGCGCGCCGAGTATCTCGCGGTGCTCGACCGCCAGTCCCACCGCCTCAAGAAGCTGACTGAGGACCTCGTCGAGGCGTCCAAGGCCTCCACCGGCAACATGAATGTAAACCTTGAGCCGACGAACACGCAGGAGATAATCAACCAGTCCTTTGGTGAGTACAGCGCCAAGCTCGAGGCCGGACGGCTCAACACCGTCATCAGCATCCCCGAGCACGTACCCGTGGTAATGGCAGACGGGCGGCTGCTGTGGAGGGTCATAGATAACCTCTTCAACAACGTCGTCAAGTACGCCCTGCCCGAGACCCGCGTATACGTCGACGTGCGCGTCGAGGGTAGCGATGCGGTCATCTCGATGAAGAACATCTCCCGAGCGGCGCTCAACGTCAGCGTGGATGAGCTCCTGGAGCGCTTCGTCCGAGGCGACGCCTCCCGGACCACCGAGGGCAGCGGACTGGGCCTGAACATAGCCAAGAGCCTTACGGAGCTCCAGCACGGCACGTTCAGCATCAGCACCGATGGCGACCTGTTCAAAGCCGAGATAAGACTTCCACTGGCACAATAAACTCAAACGGCGCCGCTTGACATGCGGCGCCGTTCTGTTATACTGAAATAAATATTGTTCCCTTTCTTCGGAAACGAGAGTATTCTCTACTGGCGGTGAAAGCCCGCGAGCGAAAGCTAACCCGGTCATATCCCGGGGCCAACAGTTCAGGTCTGGATGGGAGAAGAAAGCCGCCAATGGTACCAAGCGGCGCTCCCCGGACTGTGGAAAAGGGAGACGTCGCAGTCGGTATTGTCATGCCGGCTGTTTTTTCATGCCCGGCGGCGCAGGGAGTCGGAAGGAGAAGCTGTATGGAGGAGAGAACAAAAACCGCAAACCCGCTCGAGACCGAGCCTATATTCAGGCTGCTGCTCAAATACTCGGTGCCTACGGCGCTGACTCTGATGGTCAACTACCTCTACAATATCGTTGACCAGATATTTGTCGGCCAGGGCGTGGGCATATCCGGCATGACCGCCACGAACGTGGCCTTCCCGCTGATGATTCTCGTGAACTCTATTGCTCTTCTGCTGGGCGATGGCTGCGCGGCCAACATGAGCCTCTGTCTGGGCCGCCGCCAGCAGGAGGATGCGGACGCCACGGCGTCGCACGCGCTGACTCTGATAATCAGCAGCGGTCTGATATGCGCCCTAGGCTGCGGCATTTTTGCGCCTAGGCTGGTCGTGCTCTGCGGAACCACGGATACGGCCTACGACCAGGCCATTGCCTATCTGCGCGCGGTGGCCTGGGGCATACCGTTTCAGCTCATGTGTCCGGCCTTCACAGCTATAATCCGTGCAGACGGCGCGCCGCAGTACACGATGAAGTGCATGATACTTGGCGCAGTCATAAACCTCATCCTGGACCCTGTATTCATCTTCATCTTCAAGATGGGCGTCGTCGGCGCCGGCATAGCAACGGCCATTGGCCAGTGTGCCGCCGGCTGCATGTGTCTCATGTATCTCAGGAACATGCGCACCGTAAAAATACGCCGTCGTCACCTCAGGCCCACGCTCCGCATCACCTGGCGCATACTCAGCCTCGGCTTTCCAAGCCTTCTGACTCAGGCCATGACCGCGCTGGTGCAGATAACGCTCAACAACCTCATGCGCAAGTACGGCGCTATGAGTATCTACGGCAGCGACATCGCCCTGTCGGTCTACGGCATGATGGTCAAGGTCTATCAGATAGCACATTCGTTGTTCGTGGGCGTGTCCTCGGCGGTGCAGCCGATAAACGGCTTCAACTTCGGCGCGAAGCACTACGAGCGCGTACACAGCACGTACAGCCTCGCCATACGCGTCTCGCTGGGCATTTCGGTGGTGTGCTTTCTCGTGTTCATGCTGCTGCCCAGGCAGATAGGCTCGCTCTTTGTCTCCGACAGTGAGCTATACCTCGTCTGTTCAGCGCACGTGTTTCGTATATATATGATGGCCTTTTTTATCTACGGCTTCCACATGACCACAGCGTCCTTCTTCCAGGGCATAGGCAAGCCGGTGCGCTCTCTGCTCATCCCGCTGGTGAGGCAGGGCGTGTTTCTGATCCCGCTTGCGCTGCTGCTCTCCGGCCGCTATGGGCTCGACGGCGCGCTATACGCCGTGCCGATAGCCGATGTGCTGGTTTTCCTGCTGAGCGCCGTACTGGTCATCTTAGAATTTCGCGCCTGGCGGCGAGCCGGTTGGCTGTAATATTGTCGCGGAAGTCATATCCGGACGCCCGTCCTCATAGTCTCTAACAAGAGTTCACGGGAAAAGAGGGCGGAACATGACAAACACTTCCATTTATCAGGACATAGCCCAGCGGACCGGCGGGGACATATATCTCGGGCTGGTCGGCCCGGTGCGGACTGGTAAGTCCACGTTCATCCGGCGGTTCATGGAGACGCTGGTAATACCCAACATAGAGGACGTGTACGCCCGGGAGCGGGCGAAGGATGAGCTGCCGCAGTCCGGCTCGGGCCGGACGATAATGACGGCGGAGCCGAAATTTGTGCCGGAGGACGCAGTAAACGTGACGCTCGAGGGCGGCGTATCGTTCTCTGTGCGCATGGTGGACTGCGTGGGTTACATGGTCGAGGGGGCATCCGGCCAGTTCGAGGACGGCGAGGAGCGCATGGTCGCCACGCCGTGGTTCGACGAGGAGGTCAGCATGAGCCGAGCCGCCGAGGAGGGGACCCGCCGCGTCATAGCCGAGCATTCGACCATCGGTATAGTCATGACGACGGACGGCAGCATCTGCGGCATACCGCGCGAGGGCTATGTCCCCGCCGAGGAACGCGTCGTGGCGGAGCTCAAGTCAATAGGGAAGCCATTTGTGCTCATCTTGAACAGCGCTGAGCCCTATTCCGAGAGCGCGCAGTCGCTCAGGAGCGAGCTGGCCGAAAAATACGGCGTCACCTGCGTTTGTGTGAACTGCCTCGACCTCTCCGGCGAGGACATCGAAGAGATATTGAAGTTTGCGCTCTACGAGTTCCCGATAGCGGAGCTCGGCATATATCTTCCGTCCTGGCTGGACGCCCTGCCCGCGGACGCGCCGCTCAAGGCTGGCATTTTCGAGGGCATCGCTGAGGCGGTGCAGAACATGAGCCGAGTGCGGGACGCCTTCGGCATAATGGACGCCCTAGGCTCGCGTGAGGACGTGAGCGCGGCGGGCGTAAAGAAGGTGGATATGGGCACCGGCAAGGTCACGGCGGAGCTGGAGCTTCCGCGCAGCCTCTACTATGATACGATCAGTGAACAGTCCGGCTTTGATATACGCGACGACGGCGACCTCATGACGCTGCTGACGCATATCAAGGACATCAAGGCGGATTACGACCACGTCAGCGAGGCATTGCGTGACGTGCGCGAGAAGGGCTACGGCGTAGTCATGCCGCTTCCGGGCGAGCTTAGGCTTGAGGAGCCGCAGATCGTGCGCAGCGGAGGCCGGTACAGCGTGCGGCTCAAGGCCAGCGCGCCGAGCATACACATGATGATGACGAACATCGAGACTGAGGTCACGCCCGCACTCGGCGGCGAGAAGGCCTCCGAGGAGATAATGGGTTTCCTGCTCCAGGGCTTCGACGGCGATGTGAGCCGCATTTGGGAGTCCAACATCTTCGGCAAGTCGCTCTACGACATCGCGGAGGAGGGACTAGAGGCCAAGATCAAGCGCATGCCTCCCAGTGTCCAGAATAAGCTGCGCAACACCATGCAGCGCATAGTCAACGAGGGCAGCGGCGGACTCATATGCATAATCCTTTAAAAAAACAGGCTCCGTGGAGACCCACGGAGCCTGTTTTACTATCATTTATCGCTCAGTTTCGCGTATCCCGTCGTTTTTAAGGAGTTGCAGAGCTCCAAAAAGAAAAATCAGGGCGTAGCCAATGACGGGGAGGTAGAACTGCAAAAGCTTCATATCAGCGTCAGGACCGCCGCTGATCCTGTACATATAGACCAGCAAGCCGGCACTCACGCCGGAGAACAGCGAGGTAAGACCACCGCATATAGTCCTGAGCAGAAAGTGCTTTCCTGTAAAAGATGCAGCGAGACATATTAGCATCAGGACATTTGCTGCTATGAACAGCTCCGTCATGGCCAAACCTCCAGATAACAAAGTCACAAGGCGCATATTACCACAGAAAGTTTGGCCAGTCAACAGATTAGAGCCAAATCCTCGGCAGCCGTTTGCCGAGACGGCTGAGGATCTCATTTGAAATGGTTCCGCAGTGCGCGGCGAGCTCCTCACAGGGCAGACCGGGACCTATCAGCACAACCGTGTCGCCGGGTTTTACGTCTCCGCAGTCCGTGACGTCTACAAAGAGCTGGTCCATGCACACGCGGCCTATCACCGGTGCGCGATGCCCGTTAACCAGCGCCTCAGCGCCTTCGCACTCGCGCGGAAAGCCGTCGCCGTAGCCTATGGGCAGCACTGCCACGCAGCTCGGGCGGGCCGTGGTGTAGGCGAGACCGTAGCCGAGCCCGGCGCCCGCGTGCAGGGAGCGTACCTGCTCGACGCGAGCCTTCAGACTGAGCGCCGGGACCAGGTCCGGCCAGATGCCGGTGTCGTCCATGGCGGAGCTCTTGACGCCGTAGAGGGCTATGCCGACCCTCGCGTAGGCGCAGCGCGCGTCGGGGTAGTTCAGCAGGCCGTAGCTGCTCTGCGTGTGGAGTTTTCCCGGGTCATAGCCGTCCCGCCTTAGCGTGTCGGCCAGCGCAAAGAAACGCTCGACCTGCCCTTCGGTGAAGCTGCGGCTCTCATCCGAGAGACTGTCCGAGACGCAGAGGTGCGTGAACATGCCCGTCACACGCAGGTGGGGGAGGGAGAATATCTCTTCGATGCCTTTGATATCGCCCGGGTCGGTTCCGAGGCGGTGCATGCCGGTATCTATCTTGATGTGCACGTCGATGTTCCGCCCAAAGGCAGATAGGGAACGAGCGTAGTCCGGCTCGGTGACCGTCTGCGTGAGATGATAGCGCGCAAGGCACTCAAAGCTCTCGGGTGCGGTCCAGCCGAGGATGAGTATCACGCCCTTGACCCCGGCTCTCCGGAGCTGAACACCCTCTGCCGCGCAGGCCACGGCAAAGGCGCGCACGCCGCAGCTGTTCAAGAGCCTTGCAGCCTTCACCGCACCGTGCCCGTAGGCCTCGCACTTGAGGACGGCCATCAGCTCGCAGCCGCCAGGGAGAATGGAGCGCAGATTCTCAGCGTTCTGACGGAGCGTATCCGCGTCGACCTCGACCCAGGCACGACTCCTGTCATCGGGCTTGGCAGGTCTTATTCTGTGCCAGACAAGCAAAGTGACTGCTGCTGCCGCTGCGGAGCCGAGGCAAACTGCTATATAATGCCCCACGCTGTTTTCAACAAGCAGTTCCCAAAGACCGACCACGCGAGCGGCCCCGCGCACTATCACTATCACCCAGGGGTGCAAAATATAGACAAGCAGCGAAAACGGAGAAAGCCAGCCGGACGCCTTTCCTTTTGGAATGAGCAGCAGCGCAAAGAGAAAATACATGACGGCGGGCAGGAAAACGTACATGCTGTCGTGTCTCTGCCAGTCGAGATGCCGCAAAATGAGTGCCTCCGCAAGCATGAGCGCAAAGGATGAGGCAAGCCCTGCGGCCGAAGCGCCCTTAGCGGGCAGCTTTACACTGCGCATCGACGCTCCCAGCAGCAGAAAGAGCGGAGCAAAGAACAGCCCGTTGCGTGTGTAGCCTGCGACACAGAAGATGACGCCGTAGACATCGGAAACCACCGGCACGCCGCTCACGAGGCCCCAGTAGCTGTCGCCGAGCAGCCCTAGCAGATACAGCGTTCCCGCAATGCCGAGTCCCGCCCTTGAGCGAGCCAGCAGCGAGGCTACAAGCACGCCCAGCAGCGCAGCTGGCAGGTACCAGAGGTGGTAAAAGGTTCCCTCGAAGAGCAACTGCGTTACAGCTGACGCGGGCGTAAGGCCCTTTAAGTTGCCTGCGTAAAGGTTGAGCGGCAGATAGAGCAAAATGCTTGCCAAATATATGATGCCGGTCTTTTTGAGGAAATTTCTCGTCTTTTCCGGCTTACCAACGACGAAATAGCCTGTGACCATGAAGAAAAACGGTACCGCAACCCGCGCGAGCACACGAGTGAAGATGAAGTCCGCCGTCTCGCTGTAAGTCAGCAGGGGAGAGCAGTGTATGGCCACCACCAAAAACGCCGCGGCTACGCGGAAATATTCGATGCCGACGAGTTTTCTTGCTGTTTTCATGCCGGTTTTCTCCAAAGAGTATAGATGTAGCCGTCGACGTTATTTCCTGATACCTGATAAGGCGCGTCGGGCAGCCCTAGCGCGTCGCGCGCTCCGGCGAAGCCGACCTCTGCCTCGTATATCTCACCACGGACCTCAAGGAGCCGCTCGGGGTAGGGGTAGGAGCGCAGATATTCGACGTATTCCTCCAGGCAAAGCCCCATATCGCACATTATCCGAGCGTGTGGGCGACCGACATAGCGGAAGTGCCAGGGCTCGGCGGCGATACCTGTGATATCCTCTTTGCCGCTCTGATAGCGCTCGACGAAGCCGTAGTCCGCTGCGAGGGCGCGGAAACGGCCGCAGATGCCGTCATAGGGAAACTCGGGGCGGATGAAGTCAATGCTGTCCGCACGGAGCGCAAGGTCGATGGCAAGACCTGTCTGGTGTTCGCTGCAGCCAGGGAGGGCGACGTATTTGCGCGTGAACTCCGCTCCGTTTTCGCGCATGGAGCCGTCCCAAATCTCCTGCTGCTCCTCTGCGGAGCGCCATCCGCTTACCGGGACTATCTCGCCAGCGGCCCCAAGCCGGGAAATGAGCCCGGAGAGCATCGCTGCCGCTCTGGTGTCGAGCAGTATGTCGCTGCCCGGGACCGCCGGGGCGAGGACAGGGCGCTCCATGTGCTGTATCGGGTGCTCGGAATTCACGAGGATGAGCAGTCCGCTGTGTATCCCACCACGCATGGCTCAGCCCTCCATGCCGTAGGCTACAAGCTCGTCCAGCAGGGTGGGGAAGTCGTAGCCAATGCCGCGCATCATGTTGGGAAAACGGCTGTGCGACGTGAAACCGGGTATGGTGTTGACCTCGTTGAACACCAGCCGCCCGGAAGGCTCAAGGAACATGTCAACGCGTGCAAATCCCCGGCAGCCGAGGGCGCGGTAAATGCGCTTGGCCGTCTCCTGGATGCGCCGCTCCGTCTCCGCATCTACGCGCGCGGGCATGTGGATCTTGGAGGTTATGAGGTTGTACTTTTCAACGTAGTCAAAGAGGTCTCCCTGTATCTCTATCTCGTCCGCACGGCCCGCGGTCAGCTTTTGATTCCCCATGACGGCGCAGCCGACCTCAAAGCCTGTAATGGCCTCCTCTATTATGACGTCGCGGTCAAACTTGAGCGCCTCTTTAACAGCGGAGCGGAGACTTGCGGCGTTTTCAACGCGCGTTATGCCGAAGGACGAACCTGCACGCACGGGCTTTACAAAGACCGGCATGGGCAGCTCCGATGTGAGCTTCTCGAGCTCGTCGGGTGAGGGCATGCCTGTGAAGGTAACGGACTTCGGGACGTCGACACCGGCCAGAGAAGCCAGCTTGTGCGCGCGGTCCTTGTCCATGCAGAGTGCTGAGGCAAGAGTGCCGCAGCCAATGACGGGAATGCCCGCCAGCTCGCAGAGTCCCTGAACGGTGCCATCCTCACCAAAACGCCCGTGCAGCACGGGGAAGGCGGCGTCGAGCCGTGTGGTGCGCACTCCGTTCATGCGAAACTCAACTATGCCGTGCAGGTCACGGTCTGGCGAAATGACGGCTGGGACACACTTGGAGCGGTCGGTGCTCCAGCTGTCATCCTCAAGCGCCTCGGCGCCGCCGTAGAAGCGGAACCACTCGCCGCCTTTGGTGATGCCGAGCAGTATGAGCTCGTATTTGTCACGGTCCAGATTTGCGATGACTGAGTGCGCAGACTCCAGCGAAACCGGGTACTCAGGCGAGCAGCCGCCGAAAATTACCGCGATTTTAAGTTTCCTGTCCATATATTAAGCCTCCTTGGTAAATAAAAAGCTCCGGGTTCTGACAGGTCATATCCTAGCAGAACCCGGAGCGGAGTTTATCCGCAGGGGCTTTTGAAAAGCATGTGATTTTCAAATGAAATTCTTACGATTTTCTGACGTCGCCCAGGGGCAGGGTCACGCTGAATATGATCCTGTTGTCCACGCTCTGGGCGCTGATGCTGCCGCCGTGGAGCTCTACAATTTCCTTGGCGATGGCCAGTCCGAGCCCAGAGCCGCCGGTGCGGCTCCTTCGCGCGGAGTCCAGGCGGTAGAATTGCTCAAAGAGCCTGTCAAGCTGCGCGGCGGGAATGGTGTCACCGTGATTTATAACGGTGATATTGGCGTGGTCGCCCTCAATCGCAAGACTTATACGTATTTCAGTGTTCTCATAGCTGTAATTGATGGCGTTGCGCAGGAGGTTGTCAAAGACTCGCTGGAGCTTGTCCGGGTCGCAGCTTATCATGGTCCCTGCGGGAGCGTTCACCGTGCAGGAGAGGCCGCGCTCGCGCAGCATGGGCGCAAATTCGTCGGCTATCTGCTCAAGCATCAGACTGAGGTTCACACTGCGGCGGTCGAGTGTCACGCTGGTGAGAGAAAAGCGCGTGATGTCAAAGAATTCGTTGATGAGGTCTTCCAGCCGCTCTGCCTTATCGAGTGCAATGCCGGTATACTTGGCACGCTGGGCCTCAGGCAGGTCCTGTTCGTCCTGCAAAAGGCTGAGGTAGCCGATGACGGAGGCCAGAGGCGTCTTGAGGTCGTGAGCGAGGTATACGACGAGGTCGTTTTTGCGCTTTTCCGCGTCCTCGGCTGCCCGGCGGGAGGCGAGCATGTCGCTCTTTATCTGGTTCATCTGGTTTTCAATGTCGTGCAGCGCGGCGGGGAGGACCACAGGGCCGTCACCGCCCTTGTATATCTGTTCAGTAGCGCGCACCACATCGCCGAGATAGCCCAGCGTCTTGCCCCAGTATATAAGGAAGATCACGATATAGCCGCAAACCAGGAAAATGGTCATGAAAAAGACCACGTTGTCGCGCACCATGATGAGCAGTTCGTATATGAGCCCGCCGTTCCACGGTATGGCATAGCAGACGAACATGCCGACGAAGAGCGCGACGATGCTGCCGATCGTGAACAGCACGCAGGCGACGACAAAGCGCGTCAGCACGCCGAGCGTCAGCGTTCTGCGGTACGCAGCTTTCTTTTCCTTATTCAACCTGATACCCCACTCCCCAGATGGTCTTTATGAAGCGCGGCTTGCGCGGCGGCTCGCCCAGCTTCTCGCGCAGACGGCCGATGTGCGCCATGACGGTGTTGTTATTGTCCAGAAACTTCTCGCCCCAGACGGCCTCAAAGAGCTCCTCCGAGGACACGACCTTGCCCTGATTCTCGCAGAGGTACCAGAGTATCGAGAATTCGATGGGCGTGAGCTGTACGGCCTTGCCGTAGAGCGTGCATTTGTGCGTCTCGCGGTTTATGACGAGGCCGCGGATGTCACGTTCAGCCTCGGTCGGCTTCTGATTCGCGGCATCGGCCTGGTTGTAGCGCGTGTAGCGCCGGAGCTGGGTCTTTACGCGGGCCGTGAGCTCCAGCGGGTTGAAGGGCTTGGTGATGTAGTCGTCCGCGCCGATCGTAAGGCCCATTATCTTGTCTATGTCCTCGACCTTGGCCGTGAGCATGATGATGGGCCAGAAATGCTCCTCGCGTATCCTTGCGCAGAGCGTGAAGCCGTCTATATCCGGAAGCATGACGTCAAGTATCGCGAGGTCAAGCTCCTCAGTGTTCACGCAGCCCAGGGCATCGCGTCCGTTATAGAACTTGCGGACTGCAAATCCCTCGTTTTTAAGGTATAGCTCCACGAGGTCAGCAATTTCAACCTCGTCGTCGACCACCAGCACGGTTTGTCCCATAAGTGCCTCCGTAATAAGCTGTTTAAGACAGTTTAGCACAAGGCGGAGCGCGTTTCAACGCCATTTGTGGTTGCAAGGGGCGGGTATAGGTATTATAATGTAGTATATTTTTTAGGGAAGGTACGTCGTGAGATGAAAGAGCTTTCAAAACTTGCAAAAAATGTGAACCCTTCGACGACACTGGCCATTGATGCCATGGCAAAGCAGATGCGCGCCGATGGCCTCGACGTTATCGGCTTCGGCGCCGGCGAGCCGGATTTTGAAACTCCGGTCAATATCCAGGACGTGGGCGTAGATGCGATAAGAAAGGGCAAAACCAAATACACCCCCGCCGCCGGCATCGTGGAGCTGCGCAAGGCTGCCGCCGCACGTCTCAAGGCGGATTGCGGGCTTGACTATGACTACACTCAGATAGTTGTGGCCAGTGGAGCCAAACACAACGTTTACATCGCCCTCGCCGTGCTGATAAATCCCGGGGACGAGGTCATTGTTCCCGCTCCGTACTGGGTCAGCTACTGTGAGATGATCTCCATGCTGGGCGGCACCCCGGTTCCCGTGCTCGCGGAGGAGAGCCAGCACTTTAAGATCACCCCGGCCCAGCTCGAGGCCGCCATTACAGACAAGACCAAGGCCATCATGCTCAACAACCCCTCCAACCCGACCGGCATGTTCTACACCAGGCCTGAGCTTGAGGCGCTGGCTGAGGTCTGCGTGAAACACGATCTCTACATCATAGCTGATGAGATATACTACAAGCTCCTCTACGATGGACTGGAGTTTACCAGCATTGCCTCACTCAGCGATGAGGTCAAGGAGCACACCATACTCATAAACGGCGTGTCCAAGTCCTACGCCATGACCGGCTGGAGAATAGGCTACGCCGCGGCGAACAAGGAGCTCGCCAAGGTCATGTCCAACTACCTGAGCCACTCCACCGGCGCCCCCTCCACCATCAGCCAGTGGGCAGCGGTCGAAGCGCTGAGCGGCCCGCAGGACACCATTGAGGACATGCGCAAGGTGTTTGAGGAGCGCCGCAACTACCTGGTCTCGCGGCTCAACAGCATACCCGGCGTGAGCTGCATCACGCCCAACGGCGCGTTCTACGTCATGATGAACATAGAGAAGCTCATTGGCCGAACCCTTGGCGGCAAGCTCATCGAAAACGACGATGACTTTGGCGTGGCCTTCCTCGAAAAGGGCCTTGTCGCCGTCGTGCCCTGCTCCGGCTTCGGCATAAAGAATTTCGTCCGTTGGACCTATGCCACTTCGATGGAGAATATCAAAGAGGGTCTCGACAGACTGGAAAAGTTCCTGGCCGAGTAGTTAAAAGAGCCCGTCCCGCATAGAGTTTGAGGGAGGGGTGATGAGCAATGGCGATTTCTATAAGGCTGAAGGACGTGCTTCCGCTGCTTCTGGCTCTGGTGTTGGTGGTGCTCTGCTTTGCACTGCCGCCCATCTACGCCGATGAGACGGAGCCGGTCACGGCTGAAGCGGAGACGACCCGTGTACTGATAATCGACGCAGGCCACGGCGGGGAGGACGGCGGAGCGACAACGGCCGAGGGCGTGCCGGAGAGCGGCATAAACCTTGCCATTGCGCAAAAGCTGGAGGCCCTCGCCGGCCTCTGCGGCGTTGAGAGCGTGATGACGCGGGAAAGCCAGGAGATCGACTATCCCGACAGCGCCTCCACGACCGCCCAGCGCAAGCAATCCGATCAGAAGGCGCGCATTGAGCTCATCAATTCTCAAAGCGACGCGGTGCTCATAAGCATTCACCAGAATTTCTTCCCGAATGCCAAACCATCCGGCTGTCAGGTGCTTTACGGCAAGCCGGACGGCAGCCGGGAGCTGGGCGAACTGACACACAGAAACCTCACAGAGGCGCTGTGCCCCACGAGCCGCCGCGTTGCCGCGCCGATTTCGGAGGACATATACCTCATGCGCTCGGCCAAGTGTACGTCCATACTCGTCGAGTGCGGCTTTCTCTCCAACCCGAGCGAAGCGGCACTGCTGCAAACCGAGAGCTATCAGCTGAAAATATCGGCCCTGCTTATGGCGTCCTATCTGCAATATGAGGCGGGGTCAGACGGAATGGTGTTATGAAACAAAAGACAGTATTCTACTGCACAGAGTGCGGCAATGAGACGGCAAAGTGGTCGGGTCAGTGCCCCGCCTGCGGAGCCTGGAACACGCTGACCGAGGCACCGGTGCAGACCAAGTCCGGCAAGGCCGCCTCAGCGGCCTCGAGGCACAGCAGCGGCAAGCCCAAGCTGCTCTCGGAGCTGGATACGCAGGAGGAGATAAGGTTCACCACCGGTGTCGGCGAGCTGGACCGCGTGCTCGGCGGCGGAGCCGTCCGCGGCTCCGTTGTGCTTGTAGGCGGCGCGCCGGGCGTCGGTAAGTCCACGCTGCTCTTGCAGCTATGCGGCCTCATTGGAAAGAGCGAGCGCGTGCTCTATGTCACAGGCGAGGAGAGCCGCCGCCAGCTCAAGATGCGTGCCCAGCGCCTCGGCGTCTCGGAGGGCGAGATCTACGTCCTCGCAGAGACGCAGCTCGCGGAGATAGAGTCCCAGATTGAGGACTTACAGCCCACCGTGGTCATCGTGGACTCCATTCAGACCATGTTTGACACCGAGATTGCCGCCGCGCCCGGCAGCATCAGCCAGGTGCGCGAGTGCACGATGTCCATCATGCGCCTCGCCAAGGCCGACGGCTTCACGGCGTTTGTCGTCGGCCACATCAATAAGGAGGGCAACATCGCGGGACCCAAGGTGCTCGAGCACATGGTCGACTGCGTCCTCTACTTCGAGGGCGAGCAGAGTCTGAGCTATCGCATCCTCCGCGCGGCGAAGAACCGCTTCGGCTCTACTAACGAGATAGGCGTCTTTGAGATGGCCGATACCGGGCTTCGCGAGGTACCAAACCCCTCGGAGACTATGCTTTCCGGCCGTCCGCTGGACACGCCGGGCACCTGCGTGACCTGCGTGATGGAGGGCACGCGCCCCATACTGGCCGAGATACAGGCCCTCGTGGCCCAGTCCGGCTACGGCAATCCCCGCCGCAACTCAAACGGCATCGACTATAATCGCGCGATGCTGCTGCTGGCCGTGCTGGAAAAGCGCGGCGGAATGAGTGTTGCGGGTTGTGACGCGTATATAAACGTCGTCGGCGGCCTGCAATTGGACGAGACCGCTGCGGACCTTGCCACGCTGTTGGCTGTGGCATCAAGTTGGAAGGACGTGGCCATAGGCTCCGACCTTGCCGCTGTGGGCGAAGTTGGACTTTCAGGCGAGGTTCGTTCTGTGACCCAGCTGGGCCACCGTCTCTCCGAGATCGCCCGCCTCGGCTTCAAGCGCTGCATTATCCCCGCCCACGTCAAGGGCGAGTTGCCGAAGCCGAAGGGGCTCGAGCTTATAAGCGTCAAAAACGTCCGCGAGGCCATCCGGGAGGCGCTCGGATGAGCGCACGGCTGATAAAAACGCCCCACCTGCCGCAAGGCAAGGTGGGGCTGGCCGCGTTCGGGGCAAAGTACCGCGAAAGCCTCGAAGAGCCGCTGCAAAACCTTGGCATAACCCCGCTCTGGCTGCCGGATAACGAGGCCGTCGACCCGCGCCTTTCAGGCCATGCTGATTTGATGCTGCTGCACCTAGGCGGCAACCGCGTCGTGACAAGCTGCGGCGGCGAGATACCGCAGGTGCTTAGCGCCCTCGGCTTTGAGGTCATCCGCGCGGCGGAGCAGGGGAGGGAATACCCAGCCGATGCCCGGCTCTGCGCCTGCGTGGTCGGTGTGCGCTGCATCCACAACTTCAAAATCAGCGACCCTGCCATCTCAGGTTTCGAGCGAGTGGACGTACGCCAGGGTTACGCCAAATGCTGTACCTGCGTCGTGGATGAGGGCTCGATCATCACATCCGACGCCGGAATAGCAAAGGCCGCAGCCCGGCACGGTATGGACGTGCTCGGGATACGGCCCGGATTTATTGAGCTCGAGGGCTTTGACACCGGATTCATAGGCGGAGCGGCGTTCAGGATATCGGAGCGCGCTCTCGCCTTCACCGGACAGCTGGACAACCACCCCGACAAAGCGAAAATTGAGGCTTACCTCCGCTCACGCGGCATAGAACCCGTATATCTGACGGAGCGACCGGCTTTTGATATTGGCTCGGCCGTGCTGCTCACCGAGGCGGAAGCGATATCTTCCCCATGACCGAAGCGTTTGTCGCCCCTGTGACACCCGGCAGGCTGTTCGGAAGCCCCGCAAGGCAGCGGTCTCCTAGTATGGCAAAGGCCACGGCCTCTTTTGCGTCGCTGCTGAATCCCAGATCCTCCTGAGTTTTGACCTCAACACCGAAGCGCTCAAAGCGCGCGGCGAGGCGGCCCAGGAGGGTTTTGTTATAACTGCCACCGCCGCCGACAAGCAGCTCGGAGGCTTTGTATTTCGGCAGTACATAGCGCTCGTAAGCGTCGGCTATCGACCAGGCCGTCAGCTCCGTGGCAGTAGCGGCGAGGTCCTCCCAGCTGAGTCCGTGCTCACGCCCCCAGGAGAAGATGCGCTCTGCGTACTGTGTCCCAAAAAGCTCGCGGCCCGTAGACTTGGGCAGGGGGAGAGTGTAATAGGACTCCGCGCGGAGCTGAGCCAGCAGCCGCTCGTCAACGTGGCCGCGCGCGGCCATGGCCCCGCCCCTGTCATAGCGCTCGCGTCCCTCGGTGGCTGCGGAGACAACGGCGTCAATGAGCATATTTCCCGGCCCGGTGTCGAAGGCGTAAACATCCTCCGGCGCACAGCCGGCGGGCAGGACGGTCATGTTGCCGATGCCGCCTATATTCTGCAAAAGCCGCGTGCGCTCTGTGCTTCTATATAACAGATACTCCGTAAACGGCACCAACGGCGCGCCCTGACCACCTGCCGCGAGGTCAGCGACACGGAAATCCGAGACCGTCACCAGCCCGGTCCGCTGTGCTATGACTGCGCCCTCACCGATCTGTACCGTGCAGCGGGCGCTCTGGCCGCAGAACTGAACCTCATCAGGAGAATGCCAGATCGTCTGGCCGTGTGAGGCCACAGCGTCAACCTCGGACGGGCTGAGCCCAGCTGCTCTGATGACAGAGAGCGCCGCTTCGGCATACAGTTCGCCAAGAACATAAGACATCCGTCCAAGTTTGTCGACCGTTGCTTTTACCGGGTCAAAGAGCTCAAAGATACCGGAACGCACGGCATCCGGGAAAGGGCGGTCCTCAAAGGCCAGCAGCCGCACCGAAGGAGCATCCTGCTCGCCGGAGAGCTCCACAAGAGCTGCGTCAATACCATCCACCGAGGTGCCGGACATCAAACCAACGATGCGGCGCACCGGTTTTTCTGCAATATCTCTCAGCATTTTTCTCACCTCTTGCCGTAGTGTCCAAAAAACATGCCCAATTAATTACACTTATGCACAGTTGCGCGGAAAAACAAGGCGTGATATAATGTTACCAAATCAGCCGAAACAATGATACAATATTTCTTACCAAAAGAAAAGGGGTATTTTATGCTTGCCGCAGAAAAGCTGCTGCTGCGCGGTGTGGAGGACGGGGTGTTCCCATATGCGGAGTGGGCAGTCTTTGGACCGGACGGTATTGTGCGTACGGGCGCCACGGAGGGCGGGGGAGGACGCTGGTTTGACCTCGCGTCTCTGACCAAGACTTTCACTGCAACCGCGCTGCTCGGCATGGTGAAGGCTGGAAAGCTGTATCTTGCACAGAGCGTTGGCGAGCTGCTTGAACCTGAATCTGCAAAACTGCGGCAATATCTCGATGGAATCAGCCTGTTTTCGCTCATGACACACACCTCCGGGCTTCCTGCCTGGTATCCGTTCTATGCGGACGGACGGCCGTTTTTCGAGGCACTGGAGGAATTCCTGGACTGTCGTGGGCTCGGAAGCGGGATGGTCTATAGTGACCTTGGCTATATGCTGCTGGGTTTGGTGCTGAGCAGCAAGGCCGGGGCACTGCTTGAGGAAGTAATTGACCCCATGGGCTTTGGTGTCCGGTACAGGCCGCCCCGCGACCTTGACTTTGCCCCGTCCTGCCGCGACAACGCAGTGGAGGAGGGGATGTGCGCAGAACTCGGTATGTGCTTTAGCGGCTTCAGGCTGCATCGTACGGACGTGGTCGGCGAGCCGAACGACGGCAACGCGCACTATTTCTGGAACGATGTCAGCGGCCATGCTGGACTTTTCGGCACCGTTCAGGCCCTTGCAGGACTCGGCAGGTTTTACCTCACGACAAACGACCCCGTGTACCTTGGCGGCGTGACCCCGCAGCCGGGCTGCGAGGGGCGCTGCCTCGTGTTCCACACAGGCGGGGCCTTCCCCACGGGCTGCGGACACACCGGCTTTACCGGAACCAGCCTTTGGGTGGACCGCGAACACGGACTAGGCCTTGTGCTGCTGACAAATCGACTTTGCTATGACCATCTGCCGCAGGCAGATATGAACGCCTTCCGGCGCTCCGTGCACACGGCGCTGCTGGAGGAGCTTACTTGAGAGAAAGCGAGTAGAATCTGATGATACAGCTCGACCAGCTCCCAACTGAACAGAGGAACCCCAACACTTCCCAAATAGACCGGCTTTCAACGCTGGAGATGGTACGCAGGATAAATGACGAGGACAAAAAAGTCGCCTTTGCAGTGGAAAAGGAGCTAGACAGCATTGCAGCGGCCGTGGACGCGATTTACGAGGCACTCAAGAGCGGCGGCAGGCTCATTTACTGCGGCTGCGGCACCTCAGGCAGACTTGGTATACTCGACGCTGTAGAGTGCCCGCCGACCTTCTCCACGGACCCTGAGATGGTACAGGGCGTGATAGCTGGAGGCGAGCCGGCCCTGTTCCGAGCCGTTGAGGGCGCTGAGGACAACGCGGACGGCGGCCGTGAGGACATGGTGAAGCTGAACCTGGAAAGCCGCGATATTCTCGTCGGCATAGCCGCCAGCGGAAGGACGCCCTATGTGCTGGGCGCCATGGCCTATGCCAAGGAGATAGGAGCCGTGACCGTAGCTGTGACCTGCAACAAACACTCACAGATGAACGCACTGGCTGACATTTCCATAGGGGTGGAACCCGGTCCGGAGGTCATTACCGGCTCTACGCGGCTCAAATCCGGAACAGCGCAGAAAATGGTGCTGAACATGCTTTCCACCGGCGCAATGATACGCCTGGGTAAAGTATACGGCAACCTGATGGTGGATGTAAAGCCGACGAACGAGAAGCTCGTACGTCGAGCGATAAGCATAGTCGCAACGGCGGCAAAGGTAGACGAGGACGAGGCTCGCGAGGCCCTGGAGCAGTGCGGATATTCGGCTAAGACGGCCATCGTCATGCTGGTTAAGCGCCTACCGGCGGCGGAGGCCGAGCGCAGGTTGGCCGAGACGGGCGGGGTCGTCGCCCGCGCCCTTGACGAGGAGGAATGACCGTGGACATCAAAATCGCCGCCGGCCAGCGCCTCATGGCAGGACTGCCCGGCACCGAACTTGACCCCGGATTCATCGCGCTCGTACGCGAGTGCAAGGTAGGCAACGTCATACTTTTTCGCCGCAACGTAAAGAGTGCAGCCCAGCTCGAGAGGCTGTGCACCTCGCTCCGCCGGCTCATTGTATCCGAGACCGGCATCGAGCCCTTTACAGCCATCGACCAGGAAGGCGGCGTTGTATCACGCTTTTCGCCCGACATGGCGATAACTCCCGGGGCTATGGCCCTTGCGGCAGTCGGAGGAGACGCTCCGTATAAGGCGGCCAAGATTACGGCCGAGCAGCTTCGAGCCGCGGGCGTAAACTTCGACCTTGCCCCTGTGCTGGACGTAAACTCTAACCCGCTCAACCCGGTCATTGGTGTTCGCAGCTTCGGCGACGTGCCCGAGAGGGCCGCTGAACGTGCGCTGGGCTTCATGCGGGGACTGCTTGATGGAGGAATAATGGCTTGCGGCAAGCATTTCCCCGGACATGGCGACACCGATACCGATTCGCACATAGGTCTGCCAAAGGTCGAAAAGAGCCGCGAGGAACTGGAAAAGTGCGAACTTCTGCCGTTTCGTCGCGCAATCGAAGCGGGTATTCCCGCCATAATGACAAGTCACGTGCTTTTCCCGGCGATAGAGCCTGAAAAGCTGCCCGCTACTATGTCACGGCGCATACTGACAGGTCTGCTCAGACAGGAGCTGGGATTCGACGGAGTTATAATAAGCGACTGCATGGAGATGGATGCCGTGGCAAAGTATTACGGCACCGTGCACGCTGCTACAACGGCCCTCGACGCAGGTGCCGACATAGTCTGTATTTCTCACACCGCGGCACTGGCGCGTGAGACAGCTGAAAAGCTCTGGCAGAGCTATGCCGCCGCCGAAGGAGAATATGCAGCCGAACTAGAGAGGGCAGGGGAGAGAATAGCTGCCGCAAAACAGCGTTTTACCGGCCTGCCCCAGACCGAGACGCGGATATTCAAGCTGCGCGAAGCAGCCAGAGAGCTGCTTGAGGAGAGCTTTGTGCTTCTCAACGGTCCACTGCCCGAGCTGGGCGAGCGCCCGTTCTTTACGGGATGCGCGGGAATACGGGCGAATCTTGCTTCCAGTGCAATGACAGGAACACCCTCTTTTCCCATGGTCATGGCCAGACGCTTCGGCGGCAGCTTTGCAATCTGCTCTGATGACCCGGACTCTGAGGAGATAGCTGCTATCGTCAGAAAGGCGCGAGACGCCAGCTGCATAGTGCTCAACACCAGCAGTGCTCTGAGGAACAGCGGACAGCTCATCTTGATGCTCGCCCTCGGAAAGCTAAAAAAGCCTATGCTGGTGGTGGCAATGCGCGAGCCATATGAGCTGCGCTATCTGCCAAAGCACGCGGCAGGCATTGCCGCCTGGGAATACAGCACCCGTTCCACCTCGGCGCTTGCGCACTGTCTGACCGGGCAGCTCCACTGCACTGGGAAGATGCCGCTTGAGTATTTCCCACTAGAAAGAATTAATCCATAATTTTTGTTAAAAAGAACTTTTATTTCTTTACATAAGAGAAAGCCCATGGTATAATGTGCCCAATAGGGCAGTTCGGGAGGAAGAACCGGACTGTGAGTGATAAATAAATTTAAGGAGGACGACATGAAGAAACTACTTGCGCTTATCCTTGTCGCTGCGCTCTGCGTGGCCCTGCTTGCCGGCTGCGGCACGACTGAGACCACCACCAGCGAGCCCCCCGCGGACGACGCGGCTGAGAGCCCGGCCGGCGGCGATACCGCTGCAACTGAGCTGAAGCTCTGGCTGCCCGTCTATCAGTTTGGCGACGGCATCTCCGACGAGGAGTTCTGGAACGAAAAGCTCGATGCGTTCGAGGCCGAGAACAACTGCACCGTCACCGTTGAGATCCAGGGCTGGACCGACTATGCTACCAACATCTACACCGGTCTGCTCTCCAACGAGGGTCCGGATGTTGTCTACGTCACCGAGACCTATGACATCATCAGCTCCGACCTCATTATCCCCCTCGACCCCTACCTGACTCAGGAGGACTATGACCTCTATATGTATCTCGAGCAGGGTGCCTACAACTCTAACGGCGAGCTGTGCACCTTCCCGATGATGCCGGGCAACCCCTGCGTCATGTACTTCAACATGGATATGCTTGAGGCTGCCGGCATAACCGAGCTCCCCACGACCTGGGATGAGTTCTACGATGTCTGCGTTGCCCTCAAGGAGGCCAATCCCGACGTAATGCCCTTCACCTCCTCCTGGGGTGCCTCCAACGGCGTTTCCGCGCTTCTGACCAGCTTCTGGCCCTTCTTCTTCCAGGCCGGCGGCACTGTCCTGACCGAGACCGGCGAGCTGAACATGGACAGCGAGGCCACCCTCGAGGCCCTGAACTTCATCAAGAAGCTCCGTGACGCTGATATACTCGATGAGAGCGCCGTCTCCATGGATGATCCCGGCGGAAAGTTTGCCAACGGTGAGGCCGCTATAGTCATCGTCGGCACCGGCACCAGCGGCAGCTTCACCGAGGCCGGCATCAACTGGGAGTGCATCTTCGCTCTCGAGGGCCCCGGCGGCACCGCCACCAACTTCTCCGTTGACTCCCTTGCCATCAGCAAGTACTGCGAGAACCCCGAGCTCGCTGCCAAGCTCATCAAGTACATAACCAGCGCCGAGTGCATGGATGACTTCCACACCCAGATCTACGGCATGCCTTCCATCACCACTGACGCCACCTACACTGAGCCCGAACCGTTCCAGAGCATGTACACTGACTACGCTGACGCCATGTACGCCGTTCCCTCCTTCGAGGGCAGCGCCTCCTTCATGGACACCTTCCAGCAGAACGTCCAGGGCATGCTCATGGGCCAGCTCACTCCTGAGCAGGTCATCAGCGAGACCATGACTTACTACAACGAGCAGATAAAGCAGTAACCCAGTAACCTCTTGGAAACCGGGCATGGCCGGAGAACGACGATGCCCGGTTTCTCCTATTTTAAGCAAGGTGTGGTGAACGGTATGAACAAAGCGAGGCGGCGCTCTCCTCTGATGCGCCGGCAGGCGGCCTACGGCATTGCCTATATAACACCTGGCATGCTGATTGTTATGGCCTTCTGCATCGTGCCCATCTTTATGACGCTGTATTACAGCTTCACTAGCTACAATCTGGCGCAGGACCCGACTTTTATTGCGCTGGAAAACTATGAAAAGCTGTTTACAAACACGCAGCTGCGCAAGGCACTGTGGAACACGGTCATTTATGTCATCATAACTGTGCCGCTGCAGACGCTGCTGGCTATGTTTGTGGCTAACTTCCTGGCAGAGTATCTCAATAACCGCTATGGCCGCTTTCTGCGCAGCGTCATCTTCATTCCAACGCTTGTGAGCTATGTGGCCGCGGCTACGGTGTGGAAGATAATACTCGCCGACAAAGGCGGACTTTTGAACGAGTTTCTCGCTCTGTTTGGTATCCAGGGAATGAACTGGCTGGGTGACCAGAAAACGGCACTGATCTGTGTATCGTTGGTTGCCGTATGGAAGAGCGTTGGCTACTTCACTATCATCTTCTACGCCGGCATAATGAACATATCCGTCGACGTCCGCGAGGCGTCGATCATAGACGGCGCAACGCCAAGGCAGAGATTCTGGCGCATAACGGCGCCGCTGCTCAAGCCCATCACCTATATGAACGCTACACTGGGCATAATCTGGTCCTTCCAGGCCTTTGACATCGTATACAAGCTGACCGGCGGCGGGCCGTTTAACTCCACGTCGACGATCGCCTACATTATATACGCCTACGGCTTCCAGGATTATCGTATAGGCTATGCCTGCGCGATAGCCATAATGCTGCTGATAGTTATCCTTATAATACATCTGATTCAGCAGCATTTCTTCGACGAAAAGGAGGAGTAAGCATGGTAAAGTCGGATAGAAAACGCCCGAGCTTCTATATCGGTGTCGTACTCGTCACGCTCTTTGCAATGCTGTGCGTGATACCGCTCATATACATGGTTTGCGTCTCATTTGCGCATACCTCGACTATGTATATCAAGCTGGATGACATTGACTTCACCGATTTTTCGAACTACATCTATCTTTTCGTCAACAAGGATTTCGGACGTCCGCTGCTCAACAGCATTATCGTTGTTATTGCAAGTGTGATTATCGTCGACATAGTGTCCTGCTCCATGGCATATGGCTTCGAAAAAAAGCCTGTTCCGGGCAAAAAACCGCTGTTCAACATGGTGTTGGCGACTATGATGATACCCACTCAGGTCGTGTTCATCTCGCTCTATGTCATGATGCGCAAGGCCAACATGCTCAACACCTATGTCGCGCTTGTCATTCCGCTCATCGGAGCCTTCGGCGTTTTCATGATGCGTCAGTTCATCAGGGGAGTGCCCAATGACTTCATCGAGGCTGCGCAGATAGACGGCTGTTCCGAGTTGCGTATATATTTCCGAGTGGTACTGCCCATGGTCAGGCCCGCGAGGATAACCCTTGCCGTGTTCACCTTCAACTCGGCCTGGAATATGTTCCTCTGGCCTCTGATCGCCACGACCAAGAACGAGATGCAGACACTTACGCTTGCCACGTCCTCGCTGACGAGCCACCTTGCCACAAACTACGGCTATCCCATGGCGGCGGCAACCATCTCGTTTATAGTTCCGTTTGTGCTCTACTGCCTGATGCAGAAGCAGTTCGTTGAAGGCATTGCCCTTGGAGGTGTCAAGGGCTGATGTACGGGCCGGACGTAAGAAGAATACTCTCACGCTGGCCATATCCTGATGCGGCGGTCGCGGCCTATTCCACGGCCATGACCGCCGCTTTCGGCAATTCCGAGGCCCGCTGCGAGATTGAGACAGCCGCTGCTGATTATGAAGCAGGGAAGGAGATAGACGCGCGTGCTCTTCTCGCACGTATGGAGGAGCTGGCGCTGGACTGCGGCGTTTCTGCGTACACGATGAGGATGCTCCCGCTTATCGCTCTGCTCGACACAGCGGAGAAAAAATACAGCGAACGCGGGCTTTCCGAGGAAATGTTCCGCAATTCCTTCGCGGACCTGCTTTGGAAAACGCTTGAGTGCGAGCGGTTTCACGGAATCTGGGGCTCAACAGCCGCACTGTGGACCTGGCGCTTTTTTGAGTTCCGTATCTTCGGGCTGGGCAGACTCCAATTTGAGCCCGTAGAGTTTGGAGGAAAGGCGGCGCTGAGCGTTCACATACCCTCGTCCGGACCGCTGATTTACGCTGACTGCCAGGACTCTTATGCGAGGGCTGCGGAGTTCTTCGGCTTTAGCCGCTTTTTCTGCGACTCATGGCTGCTGCACCCGGTTTGCCGGGGGCTGCCCGAAAACTCGGGCATTCGCCGCTTTGCCTCGGACTATGAGCTCCAGTTCGTGACCGATGACCCCAAATTTCTGGACGTTTGGAACATCTTTGGAACCGCTTGGACAGGCGACGCATCTGCCTTGCCAGCGGATACGAGCCTGCGGCGTCTCTGGCGTGAGCATCTGCTTTCAGGCGGCCTTCCAGGGCGTGGCAGCGGGCTGTATGAAAGTTTCTGAGAAAGAAAGTTTCATTGCTGAGGTAATTGTGTTATACTGAGCTTAACAAGGCGTCAGGAGGCATGACATGACCGACATAGAAATTAAAACACGGAGCATATATGATCAGCTGAGCCCCGCGGAACAAAAGGTTGCCTGGTACTTCTTACAGAACCTCGGTTCTGTCTTTGACGACCCGATAGCCGTTCTGGCTGAGAAAAGCGGCGTAAGTCAGGTCATGTGGGTGCGTTTCTGCAAGGCGCTGGGCTTTTCCGGGCTGAAAGACATGAAGAAAAATCTTTTCTTCCAGCTCAGCCAGCAGCGTGCTGAGGCCTCAGCGCCAAGCATGGATTTCCTAGATACGCGCACATATTCAAGCGTTGAGGGCATCATCAGCGGCGTGGAGGCCGGAGCCCTGGAAGCAGTGCGCAGCACGGCCCAGATACAGGACGCAGCCCTGATAGAGACTGTGGCCGCCAAAATTGCCGAGGCCGACACCGTTCGCCTTTTTGGCGTAGGCGCTTCTGGACTTGTGGCCAGCGATCTGTACTACAAGCTGCTGCGTGTGAATGTGAACGCCGTGTTCTGTACCGACCTGCATGTTCAGCTCACTTATATCACCGGCGCAAAGCCGGGAGATGTGACCATTTTCTTCTCGAACTCCGGCAACACCACTGAGATACTCGAGCTTGCACGAGCCGCGCGCGAGCGCGGCGCCTGCGTAGTTGCCGTGACCAAGTATGGACCGAATCAGCTTTCAGAGCTGGCCGACTACGTCCTGCCAACTTCGTCGCCGGAGCTTCAGTTCCGCAGCGGGGCAACGAGCAGCCGCCTGGCCGCGCTCTTTGTTGTGGACGTGCTTTTTACCACGCTGTGCAACAAGAACTATTCGACCGTGGCAAAGCCGCTGGCGGAGAGCTATTCCCAGTGCAGCAGGCACCACGCCTGATAAAAGAGAGGAGAGGCGCATGAAGATAACAGGTTTTCGTATCGGCCTCGTATCTGCCAAGCTCCGGGTGCCGTTCAAGACGGCGCTCAGGACTGTAAACAGCCTTGAGGACGTGATAGTCGAGCTTGAGACCTCAACAGGCCAAATCGGAAGGGGGGAGGCTCCTCCCACCGTGGCCATAACAGGGGAAACGCTCGATTCGATCATCGCCGCGCTGAGGGACTGCATCTGTCCCAGACTTGTGGGGCGCGATATCTCAGATTTTGAGGCGCTCCAAAACGCCGTGGAGACAGCAATAGTTGGTAACAGCAGCGCAAAAGCCGCTGCTGATATAGCGCTTTGGGATTTGTATGCTCAGGACTGCCGTCTGCCCTTGTACCGGTTGCTCGGAGGCGGGGCTCCGCGTCTGGAAACCGACCTCACGATAAGCGTAAATAGTCCTGATATTATGGCTAAAGACGCGGAATACGGCGTGAACAATGGATATAATGTTCTGAAAATCAAGGTTGGCATAGACCCGGAGCTGGATTTTGCTCGACTCCGCTCCGTACGTGATGCGGCAAAAAACGCCAAAATCCGTATAGATGCCAACCAGGCCTGGACTCCAAAGCAGGCTGTGCGGCTCCTTGACCGCATGCAGGACGCGGGACTCGATATAGAGCTGGTTGAGCAGCCTGTGAAGGCGCGCGACTTGGAAGGCCTCAAGTTTGTAACTGCTAACTCGCCGGTTCCTGTGCTGGCAGATGAGAGCGTATTTTCGCCACGCGACGCGCTGCACATAATGCAGGAGCGTGCCGCCGATATGATAAATATCAAGCTGATGAAGTGCGGCGGTATAACCAACGCACTGAGGATAGCGTCTGCAGCTGAGGTATACGGCGTCGAGTGTATGATGGGCTGTATGCTGGAGGCCAAGGTCAGCGTAACTGCGGCGGCGCATCTGGCGTGTGCGAGAAACATTGTGACACGCATAGACCTGGACGGTCCGGCGCTGTGTGTCGAGGACCCGGTCATTGGCGGAGCGCGGTTTAATGGACCGGAGATAAGTCTGACAGATACATACGGACTTGGAATAAGCGGCATAGAAGCTTTGCGTTACATTGTATAGTAAGAGTATAGTAAAGGCGGCCCCGGAAGTTAAAAACAGCTTTTGGGGCCGTTTGGGCCTCCTCCAAATTAAACAAAATTTTTATTTTGTTTAATTATTTGTGCATTTCCAGGTTTACAATTTGCTCCCCTTGCCTTACAATATAATAGCTGGAGGTGAATCAGTTTGGACTACCGCAACGAGGCGCCGCCCGTACTCAGGGACTTCCTGAGCTACCACGAAACCATCAAGGGCCACTCACGCGCCACGGTTGATGAGTACTTCCTCGACTTGAGGAATTTCTTTAGATATCTTAAAATCGAACGCGGCCTCGTGCCGCGCTCTGCGGAGCTTGACGAGATATCCATCAAGGATGTGGACCTGGATCTTATAGCCTCCGTCACGCTGAACGACGTCTACGACTATATGGCCTTTCTATCACGGGACAAGGTAAAAAACGAGCGCAGCCGTGAGCCCGAGTACGGTCTCATGGCGTCGTCCCGAGCCAGAAAAATCGCCACGATCCGCAGTTTTTATAAGTATTTGACCGTAAAGACAAAGCAGCTGGAGGTTAACCCGGTCGAGGGGCTGGATACGCCAAAAACCACCAAGTCTCTCCCCCGCTATCTGTCGCTTGACGAGTCCAGACGTTTGCTGGATGCCGTTGACGGAGTCAACAGCGAGCGCGATTATTGCATAATTTGCCTTTTTCTTAACTGCGGGCTGCGCATATCCGAGATAGTCGGTCTGAATGTCGGGGACGTGCGCGAGGATTCCCTTCGCATACTCGGCAAGGGCAATAAAGAGCGCATTGTCTATCTGAACGAAGCCTGCCAAGCGGCCATTGAGGCTTATAAGCCGGTACGCTCACAGATGGCCGGAAGTTCGGTCAGCGCGTTTTTTGTCTCGAATCGACGAAAGCGCATGAGTCGTGAGACAGTTCACGCCATGGTTAAGAAAACTCTGCTGAAGGCCGGCCTGGACCCGGACAAGTACTCGTCTCACAAGCTGCGGCACACAGCGGCTACGCTCATGCTGCAAAACGGGGTCGACGTGCGCACATTACAGGAGGTGCTCGGGCACGAGCACTTGAACACGACGCAGATATACACTCACGTAGATAACTCAGAGCTGCGCCTGGCTGCACAGGCCAATCCGCTGGCCGATTATATTTCGGAAAAAAGCGACGCTGAGGACAAATGATTTGCCCTTTTGTACAAATATTTCAGGCGATTTTTGAGAACATTTCCGACTCATTTTCGTCTTTTTGCATTGCGTGACCAATTCTAAAACATAGGAGAGAAAATGATGAAGCTTACCCGACGCATAACCGCCCTTGCACTTGCGCTGCTGATGCTCACGGCTCTTGCGGCCTGCGGAAGTAGCTCCGACGATCCCGCCTCCCCCAGTGACGAGGTCATAGGCGACGTCGCCTCCAGCGCGGCGCCAAGCGAAAGCCCCGAGGCGTCCGAGGAGCCTGAGGAGAGCGCCGAACCCACTCCTACCCCGACGCCTGTTCCCACGCCCACTCCTACGCCTGTTCCGACACCGACTCCCGTTCCGTCTGTGCAGCCAACTGAGCAGCCTGTGGATCCCAGTGAGACTCCCGGTGCTCAGCCCAGCGAAAATCCGGACGGCGAGAGCGTTGACCTCAGCGCGTTTTACGATACGGTGACGTCAAGCTATGAGTTTGCTTCCCTTTCTGACCTCGACAGCACTATGCTTGACACTTATTACCCGGGGCTTACCGCAGTTTCCACCCTCCAGCTTATTGCAAAAATGCCCATGATCAGTGCCAGCGGGCATGAGATAGTGCTCATTCAGTGCGAGAATTCCGACGACGTGGCGACTGTTCAGGCCATACTTGAGGCACGCAAGCAGACTCAGGTCGATGGCGGTGCCTGGTATCCTGAGACAACGGCCATCTGGGAGGCCGCCCAGATCTGTGTCTCCGGCAATTATCTGATGCTCATCTCGCACGAGAACGCCGCCGACATAGCCGACAGCTTTTACGCACTCTTTGCCTGATAATTCTGACAGCCCGGAGGGACGCCGCAGATGGTCTTTTCCAGCATACTGTTCATGTTCATATATCTGCCCGTGGTGCTGTTTCTCTACTACATCTCCCCGGTCAGATGGCGCAATCCCATACTTTTTGTTGCAAACCTTGTGTTCTACGGCTGGGGCGAGCCTGTTTTCATCGTCCTCATGCTGTTTTCCATCACGATAAACTATATAAACGGCATGCTCATAGGCCGCTGGAGGCTTGAAAAGCAGAAAAAAGCCAAGACTGTCCTCGTGATAAACGTGGTCATAAACCTGGCCTTGCTGGGCTTTTTCAAGTACTACGATCTCATTGCCGAGACGCTCAGCCTCCTGCCGTTTATTGATATCAAGCCCCTGGGCATCGCGCTGCCGATAGGTATCTCCTTCTACACCTTCCAGACGATGTCCTACCCGATTGACGTCTATCGCGGTGACGCAGACGTGCAGAGAAACTACGTCAGCTTCGGCACCTTTGTGGCGCTGTTTCCGCAGCTCATTGCGGGCCCCATCGTTCGCTACAAGGATGTGGCGGACCAGCTTAATTTCCGCGCGAGCAGCATCGACCAGTTCTCCTCCGGCGTCGAGCGCTTTATGGTAGGCGTTGCGAAAAAGGTGCTCATTGCAAACAGCCTCGGCAAGCTCTGGGACTATTATGCCGCGGTGCCGGCGGGAGAGCTCACCTTCCTGGGTTCCTGGCTGGGCATAATAGCGTTCACGCTGCAGATATACTTTGATTTCTCCGGCTACTCCGACATGGCCATAGGACTTGGCCGTATGATAGGCTTTGAGTTCGAGGAGAACTTCAACTACCCCTACATCTCAAAGAGCGTGACCGAATTCTGGCGTCGCTGGCACATGTCCCTCGGTACATGGTTCCGCGACTACCTGTATATTCCCCTTGGAGGCAACCGCTGCGGCAGAGCCAGACAGCTTTTGAATATCACCATTGTATGGGCGGCCACCGGCATTTGGCATGGTGCGAATTGGACCTTCCTTCTCTGGGGACTGTACTACGCGGTGTTTTTGATGATTGAGAAGCTCTTCCTGCTAAAAAGGTTGGAAAAGCTGCCGGTATTGGGCCACATTTATACTATTATTGTGGTCATGTTTGGCTGGGTCATGTTCCAGCTCGACAGCCTTACCGCGATCGGCAATTACACCAGCGCCATGCTCGGGTTCGGCGCGTCCAGCCTGGCGGAGTCGGCGGACCTGTACTATCTGAGCAGCTATGCGCTGACGTTTGTGATAGCCATACTCGCCTCCTTGCCCCTGGGCAGCCGGCTGTTCGGCAAGCTGCCGGATAAAGTCAAGCGAGTTGCGGCTCCGACGCTCATCGTGCTGGCGCTGATCCTGTCTACAGCCTATCTTGTGGACGCGACCTACAATCCGTTCATTTACTTCAATTTCTAAGGAGGGCCCGGTATGAACAAAAAAGCACTATGGGCCGAGGCCCTCATCTTTCTGGCGTTTATAGGAGTGTTTTTCATCCTGAATCTTGTACTGCCTGACCGGCAGTTTTCTGAGCAGGAGAATCGCTACCTGCAGCAGCGACCGGAGTTCAGTTTCAAGAGCCTGTTCAGCGGAGACTATACCTCCAAATTTGAGACCTATACCACAGACCAGTTTACCTTCCGGGACGAGTGGATAACCCTCAAGGCTGCGAGCGAGCTTGCGCTTGGCAAGCAGGAGAACAATGACGTCCATCTCTGCGAGGGCGGCACACTGATAAAGGGCTTTGAGCGTCCCGATGACTCGACTCTGGACTCAAATATGTCCGCGCTGAACGCGCTGGTTGAGAACACCGACGCTGATGTGTATTTTGCACTTATTCCCGACAAGTCCGACCTCTACGCCTCGCTTTTGCCTAATAATGCTCCTAATGACAGCGAAAAAGAAGTAATTGACTATTGCTATGATAAGTCCGGCGCCATAAACGTGGACATGTATTCAGCGCTCAGCTCACACACTGACGAATATATCTTCTATCGCACCGACCACCACTGGACCAGCCTCGGCGCATACTATGGCCTTTCGGCCCTCGCCGAAAGCATGGGCCTCCCCTGCCCTGCGCTTGATTCCTACACTGACAGACATGTGGTCTCCGAGGAATTCTACGGTACAACCTGGTCGTCCTCCGGCTTCTCCTGGGTTGATCCGGATACTATGGAGATCTTTGTTGATGAGCCTGAAGGCCTGAAGGTCACCAGCTACCCCGAGGGCAGCCCGGTAGAGGGCAAGCTCTATGATTTCAGCTTCCTTGAGAAGAAGGACAAGTACTCCATGTTCATGGGCGGCAACTGCCCGATGCACGTCATAGAGACCGGTGCTGAGGACAAGCCGAGTCTGCTCATTCTTCGTGACTCCTATACGGACAGTCTTATTCCCTTCCTTCTCGATGACTTCTCTGAGATACATGTACTCGACCTGCGCTATTACCGCGCCAGCCTCAAGGCATATATGGAGCAGAATGACTTTGATAACGTACTCGTTTGTTACAGTGCCTCGAACTTCTGCACTGACTCAAACATCTTCCTATTGGGTATGTGAGAAGATATGAATACTCACTGTCAGTGAAGGTAAACGCACTAAAAAAGCAGCCGTCCATTAGGACGGCTGCTTTGCTTTGGGTCCGTTTTTTTATCGTGCCTCGTGTTTGCCCTTGGGTACCCGAAGCTCGCCGTTGAAGGCGAGAATGGAAACAAGCGCAGCACCGACGATGGCTATGGAATCGATAAATACCGAGAACCACAGCGTGGAGAGGCCGAAGCCCGCAAGCAGCATGAGCACCAGCTTCACGATGGCAGACGCGCCGATGACAGCCGTAGAGAGCATCTTGGCATAGCGCGAAACTGCAATGGCGAGGGATATCTTGTCCACACTGCCGCCAAAGACGGTGATGTCAGTGCCTACAGGCATTGTCAGCGCCTCGACGCCGGTCATCGCGATATCTATGTCAGCCGCAGTGTGCGAGCCTCCAAAGGATTCGCCGCTGCCTACAAAGGTCAGCCCGCGTCCGGGGACGCAGCCGCCCTTGACTTCGGCAAGAGTTGCGCGCATCTTTTCGCGGTCGCACTCGGAATAGTACTCGGGAATGCTGAGCGCCGAGGCGGCTCGAGCCGCGGAATCACGGCTCTCATCCGTGAACATGATGACGCTGTCTATACCGCAGGCTTTGAGCTCGGCGACACCCTCTGCGGCATCGGCACGCAGCTGGTCGGTCATCACGATGCGGCCCGCGTATTCGTCGCCGATTGAGATATAATATGAGAAGTCGTCTGAGATGTCCGCGTCGGGTACCGACACGCCCTTTATCATCATGAGGTCACGGCTGCCCACGCAGATGCGTATGCCGTCAACCTTTACCTCCACCCCGCTGCCAGGTATCTCTACAAAGTTCTCTATGAGGTCAATGTAGATCGTGTCGCCGTAGCAGGCAATGACGGAACGGGCCTGCGGAGTGTTAGAGTATGCAAGGGCGTGTGCCGCTATCTTGAGCAGCACGTTGGACTCCATACGTTCTGACTTGATGGCAACGACCTTGGGACTGCCTTCGCTGAGAGTTCCCGCCTTGTCGAAGGCCACAGTGCCGGTGTTGGCAACGCTGTCCATGGCGTTGCAGCCGTCAAAGAGCACGCCGCTCTTGGCCGCGCCGCACATGGCGCACAGCCGGATAAGCGGAACGGCAACATTGAGTGCGCAGGGGCTTGCCAAAACGAGCAGCATGGCTGCACGACGTACGGATTCCTGAATCGTGATGTCGAAAATCAGCGGCAGCAGCACGAGCACGAGGATAGCCGCTACGGTCACGATGGGGGTAAGGTAAGTCTGTATCCAGCCGAAGGATTTGGGAACCACCTCTCCCCTCTTTGCGCCGTTTTCAACAGCGGCAAAGAGCGCGGCAGCAGCGGAATCCGAGGAAAGCGAAGTAACTTCGCAGCGGAGCTGGCCGTTCTGATTGAGGCATCCGGAAAGTATCTCGTCGCCTTCCTTTACCAAAACAGCGCCGGAGTAGTCGCCAAGAGCCGAGCGGTCAAGGCTGGACGTACCCTCAAGCACAATGCAGTCACAGGGTACGCGCTCACCGGGATAGATGACTATGGTGTCCCCGACCTCGATGGTGTCGGCCGGTACAGTCTCCTCCTCCCCGTCGCGCACTACGTGCGCGTCATCCGGTTCGCAGTAGATCTGGTCGAGCACGGAGCGGTAAGTGCGTATGTAAGCATACTCGACAAACAGGCAGCCTATCTGATAGAGCAGCACAAGCGCCGTGCCCTCGATAGCAAAGCCGAATATGAGCGCGAGAATGACGGAAAGCGTTATAAGCACCGTCTTGTCCAGATACCGGCCGCGCATAACGCTCAGCACCGCGCCAGCTGCGATATCCCAGCCGGCAATGAGAACCGAGACAATCAGCAGCACTGTCGGCCAGGGTGCAGGTATGGAACGTACGAGCAAGGACACCGCAAACGCGGCGCAGGAAACGATGAGCCTTACTATGAAGACGATGTCAAGTCCAAGCTCGTCTGAGCCGCCCGGGCCGGAGCCGGCCGCTCCGGAGCAGTCTCCGGAGCAGCTGAACCGTCTCCCGACGGACTTTTCGAGGATTTCGGTAAAGTTCATCGAACCCCCTCCTTAAAACTTGGGATATGCGCCGGGAAGGTCTCAGTCGGCCTTGCCGTCGCAGCCGAGCACGTCAACTATCTTGTGCGCGACCATGGCCTTGATAGCGGCACGGGCGGGCTTGAGATACTGACGGGGGTCAAAGTCGGCGGGATGCTCGGCGAAATACTTGCGGATGGAAGCGGTCATGGCAAGACGCAGGTCGGAGTCAATATTTATCTTGCAGACAGCGCTGCGGGCAGCCTGACGAAGCTGATCCTCGGGCACGCCGATGGCGCCGGGCATGTTGCCGCCGTACTTGTTGATCTCAGCAACGAACTCCTGAGGCACGGAAGATGCGCCGTGCAGGACTATCGGGAAACCAGGCAGGTTCTTCTCGACGGCCTCGAGCACGTCGAAGCGCAGCTGCGGCTTCGTGCCGGGCTTGAACTTGTAGGCACCGTGGCTGGTGCCGATGGCGATGGCCAGGGAGTCGCAGCCAGTGCGCTCTACAAACTCCTGGACCTCCTCCGGACGGGTGTAGGAGGCGTGACCTTCCTCGACCTTGACCTCGTCCTCAATGCCGGCGAGGGTGCCCAGCTCGGCCTCGACGACAACACCGTGATCGTGAGCATACTCAACGACCTGCTTGGTGATGGCGATGTTCTCCTCGAAGGGCTTGGAGCTGGCGTCTATCATAACAGAGGTGAAGCCGCCGTCGATGCAGCTCTTGCACAGCTCAAAGCTGTCGCCGTGGTCAAGGTGCAGGCAGATGGGCAGGCCGGTCTCGATAACAGCGGCCTCGACGAGCTTCATGAGGTAAGTATGATTCGCGTAGGCGCGAGCGCCCTTGGAGACCTGGAGGATGAGCGGAGCGCGCAGCTCAGCGGCGGCTTCGGTGATGCCCTGGACGATCTCCATGTTATTCACGTTGAACGCGCCAATGGCGTACCCACCGTCGTAGGCTTTGCGGAACATTTCCTTGGATGTTACGAGGCTCATAAAAATTATCTCCTTTGCAAGCGGTAAATTTATGCTATTGCTTATTTATTATATCCCAAACGTGTGATATAATCAATAACACCTTTTTAAGAATTTGGAGGTAACAATATGGAAAAAACGCTCAGGGGAGCCTGCATCATAGGCCAGTCCGGAGGCCCGACCTCCGTCATCAACGCCAGCGCATACGGCGTTATCAGGACCGCGCTTGACACGGACTGCATCACCAAGGTCTACGGTGCGGCCCACGGCATCAAGGGCGTGCTTGACGACAAGCTCTACGACATGGGCGAGGAGGACGCCTACGAGCTCAGCCTGCTTATGAATACACCCTCCTCCGAACTCGGCTCCTGCCGCTATAAGATGGCTGATCCCGAGAAGGACGACACCGACTATAAGCGTATCCTTGAGATCTTCAAGAAATACGACGTTCGCTACTTCTTCTATAACGGCGGCAACGACTCCATGGACACCTGCGACAAGATCAGCCGCTACATGGAGAAGAGCGGCTATGAGTGCCGTGTCATGGGCGTGCCCAAGACCATCGATAACGACCTCTACAATACTGACCACTGCCCCGGCTTCGGCAGCGCGGCGAAGTACATCGCCACCTCCTGCGCCGAGGTTTACAAGGACGCTCATGTCTACGACACCGGCATGATCGTCATCATCGAGATCATGGGACGTCACGCCGGCTGGCTCGCGGCCAGCTCCGCCCTCGCTGGTCTCGTCGGCTGCGGTCCGGACCTCATCTACCTGCCTGAGACCGATTTCGATATGGACAAGTTCCTTGCCGATGCTACCCGTATTTATAAGGAAAAGGGCAACTGCATCGTAGCCGTCTCCGAGGGCATCCACTATGCCGACGGCAGCTTCGTTTCCGAGGCCAAGACCAGCGCGACCGACGGCTTCGGTCATGCTCAGCTCGGCGGCCTCGCCTCCCTGCTTGCCTCCGTCGTCAAGGAGAAGACCGGCGCCAAGGTCCGCGGCATAGAGCTCTCCCTGCTCCAGCGCTGCGGCGCCCACATCGCCTCCAAGGCGGACGTGAGCGAGGCTTTCATGGCCGGCGAAGTTGCGGTTCTCTCCGCAGTCGGTGGCGAGACCGGCAAGATGGTCGCCTTTGCGCGCGAGTATGTCGACGGCAAGTATAACTGCGTGCCCAAGCTCGTGCCTCTTACCAGCGTTGCCAACTTTGAGAAGAAGGTTCCCGCCGAGTGGATACTGCCCGACGGCAAGGGCGTTACTCAGGACTTCATTGATTATGCTCTGCCCCTCATCCAGGGAGAGCCCGAGCGCGCGACTGAGAACTCCCTGCCCCGCTACGCAAGGCTCAAGAAGGTCCTTGCGAAGTAAATTCCATATACTTTAATGATAGCGCAGCGCCGCCCTTTTGGGCGGCGCTGTTTTGCATTTCACGGCCTGGTGGGCTTATGCATAACATGGGTTGAGGGCCTCCGCCCTCGCTACGACATTTAGGAGGCAACGAAAATTGGAAAAAACCGATACACAGGGCACCTGCACCTATAAGCAGGGCAGCCTGCCTGAGTGCGCGCCGCTCGCGCTTGCTCAGATACCGGCGCAGCAGAGCAGCGAACCGGCATATAAGAGCGGCGAGGCGCTCACGCGCGGCACGCTTTTCCCGGGACTTGATCTTCCCTTCAAGAACATCGTCAACCAGATGCCTGCCGAGACCACGGAGCTGCGTGAGCTCATGGCGCTTGACTTCGTTACGGATGAGCTGAACCTGTATCTCGATACTCACTCCGAGGATACTCAGGCCTTCGAGACATTTAAAACCTTCCTCAAGCTCTACGACGAGGGCCGCAAGGAGTATGTGTCACGCTTTGGACCTCTCAGTCTCTCCGACCTGGCCTCTGCAAAGAGCTATACCTGGCTGAACGACCCCTGGCCCTGGGAATATGTGAGCAGCAAGGAGGGCTGAACATGTTTGTATATGAGAAAAAGCTGCAGTATCCCGTAAAAATCAAGAACACTAACCCCGCCCTTGCCAAGTTCATAATCAGCCAATACGGCGGGCCTTATTGCAGTATGCTGCAATAATCATGCCGCGGCTCACTAACTGTAAACCGCGGCAAATAATTACTCTGACGTATAAAACCTTGCTCTTCCCTCAAAAAGCTTGTTGAGCAGCTCGGCTTTGAGCCATGTAGCCAGGCGAAGCTGCTGCTCTGGGCTCAGCTCCTTTGTGTCGGTCAGTTTACCGTTCACGCGAACAAAGGATACAGAGTTGATCGACAATTGCTTTTTCAAGCAAATCACCACCCAGTATCTATGATATTGTTCGCATATACTGTAAATGACCAGGCAGTCAACTTTTGCAGCCCGCAATAAGCCGCTCCATGCGGCAAAGGGTAAGTCGGTTTCTTATGGCAGCTGATATGGACAGCACTTCCCTGCCCATTCCGCCGTCAATGCCCAGTTCTTCAAGGCTGTGCTTTGCGCCTATGGCTTTGAAAAGCGCCTCAAGCTCAGCAGCTGGCGGTATTTCATCGATGATCTGCCGGATTTCCGGCCATTTATCCCGAATGTTTTCCGGCGGGAATGTGCCCAGCACATCATTTTTGTTTTCTTCAAGCACACCGTCGGCAAGCTCTCCAAAGATATATCGTACCCAATTATCATCGAGCGGCTCGAAAGGAAGAATTTCTATACTTTCTTTTTCAGCTAATGCGTGGTACTCCTTCGCACATATCAGTGTACCTACGCCGACGCACTCACCGTGAATACCTTTGGCATTCTCAAAGCCCCGAGGTTTCATTTCAACAAGGTGTGCAATCAGATGCTCTGCCCCTGAAGCTGCCCGGCTGTGCGAAAGCATCTGCATGGTAAGGCCGGAAAGCATTTGTGCATATGCCATTGCCTCATAATCCGGCTCACAGCCATCGGCAAGCTCCTTTGCACAGCGTGTCATGAGGTCCAGCGATTCCTGCGCCATATCGCACACGCGCTCACAGAAGTATTCCCCGGACACGAGATTAGCGATTTTCCAGTCAGCAATGGAGATGTGCTTTGCCAAGATATCCTGCACGCCGGCCAGTGTAAGAAAGCGCGGAGCACCGGAGACAACGTTGAGGTCACATACAACGGCATCAGGGGCCTGCATTGGTATTGAGCGCTTCTGGCCGTCAATGATTATGGAGCATATATTGGCTGTGAAGCCATCAGCAGAAACGAGCGTTGGTACTGCAACAAAAGGAATTCCCAGTTTGTATGCTGAATACCGACCAAAATCCATCAGCGTCCCGCTGCCTACAACAACTATGTAGTCCGGAGTTCGTTCAAAGAGCTTCATCATATCTTCGATCATGCCCTTTTCACTGTGGAGGCCCTCAGCCTTCAGCACGATCTCCTGACCAGCACATATGTGCTTGACAGAGGGTAATGCATAAGTGTTCGTGTCGTATATGACAGTCCTGAAACCGGACAGGCCGCAGTCCGACATGTAGCTGTCGAAACTATCCATGGCTCCATACTCACAGACGACCAGCTTTGTCCTGAGTTCGTGGACACGACCGCAGGAGCAAGGGCCTGCGTATTTGGAAGTGTCAAGAATCATTTTATGCTCTCCATTCGATGGAGGCGTGGTCATACGATGGGGTCTTCGTACCTCTGGGCCACGGCCTTACCTTCGTAGTATTTTTTGAGCGCCTTAAAATCCACAGCATAGTGCGGATATTCTAAGTGTTTTGCTGCAGCTTCACTGTCGCGGAAGGTTTCAAACAGAGTAAGCTCACGTTCTTCAGCATTCCAGAAGGCGGTGTATTCCAGACAGCCAGGTTCTTTTCTGGTTGCAAGTATACAGGGCTTTATGTCATTGAGGTACGCCTCTTCCATGCCTGCAAGTATTTTAAATTTTACAACGATTTTGACCATATTCCCTCCATCAGACGTCAGTCTTTCTCAAGACCGTTTCTGCGTATCACATCGGCATACCATTTTCCACTGTCTTTCATGATGCGGCGCTGGTCTTTATAATCTACATACACAAGGCCAAAGCGCTTTTTATAGCCCAGCGCCCATTCAAAGTTGTCAAACGATGACCAAACCATATATCCACGGACATCAGCTCCGTCGGATATAGCCCTGTGCAACGCGGATAGGTGGCTCTCAAGATAACGGATCCGTTTTTCGTCTCTTACCAGCTCGTTCCGAATTACCTCGTCATCAAAAGCAGCTCCGTTTTCTGTTACTATTATCGGCTTGCCATAGTCTTTCCAGCAACGCATCACGGTATCATAAAAGCCGTCAGGACAAATCGGCCAATTCATGGCGGTGTATTGCAGATTTGTGGGTTTTATGGACTTGACCATGAGCGGCCAACGATCATCGCCGGCGCCTATGAAGTAGCTGTAATAGTAATTCAAGCCGAAGAAATCAGTGGGGGTAGATATAAGCTCCATGTCACCGGGCGCTATGTCCGGAAGAACTACACCGTGATTTTTGTACCAGTCCTGCATATCCGACGGATAGCATCCCTTGTATACGGCATCCAGAAACCAGCGATTCCAGCATCCATCCCAGCGCCTGCAGGCTTTAACGTCCTCGGGATCTGCCGATATGGCATAATGATGCGGCAAATAGTTGGTTATTCCTATCTGGCCGGATGAACCAGAGGCGCGGAAGGCTCTGACCATCTTGCCGTGAGCCAACAGTAGATTGTGAGCAGACAGCAAGGCGGATGAGAAATCGTGGATACCTGGCGCATGCTTTCCATCCCAAAAACCGTGATAGGAAATGATTTGAGGCTCGAGGATAGTTCCCCAATACGGTACTTCTTTCGGAAACGCCGCAAACACACGCTCGGCTAGTTCAGCCAGCCGGTCAGAGGTATCGCGGTTGAGCCATCCGCCCCTCTCCTGCAGCTTCTGAGGCAGGTCCCAGTGATAGAGCATTATGAACGGGGCCACACCGTTTTCCAGCATTGAATCGACAACGCGCCTGTAAAAATCCAGACCCTTTTGATTGAATTTGCCGTCACCGTCGGGAATTATCCTGGGCCATGAAATGGAGATACGTTGGGTATGAAGCCCCAACTCCCCCATTATCTTGGCATCCTCAGCATACCGGTGGTAGAAATCGCAGGCTACATCACCGGTATCTCCATTTTCAATGTTCCCCGGAGTGCGGCAGAATCTGTCCCATATGCTCTCGCCTTTTCCGTCCTCGTTCCAAGCTCCCTCCGACTGGTACGACGACGCAGATGCTCCCCACATAAAGTTTTCTGGAAATATCAGTTTCGCCATGCACGCCTCTCCTTCTTCAAAGGCTTATAGCGGTGCCAAGCCTGTCAGAATCGTATATAGCATTCAGCATACGCTGGACAGTCAGGCCGTCCTCTGCAGGTGAAATAGGTCTTTTACCCTCGAGAATGCAGTTTACAAAGTGAGCAGTTTCTCTTTCAAATGCGGGCTGCCAGCTGTCTTCCGGGACGAGCACCGGCACAGTATCCGTGAGAAAGCCGTCTTCCTCCCCATACAGCTCCAGCGGGCGGAAACAAGCTCCGCCCTTGGTCCCGTAAATCTTGGAAAACATTTTTTCCTCGCGACCGTTTATTGCCCAGCTTATGTCCACGCTCATCGAAGCACCGTTTTCAAAGCGAATAAGTGCAGATGCCGCTTCCTCATTGTCGAACACGCCATTCTTGGCGCCGGCCGCGGCCCAACCCTTTACGCTTCTTGTTTCATAGCTTCCTATATGTCTGTGCGTGACACCCGTAACCAAAACCGGCTTTGGGCGGCCCATTAGGTACCAAGTTAGGTCAATGACGTGAACCCCAATGTCAAGAACTGCGCCGCCTCCAGACTTGGACTTATCCGTGAACCATCCGCTCGGTGTGCCTCGGCGTCTTATCCAACCGCAGCGCGCATGATAAATATCGCCGAAACGTCCAGCTTCTCTCAGTTCGGAGAGCATAATGCTTTCCTGCCTGAAGCGGTTTACAAAGGCCATCATAAACGTTACGCCGTTCTCGTCGGCGGCTCGCTTCATGTTTTCGGCCTCCTGGACACTAATGGCCATAGGCTTTTCGCAAAGTATGTGTTTACCTGCCTTAGCTGCGGCCACTGCAAGGCTTTCGTGCGACACATTGCCTGTACATATGCTTATGCAGTCAATGTCAGCATCGCTGAGCACATCCTCGTATTTATCATACGCCTTAGGTATACCGAACCTGGTGCACAGGGCCTGAGCACGATCCAGGTGCCTGTCGAACACAGCGGCCACCTGAGCGTTTTCGCATTTCAGGAAGGCCGGAATCTGATTGTCTCTGGCCACTGTTCCAGCCCCGATTATGGCAACTCTTACCTTATTTTCTGTCATTAGTGCCTCCATCAGAGCACTTCGCTCATTTCAACTGGCCTGTCCTCTGCAATGGACTTGAGCGCGGCAAAGCTTACCGCGAGGCTGTTTAGATTATCAAATACAGTAGGAACGCAGCCTTCCTCACCAGACAGCTGACCTTTTATATCATGAAGCACACCGGCTCTGTCCTTCCCGGGGAAGGCAAAATCTTCGCACAGAGCGCCGTCAACGCCTACGGACATGTCGAGGCGGTTCGGCTCGTCATTCTCCCACTTGACAGCGCCTTTGTCGGTCTGAAGTATCCAGTCACACTGATATCCGGTCGGGAAACCTATGGATTTCTCGGCAACGGAGTAGCTTGCCTTGAAGCCGTTTTCAAACTCTATAAGTGCAAAAGCGGCGCCCAGACCGTTTATATCACTCCACTCCGGATTCCAGCCTCTTGCGTATATGGATTTGACATTGGAACCGCTTATAAAGCGGAGCATATCAAAGTGATGAATAGCGACCTCCAGCATGAGGAGGCTGGTCTGCTCACGGCGCCAGTCCTTTCTCTGCCACGCAGTCTTTTCGCTGTTCTTTTCATTGGATATACCATGACGGAAAACAACATTAGCCCACGCCGGCTCGCCAATGCCGGTTTCTCCAAACGAGGCCTTCATCTGCCACAACTGGGGGCGGAAACGATAGTTTTGGCTTACCCACGCCCTTTCAGAACGTCCCTCCATAAAGCCGCAGAACTCTTTTGCCTCCTCCAGATTGTCGCAGAGAGGCTTTTCAATAAGAACGTTCTTCCCCGCCAGGACGGCCTTTTTTGCATATTCCACATGGAATTTGTGAGGAAGCGCAACAATGACCAGATCAGCTTCACATTTTAGCGCCTCATCATAGTCTGTGTAGCAAATCTCGTCCCGGATACCCCACTTTTCTTTTGCAGCTGCGAGACTTGCTCCACCTCGGCTGACAAGGGCAACAAGCTCACAGTCGGGCTCGTTGTGTATGTATTCCAGCCAACCTGCGGCCCAGCCGCTGCTTCCAACCTGAATTACTTTCATATGACTCTCCTTAACGCAGTTGCTCAATCCTCAAGCTGATCTAGGCCAATCGGAGTAAAGCTTGTCTTGAGCTCGATAGTCTTGCCTGTACGCATAGACTCAAAGCCCGCCTCAATTATTTCAATGACGTGGCAGGCCTGTTCCGCGGTGCCAAGCGGTGCCTTGTCTTCGCGTACATAGTCGATTAGCTCCATGACATCCCGGTAAACGAAGGGCTCGTGCATTTTGAGGTGTACCGGAGGAATGCTCTTTGCGGCCATGCCCATTATGGGATTTTCAAAGAGTTGCTGGTCGTTGAATTTTCCCTTTTCTATTTTACCTTCAGTACCGTAGATTGAAGGAGACATCATATTCTCTCCGCCGGCAAGTGCTGAATAAAACATGCCGTAAACGTTGTCGCCGAAGTCGAGGAGAAAAGCAAAGTTATCTTCAACTTCACTTTCTATTATCTGCTCACCAAACTTGAACTCCTTCATAATCTGGCCGCCCATGCAAGACACGCGCTTTACAGGGCCAAGTATGCCGGTCATAGAAGTGAGACCATATACTGCGTGGTCGTACTGAGGTCCGCCGTCTGGCTTCTTGTAATACCAGGTGGGGACGAGCGGCTCCGAGCCATAGTTTTCCTGACGGTATCCTTCGCGGAGATGATACAGCAGAACTCCACGAACGCCACCGATGGCATAAGTCAGTCTGCCGAGCTTGTTTTCGAGAACCATGCGCCTGGAAATGCGGTTGATGGGCATGGCCATCATACCGGGCGAGGCCGTGATCTTAACATTCATGCGCTTGGCTTCTTCTATAAGTTCGGCTGCCTCGGCGCTGGTCATGGACATGGTTTTGTTAAAGTGTACATGCTTTCCTGCGCGGATCGCCTTCATGCCCTGCTCATAGTGAAATCTGATGGGTGAGCAGATAGAAACCGCGTCGACATTGGGGTCGGCGAGCAGCTCGTCGTCGGTCATATACCAATTCTTTATCCCGTACTGCTTTGCCATGGCCTCAGCTCGTCCGGGAACGGGGTCGCATACAGCGGCAAGATAGACCTTATCCGTGGAGTCCCCAAGTTCAAGGTGCTTGAATATAGAATTTATTGCTATTTCGCCCGAGCCTATGGCTCCAAGTCCCAACGGTTTCACAACTGCATCCTCCTATCTTTCTCTTGTCAAAAGCCCTCTACAATTTCCAGCATTTTGGCCACATACTGCCGTGAAATCTTCCTGTTGTATTCCACGCGGTCATCACGTTCCGCGTCATTGGTAGGCAGCTTGAACGCCGGTTCCGCCAGCAGCGGCATTCCATGAGGAGTCGGAGCTTTCTCGATGATCGTTCTTAGTATACGTTCAAAATCGATGTATCCATCGCCCAGATAGCACCCAGTAGTCACCATTGGCATGTCCGGGTACAACTTGGTTCGCAGCGGATTGTCAACGACGGCAAAGTCCTTGAAATGAGCCGCAACAGCATATGGAGCTAGATACTCCAGATCCTCCATGGGGTCACAGCAAGCGACAGCACCGTTTCCAAAGTCATAAAGAGCCCGTATATTTTTAGAGCCAATGTCTTCGATTATTGAGGCAATTTCTCGCCCATTGAAGTCACAGTGGTTTTCGTAAGCAAATACGAGTCCTGTTCCCTCAAGCATTTCCGCCATTATCTTTAGGTTTGCTGTTATGAACTTTCTCTGCTCAGAAAATGGAAACGCCTTATTATAACGGCTGGTTGCCACATTGTTGTGACCGTAGCCTCCACACAAAAAACGGCTGTTAAGTGCAAGGGCCATTTTTATAGTCCTTTCCACACCTTTCGCAGCCACGGAGCTGTCCGGTGCGTCATCCGGCGCTGAAACTCCCATTGCAGCTCCCGCAGCTCCCCAGGAATCAACTCGCAGAGGGAGCCCGGCGAGGCCCCATACTGTGAACGGATATAGAAGCAGCTCAACATCGCGTTCTCTGGCTATTCCGGCCATCTCGCTTAATGTATCCGAGCTCAGCTCCTTTGGTATCATGTGCGGGAACAGTGAAACGGCGCGCGCTCCAAGTCTGGAGCATTCCTCCAGAGTCCATATATATGACTCCATGCCGGCAGGAGTGCCGGCAGGAGGCATTAGGTTAAATGGTTGAAAACCGACTCTGAAATCATATGTATTTCCCATCGGCACACCCCTTACCCTATATTACTTAAGGCCAAGGACTATCGGCGTGGATTTGAATCCGATACCCATTCTGTCAATGCCCATATCAATGAGCTTAAGGAATTTTTCTCTGTCGCGTATTCCGCCGGCTCCCTTGATCTTGCAGCGGCCGTCGGCTGCCTCCATCATGGCCTCGATGACCTCGTAGGTGGCACCCTCATTCTTGCCGCCGGTAAAGAAGCCGGTGGAGGTTTTTACGAAGTCCGCGCCGGCCGCTATAGCAACTTCAGTGGCCTTCTTGACTTCATCAATAGTGAGCGCATCTACCTCGAAGATGACCTTCACATTGGTGCCGTACTTGTGGCAGACATCGCAAACCGCCTTTATATCAGCCTGTACGTCATCCCACTTTCCGCTGCGAATCCAACCATAGTTGGCGACAATGTCCAGATCCTCAATGTCGCCATCACGGCAAATGATTTCAGCCTGCATGACCTTTGATTCTGTGCTGGAAAGTCCAAAGGGGAAGTCACAGACCACGCATATTCCGGTGTCGGTGCCCTTGGTCAGCTCTCTGGCAATTGGAAGCGACGCAGGATTGATGCACACCGTGGCGCAATGATAATCGATACCCTCCTGGATGTACTTCCTGATGTCGTCCTGAGTAAACTCAGGCTTGAGCACGGACTGGTCTATATACCTTCCGAGCTCTTCAACACTCATCTCACAGGCTTTTTTAGTAGGTTTCATACTGAATCTCGGCGCTTTGCGCCTGGCTCCTTTCACAAAAGAAATATCGGTTAAGTTAAAGATGATTATTTGTTGCCCTTTTTGCTCCTAACAACGTCGATATAAACCGCGATGAGGAGCAGCGCACCTTTGACAAGAGACTGAGCGTAGGTGTTCATGCTAAGGAGGTTCATGCCGTTGGCAAGTACGGAGAAGAACAGCATGCCGAGCAGAGTGCCGACAATGTTGCCTTTGCCGCCTGCGACGGAGAGACCACCTATGATGACGGCTGCGATAGCGTCCATATCAGCGCCGGAGCCCTGGTTCGGAACGGCGACATAGCCCTGAGCTATGTAGAGAATGGTTGCCAGACCGGCGCAGCCGCCGGAGATCATAAAGGCTACTGCCCTGGTCTTCTTAACATTGATACCGGACAGATACGCCGCTTCTTCGCTGCCGCCAACAGAAATAACGTTCCGTCCGAAGCGCGTATATTTCAATACAATACCTATGACCACATAGACTATCGCCGCAATCACTATCATAGTGGGTATGCCAAGAATGTCGCCACGGCCTATCCATTTGATGAAGTCGTCGCTTATCTGGATCATGTTGCCGTCCGAAACTATGTACGCAAGCGCGCGGAACACAAGCTGCGTGCCCAGCGTAGTGATGATTGGCGAGATGTGCATGTAGTTCATTACGAGGCCGTTGCAGATACCGCAGGCCACGCCAACGGCGACAGCGACCAGCAGGAGCACGGGCCCGGATACGCCGGCGTTGTAAGCCACACCGACGACCATGCCGCTGAAAGCCATTATTGACATCTGTGACAGGTCAAGTCCACCAAGCAGCATGGATACCGTCACGCCGGCCGCGATGATGCCGGATGCGGACATGTATACGCCAATATTTTTTATGTTCGACGCCGACAGGAAGTAGGGCGACGCAAAAGACCAAACAATTGACAGAGCAATTACTGCTATCAGCACGCTGCCATATGAGTTGAATGCGTTCTTGCCCGCTCCCTTAAGACGGGCGCCGAATCCATTTCCGGTGTTTTCCATCTGTTACTCTCCTATTGCGCTCTTTACTATATTCACCTGGGTAATCTCATCGCCCTCATATTCAGCGACCAGTTTGCCCTCGTGCACAACATATACTCTGTCAGCTATGCCGAGCAGCTCCGGCAGCTCCGCTGCCACATACAGCACCCCGCACCCAGCCTTGCACAGCGCTTCGATGTCCTTGTAGATCTCAACTTTTGCGCCTACGTCAATGCCTTTTGTCGGATCATTGAGCATAAATACCTTGGGCCTTGTGGCAACCCATTTCGAGATGACAATCTTCTGCTGGTTTCCGCCGGAAAGCGAGGATGCCGGAGTATAGGGCGAAGGGGTTTTTATCCGGTAGTTACTTATCCATTTCAGCGCTGTTTCCCTTTCGCGCTTCAGGTCAATAAACAGGCCTCTTACAAAGTCCTTAAGAGTCACAATGGTCAGGTTGCTGAGCACCGAGTGACCGAGCATCAGACCTTCGCGTTTTCTCTCCGCGGGAACATAGGCCAGTCCGGCCTTTTTGGCGTCCATTGGCTGGTGGATTTCTGTTTTCTGTCCCTGTACGTAGAACTCACCTTTACGGTATTTACGGACGCCGAACGCACACTGGATTATCTCCGAGCAACCAGAGCCCATAAGTCCGTACAATCCAACAATCTCATGGCGGCGAACGTTCAGAGAAATATCGTGCAGGAAACCGTCATCCAGACCTTTGATCTCAAACACGACGTCGCCGAGCTCACGTTTGGACACTGGATACATATCCTTCAACTCGCGCCCACACATGCTGTTGATTATGGCATCTTTAGTTGTGTCCTTTATTCCACCTTCGTAGACACTTTCGCCATTTCGCAGGACCTGTACGCGGTCAGCTATGGCAAACACCTCATCAAGCTTGTGTGAGATATAGATGATACCCTTGCCCTCGGACTTTAGCTTGCGGATTATATCCATGAGCTTGTCCGTTTCTTCCTGGTTAAGAGCGGATGTGGGCTCATCCATTATGATAACTTTAAGTTCCTTGGAGTAGGCTCTGCCTATCTCAACAAGCTGCTGCTCTGCGGTAGACAGCTGACCCAACAAGGTGGAGGGGCGAAGATGCCCCAATCCAACCTGTTCCTGAATGTTCATGCTGTCGGCGTACAGCTTCTTGTAATCTATCAATCCACCGTGAGTTGGCTGAGAACCGAGAAATATATTTTCGGCAATTGAAAGCCCTTTAACATTGGTCAACTCTTGGTATATTGCCGTTATACCCAGAGCCAGAGCCCTTGAGGGAATCATTTTGCCTTCATCTTTTTCTTCAAAAAGTATCTGGCCCTCGTCCTGCTGATAAGCACCGGACATTATCTTGATAAGCGTGGACTTACCTGCCCCGTTCTCTCCAACTACGGCAAGAACTTCGCCACTGTTCACTTTCAAGCTGACGTTGTTCAGTGCTATAACACCAGGGAACCGCTTGGTAATTCCCTTCATTTCAAGCAGGGTATTGCTCAATTTTGCAACACCTCCAAATTCGCTGTTACCTGCATGGAAAAGTTGGTACTCCTTATACCTTGTTATTCGGCGGGGTAGTAATCATACACGTTGGCAGCGGTAACCATAACGCCGCTGTGCTCCGTGAAGGCTTCAGGGTTTTCACCGTTCATGATGGCGTTAACCTTATCAAGCAGCTTGTAGCCGTAAGTGGAAGTCTGAAGGTCAATAGAGCCGTACCAAGTGCTGTACTCACCGGAGTCTGCATACTGCTTGATGTGATTGAGGAAGGTCTCAGTGCAGTCGCAGGAGAGCAGCATGACGTTCTCAGAAGCTCCAGCGTCAGCGACAGCATTGACTATTACAGGGGCAAAGGTGTCGGTGCAAGTGATGTAAAGAATGTTCTTAGCGTCGGGATGAGAGGTAAGGACACTGGCGGTATTGGCTCCGATGGTGCTGGTGTCAAGGCCGGTGTCAATCTTGACCCACTCAACGTCTGCAAGATACTCATATCCGGGAGTAGCCATAAGCGTTTCAACAGCCTTGTCGGTGCGAGAGGCCATTGCGGGGACAGCATTGTAAGCGTTGGCAGTGATGATAAGATCAATCTTGCCGCCCCACTCCTCGGTAACGGCCTCAGCTGCAAAGTTTCCAAAGAACTCACCGAGACCGTCATTAGAAGTGCCGTAGCTGTATGCACCCTCAACCGGGCAATTAAAGGCAACCGCCATAAAGGGCATGCCGGATTCAACAGCTTCCTCAGCATACGCATTGGCCACTTCTTCAATGGAATAGCCGTCAACGATGATATCTACGTCCTGAGCTATGAGAGAATCATAGGCGGAGCGCATACCGGCGCTATCCTTAGCAATCTGATAGACCATTTCAACGCCCTGCTCCTCACAAGCAGCAGTAAAGCTCTCAAGGACCTCTTTCCAGAAGCCGTCGGAAGGATCGGAAGTTATGTATCCAATTTTGTAGCTCGAGGTGTTCTCGCCGTCAGTTGCGGGGGCGTCGCTTGCCTGTGCATCTGCGGGCTCTGAACCACAGCCGGACAATACTAGGCAAAAGAGCATAACGATAGCCAGCAGCATAGACAGTTTCTTTTTCATTTGTTTCTCCTCCTGTTTAAATTAATTCTTCTACTCATTTAAATTTAATGAGCTTATGCGACACATTAATAGCTTTCACAATTTTGCAATTTGCATCAATATCGATTACTTACTGATGACATGATAACCGAGAATTTTGCAATTATCAACATTATTTTGCGTTTTCTTGCGCTTACTTTGCAATTTTGTGACTTTAAACAGATTTAGGTTCAAATTTTCTCCCTAAAGAAACAGATAACTGTTAATTATTGTTATTTCAAAGTGAAGATTAATTAAAAAAGCAGGCCGTGAACAAGCACGGCCTGCTTTCAGATAAGCTGTATACAAATTTATACTACGTCAAAATTGTCAGGGACATTGACCAACTTCGGGCACTTATCACAAATTACCCGTTCAAAATTGTTTAGCGTATCCAACTTACAGAAACTACGGCGATTTAACTTTCCGGAGTCTAAAAGAAGGTAACAATGATCTCCATTTTGCCTGGCCAAATTTTTAATGGCAAGCGTATCAAGTTCATTTGTGTATGCCAAGCCCTCATTAAGATCGGCACAAGTACAACTAATAAATACCCGATCGAAGTGAAACTGTTCCAACATCTGCTGAGTAAGAGTACCCACGCTCATGGCATAATGCGTGAGGTATGTGCCCCCTATCAGAACAATGTCAGCTACAGGATTGTTCATCGATCGAACAAACAGCTCACTGTGTGTGACAATCTTCACATTACGCTTTTCCAGGAACTTTGCCAGCGCGGCAGCGCTGGTACCGCCGTCAACAAATATACATTCTCCATCTTGAATATACTCATTGGCTTTTTGGGCCACGCGGAGTTTTCCCTCAAAATTGAGAGACTTTTTGGCGCGCATGGTCAGCTCTGCGTCATTACTGGATTCGTCGGCTTTTTCGTTCAACTTGGCCCCGCCGGTAACTCTTTTGAGCTTGCCTTCATTTTCAAGCTTTTCAAAATCTCTTCTGACTGTTGCCTCGGAGATGCCAAGTTCTTTTGCGACGTCCTTTAGGTTAATTATACCTTTCTCATTGAGTTGAGAAATAATATATCTTGTTCTTTCTGAAGCAAGCACCATGTGCTCCCCCTCACATTTTGAGTACTTCTATAATTTAGATACTACTACGTATTTTGCCAAATGTCCACAGAAAATGTCAAGTTTTAATTGGATTAAGCGCAAAATACTCATAAAACAGCTTCAGCAGAGCGGGCTTGTTGCAGTCCCACTCAATGTTGAAGCGCGAAGCAGGTACAACGACCATCCAACCGCCGCAAGCGGCACGAAGATCATCCACACTCATGTCGCAGAGCTTGGCGTACTCGCTCTCATAAGCTCTAACAAAACGCTTAATACTGCCGCGAGCGCTTTGCATTCTTTCCGCACGCTCGGGATCGACCTTCCCCGGCTCGATATTTCCTCCGAAGTCAAACATTTGGATTGTGCGCGCAACGTCAGCAAATGGATCTCCCGCGCTGGCATCACTCCAGTCAATGGTGAAAATACCGCGTTCATTATAAATCAGATTGCCAGGATGATAGTCGTTGTGGCAGAGACTGTTTCCGTCCGGAAGTTTTTCAAGAAGACGCAGCATCCTGTTGGTGAGATCTGAGCCAAGGTTGTATTCTGAAAGCCGCAGCAGCCGCTCATACCTCACTTTGCTGTCCTCAAGTCCATCCACTGGACAGCTATGCATATCAAAGTGAACCTTTGCAAATCCCACAGCCAGCTCTTCAGGAGAAGCTTCACCTGTAACGAGAAGCTTCATCATGCTCTCTCCTTTTATGTATTCCTGGAGCATGGCACGTTTACCTTCATGGTTGTTCAGATATCCCCTGTATTCAGGCACAAGAATACCACAGCTCTGAACGGTCTGGGTGCAGAGGATTTCTCTTTCTATATCTGCCTGAGGTACATAGTCTCTGTATATCTTGATGATGTTATCGGCGCCATATAACTCTACATCAGCCGTGAACCCTGTTGTGTTGCGCTCATTATTTTCCATGTGCACATCCCTTTCAGTATATTGCAACATTCTGCAAATATTCTATATCAATTTTGAAAATCCGTCAAGTATTTGCACGTGAGCAAACTAATTTTGCTGACGAAAATTGAATACAATTAAGTAAGACTATTGTTGGGGGGATGAGCTTGCAAAAACGTATGGCCGCTGCGTACATAAGAGTATCGACTGAGGAGCAGGCCGAACTTTCACCTGAAAGCCAAATAGAAGAAATACGACGTTATGCGGAGCGCGAAAACATTGAACTTCTTGATGAGTATATCTATATAGACTCAGGGATATCTGGGAAAAAAGCCGGCAATCGGCCGGAATTTATGCGCATGATATCAGTTGCCAAGAGCGCTGGCTGTCCATTTTCAGTGATACTATTATGGAAGTATTCGCGATTTGCGCGCAATCAAGAAGAGAGTGTGTTCTACAAATCTATACTTCGTTCAAGATGCAGCATAGATGTCATAAGTGTTACTGAACCGCTCATAGACGGTCCTTTTGGAAGCCTGATTGAGCGGATAATTGAATGGATGGATGAGTTCTACTCAATTCGCCTTAGTCAGGAAGTTAAACGCAGCATGAAGGTTAATGCTGAGCGCGGCAAGCTTCAATGCCCGGCCGCATATGGGTATAAAGCCATTAATGGAGAACTGATTCCAAATGAACTTGAGGCTGAATTTGTGAGGCTAATTTTCAGCAGGTTTAACTCTGGAAAGGGCACATATAACATCGCACGGGAACTTAATGCTGCCGGGGCAAGGACGCATAGAGGAAATCGATTTGAAAGCCGTACTGTTGAGTACATATTGAGAAACCCGGTTTATATCGGCCGCCTTCGCTGGAATCCATACGGACATACGGGTAGAGATTTTTCAAAGCCGGGCTTAATAATCTCAGAATCCGGTCATGAGCCTATCATAAGCATAGCAGACTTTGATGCGGCTCAAGTGCGGTTAAATAGTAAAGATTCATCAGGCCCTCACTCTTTGAGTCAAAAAGGTGAATTAAAGAGTTGGGCATCAGGACTAATACGATGCGCAAGCTGTGGAGCTAGGCTGGTATTCTCCAAGCCCGACTATTTCAGATGCAGCAATTACATAAGGGGTCGTTGTCCAAGCTCTCAGCATATCAGAGCCAATCTATTGGAAGGAGCGCTTTTATCTCTGCTTATGTCCGATTCCAGCGGCTCGGCTCCCCTGCTGTTCAATCTGGTTGAGCGCAAGGAACATATGGGAGAAGAACAGTCCCTGCTTGAGGCCTCCCTGCGAGCTGCAACCTCAAGGCGACGGCGTCTGCGCGACATATACCTGGAAGGAGAAATAGAAATTGAAGAGTTTTCCCGGCTTAATCGTCAGTTTGATACCGAGATTAAACAGACGCTTGCTAAGATGAATGCACTTCGTTCACAAAAAAGAGAGCCTGATTGGCAGAATTACCTGCAGAAGTTGGCTTTATCCACTCAATTAAGCTTTGAGCCAGACTTGTATGACATTAAGACACTTAATCAAGCCGTTCAAGCGGTTATTGAGGAATGTGTTTTTGACAAAAAGGATATGACTTTGGTGATTATGTATCGTCTTGACTTATAGCCTACAATTGCAACCTTATGCCATAAGGCGGACCGGATGGTGAGCTGGGAGCATCTATTCGGTATTTGAGCCAGAGGTATGCTATGCCCAGCCCCGAGCTCAAGGGGCTTCTGACGGATATCGGTACCGAGGAACTGGGACACCTCGAGATGATCGGTGCCATTGTCCATCAGCTTACGCGCAACATGACTCCCGAGCAGATCAAAAAAGCCGGTTATGATGCCTACTTTGTTGATCACACCGCTGGCGTATACCCAACCGCTGCCTCCGGTTCACCCTGGAATGCAGCTGGTATAGGAGTGAAAGGCGACGTCATTGCCGACCTCACCGAAGATATGGCCGCCGAGCAGAAGGCCAGAGTTACCTACGACAATATCCTTCGTCTGTGCGACGACCCCGATGTCAGTGACATCATCCGCTTCCTTCGCGAACGCGAGATCATCCACTATCAGCGCTTTGGCGAAGCGCTGCGCATAGCCTCCGAGAAGCTTGACCAGAAGAACGTATACGCCATCAATCCTG
>OLZO01000128.1_pt1 | contig 63054 bp, 60 predicted proteins | sample 1644431 | NCBI WGS metagenome assembly OLZO01 (sample SAMEA103958145, study PRJEB25191) | human gut metagenome | biome: human-associated habitat [ENVO:00009003]; feature: intestine environment [ENVO:2100002]; material: feces | place: Germany | collected 2013/2015
CCGGGGCTTTTTGATTAATTGTTTAACTCGTCCCATTTTAACGGGACACTAATGACCTCCTTTCCTTTTTTAATAAGCCGTGGAAAGCAACAAGCGTAGTGACGCCATCGCCGTCAGTCAAGAGGCGATGCCGCGAAATTCCGATAATTCCCACTTGCAGCTTCATGTAACTAATCACCTTAAGTTACACAAAATTACACATTTTACTTGAATGAATTGCGATTTGGACGTAGAAATTATTTCAGAACTAACGATTTGGTGTTTTAGTTTATGGAAAACACGACAAAACAGTCCATGGTAACTTCGGTTATTTATATGTTACTCATAGATATACAACTCTATATATGGGACATTATATAACCATATCATATTACTCTCCACCACTTATAAAATTCTGATGCTCTCCTTTAATCCGACTACCACGCCACACGGTATTGTTTTATCGTGCAAAGGTACTATGGCGGCAGAATGCCAAGTACCGCTTTGCTAACAATTCATTGGACTTAACGACAGCTTTCCACGAATGTGCCATTAGTGGTATTTCATTAACTCCCTGTTTGTTTACTTGTCTTATCTCCCTTGTCCCATAGTCTTTGAAGCACATAAAACATATCCCGGTGGCGAAGTCTATAGGACTTCAAGCAAAGGGAAAAGAAAAAAATGTTTAACATCAAAATTCAAAGAAATGGAATACAACCAGCAAATGACAGAAAGCGACAAACGCTTTGCCGATGAGTTTTCAACGTATGTGAACGGCAAAATGGCTTCACCCCGAAAGGTCGGCAAGGCTTTGGCGGACGACCACCGCTATTTGGTCAATGAGAAAGCCAAACTGATGTTCTACTTTATGGAGCAGTTAGCGGATAATTGGCATAAGGGCAGATATGACCAGCGCAACGAATGGTCGTGCCGTCTGGCTGCGGAAGCGATTGACCATTTGGCAGAGAACGACCTCTATCATTTACCCGAAACATATTACGAAAACCAAAAACAATAACGAGTATGGGAACACTACAAATCGCTATTCCAAAATGGAATATAACAGAGTTCAGCGGTTATGAACCGATAACGACCTTTTGGCAGGATTTCTCCATTGCCGACAAATTTGGAAACAGAGCCATTGAAGACACCTACAATCGAGCCAAGTCCGAATGGAAAGACAACTACAAGTATTGGACGGAGTTGTGTCTTGTCCTCAATCACAAGATTTGGCAGTGGCACGAAAGGGACAATCAGAAAGCCACACTCTATGACCGTCTTTGGAGAGAAGCGGACGAAATGACCACCGAATGGTCTGAAGAACAGCAGGAGTATTATTTTGAGGTAACGGATTAAATCAATCAGTGGGGAGATTGGAGAGGTCTCCCCACCAAATAACAAAGAATATGACAACCCAAGAACAGATACAGAGAGTAACGGACATCGCCCAAGAGAAGGGCTGGAGCGTAAGCCTTGAAAACGAAGGTAAATCAAGCATCGAATTAGAGTTTCAACGCTACACCAACTTCGGGCAGGATTTTATATTCAATGCCGAGATACAAAACAAAGACATTGAAACTCTTATAGACAGCATAAAGGAGTATTACGAGGGCTTTGACCCCGACTATGAAGCCTACTTGTGGATTGGAGAGGACGGACACGGCAGAAACGGCGCACCGTATCACATCAAGGATATAGTGGCAGATATGGAAGAAGCCGAAGCGCAGACATACGAATTGCTGAAAGCACTTGAAATGGAATTTCTCTAAAACATACGGTTATGGATGAAGCCTCCGTGTAATGTAATCTACCCATACCTTTGCCCGAACAATCAGCGGATGCGGCAAGGTGACTGTCTTTCCATAGAAAATGGCAGCCACCACCTTGCCACCACACTTTTCTATTTCCTTCTTGTAGTCGGTCACGCTCTGCCCGGTAGTCAGGACATCATCAACAATGATAATGTCATACCCCTTTATATCTCCTGTGATACGGTAATTCCGTTTTAGGATTCGATTTCTATGATCTTTTGCTTCATGCAGACTCTCCCTCGGCCCAAACACATCGACATCGAACAACCCTGATGTCAGATTCGTACAGCGTGTGTTGATATACCAATTCAAACGCTTGAAACGCTGAATATATTTGAATTCATCGCTGCACGGCATAAACATGATGTGATAGGGTTTCCCATCTGTTTGTATGGCATTCATACACGCCTTGAAAAACTCAATGCCGTGTATCTCTCCCTCTTTGAACTTATAGATTGACTGGCAGAACGCTTGCTGTTCATCGTTGAGAAACGCCTTGTATCGAGACGGATAATAATGTCCATAGAATGTCATTCTTATACCATGAGATTCAAAAATTTTGAGTGGTGCTCGCTTCTCGAACAAGTCCGGGTGCAGCACACAGAACATACGACAGGCTTCCCGATGTCCGGCCATGACCGCCAGACGGCATAGACGGTCACGCTCTTCCTCTTTTTCTTTCTGCGCTGCGATAAATGCGGTTTCTCCGGCTTTCCGTCGCCAATAACCGATGATACACCACAGTACACAGATGAAGCTGACCAGGATAATAAACGCAAGCCTCTCGTACATCTTAATCGTGAATCACATTTAGAATCGTCGTACCATTTGAGCCATCTATGCGTCCAACAACTCACTTGTCTTTGCCCAATAATAGAAAGCCTCCGGAAGATTGTTTCTTAACTTGTTCAGTTTATTGGTCAGCGAAGGTCGGATGGACAAATCCTTTATATCAGCTGGAGTGCCTGAATAGAGTTCCATTTCGGAAATTCCCTTTTCTATCAGTGTGGCCAAATAAGCTGCTCTTGACGCATCAATAATGGCATTATCTATCTGATACCGTTGCTTGTACATAAATGACTTCACACGGATTATACCATCTTGGATCAGTTCAAAATCACCTTCTCCAGCTTTTCCTCGTGTAGAGATGCACAGAGCTGTCTGACGAATATCATTGAATACCTGTCCTATATCCGTTCCCAAAGATCGGTACGAGAGTTCGACAAGCGCAATTTTACGGAAAGCCTCTGAGGTTATCTGCAATCCTGAAACATTCTCGAATAATCGTCCTACATCATAAAGTTGCTTGGCAATTTCCATCGAACAGGATCTGCCGTTTTTGTAATAAGGAATACCAGTTGTGTTGGGCGCAAAGGCCGTCAGTTTATCTCCCAATATGTCCTCGGCAGACGGTACTGTCACCATCAGGGGCTCTCCCTCCAGTCGTATAAACGGACAGTCAATGGCTATTTGTCGGGTCTGGAAATAGTGAATGTCCTCGTACAACACATCCAGCAGGATATAGGATTGTGCATCGGTATCGTTCCTGTAAGCAATCTGATAGAAGAATTTGGAATGGCTTTTGGGAATGTCCGCATCGTCACGTTGCTTGCGCTCCACAAGTTCCAGGTTGATGAAGCCAAAATCAGCAAACGATTTCAGATAATCTTCTATATTGGTTCCCGGAGGGCAGATGACATCAATGTCGATTGACAGACGATGAGCGGATTTTCCGAGAATAAGCATAAGGGCTGTACCTCCTTTGAAGACCAGTGGACACCCGGCTTTGACAAGCATTTCAAGCAGGGACAAGGCACGGATTACTTTCTCGATGAGATTCTTGTCATTGTAGTGCAATTCGGATGAAACCTGTTCAATCCACTCCGTTGTAAAACACTCTTTCTTTATCATTGTATATTCAAGTTATCTAAAATTGATGACAATTCATCCTTTACCTTACGCCTGCCGGCATATCTGAAGAGCCGATTCCGATTGATAGCGTATAGGTTAAAGGCATTTTCTATGATACGGTCGCTTTCACTGCCTTGCAGGTAGAAGAAGTCCGTATCTCTCAATATATCCACCAACAGTTTTTCCAACGTGGGCATAGGCACGCCTGACACTTCCTGCAAAGGGGCTTCAGAAACAAGATTTTTCACGAATATGACGCGGTTGTCCATATCCACATATCTGTATATCATATTCTTGTCCGGTCGCAGGTATGCATCATAGTTCTTGTCTTTCAGAAAATTGAACACGGTTTCTGCCGAGTCTCTGTCTGTTTCCACATAAACAACACGGTTGGATGAAAGGTGATGCTGTAAAGGAGCGATAATATCTCCTTGATAGACACAAAATTTAGCAAATGGAAAATCGGAACGCAACAAATCATAAACCTCCTTCACTTCGTTTATCGGCTCCGGAGTAAAACTCTGTTTCATAACCTTTGCATAAGTCCCGTGTCCGGTTCTCATCAACACATTTTTATTCACGAGTTTGAACAGATACCATGACAAAGACGATTTGTTGATGTTGATTTTCTCGTGGAGATACACAAACAAATCCTTTATGCAAAAGTCACGATGTTCTTCTGCATAGTCAAGTATGAATGTTATTGCCTCGTTGTTCATTGGATTGTTCCTTCTTTTTCCACTGCAAAGGTAGCAAATTTTCGGCACTAATTCAGAATAGTGCCGAAAATTTGCGTTTCATCGAGGCAAAAACAGCCATTTTCCTATTTTTTCACACGGAATGATGGCTTGGAATTAAAGCAATTCAGCCGCAGGGAGAAGGACTCTCTACGGCTGAACACGCAAACAGACTTTTATAGTCAGCGGTGCATCCCACCGCTGTATTCCACCTCCTCTTTTTGATATTGCTCCATTTCGTTCAGTTTCTCGTTTACGGACTGGAGATTGGCTTCAAGAGAGTTGTCGTGGTCGTAGGCAAAGCTGTGGCTGACGGCAAGTCCGGCATTGGTAGCCGTACCGACATCAAGCGTGTCGGCATCCCTGTTATACCCGGCATAGAGAATATCTCCGCTCGGCATTTCAAAGACAGGCATCCGCTGTTTTGCCATAACCGAAAACTGCTCGGCCACCATGTCTTTGGCTACACCTTTTATATCATCGCTTGCCAATCGGACGCCATACCGGGTGATATGGTCACGGATCTCCTGCTCGGAGTATTTCAGCATCACCTCGTAGGTGCCACCCGCACTGTTGTTATAGACCACGGCAAAATCCTTGTCTTCCACCAGCAGGTCATCACCCTTGTTCTGGAGCGGCGAGGCATAGGTATATTGCTCGTTGATGCCGTTGCCGTCATAATACTCCTTGGCGAGTCGGAGCAATCCTTCGTAATCACCTTTCTCCTGAAGGGCATCCAGCCTTGAAGTGTCATCGGTGGATTGCAGATAGGCTACGGAAGAGTAGAACATCTTTTCTTCAGAAGCAGACTGCTTGACCTCATTCCTTTTTCCGTCATCTTGCTTCACTTTGTTCTTCTGTTCCAGTTCCTGCGCAATCTTATCCACGTTCTGTGTGACCAGCGAGGTGGCTTTCTTCACATCCAGAAGTGTGGTCTTGATAAACTGAGGCGATTCCTTCAGATGCTCCAGCCAAGATTTCAGATAAGCGCAGCTTTCTTCCTTCAGTGCCTTGCTCATACCGTAACGCTGTGCCACCAACGCACTGCCCAGTTCTGCCACCAGCTCCTCACGGGCATATTCGTCCGAGCCGAAACAGGCAGGCTTGATACGGTCAAGCTGTCCCTCGATACCCGTGCTGTGGGTCATTTCGTGCCAGAGAGTGCCGTAGAAAGATTCTCCGTCCTTGAACTGGGATTTCTCCGGGATGACAATCTCGTTCTTGGAAATGGAGAAATATGCCTTGTCCTGGTGCATCGGCTTGATGGGACAAATCCAACGGTTGTCACGGATCATCACATCCATCGGCTCAAAGGACATCTTTTCGCTTTCTTCCAGTTTTGTTCCGGCATTCTCCCTTTCCAGTTTCTCCCAAAGTTCCGGACGAGCCTCCTGAAGATTTGTCTGCGCGACATTGAACACCCTGAACACCTGCATCTTCGGATATACATTGTACATCTTCTTTTCGTCATCGGAGAGCTTCTTGTAATCATCATATTTGATTTTCTCCTTGGTCTCCTTATGGATGCAGGTAAAAGTCGTCAGCATTACGGGAAAAGACTTCTCACCCTTGTTTACCGATACCCTCGGCAGTTCCACACCCTCCTTTGCCTGCTTTTCAGTCGGTTTGTTCATCCGTTGTACACAGTCAAAGGTGCAGAAACGGGGAATCTTGTAGCCCTCGTTTTCGCAATGGAGAAGCAACATCAACGCATTCATCCCGTTGTATTCACGTCCCGACAGGTTCTTCGGCCACCCCAGACTGCCCTCGGTGAACCACGGCTTTTTCCAGTCCTTGCTGATGGTCTCGATGCGGTCAATCATCATTTCCGCAAAGAGGTCAAGAGCCTTGTCCTCTGCGGACGGACCGTCATTGTTGTTTTTCCTGTAACCGGCCATGACTGTCAGCTGTTAGGGTTATACGGTGGTTTCACATACTCCGACATTTCCGACACCTTGCAGGCGATGTTCAGGTTGTTGTTATAGACGGACAGTTCCAACTCACCCTTGACCTCGATGCTTGTCTGAGGTTGCAGCCAGTCTTCTCGTTCACGGTCAAAGCCGATGAAACGCACCCACAGGTATTCAAAGCCGTCATTGACCTTTTCAGCGGAAAAGGCGGAGAACTGCAAGAAATTCTTGCCTTTCTTGTCTGTCTTTTCCTCGATGTTCTTGCCCGTCTTTCCACGGAAGTACATTTCTCCTTTGATGGAATCCTCGTTGGATTCACAGAAAAAATTGACAGATGAAGCCGACAGGTTGAAATAGAGATTGTCTCCACGCTTCTTGAACGTTAGTACGCCGGAGATTTCCACCCGCTTGCCGACAGCATACTCCGACAGATTCTCTTCACCATCCTTGGCTACCGAGATTTCCAACGTCTTGTTGATGCCGTTTCTTGCCGGAATCACGCAGTTTACGGCAAATGCCGTGAATGTCTTTCCCTCATTGTTCGTGCGCACGGAAGCCGCTCTGCTGACAATTCCGCACACGGTTACATTACATTTTATCATATTGCTTGTAGTTTGATTTAACCAAGACCATTTGACCGGAATATCCTATTAAATGTGAACTACCCGCATATACGTTCCGTCTTTAATCGGGCGCACGGATTTTAATCCAGACTATCCCTGACGCAATGACAACCTGCACACCCACAATCACGAGTGTCTCCACCAAGCCGAACAGCCGGTAGCATAAAAGGGTGTGCAGCCCTGCAAGGGACAGCCCGACCATTAACATTCCTATTTCCATCATCACGCGTTTCATTATCTTCTGATTTGTTCGTTCTGGCCCTGCTGCTCCGACATTCCCTGCTCGAAATTCTGCGAAGCCTGCTCCGACAGGACAATGGCGTTGACCATACCGGTCACACGCATCAGCTTGCTCTCCTCTGAGAGTTCCTGATTGTTCAGAGTCGCTGACAGACGGCTCAACTCCGTTGCACTGAGTTCCCGTGATATTTGCACGGTGCCGTTGTCGGCTTGCAATATTGCTTTGTTGTTCTCGCCGATGACAAGGACGCAACTTTTCATGTGGGGCAACAGTGAAGTCAGATCCACCTTTCGGCTGCTTGCCATCTCCGAGATTGCCTCCTTTTGCTCCTCTTCGTTCTTGTTGTCGATGACCACCGCCAGCATCATCAGCGAGGAAAAGGCTTTGACTATCATATCCATGATGGGGTCATTCGTGCCTGATAGCCCGACACCGCTGTCCTCCGAGGATAGCAGTTTCTTCATCCAGTCTTCAGGACTGCGGGATTGGTTCTCCTGCGGCGAGGTCACACTCTCCGTTTTGTACTTGGCCAGCAAGTCATTTCCATTGTGCAGGGCTTGAACCTGGATATTTCCCTTTTGGGCAATGTCTGCCAGATAGACGGCAGGATCAATGTCCCGTTTCTGTCCGTCAGCGGTAATCTGAGCCACTCCGAAATGCAGGTGTTCGCCCGTTGTCCGAGTGCCTGTATTGCCCGACACTCCGAGCTTCTGTCCGGCTTGCACCGTATCACCCACCTTGACATCAACAGAGGACAGATGCATATAGGTGTTCTGTATCTTGCTTCCGTCAGCCCTCTCGTATTCAATGGTAACGGACTTGCCACCGGTGGTTTTGGCATTCTGGTTCACTGCCACCACCTTGCCGTTATTCTCGGTAGCCAACACCGCATCGCCCTTACAGCGGATGTCCATACCCTTGTGCATTTGCTGTTTGTCAGCATCCATAGGGTCGGCACGCATTCCAAATGGCGAGGTAATGAAAAGGAACTCCTCACGCTCAACGGGGAATGAATAGCCATTTTCAGCAACCGCTTGCCCGGTTCCAGTCTCCAATCCTTGCGCTTTCATTTCAGCCATGACCATCTGGTCATACTTCTGCAGCCCGTTGGCTTCAATGACCTTTTGCAGACTTTGGGCATAATTACTGCCACTGGCATACCCGGCCTTGGCGAGTCCTTCCGTCCAGCCTTTATAGTCATCGGCAGACAGGGCGAAACAGGCTGCGTATCGCTTGTTCTCAACAAGGAATTTGGAATGGTGCTCGTAAGAGCCGCCCACGCTGTCGTAACTGCAAAATTTCTCATTGGGCTTGTCATCAGTATAGATGCCGTACTTGCCGCCCTGTGCTATCCACTGCGGAGTGGCTTTGATTCCGAAATGGTTGTTCTCGTTCAGAGCCAGACGGCTTTGCCCGTTGCTGCTCTCCAGTATGCCTTGCGCCAAGGTCACGGAGGCAGGGATGCCGTACTTGCGCATCTGTTCCATGGCAAATGCGGCATATTTCTCTGCGTATTCTTGATTCTTGCTCATTGTGCTGTCGGTTTATCGGTGCATTCCTTTAGATACTTCTTCCTCTTCTTCAACATTCTCTTTTGGCTGGTCGGACTTGATTTCCTCGTTCTGCTTGTTCTTCGTTTCCAACTCCAGCTCCTGCTTTTCGGCAGTGGTCTGTTCCTGTGTCTGGCTCTTGTTCAGCACATCTGCGAAAAGCGTTGCCGCCAGATGCTGCTTGAAGCTGTTTCTGTCCTCCGCAATCCACATCCGCTGCCATTGCTGTGGCGTGACGCTTCGGGGCTGCAGGCGTTGGTTGTCGATGATGGGGGCGCAGAGTATCGCTCCGTTCTTTGTCTTGAACACGGCCACACGCTGTATACGGTTCAAGTCAATGCTTTCATCCGCAGTATGGAACAAATCCACTTTCAGATCCGGCTTGCTCTCCGCAAGGGTGTAATACTTTCTCGCCAGCTCGCCACGTACCTTGTCTATATTGTCCAACGACTGTTTGAGAGTGGTGAAAAAGCGGTTCAGGTCATCCTTGTCGGGATAAACGCTGTAACCGGCTTTGCCTTCGGGCTTGATGAACAACGCCCAACGGTTCTTGTCGTCCTGAACCATCTGTATCTGCTCAAACCCCGGCTTGTCGGCTTGCTTCACGGCAGGATGGGCGTCTATGGTGGAGAGTATTTCCAATGCCCAGTTTTTCAGACGCGCCACCTCTATCTGCTTTTCGGCGAAGTAACGGTCATCGGGACGGTAGCCCAAGGCACCGTCAGGGTTGTAGAAACGCACGTTCTCAATGCCGCTTTTCTCCAATGCGCTTTGTATGCGCTGTTTGCTCATCCCCTTGATTTCGTTGTTCACCTCCAAGGATGCACCGGCAGGAAGTATCACATCGGCACTCTTGCCCTGCTTGTCTATGACCAGGACAATGGTCTTGTTCTCCTTGTCGGGGTGTTTCTTTATCTCGTCAGCCACGAAGAAATGTTTGGGCATCTGCTCCTTCATCTGTTCGGTCTGGCGGTGGTTGCGATAGGTGGCATACTCGATTTTCTCACCACGCTCCGCCTTGCGGATAACCTCCAGCGCATTGTTGACATCGCTCTCAATGGCATCTATCAGGCAAGGATTCTCCTTCAGCTCCCGGTTCCAGTAGTCCACCAGTTTGATGCTTTCGTCTGACAACCGTGCAGGGAGTCCCATCTCCAGCATCTTGATTCCTGATGCGATTTCCGCAATCAGCCGCTCCTGCTTGACGGCATCTTCCGTCGGAGGAACACCGTTCTTCATCACCATTCCCTCACGGGCAAGACGTTGCTGATGTCCTGTGGCAGATACGATTTGACGCAAGGTCTCTTGGGCGTAGTCGGTGTAATGTGCGAAATCCTTTTGCCGTGGGATGTATATCGCATCCTTCTGGGTATCGTAATGCGCCACTCCGCTGCCGTCCGTGCGGACAGGTACCATATTCCCGGAGATGGACTGCACGAAGGCATTGAACCGTGGTCGCAGTTCCCGTAGTTCCTTTTCTCCGAATCCCTGTTCCACACTGTTGCCGTACTTCTCCAAGGCGGCATCATACTCTTTCTTGTCCACATGAGGCAGCAAGGTCTGGTCAATATTGAACAGCGTGCGTATCTCCCTGTTATGTACGCCCTTGTATTGGCTTTTCTCTTCAGGAGAGAGTTGCTGGTAGTCGTTCCTTGAAATAACTTCATTGGGATTGTTCTTGTTCACGTACTTGTTCCAGTTATAGAACAGGAACGGCACGCCTTTCTCGTGTTCCCGGACGGATGCGCCTCTTGCCTTCGCCTCGCTGTACAAGGTGAAGAGATTGCTCTTGCATCCGTTCTTGTCCGAATGCAGAGCCATAAACAGCGCATTGAATGGGCTGACAGACACGCCTGCCGGATAAAACTTGGGATAGCCCTTGCCTGTGGCATTGAGCCAATGGCCACCGGCACTGACCGCTCCGTTCAATGCTTCGGAGAGCAGTTCCACCTGTTTGTCGGCTGCATTTTTCTCAAACTGTGATTTCTCTTTCATATCTCTATTGCTTTTTATTGTATTCCTCTGGTGCGCACAATCGTCTCCCTGTCGTTCTCCTCATAGTTCTGCGACATCAGTTGCTGGGTGCGGTCGCTCTTGGCAAGAATGGCATTGGCAAGGGTGTTAAGCGGCAAAGCCCCTGCATGGTAGGCTGACACCACTTTTTCGGGTAGCTGTATGGTGCAGGGTACGCGGTCTATGGTCGCGATAAGATTGTTCCCTTGCAGAACCGGGCCGGAAATGCGCGGATTCAACGGCTCGTCAGAATAGACACGGTATTGGACGGGACGGCTCTCCCTATTCAAGCCATCCTCATTCCTTTTCCAGCCCAATGCTTCATGACCTGCCTTGTTCACCAGGTTGGCACCACCCAGTCCGATCATCATCATTTTGAGAATAGGATTCTTAATGAATATACCGGCGACGATGCTGGCGATAGGCAGTACATTGTCTCCTAAATCCAATGATTTTGTCCTGCCCGTAAACATACCCACCAGAATATCCGGCAACATGGCAAGCACATAACCCAAATTTTTGCTTATGTCTCCCATACCACTCAATCCCAAGGTTGAGAAAAAATCGCCCCAGCCGTTTTCGTTGGCATTGGCGGTTTGCTGTCCTGCCTGTCGGTTCTGTTCTGGTTCAATGGCTGTATCTTTCCTTGATTCTTCTGCCGTTTCCGTTTCATTGGTTTGTTGGACGGATTGTGCGGTATGGATGTTTCCCGATTGTCCCGGATTGCTTGCAAGCGCGGATTGACCTTTAACCTCTTCTTTCTTCTCCATATCCTGCAAATAAGTTTCCATGTATTCCGGAGCGATGACCATCGGAATATCTTTGTATCGCTCATCTTTTATCTTTTGGCCGGCAATAAAATCAAACGGCATTTTCGCTTGGGCGTTATGGCTCATCCAGTCCCTGAAATCAAAACTCTGTACGGAAATCTTCTTGGTCAGCCGTTCATTGGTGGCGATGATATAAGGATTGTCATTGGCTCGAATTTCATAGGCTTCTTTACGGAATCTGTCAAAGACATTCCTCTCACTTCCGAATACGCCCTTGCTGATGCAATCTTCAACGGATGCAGTGTTTCCTGTTTTGTCCTTGGAGGAAGTCAGTGCTGAAAATGCCAGGTCAGCCCCGACAAATTTGGCGAAGCTCGCCCAACTTCCCGCACCGCCGAGCGATATGGCATCGATGCTTGCACCGATGACTTTGCCTGTCCCTTTTTCCAGTTTGGACGGTTTGTAGGCTGCTTCCCCACGTCGCTCGATTTCTGCGGCAAGCGGTGACTGGTTCAATGTGTATGACAGCCCGAAAAGCGTGTTCTGTGCCGCCTTGCGCATGATGTATTCAGCGGAAGACTTGGGCATATTGTCTTTGACCATCTTGCCCATCATCAACTCTCCGATACGGTATTCCGTATATGCGTAAGCGAGGTCGCACCCTAATTGTTCGGACAGTTCATCATATCTTTCCCTGCCGATTTCATCCACCATGGCTGTGCGCCACTCGTTTGCCAACAATGCGAGGTCTGACTGTATCTCCTTATTGTTTGCAATCTTCTCCTTGCACATTTCCAGATAGTCCTCCGTGGTCTTGGAGTTCCATTCCCCGGTCACTTTCAGTGTCTGGTACGGATCCATCATCGGATTACCGGCTGCCGCCATAGAACCGAGGATGCCGGCTGCACTGGTGGAATACTCAGCCATTTCCTCCACCTGCTTGCGATTGAGATAACTTTGCGTGTCACGCATAACAGGGGCAAAGTGACTATTGAAGTAATCACCGAATATCCTTTCTATCTCTGCAAAACGCTCTGTATGCTTGATTTCACCCATCTGCTAATAATTTAATTGGTTCATCAGTTGTTCCTTGGTTTGTTCTATGGCATTGTGGTATATCTCCATCTGCTTGGGGAAGAACTCTTCCAGCCATTCATCCTTTTCTATCCGGTCCTGAATGAAACGGATGGCGGCCATCCGGTCGATTTCTACGGAATGTTCGCCTTCCTCCCGGTTATTGAACCATGCCTTCGTCCACCATCGGACTCCGGCACGGTCGGGATAGACGGACACCATTCTCGGAATATCGAAGCTCTGTACGTCTATCTCCAGTTCCGACAAAGGGTCGATAACGCCACTGCCGGCTACTGCCTCGGATTGAAGTTTTTTTTTACTTCCTCGCTCATGGTAGAGAGATAGACATTGTGCCTGAGGGCGAGATAATTCAGGAAATCCGCTATCAGGAGATTCTGTACCTTGCCCGCCAAAGGCAAGGCACGGCTGCCTATGCCCAAAGGGTTCGCCATGCTCGGCATTGACTCAAAGAAGTAGTTCTTGGCCGCTCCAACGGTGAACACATTACGCAGGGACTGTTCTGTATATTCGGGTACGATGTACTCGCCACGGAACAGGTCTTCCATATAGACGGGCAGGAACCGGATCATCAGTTCCTCGATTTCCTCCTTGTCATGGTCGTACCTGGTTTTAATCTCACCGTCAAACGGAGTGAACTCGTGTGCCGCACTGTGTCCCGATTTGCCGAGTGCCTGGATATTGCCGTAAAGCATGGTCAGGAACTCTATCGGATTCAGTTCCTCGCCGTCAAACGCCACTTCCATGTGAAGATCATTTCCACTGATGGCTACCGTCTGACCTGCTTTTACCTTTTGTCCGAAACGGATGAATATATTAGCAAGATGCGCATAGGTCACTTCGTATTTGCCATAGCGTATGACAATATATACACCATGCTCTTTGTCCGTACCGATACTTGACACGACACCGCTTGCCACTGCCGCCAAAGGGCGGTGACTGGCATGGAAGTTTATGCCGTGATGAAAGGATGTCTCTCCGGTGACGGCATCTTTCTGTTCCCCGTAGCCTTTTGACAAGGTTACTTCTTTATTCTTTTCTTCCTCAAAGGGCATACAATAGCCGCTTGGGGACTGTAGAATCATTTCTTCCGTGTATTTCATTTGTAGAATATTATTGTGTTATGACTGTCTTATCTTCTCATTCCTTCGCTATGGGTCTGTTCCTCCTGTTCCTGCTGTGGACGGGCTTGACGCTGGTTGTCGGTAACGGACGCTTCTTGCTGGCGTTGGGTGTTGTTGCCAATCATCATCATGGTCAAGAAGATACCGGCTATCTTGCCGAGCCAGCCTGTACGTCCGAACACGAGGAATGCCCCGGCAATCAATCCGACTATGCTTAATCCCGATACTCTGCCATGCGCGAGGTTGCTGAAAAAGTTGCCTAACATATTCCCGGCATTCCCGTTGGAAACACCGCTTAAAAAATTGGACGCTCCATCGAGCGTGGAAGAGAGCGAACTTGACGCCTGGCTCACGCTGTCAAAAGTCTGTTCGGCTTTGCCGGTAAGTTTGTTTACCGTTTCGGTAGCCGCTTTCGCCGTGCCGCTGATGGCGTTGGTGGTGTCTTCTCCAATGACGGCATCGCTCACGATGCGCACCACGCTCTTGTCGGTGGTCAGTTTCTCCCAGCCGACATATCCGGCCGCGGCTCCTACGGTTGCCGTCTTCAATGCGCTTCCTGCCCCTCGCAAGGTCTGTGATGGGTGCAATACGGCTCCACCAACGGCTTTGCCTGTCGCTCCTGCGGCTTTACCGCCTGTCTTTAATAATGAACTCCAGAATCCCATATCTTTTTGTTTTTATATTCCCGTTATGTTAAAAAGCACCGGCCTTTCCGCTTCGTTTCCACCGTTTCATGGCAGACCTGGCTATCTCTGCTTTGTTGGCTTTGGGTTGTTCCCGTTCCGTGATTTCTGCCCACACGTCACCCATCGAGGTGTATTTCACCGCCATGGTCAGCCGTCGCAGCTTTTTGTTCATCAGTTGCAGCTTGGGACGGATTCCGAACACGATTTCCATCCGCTGTTTCTCCGTCATCTTGTTGTCTGACAGGCAGACCGTGCGTATGTCATTGACAATTTCCATGGAGTTGTATATCAGTTCCCGGTATATCTTGTTCCGGTTCGTGGAGAGTGCTACTGCCACGGCATTGGCAGGACTTTTCCTGAGTTGCCCGGTGAACTCTCCCATGTTTTCCGTGAGATGGGTTATCTCGTGATAGAAGCCGTATATCTGTGCGGCGTAACTGATGACCGAACGGAATGAATCCAGATAATCATTGAACTCCCGTTGCAGGTCGGTGACGGCTTCCACCTCCTCTTTCGTCCAGATGTGTCCGGTGGTTTGCAGGAGCATGATTTTCTCTTGGTTCTTCAAGGTCTTCTTGGACTTTTCGGTATAGATGAGAACCATTCCGGCAAGGGTGGGGTCTATCTGCGCGTGGACTTTCACGCCTATGCACAGCAGTGTGATTATGATAAAGATTGCCCGTCTCATTTTCTCTTTCCTCCATCTTTTTATCTTGCCGTTGCTGCCCTGCGCCACCTGCTCATTGCCATTCGTGCCACTTCACCATTGTTCCTGTCCAGCATACCTGCCGTCACGTTGTTCCACACGTCAGTCATCGTGTAAGTCCTGATGCTCAGGTAAAGCAGGTTGAGTTTCTTTTGGAATGCGGACAGTTGGTCGTTCAATGCCCATAGGGTCTGGCTCCGTTCCGCTCCCGTAAGCATATTCTCCTTACCTCCCTTTGCCACGGCATCACGGAGCAGGGAGAATACCGTCACCAGTTCGGTTGCGGTCTCGATATACAGGTTGTTCATGCTCATTGCGGCGACAATGCCCTGTGGATTGTCGCTGATGGCTTTCTTCAACTTGCATAGCGAGATAAAAATCCTCACACCGTCATTGTACAGGTGGGTACAGGCTTTCAGCGAGGATGCGAAACCGCTTGCCGTTTTAAGGTAGCTGTTGTATTTCTTCTCCCACTGGCGCATCTGCTCGAACTCTGCGGCAATGGTATTCTGCAAAAGGGCGGTTTTCTTCTGCCCGTCCATTTGGTCTTTGACTTTGCCGAGAATCAATTCGTTGCCTTCTGCCAAAGCCACATATTCCAACGGATTGGTCGTGACAATCTGCGCCTTTGCCGTGACTGACAAGATGATGCCGAATAGGAGCATCGCTATTTTAGTGATTGGTGATCTCATAGATTCCTTTTCGTTGTTTGTTAAACTCTACACGCTCTCTGATAATATCCACGATATTGATTCGTTTGGGCAGACCTGTCAATTCCAGCTTGGGCGTGGTCCTGTCCATAGACAACACCGTGACAGTCTTTAGTCCGAAAATCTGCTGCAACAAGCTCTGCTGTTCGTGGAAGTCCACCACACGGTACAATTCGATGTAACCGATACTGCGTTGGAACACACCATGCTCGGCAGTCAGCTGTTCGCTACCGACGTGATAGCGTATGCGTTTCAGGTATATAAGCCGGTAAATCAAAATGAGGGAAAGGAGAACGGCAAAGAAGGTGGCGATAGATGCAAGAGGGGCGTCCTCCATTCCTCCATAGACCAGTCCCATGGGACAAAGCAACAGCAAGGGCAGTTCGTCAATGAAGAACTGTGCCGTTTGCGGTCGTAGCGAAATCTCTCTGTATATCGGTTGTTGCATGGCTCTTATCTGTGTATATTTGGTTGTCGGTGTTCTTCTTCCTTGTCGGTTGCATACCCTGTGGTACCGAGTGGTGCGCCCAATGGGACAATCGCGTCCTTGATGCTGTCAAGGTATTCCTCGCTTGTCTTGCCAAGCAGGGCATCGTTCCAGTCCTTGTAGCAGGGCATCAAGGGAAATACTTTTATACGGTCGGAATTGATGTGCATGGATTCCGCTATGGCTTGGAACTTTTTCACGAACTCACGCCCGGCATTGTCGTTGTCGAAACATAAGTAGTGGTTTATTTCCGGAGTGACGGAAAGCATACCGCGAATCTGCATATCGGTGGGAGTGCCGCCCGTGGAGACGAACACGCTTTTCTTGGAAAGGTCAGGGTTGTCCCGAAAGCCATTCCTGTGTATCTGGTAGAAAGCCATTGCATCGTAGGCACTTTCAAACCACGCAACGCCGCCTGCCTTTTGCAAAGGCTCACCGCTGAAATTGGCTATCCATAAACCCTCGCTGCTGTTGCTGCCCTCGGCTTTGCCCTTGTAACTTCCGCTACCGTCCATCTTGGGACGACCTCGTTCCTCCAGTCCCACAATCTTGTCAGGCTCTTTGGGCAATACCAGCGGAAAGGCAAGGTTGGCATACGCCAAACCGTCTGAACGGTGTCTGGTAGCCAGAAAGAAATGGTCGGCAAAAGCCCGTTGTGTGAAGATGTCGATACCACGGTTCTTGAAATAAGGATAAAAACGCTTGTGGGTCTCACGGTCTTCCACATCAAAGCGGTGTATGTCATAATCGTCCAGCCTGAACGGACTGCTTTCCCGTTTGGGCTGTATGATGTGCAGTGGTCTGTCGTTGATGGGCTGGTTCAACAGCCGGTTGCAGACAAGATTGACCAGTCTGTCGGGTGATACGCCGTTCCTGTGTTCCGCAAACTTCTCCGGGAACGCTTTGATAAAGGAGATGATGTTGTAGAGCTTCTGATGCGGTGGCTGGAAACAGCACTTGCCGTTCTGCGTGACGATGAACTTGTCGCCACGGATGCGTGTGCCGCTGCTGTCCGTGCGAATATAGGACGGATAACGCAAGCCGTCACGTTTGTTCAAGTGATAGCCTGCGTCAATCAGTATGTCCTGAATGTTCAGCCTTTGCAGAAAGTCATCGTATGTCAGTTCTCCGTTTTCCATTTCCGTATGTCGTTATTCGTTTTGTCGTATGACGCTAAAATCCTCTGCGCATTTCAGCCACCTCACGGTTCATCTGTGCTTCAAAGTTCCTTGCTGCCACATCCATCGGTGAGTCCACGCCCGGCTTGAAGTAAGGTCGTGGTGCCTGCCCGAACCGTTCTCCGTAAAACTCCGGACAAGGATGATGAAGCCCGTGGGCAACATCGGAGAGCACGACAGCACCTGCGGCAAGGGCGGCGAATATTTTTGTGCCCAGCCCGCTGCTCATCTCAGGACGTGTCTTCATATCCACCTCGTTGAATATCTTTGAAAAGAGCTTCATACGGTGGTAGTCATCGACTGCCAGGAACTTGTCATACTGCTTCTGGCTGATTTCATGGGTGATAGTTTCCCCGTTGATGACGGCTGTCATCTTGTATTTGCCCTCCGCTTCTGCCGGCTGTACGGCGATCGCTTCCACTTCGACCTCACGTCCGTGTTCTCCCTCCCGATACCAGCCTTTATTCTCTTTGATATAGGACAAATCACGTCCGTCAATCAAGACTCCTTCCTGTGGTTCTCGGAGGATATGTTCGTCCTCTTGCAGTATGGTCTGTTCGGCTGAGTGCGGTGCAAGACCGTTGTCGGCTTCCAAGGGCAGGAGTATCTCTTGTTCCTGCTCTCTTCGCAAAGTCAGATCCTGCTCCACTTCGGGGTGCAGAGCTATACCGAGGCGTTCCTTGCTGTCCAGTGATTCCAATGTGACTTTATCGGAATAGTCATCCTGAATAACATTGTTCAGTATCTCCAGACGCTTCTCGATCGGTTGCTCTTCAATGGAATTGGATGTCAGCACGGACAGTTCCGTGTCCGTCAGGTCATAGACCATATCGGCACTGACTTTCTCCGACTGGACGGTCAGCGTCTTGGCTTCCGCATCCACGATGATGCCGTGTGATGAAAGGCATTCCTGCCATTTCTCGTTGGAGAAATAGACGGGAGAGGTAATCAGTTCCTTGTAGGGCTTTGCCGGCTCTTCGCTTCTGGGCTTGTTCACCATCGGGGTGATGACAACCTGCAAGTCCTGCCGGAGCGGTTGCGCCTTTACCTGTTCCTGTGGCTGCCTTTGTCCTTTGTAATAGAAGCCATAGCCGCCTGATTGCATCTCACCGGGCTTCATGCGCCCGTCGGGGCGTTCTGCCACCATCGGCGTACCTGCATAGAAAAGCTGGCCACCGACCCTGCGCAGGTGATAGCCTTCCTGCTGTCTCGGTGTCCATCCAAGGAAAGGGGGCGGCATACCATACCTGCCGACCCTGCCGTATTCGCCTATGCCGATGCGGTAGCCGTGCAGCCCCATAGCCACACGACCGTTGGCATTGCGGGCATGGACGAAGTTGCGGGGCATATCAAAATCCTCCTTTACAATCTCCGTAAAGGTCTCGTAGGCTTTCTTGTTGGCATAGTTGGTTCCCCAGTCGGTCAGGGCCTGTATCTGCTGCCTGCTGACGGGGTATCGCAACAGTGGGGAATCGTGACCTTGTACCACCAACTGGTAGCTGTCACCCACAGGTACGATATGGGCTTGCATCCCGTTGCGCATCAACAGATCACGCATTTCGGGCTGCAAGTCCGGTCTTGTCGGGTTTGTGTTGGTTCGTATTGCCATAGTCGTGTTTATGCTTCACCGCTCTCCATAGCGGCTTCCAGTTGTTCACTCTTATAGTGGACGAATTGCTCGGCTGCCTTGTCGTCAATGGTGAGCGAGTGCGCCTTGCAGTATTCCACCAGTTCTTCCTGCCATTCTGCCGAGAAATGGTTGACGTAATCCAGCCAGCCGTATTCTCCGCGCTCCATCTTCTCGATGAGCACGTCTTCGGGATAATAGGTGTTTTGTGCCATAATTACTGTGTTTGAAAGGTTCTACTTGTGAAGTCCTGCGCCCATATTGCGCTGGGCACTCTTTTTCTGCTCGTTCCAGAGCTCTTCCGTGTATTCCTCTTCGGGAACATAATCGAGGTTACCGTCATTGTCCATCATCCAGCAACCGTAACAACCGAAGGTGTATTTGTCCCATTCTCTTTTGGTCTGCTCGCTCCATTTCTTGGTGTCGCCCGGACAGAAGCGTATGCCGTCCTTTTCGTGAAGGCTGATACCGACGGTTACAGGCTCGTCCTGCATCACGAAGGTCAGCGGTTCGCCCTGCTGCATGACCTTGATTTCGGCATTGCTGAGCTTCAGCTCTTCCGCAAGCACCTGGAGGTTGCGGGCGATGACCTGTGTCGGTACGGACATGACTTGGTTGGTCTCGGTGTCTATCTGCACGAAAGCCTTTGTCTTTCGTCCGTCTGCCGTTACCGTGTCGGCAAGAATGACTTTGCCGGAGCGGAGCTGCTTCTGCTGCTCCTCGCTGTACTTCTCCAAGGAGGATTTCTTCAGCACCGGATAGAACACGACATCGGCTTCTCCGTTCTCCTTGCGCACGAAAGCGAATCGGCTACGGTCGGTGACCGTGTTTCCGTTCTCATCGCTTACCTTAATTGGGAGTACCGGCGAGTGCCTGCCGTGGCTGAGTTCTTCCAGGACGTGCATAGGAAGGTCTTCAATCATTTCCTGTGTGAGTCCGAACTGCGAGAGGGTTTCGTAAGGCAGTTCTTCAAATTCAAATCGTACTTGTTTCATATTTTAATATGATATTTTGATTATACTTTGGCAAAGGTATGTACTATTGTTCATACTTCAATTCGCGTAGTTCTAAATAGCCTGATTATTTGTGTTTATTTATGCTTTAAGTATGATTATAATGCAGTATTCATACTCTAAACTTATTTAATGTTATATTTTGGAGGTAAATCAAGACATCTTTTGGCATGGTCGGAGAACTGTTCCTACATTTGCATCTATGAATAATACACGAATCGTTATAGCCCTTCTTTTGTTATTATCCGGGAACCATGTGAAAGCGCAGTTCAACACGGTTTCCTGTCCGGGCAATCGCTATAAAGTCACTGTTGAAAATCCCACCCGGACGACAAACAAAGCAGAGGCGACACCCGAAAGCATCACCTCTGAAAATGAAAAGTCCGTACCCGACAAGGTTTCATTGTCAAGTGCGGACACAAAAAAGAAAGAGCAGGTAGCACGCTATCTAAGCGTATGCTACCCGCTCTCACATATCAAGATAAATTCGCCTTACGGTTATCGGAAAGACCCATTCACGGGGAAGAGGAAGTTTCACAACGGCATTGACCTCCATGCCCGGAGTGCCAAAGTATTTGCCATGATGCAGGGGAGAGTCATTGCTGTTGGGCAGGATAAGGTGTCTGGGAAATATGTCACTCTCCGGCACGGTGGCTTCACCGTCAGTTATTGCCACCTGTCTCAAATCTCCGTATCACAGGGGCAGGACGTTCTGTCGGGTGATGTTGTTGGAATCACCGGTAACACAGGGCGCAGCACTGGGGAACATCTGCATATAACCTGTAAATATAATGGAAATAGTATAGACCCTTTTATCTTGATTAGTTATGTGAAACGAGTTAGAGAATAGTTTAGGGGTATTACGAGGTGACGATAGATTATTGTTTTAAATCTTGCAGCATCTTTATTATTTCAACAATAAGTGATAAATTGGAAAATTTACAAATATAATTTTATCGTCATTTTTCATGTTTTCAATTATATATTTTGCCACATCTGTATCCCCTAAAAGTATATTCGCTGCTGCTCTTACCATAGGTTCTGAGCTTTGGGTCATTTTTATCAACGGTTTCCTTTCTTCATCAGTCAAGTCTCGGAGTCTTTTAGTTGTTTGTAAGTAATTTATGAGGTGTATATCTGTTAACGATGTTTGCTTATCATTCTCAATTAGCCATTGAGCTAATTCTAAAGCAGTATTTAATGTAATTTTTCTTTTTGAGAGCATCTGTTTATTTTGTAATTCATCTGCGGCTTTAAGCATTTCCAAGAGGTCTAAATTGGCTTGAGTGTATACCCTAGAATCAATATCAACAAATTCTTTATATGAATCCAAAATTTTGTCATAAGGAATATTGTCAAATAATACATAGCCTAATTTTTCTAGAAATGAAAATATTGGTACCAGGAATGGTTTTTTGTTACCATCCTGGCTTACTTTTATATTTGAATTCTTGAAAAAATCATCAATATAAAACTTTCCATTGCCATCACTTTGGCAAGTCAGAAGGATGCAGATGTTCGCTATGTCTAATTTAAAGAATGCTTTGGGTTTGTTTAATCCAATGGGTTGATGTTCAATTAATGCCTTATGTAATTGAAGAATAGATTTGTTATCTTCTTTTGAAAAGATGCCATAGTCAAGTGGTGTTTTAATGTTCAATACTTTAATAACTTCCGCGTGCTTTTTAAAATTAGAAATTCTATTTTCTAAATCCGATATTATTCTATCTGTGTTTTTTGTTTTTAGAGTATGGCAATGACTTCCGAACTTTATTTGTCTAACTCTTAATAATGATAAAAAAATACTATATGCTTCTATGTATTGTTCTGTCGTTTTTGCAAGTATATCAATAGTTACATTATTTTCTTTCACATTCACGTTGTTCAATATCTTGAATGATAGCAAATTTTGAATCTCATAGGTGATAAAATCTTTCGAATATTTAAGAGTATATTCGTTGGCTATTATATTGTCTGTTACTACGGGTTCTTGCTGTATACCTGTAATCTCAGGAATACAAACAGTCATACGACTATTTCCTACGGGAATTTCTACACCTTCTTTTGTTTTCGCATACAAGAAAGACTTAAATCCATCAAATATATCCTTAGCAAAGTTTTCTTTCTTTCCTAACATAGTAAATCCCCATTGATATTCTGTCGCATCTTTTATATCCTCTATCTTAAATTCATCTTTGATAGCAAAACTCTTTTGTTTAATACAGTCAATAAGAAATTCAGCTAATTGTCTAGTTATAAAATCCTTATCGCTATCTAATATCTCAAAATGAAAATTTTTAGTCTTCTGATCATTCTTTAATTTAGATAATTCAGCTCTTATTTCTATTGGTGCCATCATTCTATAAAATATTGTGGAGGTGCCGTCTTCTTTTACTTCCACAACAAAAAACACAAATCCTTCACTACGGGCATTGTTAAGAAATACAGTCTCTATAGGAAAAGATTCTGTTTTCTTAAAGTCATTAACTTGAATACCTTTTACTTGTATCCTGATGCAACCAATAAAATTCCTTCGAACATCTTTCTTCTCTTTGTAAATATTCAAATAGCCGTCCCAATCTGGAGTTTTGTCATTTTCTTGAATTTGAGGAGAAATGAGGTTACATGTGTTGAAATATCTTTTGACAGCACCTGTGGCTAGTTCTTCAATGTCTTTTTTACTGAGCATTATCGTGATAACATTTATATTGTGGATGTTCAGAAATTACTTCTACTTTTATACACCTACGACCTTTAAGTCCAACTGCTCCATTCCTAACCAAATCTCTTGCAAGAAGTTCTGCATCTGTTTGGCTTACAGCAGTGATGACTAAAGTCTCTTGTTCATCAAAATCTGTAGTTATATCCAAAGTGTATTTATGTATTGAGTCTATCTGATTATTCTTCAATGCTCTATCAACCATTGAAGAAGACCAATTTATAACGGATGCAGGTGCTTACGGGTGTCTTTTAGCATTTTTACTTTCACAGCTACATCTGTTCCGTCGGGATTCACTTTCCGAAACCGCTTGCATCCACACGAGCAACACCATATCGGAGGACGACGAGGTATATTATTTCCTCCCATAATGGCTTCCTTTCGATAGTTGAACATGAAATCTATTTCTGTCATATCTCCTGTGCCATACACTATATCAACGACTCTTTCACCGCATTCCGGGCATTTGGTCGGCTTGCGAGTTACGTTGATAATTCTTGGTCTTCTATCGTCTGGCATACTCATATCACATAAAGTATTTGCTTAAAAAATCTTCTTGGTATTCATTGAGTTCCTTGAATTGAGTATATCGATTGATACCGATTCCTTCGAGTGCATCTAATGACAACTCTTTTCCCTCATACATAGCAGATGTTGGAGTGAGTTTATAACAATCATTGTCAGCCCTAAAAGGAGTAACCCAGCATGAACTATCTTCGCGAGTACAGCTGGTGTCAACGACTTCAAGACGATAGCGAACTTGGTAATGTCCTTTACCGCTTAGATAGAGGTAGCATATATCTCCAATTTTCAAATTTTTGTTACGAGCTTTTTTCCAGTAGGCACATCCAAGTGTTTGAATGCTCTTTACATGGTCTATCATGTTCTCTTTTCCTTTTAATAGGAATATCCGTATTGATTCCATATATTAATCAATTAAGTCCTTCATAGATTGTTTAATTTATCCATAAGAGCATAATGTAAAATAGCCACATATTTACCTTTACGGTCAACAGGGATAGAGAGGATTTTCTCCTTCATAGCTTTTACCTCATTTAAGAATTTTTGTTCTTTAGAACCTTCTGAGACTTTAATGAGTTTGTATGTGTAGTATGAATATTGACGTGTGTGGTCTTCTATGATAGATTCGTTAAAATCTTCATTCACAAACAAAATTGGGCGTGGATAACCATCCCCATATTCATCTGCCATATTTCTATATTGATTCATATAGCTAATGTTTACATACTCCAGATTATGTAATGCTGTCAAATCCACAAATGGGATTAAAACTCCGAACAATGTTAGTCTCTTTAGGTTGTTACAATGAGATAGTTCTATCCAACGTAAACTTTGTGATAAAGACATAGATACTTCTTCAAGTAAGGGGTTGAAAGAAAAATCAAGTTCGACAATTCCATCCTGCCCACCGACAACTTTCTTCAACTTCTTATTCGTTGAAAGGTCTAAGTGTATGTCATTACCTCTAACTCCTTCCCACCGAAGATATTCTAGTTCAGTACATCCCGTTGTTATCAAATCTTTGATGAACAGATAACTGCAATCAATCTTTTTTAGATTCGGGAATTCAGAGAAATTCCATGTCGTAACCTCACTATTCATAGTAATATCACTGACATTGATTTCTTCAATGGCTTCAAGTTGCTCTTTCGATGCTGTATCAACATCTATTTGATACATTCGTTTAACTACATTCTTTATGTACTGGTTCATATTATTCATAATATTAATGGCTTATGCTGCAATCACTTGACTGATAAGTTTCACATAATCAATCAACGCTTTGGGACTATCGCGGAAGATGGTTGTAAACTTATTGAAGGGCGGTTGTTGCAATACAACGGTTGCAATATCCCCATTCTCGCATACATAGCGAATAAGCGTGCGCAGATATTCTTCCTGCATACGGGTCAGTTCTGCGCCATGAATCAATGCGCGATATTTCTCCAGCGCAACATTCTGTTCCACACCAATGATTGAACGGATAAAGGCGGCCACATTGTGCTGATATGGTTTTGTCCTGGTCTGTGCTTCAAACTCTTCCTTTGAGCCCAGCTCTTCCCAGAAAATCTGTTCCAGTCGACTGATGTCCTGTTCGGAAAGTGGTTCAAGGTGATAAATCTTCTGCAAGGCATCATCGTCTGACAGGTGTTCCTTGAGGTAATCTTCCACCCGGCGGCGATAGGTGCGGATAGGGGTTATGTTGACTCCGGAATTGTCCTCTACAAAAGTGTCTGTTACATTGATGGTAAATGTTTGTCCTGCCGCACCGCCATCCAAGTATTGAATAAGGTCACGGAGTTCCTTCCTGATGCGTTCAAGAGAACCCAGACTTTTCGATTCCCAGAAATGAGCGGACAATACCTCGTTCAGTACGTCCATCTTCGCCATTACCTGCGGAATGGAGGCTTTCTTTTCTTTGAGATAGGCGGCTATATCCATTATCTTCCTTTCGGATGAAGCGGAACTGACCGTGTCGTCTACCAATGCAAGTTGGGATTTCAATACCAGTGCATCAAATTTCAGTGCGGCCGTGTCGGTGGTCGCGTTCTTAAACAGTGGAGATATATTACCTTTCATGGCCATCACATCGCCAAGTGTCAGGCAGGTCATGGCTTCCGGACTGGTATATGTCTCTACTGCTCTCAGTTGCAGGCGCACATCTATCCGGTTTCTGTTCAGGTCGGCTATTTGCTTATGCAGGATGTCGGCAAGATTGTCGTGAAAAGCCTTAGAATCTTCATTGCTTTGATGTTCTCCGTCCTGCAAGGCGAATTTGATGTCCGTGCGCAAATTGAAGAGCAAACTTACGATGGACTGAGACTGTGTCGGCCGGGTTCCTTCTGGATTCATCTCGAAATATTCAAAATTGCGGTAGAAGTCGAATATCAGGAACTCTTTCTTGTCCCTGCCGTTGCCAAACAGGTTTTTGCACAGGCGTGTGCCTCTACCTATCATTTGCCAAAACTTGATTTTGGAATGGATTGGCTTGAAGAATACAAGATTCACGATTTCCGGCACATCAATACCTGTATCGAGCATATCTACCGATACGGCAATTTGAGGTTGTTTTTCTTTATCTGCAAACTTATCAAGCAGGTCTGATGAATACTTTTCGTAATTGTCTATCACCCGACAGAAATCCGCTCCCAGGTCGGGATAAAGTGCGGCAAATCGCTCTGCTATAAATACGGCATGCTTGTGGTTATAGGCAAAAATAATGGTTTTACCTATCATCGTGTCATTTTTCACACTGATGCCTTCGTTCATCAGCCTGTTCAGTACATGGTCAACAGTATCTTGGTTGAAGATGTATTTGAAAATTTCTGTGGCGTTGATGGTGCGGCTATAGGGATCGTCCGGTTCCAATCCGGCTTTCATCTTCTCGTATTCGAAAATTTCTTCCAGTTGCTTCCGTTCTTCTAGGGTAAGTTGTTTGGGGTCAATGCCATCTGTGAGAATCTTGGAATTGTCTTTTATCGCTCTGAAAGGATTCAGATAGCCATCGGCAACTGCTTCATCGTATTCGTAGCTGTCTGTAGGTTCGCCTTGTTCCATGCCGAAAAGGTCGTATGTGGAACGATCGACTTCATCGCGTGGCGTTGCCGTCAAGCCTAAGAGGAGACCGTCGAAATAATCGAATATGGCTCCATACTTACCAAACACGCTGCGGTGCGCTTCATCGATGATAATCAGGTCGAACCTGCCCAATGAAAATGTCTTGGTGTCCTTGTCCAAATGGCCTATCATCGTTTGATAGGTGGAGAACAGGATACGCGCCGACATATCCACATCGCTGTCCCGCAAGGAACTGACCGTTATGTCCGGCAATAATTTTGTATAGTTCTTCTTTGCTTGATTAACCAGTTCAATTCGGTCGGCAAGGAACAGTACGTTCTTTACCCAGTTGTTCCGCACCAAAACATCTACGAGTGAGATACTGACACGCGTCTTTCCCGTCCCTGTAGCCATCACTAACAATGCTCGCCTGTGCTTCTTGTTGTAATGGTCGCAGACAGATGCAATAACCCGTTTCTGATAATTACGGTTGGTTATCTTGTCGGAAATAGTAAGGTCTGTAATGTCATTGCGCCCTCTTTGCGAAATCATGCGTTGCAGTTCATCGATGGTATGAAATCCCATTACTTTACGCGATGGATACCCTATGCCGTCTATTATATTGGTTTCAAAGCCATTGGTATAATAGATTACCGGTCTGGGGCAGGCATAGCGTGCAGCCAAGCAGTCAGCGTACAATTCCGCTTGATGACGCCCTTCTGCGGAATTCTTGCTTGTGCGTTTGGCTTCGATGACAGCCAACGGTATTCCGCTGGCATTGAATAATACATAATCGGCATAACCCACTCCGCTTTCATTGGGCATACCCTGTACTTCAACCTCGATGCAAGCCTGCCGGGCTATGGTTTCCCCTTTGCGCTCAGATATTTTCCAACCGGCTTCATGCAGTAGCAAATCGATATACAGCCGTCGTGTCTCCGCTTCCGACAGGTCGTTTACTACCGGCTGTGCTTCTACCGTTGCAGGCTGTGCATCGGAACTTTCTTCCATCGCTTGTGCAGCAGTGGTGGCTGCTTGTGTGGTGGTTGTGTTTACTTGGTCTGTTTGAGCAACAACGGCAAGAGGACTTGGCTGTGGCGTTTGCGGTATCAATTCTTTATCAAAATCAGGCAAACTGTCAATCACTTGCCACGCCAACAGGATAGAACCGATGATATAATAGAGATTAAGCACGGCAAAGAAAGACTCCCTGCGACCCACAAATCCGTCACCGGCGTGAGCTGCGGTATTGCCGATTTTGCGGACATAGTGAATACGCTTCATCAAGTCTTCGCTGTCTATGAAACCGGTGAAACGCTCATCGGTGGTTAGCGAAAGTAACGATGCCCGTTCGCCTATTTGCCACCCTTTCAGGCGGTAAACGGTCTTAACCATTGTCTCCAACGCAAGACGTGCATTCTGAGCGGAGATTATGGGATTCACTATCTGGAAGTCTTCCGCTGTCGAGCAGTACTTATAGACTGTGTTCAGTCCGCTTATATCTTTTATAATATCAAAGTTCTTCATAACCCTGTCATTTAATAAATTCCCAATAACCATCTTTGTCAGAACCTATGCGCCTGATGATTGTTCCATTCAACTTCTTGATATGTCGGGCAACGGTGGCGCGACCGATACCCAGTATCTGTGCATATTCATCGTAAGTGTATTCCGGATGTTCTTTTATTGCGGCGACAAGCCGTGAAGTGGTGTCATTGGCTTTTACAGTATCACTTGCAGTATCATTTACAGTATCATCAAGAGATTTTTGATACTGTATAATTCTACTTTCAAGGTTAGCAATATGTTGGGTTAACATTATATCTTGAACAATGGTACTGTCTTCATTTTCGCGACTATCTATTAAAGCTTGTATATATTCACCTTTAGCTTCCTTTGTTACAATCGAGGGTACAAGACCTAATTGACGTTGCACCATATTCATCAGCAAACGGGTGGTGCGACCGTTGCCATCCACCCATGGATGAATGGTAACAAGTCTGAAGTGTGCTTCAAAACTCAAACGGTAACAAGCAGCGACATCGCCCTTATCTATTGCAAACAGTTCTTCATTCAGCCATTTGCAGAAATCCTCTGTTGCCTTAGACACTTTATTGTATGCCAAATAGCTCTTACCGCCTATACCTGCACTGACATTGCAAAGGCGAAATTCGCCTTTTGATGAGTCGAATGTTCCCCCTATGGTAGAATATTCAGTTCCGGTACGGCGCATGACCATTGCCGAGAGGTTGCACAAGAAATCTACAGTATAAGGTTTGGGGTTCTTGGCCCACTCAAATCCAAACATATAGGCATTCTTCAAATCGACATTCATCATTTGCTCAACGAGTGAACGCCCTTTTGCTGCAATGCCCTCGTCAAAAAGCAATTGGTTTTCTACCTCTGTGACCGTAGAGCCTTCGATAGCCGTGGAGTGGGTAATAAGTGAGTAGAGATAGAATTTTTCATAATCTACCTGCTGCTCGATACCGCATTCCGCATATCGCTTTAATATTGCTAATAGTTTAAAATCTATCTCTTTCATTGTACTTTAGTTTTAAGAGAAATAATACTGCATTCGCTCTGCCATTAACTGCTCTGCATCGGCTAATTGCTGGCGGATAAGTTCTTTCTGCTGCTCGATGGATTCGACTCTCTCTGCAAATTGTTTTTGCAAATCAATAGGGGGAACAGGTATAGGAAGATTACTTAATAATTTCTGATTGATATTTTGAATACCAATTCCGTTTGATTTTAAAATATGTGCTTTCTTAAATCCAGTATCAGTTAATAGGGCGACAAGATACTTATTTATAATATCAGTAGATTTCCTAAATCTAATACAGAACCCACTAAAAGTCACTTCCTCTTTATTAGGATAAACTTCAAGACATCTACCAACAAGATTCTTATTCCCATTAGATCTAACAAATACAATATCCTCATTTTTTAATAGATACTCTGATGAAATACTTTCCAGTTCTATTGATGGTATATTGTCAAATAAAGTTAGGCTTTTTAAATCTTGGAAATCTCCTACACCTATTATTTTAAATATTTTGCCTTTTTCTCCCTTATTATAGTTTAGGCCATTCTTAAAATCTCCAAGCTTCCCCATAGGTATAATATCCCATGATTTATCATTTATTGCAACACTTCCAAACATATCAAGAAAGATGGATTGAGCGAGCGCATCAAGGTCAGTAAGTTGCGCTTTATAACCGTCTATCATCGTTTGGATGGCATCTAATTCGGAAGCAATGGTTTGCTGAATTGAAAGAGATGGGTAAGAAATGTTTAACTCTTTAAGGAACTTAAAATGTCGAGAATATCCATTACTTGGAATATCCACCCATTTAAGGAAATGGAATAGATACTTAGTGTTAATATCAGAATTTGGCCGGATAACTTTAACGCCATCTGCACCTACGCAAAAATCAAAATCAACGAATTTCAGAACGCGTGTATGGTCACCAAATATTACAACCTCACCAATAGAGTTAAGATTTTCAATAGAATCACAATATCCAGAGATGAAATCTTTCTCTTGTGAGATTATCGGATATTGACCGTATCGTTGGTAATCTTTTTTCTGAACAGCATCTTTAACCTTTACGGTTTTAATGCAATCAGACATAATATTTTGTTTCCACTTCGTCTTTGCCACTTTCATATCCTTACGAATTTAGCAGTTTCTTAAACTCGGCAAAGGCTGTATCAATGGTCTTTTGCCGTTCCTCCATACGAGCCATAATCACCTCGGGCGCATCATAGACTACTTCTTCACGCTCCACTTCGTGATAACGCTTATAACTGAGGTCGTAGCCGTTTTCACGTATTTCATCGGCAGTGACAAAGAACGACTGTTCCTTGCGGCTGCGGTCGGCTTCCGCTTCGAGATCATGGAAACGGGAGACAATGTCAGGGATATCGTTTTGCTCCGGGGTAGGAGTGCGTTGTGTCGTTAGAGAATAGCCATCGGCACGCATATCGTAGAACCAAACCTTGTCCGTTCCACCCGTTCCGGTCTTGGTGAAGATGATGATGGCCGTGGATACCCCGCTGTAAGGCTGGAACACGCCTGATGGCATGGTGATAACAGCTTGCAGACAGTGATTATCCACCAATGCGGAACGTATGGTCTTATAGGCTTGTGCATCGCCTGTAAGCACCGTGTCGGGAACGACAGAAGCACACCGGCCACCCGTCTGCAACATCCGCATCATCAGGGCAAGGAACAGCAGTTCTGTCTTTTTCGTCTTGACGGCAGCTTTCAATGTGTGCGCGATATCATCGGCATCAAGGCTTCCTGCGAATGGCGGGTTGGCGAGGCAAAGCGTGTATTTGTTAGTGTCGTTGTTCTCGTTCGATAACGAGTTGCGATAGTGCAGTTGTGGCTCATCCACATCATGGAGCATCATGTTCATGCAGCCGATGCGCATCATCGAGGCATCGGAATCCGAACCGTGGAAAATCTCGTTCCGGTATCTGTTTCGGTTGTCGATATTCAGCAGTTCGTCGCCCTGATGTTCCGCAATGTATTTTGCCGCTTCCATAATGAACCCTGCCGAACCCATGGCAGGGTCACAAATGATGTCATCAAGCGTGGGACGCATCAGTTCCACCATCATGCGGATAATGTGGCGAGGGGTGCGGAATTGTCCGTTGGTTCCCGATGCCGCCATCTTGCCAAGCATATACTCGTATATGTCGCCCATCATGTCCGCACCGTCGGATGCCAACTCTTCTATACCCTCGACTACACGTGACAACAATCGTGCATTGGTTATCTGAAAGACAGTATCCTCCATTGCCTGACTATATGCCGAGCCTTCGCCCCCGATATGCCGCAGGAAGATAAACGCATCGTTACGGACACGGTTCAGCATCTTTGCAGATTCCATATCCTTGAAGTTGTGCCAACGCATCTCGCTGTATGGCACTTCTTGGTCTGTATTCGGGTTGTGCCACATTCCTTCTGGGAAAGTGGGGTTTAGCAATTTATCGCCTGTCAGGTTGGCAATGGCCTCCTTTTCCAGTTGCTTCTCATCAAGCATCTTCATAAAGAGCAAATAGGTGATCTGCTCAAAGATTGCCGAAGGCTGGGTGAAACCATTGTTCCAGAATGTCTGCCACACGGCATCCACTTTTTGTTTTATATCGCCTGTAATCATATATCTCTAATGTCTAATTTTCTACTTTTACTTTTGCGTAATATGGGAAATTGACGGCATCCGTTCCTCTATTGGGACTGATTTCTGTAATCGTTGCATATTTTCCAACATACTTAGCGAAGCTTGGCACTAAACGGCAATTTAGTATATAAGGTCCATTCTCTCCAGACAAGATTATGGATTTTTGTCCAATCGGTGGCGTGACAGAATTATCAATGGAAGGTACTGACACGACTCTTTTCATCTTTCTATTCACTTCCTTGTCAGAATGATTCTCAACGAATGCTCCAAAGTATTTTATCACATGGCATAATTGAAGAACATAAGAAAAATAAAGTTCTTTCTCGTTTTCAGAAATCTCTAAATCTTTGTCATCAATTGTATATGGATGCTCCTCATTTGTATGCGAGTCGATATTGGTAAAATTGAGTATTTGGAGAGTAATATTTCCGATAGATTTTGGAAATATAGTTTCACTGTCTGCACCGTAGCGCAAATTACTATGCTTTGTCACTAATCCGGACATATAACGATTAGACTCTAATAAGTTCAATTGATTATTATGCTCAAAACATTCCTGTGGCAGAAGTCCATAGTTAAATGCGGTACGAAAGATGTACTCCATCACTTTACGAAGCGGATTCCCCTCATATTTAAATTGCCAGTTATCAGCAGGAAAATAAAACGCACAAAGCATATCCATCATTATGGCGCGTGCCTCCTTGCATATTAGTTTGCCTTCTCCCAGGTACTTAAAAACGCTTTGAAAATTGTAGGCTATAACGTTCTCGTTCTGGACATTTGCCACTTTAAGTATGTTTGTAAACATAGCATCGACCGAGTTAGAGGAATTATCTATAGCATCTTTTAGGTAAACCATATTTCCCCATTCCTCTTGGTGTGCCGCATGGTCTCTTTGTGCTATTTGAATCACATCATCAAATTTGCTCATTGTACCTGCGGAAAGAATGTACCAAGGCTTTACTTGTCTTTTTTCTCCAAACATACGAGCTAACGATGCTATTACAGACGGAATAAAGAATTCATCAGTCTTATTATCATCTTTTCCATATTTGCAATTTGCATCAAGAATAATAGAAGAATAGGATTTGAAGTTCTTTTTGAGCTCCAATTCTGCCTCTTCCCAATTAGTAAAAGGAATGAGGTCTATTCCTTTTTCATCTGCAACACTTTCAAAACCTGTTGCAAAGATTTCATCTTGAGTTCCACTTAGATCGTCTACCCACAAAACTTTATATCTGATACCACTCATAATTCTCTAAACTAAATTAAAAGGATGCAACAATACTTGTGTTCTTAAAGATGAGTTTGTAAGTGATACAAAATTCATCGTTATGACAGGATATCAATTCTGCTTCACCATTGAACTCTCTCATTAACTTGCGAACTTCATACCCACCTATACCATAATGACCATGGCCCTCTTTTGAAGATACACCATATGTGAGTACATTCTCACTGTCGTAACCAGTGGCCAGTGGATTACCATTGTTGGAAATAGTTACGATGTAATTCTCACCTTCGGACAAAATGTCAATCTTTACTTTATTCTTTGGATTTGCTGCATTCTCAAACCCATGGCTACAAGCGTTGTTGATTATATTGTCAAAAATAATGGTCATAGCCTCTATTGGAAAGTAAATGTATTCCAAAGCATCGCCTTCTTTGAGAACAACACCCCCATCCTCGTCGAGGATTGTTTGCGTTGCACGATGTGCCATACTATCAAAAATATACTGGAAAACGGGGCTCTGATTTTTTCTAATATACTCTTCAATGAAGTCTACTAATGAGATAGCTTGACTTTGCATACCATATCCACTATCCAATTTGGCAATTTTGGCTTGCAATTCCTGCATAATAGATTGCAAGTTTGTGTATATGTCAGAGACTTTTGTCTTATGAATCGTACCTACAATAGCATTGTCATCTACAATGCCATTACCATCTCTACGAGCACGCTGCAATACTTTCATCCAGTTGTTGAGATTGAAAATTGTTTGCCCAATAGCGTGCTTTTTCATGTGAATGTCACGGCGAAACGACTCTGCTGTTTCCAAAATTTTTCGATCTGATTCAGTCAAGCTACTTCTAGTGTCATCCTTACACAGATTTTCTTGTTGAGAAAGGAGTTTAGGTACAACAATACAAATAGATAAAATATCCTGCTGGCTTAAGCGTGATATAATTGCACCGGTAGACATTTTACGTGCCTGAAGTTCAGTTTCTTCGGACATAATACAGCGCAGCAAATAATCCTCCGTTACAATATTGGATTTTAGCTGGATTGCAATGACCTCATGTCTTAATGCAATTGGAGTGTTTGGGGAAATACCATGCACTCTTCCTACTTTAAATTTACCACCAATAAAACCAATAAGGAGGCTATCTGTCATAAGGATTCTGTATTCCTTTTTGTTTGAAACAGGAATGTCTTTACGATTGATATCACAGTTAAGATATGAAGCTGAAAGTTCCTTCATACCAATCAATGGGATATCTGTTGTAATAGTATTTCCTTCACGTTCAAGAGGAACAATTGAAACAAGGTCTTCCAACTTAAACAATTTTTCCCCATTATGCACTTTAGGCAGGGAAAAATTTACAAGGTAACGTGATGGCTGTAAATTGAGAACTTCAGACAAATTTTCTGCGGTTCCGAGCCATACATATTTCTCATCCTGTTTTAGAATGGTCTCAATGATACTATCGGGCTTTAATGTCTCTTGCTTCCAGCCAGCAAAGTCTTTTGTCGCGATGAAAGCTTCACTTGAAGCATCCATAAGACAGATTTGTCCCTTGCCGTCTTTTTTAAGACAAAGAAGAACCATTGAGACAGATGTATATGGCTGGAAAAGTGCTGGTAAAGACACAATAACAGCAGAAAACATATTGTTACTTTCTTTCAAAAGTGTCTTGCGAAAATCAAACCACTCTCTACCAAAACAGAAAGATAAAGGCAATACACAATAAATCTCACCATCATCATTTAATGATTTTTCTGCTAGATTGAGGAATGTATTTGCTATGTTACGCTCTTCTCGCCCTCCTAATATAGGTGGAAAAGAGAAAATATAGTCATATTTGCTCTTGGCAATATCGTCATTACCAACAGGTTCGATGATTATACAATTTCGACATCTCATGTTAGCTTCAATGCCTTGAGACAATATCAAAATCTTAGAATACGCCCAAATTTCAGTGTTGATTTCGTCAGTGTCAAAATTGCACGGGTTTTCCTGATATAAGGCAAAAGAGCAAGTACCTGCAAACGGCAAATATATTTGACTGCCAGGTTTACAATTAGACATTTTCAAACATAGTTCGACTAATGACATTGGAGTCAGAAAATCCGAATTTCCAGTTTGAAATCCAATAGATTTAGGCAATTCTCTGGCATTTGAAGAATTATAGAATACGTCATCATGCTGATGACAATATATAGCAAGAGCAGAAAACTCTGCGATAAGGACATCAAGTTCTTCGCTTGTATAATATGCAGACAGGTCAATTATGTATCTGTTCAGAATTCGTAATAATTCAGAATCAGCCTTTGATGTATGAGTATATACAGATACCAATAATTTTTTAAATATATTACTATCAAATGGACTTTTGGCAATAGAACCATTAACGTAATTATTTACGAGAATCTGCGCTTTAGAAGAAAGAGATACAATCTGTGTCATAGCCTAACAAAATTTAAATTTAACGTCAATTGTTTTGATTAGTGCTGCAAAGTTCACTTTCTTCTGTGCAAAGGTTTTGCATAGATAAATATTTCTTCATGCAATCATTGATTTTTCTACCGAATTCTTCTCTAAACCATACAGGAGAGAGAACTTCCACATCCGGTCCGAATGAAAAGATCTGTTGTTCCAATTCTAAAGTATGGAATAGTATAAGGGAAATGATACAATCCTTTTCGCTTACTATTTTCTGTGATTTGTGAATCGGTTTGGATGTAACATATTTGAATCGATGTGGAGAGAACTTTAATAGAATCTCCTCTAATTTGGCTTCATACGGCACCGTAACACCAACAACATTATCAAAATATGAATTGAAATCTATATGCTCGTTTTTCCGAAACACGTGGTCACTCGTGGCTATATTTTGGATTCTGTCGAATGCAAGATTTTTAATCCGTTCTTCTTTCTCATCCAGCCCAAACAAATACCATCTTCCATTATATTGCTTAACAAAATATGGATGTAATGTATGTTGGTGATAGTTTCCGTTGGCAGAAATATATTCAATATCCAAAGGCTGATGATTTATTGTTGCATCAATGATGTCTGAAAGGTATTCTAATCCTTTCAGTTGCTCGTTTTGTCCGAATGAAACAAGGTTCTCTGCGTTTCCTTTGACGCCAAATCTAATTTCAAGATTGGATATAACTTCTTCCAACCATCCGTTTGAAGGTAGACCTCTGTATTTTCCCAACATTTCTATGGTTGAACGGAGGTTCTGCACTTCTGCTACTGATAGTTCATTTTTGTAGATGGAGAAATTCGGCTCAGAATAACGATAATAACATTTTTTGCCATCATACGGTGTGGCTTCAAGATATATGCCGTCCGGGAGCATCTTGCGAATGGCATTTAAATCTCCTCGCAATTGCCGCTCCATAATCATGGACTTGCTTCCGTTTGCATCATATAATTTGTCGTTGACCTTTTCCAATAGTTCTTCAATATTGTATTTATGACGAAAATCGCTAAAACATCGGTCTAAGACCATGAACCTATATTCGGCATTCTTGTTTTTGGGCATAATGTCTTTATGTTACATCGTTAGATTGGTTGGAACTTTAATATACATAGCATCCTCTTTTGTTGAATGAAGTAAATCTTTCACATCAACATCAAGAACACCGGCAATCTGCAACAGTGTTTCCAATCCCGGTTGCGAAGTGTTCGTGCACCATTTAGACACTGTTGCCGGATCCTTGCCCAATTGTTCTGCCAGCCATTTGTTGGTTCGCTTCTTTTCAACAAGAACAACTTTGATTCGATTTATATCTTTCGTCTCTTCCATTTTGGTCTATTATTTCTCCATACATTGCAAAAGTAATGAATTAATTTCATTCAGACACCATTCAAACTATATGATTTTCCATAGAAATTGCGAATTAGCTCAAGAATTTCTATAAACTATATCCGAAATCCAATAAAAAAGGTTAACTTTGTTCAACCCTAAAGGGATACAAATTCGAGAGAAATGACAGAGGAAGAATTTTATCATAAACAACATATTGATTTATTATCCAATCATCTTTTAGAAAATGATTGGGTATGGATATATAAAAAATACCATAAAGTCGTGGAGGATGTAGACATTTATTATAGATACTTTTCGTATTTGGCAACTCCTACAGATGCGGCAAAATCGCTTCGCTCTGCTACTTGTGATATTCAAGAAAATGAACGAGTGACACTGATGGGCGACTACTCATATAGACCATTCGCTAATCCTGGATTTGAGAATTTAGTGACGATTCGTGATTTTTATATATCAAATGAACACTTTGTTGATATAAGAGTTGCGGAAGAAATTATTTTCTATTTTAGACTTTTTGAATATAGAGAAAACAATGGTGAAATTAAATTCTACCGGATTGAAAATAGCTTCAAGATTCTTGTTTGCGTTATTACTAACGATTCTGTAAAAATTCTAAATCGATATCTGATTGAATTTATGGCAGCAAAAAGGATGGATTTGATTTGTTGCTGTCAATCAGAGGTAGAGTTTGATTTGGATAAAATAGATATACCTTTCAAAATAAAGGGGACCCAAGGTAAGTTCGAAGACATAAGTCCTAATTTGCAATCAAATTATAGGTTCTGTGTAGGTTTATGTTTTGCTAAAATACAAAGTTGGTTTAATGGGAAAACTATTCTTAATCATACATCATTGAAAAAAATTATGGAAAAGGAACAACGATATATTAGTTATGTTATCGGAACTGCTCCCGATGGTACGTCCTTAGACTCAGATGAGAGTACAAACCAATACACATCTGTTTTCTTTGACAAAGAAGTATTGACATTATACCATGGACGTCAAGGTTGTAAAATAGAACCACTGCGTATTTCAAGCCCAGATTTTTCTTTGAGATGTGATAATGATAATTTGGATTATGTAGTTGTTTTTTTACGTGATATTCAGGACTTACCTTACAAAGAACAATATAAGTGGAGGGGGTATAATATCGTACCTGATGGAAGAGGGTTTAGTAATTTGTTTCAAAAAACAATAATTGATGGGAACTGGAATGGGGCTACACAATCAATCGATTTTATTTTCAGAGATTTATATAGGACATTGGTTTCAAAATGGGAACTGAAGTATGGCTGGAAGTTATTCAAGCCTTTAAATGGTCTCCAAGCAGAATACTTCAATCAAATATGTCTTCTAAGTCGTAATGATTATGAAGATCTTACTAACCTTGTAAAATATTTAGCTCTATTTTTACAAGAAAGCTTGAATTTAGATGAGTTTGAAAAAATAACTCCGGCGAAATTTGATGTCAAGGACAAAATAGTAAATGGTGAAACAGTTAAAGAGTCGCATAAGGAGGGTCCTATTGCTCATCTTCATAGAGTTCTGGAAAGATTGAATACTGAAGACGCGGAATTTGTTACTTTTCTTAGAAATCTGCAATCTTTGCGCTCTTATATGCTTCATCGAAATAGAGAAACACTGGAAAAAGATAAAAGAAAGGCATTTGTATATTTTGGACTAAATGAAGATAAGTCTAATTCTCAATTAGCATCAAAAAATATTTTCCAACTTGGAGCGAATGCTCTTTCAACTGTGATAAAGCAGTTATGAGTTGATGCAAAAATAAATAAGAGAGCCTGAAACGCCCTCTTATACAATTAATTTATTTCACTTTATACTTCTGAATCTCTTGTATCATTTCTTTGACATCCTCACCGACCTGTACGAAGTTCTTGTAAAGGATGCGTTCCCGTTCATCCCTTGATTTGAAGGTATAGAACTTGGGAAGCGGTACATAGCCGGCTTCCTCCTTTTTTATCTCCTTCATGTCGAAATCCGTCTTGCAGTAGAACTTGGAGGTCTTGAACTCCTCGCTTTCCTGAATGTTCATGCTTCCACCGCTTCCTGTTTTTGTCTGCACAAAGTCACGGGCTGTCTGGCCGCATATCCATCCGGTCGGCATATCGGAGATTTTGGATGCAGGAACGAGACTGTCCATGTTCTCATTCAGGTTAATGGAGGTTTTGTCCCGGTCAATGGTAACACCCTTTTTGAGCTGTACCACCTTGCCGAAGATGTCGGAAGACAGCCATTCCAAGGTCTCTTTGGAACGGGCAGAACCGCTGACCACATTGCCGACAGTGGTGATAATCTTCTGCATACCCACCTTGCCATAATCCGCTTCAAGCTGCGGCAATTCCTGAAACCCCAACGCTACCGATACCTTGTTGCTTCGAGCCGTACCAATAAGGCGGTCTATCTTATGGAAATACAGGGTAGGCAACTCATCCACGATGATGCTTACCGGGATATTCTTGCCTTGTCCAGTGTTCACTCGTGTAACCAGACGATTGAGAATAAGGGCGTTGAGTGCCCCGATAATGCTTTCCATTTCCGGGTCATTGGCTATCAAGAGATAAGAAGGGCTTTTCGGGTCAGACACTTTCAAGTCGAAGTCGTCACCGTCCTTGTGGAATATCCAGTAACTTTCCTTGGTGGCAAGGCGCGAAGTATAGACACGGAGCGTACCTATCATGCCCTCCAATTGCTCCATTGCCTTGTTCTTCAGAGCGGTTTGAAACGGACCGAGCAACGGTGCCACCTCGTTGTCGGTCTCCAACACCTCGAAAATGGTCTGGTAACTCTCATTGAGGAATGACAGGATATGTGGCATATCGGAATACTTTCCGAGCCAATAAGCCGGTTCCACTTCCTCGCCTGCGGAATTGAACACTCGTCCGGTGGGTATCATCCGCTTGGTCTGTTTGTCCTGTACCTTCTCTGCCGTGAGCATATTGCCGTCCTTGTCGTATGGCTCTTTGCCCCAGTTGCAGAAAAAATAAATGCAGGCTGCCAGGAAGTTGACAGCGGATGTCTGAAAGAACTGATCACTGCCACCGCCTCCTTCTTTCTTGCCTTTTTGTAAGGACTCAAGCAGGGTTTCTGCGGTTTCAGATGCGGCAGCAAGATTGTTGATGTATTTCAATTGGATAGGATTTACCCTGCGGCTGTATTCCACATCAACGAAATTGATAATGTTGAACTTGCACCCCTTGGGCAGCTTTCCGAGCTTCTGGTTTTTCTTATAATGATAGTACAATTTGGTCGCCAAAGTCGGAAACTTATAGTCGTAAACAACTAAGGCAAAACCTTTTGCTGAGTGTTGCCGGATAAACGGTTCGATAATGGAGAAAGTCTTGCCGGAACCCGGTGTACCGACTACCCATGTGCCTCTGAACGGATTGCTGATGTTCACCCAACCTTTGCGGAACTTCCCCCGGTAATAGTAGCGCATGGGGATATTGACCGAATACTTGTTCTCCTGCAACTCCCGGCATTGTTCAAAACTCTCGTTCTCAAAATTGAAACGGTCTTTCAGCAATTCCTCTTTGAGGAACTTGGAAATGTTGTCAAGGGCGATGTGAACCAGTACCACGCCGATTACTGAGGCAAGCATATAAAGCCAGATGTTCAACCGTAAAGTGTAAAGCCTTGTTTCCATCGGATATCCGAACAACCAAACAGACAATACAACCAGCCCCATGCCTATTATGATAGGATAAAGAACTTGTTTCCGTGCATTGAACTCCAGTTTCTTCTTGTTCCTTGTCCCTATGCAGGTGATACATATAAGCAGGAACGTGGCTAACTTGCTATACGCGAGATTCCCGTCATTGTAGATTACCCACCGCTTGATACGCCCGTGTATGTCGCAGAGTATGCCGCCCCAATGGTCAAGCATGGCCGGGTCAATGGCATACTCGAAGAACTCCAGCAGAATGGAGACATAGATGACCGAACGGAATATCTTGTAAAATCCTTGTAACTCTTTGCTTTCTTCCATGATTCAATATGTTGTTGGTTACTGTTTCCGACGGAACCAACGGCTGCCGACCCGGATGACATCCATCCCGAACCATACACCGTTCTCGTTCATCTTGGTTTTTATCTTTTCAAGAGTGACCGGACCTACGCCCCAGGTCTCGATAAGATGCTGTTCACTGAGCGGAATCAGGTCTCCGATATACAATATGCCGCGAGCTTCCAGACGGTCGCATACAGACGGTGTGATGCCCATGCTGAACACTGGCTTCGAGAGGTAATGAACCTCTTCCGCAGGAATGTTGCCTAAAGCAATCTCCAGTCCCTCTTTGATTTTCTTCTGATACTCGATGCGTTGTCCTATCTCGCGGAGAGCCTGCTCGCTGTACGATATTTCTGTTCGTAACCGGGCGGATTGCTCCACAAGCGTGTCGCTGCTTTCTCTTAGTTCGGCTTGGATGTTCGTCAATGATTCGATGTTCTCATCAAGTTTGCCGCGCTTCTCTTCCAGTTCTTCGGTTATCTCCTGCAATTGGGTGATACGTCTTTTCAGGAACGAAACGTGTTCGTTTTCGTCCGCTATCATTTCCAGCAGGTAATCGAATCGCTGTAACTTGTATGCAAAATCCTTTTTGACCGAAACAAGGGCTTCGGCAAGTTCTTCCAATTTCCGACGGGGCGATCTTTTTCTCGCACATCGGTACATCAGGACAAGTGCCGTTATCATCAGTAAAAGTCCTATAAGCATGATAATGTCTATTGTTTCCATATTCTCTTCGTTTTATTTGTTTAGTGTAATGATTGCACGTACCTTGTGCGCCTGTGTCTTGGGTGTTTCCTGCATCGAGCCACTTCCCATGGAATAGAGCCACGCTTTCGCCTTTTCCTGCCCGGCCACTTCCGTACTCGTCCAGTACCAGCAGTCATCGGCTGCATCGGGCAGTTCGTCGCCACCGCACATCCTGATGATGGGGTTTATCTGGCTCTTGGCATTATAGAGCATCCGCATCTGTGCCACGGATGGGATATAGGACGACTGTCCGTACCGCCACAGGGCGAAGACCGCTTCTGCCATAGGCGAGGTGGTTTCTCTGGTGTCGTAGATTGCAAAGGTGTTCTCGTTGCCATCCAGTGCCGTGATGTCAGCAGATGTGCGTTGGTTTACCCCTATGCTATCTGCAAAAGCCTCCGGTGCCAAGTCCCACAGGTAAACCGCATAGCCGTTGCCTTCAATGGCTTCGTCGTGATTGACATGGAACACCACGGCAATAGGCTGTTTTTCGGATTGCTTGAAGTCTGATACCGACAACACTTTGCCGTCCGTACACAGGATATGACAGGGTTTCATTGCCGTGTCCGGGAAATCCCGGTGTGCGTCACAGGCCACGAATAACGTGACGATAGCCAACAGGCTGAATAGCCTGCAAGCGTTTATGTATAATTTCTTTTTCATTTTCCCTTAGTTTAGAGGTAATTTTACACCTAAGACAATGCCTGTGCGGAACAGGTCTTCTCCTTTTATCATCAAATCGGTTTTCACCTGGCAGAACAGCCTCCAGCCACCTCGAAGTACATAATTGTGTTCATAGCCGAGGTGGATGCCGCCCAAGAACCTGTTAGTGTCACTCCCGGCCGATGCCCCGATACGGACATTGCCATAATGGTTGCGACCACGCGCCACACAAGGCTTGTAGGCTACTCCGAATCCGTAACTTCTGTAATTCCTCCAGAATGATTCCGGACAGATATGCTTGCAGGAGGCGCATTCATCCCATTTGAGATAACCGTTGGCAAAAAACTCCCACGTGTGGTGGTATTTGCCCTCATGTTCGTATGAGAGGGTGATGTCCAGCCCGTTTTGATACAGGCAACCAACACCCAACGAAAGACGGTCGCTGTTGCTTTGCGCTTTACCGTTCATGGCAAATGTTATTACCGTGCCCAATACCAATAATATCTTTTTCATCATTCCTCCTCCAATAATACACGGTTAAACGAATCGGCTGAAAGCACATCCTCGTAGTCTATATTCAAATGTATGTTCCTGCCGCTTATCTGTTTCTCGGTCATTTCAATGGTCAGTACCTTGTCGTTGGGGAAGGTCATCTTCTTCAACACAATGACGTTACGGTAGCCATGACGGAATGACTTTGCCTGTTCAAGTACCAATGCGGGTGCCAGCTCTATGATTTGGGCGTTGGTTGCCTTGGACAACTTCTTGTCCGCGAGTTTTACCCGTATCTGATCGATGTCGAAACGGATATTGGTCTTGTTCTCGATGGAGAAGTCAATGAAAAAATAATCACCGACCGTATAGATGTTGTTCAATCTCATCGTCATGCGGTGTTCCCGGCTTCTCACGTTGCGGTATTTGGCAGGAGAGTTCCATATACGCCTCGCAAACTGTGTCATATCCGCCTGTGACATACTCACGGCAGGATTGTTATAGGCGTTACGTTCCCGGAACTCGATTTCCTTGTCCGTCACGGCTTCCTGCATCCTTGTGGTATAGAGCAGCGCATACTGGGTACGGTAGCGTTCCGTGACAATGGTGACGATGGCCAGTACCTCACCGTCCTCGTGTCCTGTCTCCTTTGGTTTCAGACGGATTGTGTTGTTTATCGGTTGGTCACCGACCACTTTGTCCGTGGAAATATCCACGAAGCGTATAGGTTCGGAAGCGGTAATGACCGTGGTCACTTGCTCGTTGACGGTCAGTTGCTCCAGTTCCTCGTAAGTCTGCTGGGCGAATGTAGTCAGGCTCGACAATGCCGCCGTTACTCCGATACAGATAGTCTTGATAATCTTCATATCTATGATTCTTTGAATGGTTATTTACTTTGCATTTCTTTTTTTCTTGCTGTTGATGATATAGACAAACGTACCATATTTCAGGTTGACCTTGTTCTTCTTGATGTTCTTGCTGATGGCGTTGCTCGTCTTCTGGTAGGCATCCTGAATAGCCTGCATTCCCCATTGGGTAAGGCTGTTGCCATTACCGCCGGTATTCATGTTCATGTTGCTGTTGAACGCTCCGCTTGCCACATCTTTGGCGGTTTCCCTGAATGAACTTGACGGCACATACAGCCCCTCCAGTCCGTCGGTATCATAGAGCGAAAGGCTGACCTTGACGATTTCATCATTCACCAGTACGCTGTTAATGGTTCCCTTGACCCGCTGCGAGGAAAAACCGCTCATGATGGCATAGAGATAAGAACCGCTTTTGACCACCGTCTCATTGATTTCCACATCATCCAAAAGCCGAAGCCTGACACGGCTTCCGTCCACGGCCTTGACATCCTCGTCTATAATCGCCTTGATCAGATTAGGCTCATGCTCGTTTTGGGCAATGGTGTTGAAATAGTCGGAGGTCACTTTTACTTTCTTGACCATTTCACCCGGTTCTTCGTTTTCGGAAGGAGCGTTTACCGCCCGGCTGTCTTCATTGATTGTTCCGCTTGCGGACACTCCGGTTTCCGTGTATTGTTCAAGACTGTCTTCTGCAAGCGGTTCAACAGGTTCCACCTGTGCCTGCGCCTTTAGTCGTGCTTCCGCAAGGGCACGCTCCAGTTCTTTGAGGGCTTCCTGCTCTCTCGCTTTGGCATCGGCAGTTTCCTCTGCCTGTAATTTCTGCTGTTCCAGTTCACCCAAGAAGGCAACTTCGTCCTGGCTGTACTGTGATTCGTATTTTTCCTTGTCATCATCGGGTTCGTCTCGTTCTATGTTATCCACAGCCGTGTAGTCGGCAATCTTGCCCCACGACTTTGCCATGTTCTCGTATTTGCTTCCTATGCCGTCGCCGCCCTTGATGGTGGCATCGGGCAGGTCGGGATTCAGGAACTCCGTGGTCTGGAGTGTCTTGTCGGCTATCTCTGCCTTTTCTGCATTGAAGAGGTCAAAGATGAAATAGGACGCGCCCAACAGCGGAATATACAATATGGCAGGAAGCATATATTTGGGCTGCCTGAAATTGATTTTCTCGAATATCTTTTTCATCGTTGTCTGGTTTGGGTGGGTTCAACAATGGGAGCAACCGGCTCCTTGTGGCGTTCTCTGAGCAGGCTGTCCTGCATTTCTGTAGCACTTCTTATCTCCTGACCATGCCGATAAGCCTTGGTCAGCCGATAAATGTTGAAGGTGAATGTGCCGATTACGAAACCGAATACCATGACAAGGAACAGTATCTTGTTCCTGTTGGCAAAGCCCTGTATCTTGGCGGCCAGTTTGTCAAGACGTGTCGCCTGGGCGAATTTGCGACCGGCATTCACATCACGCTCGTATCTCTCTTTGTATTGTGGATCGTTCTTGTCAGGCATCTTTTCGCCGAACAGCATCCTGCGGAATCCTTTGGTGTTCATATCTGTAAATTTTAATAGGTTGCTTTCGTTTTCTGTTCGATGTCTTTATTGAGGAGGGTACGCCAATTTACGATAAGCAGTCCGTGCGGATTGTTCTCGGTTCTCGGCACTCGTTTAAGTTGTCCTGCCGTCACCAGTTCACGCATCAGGATGTTGCTTCTGCGCTCGATACGCTGCCGTCCGTAATAAGTGAACTCCATATTGCTTTTGTCAAACCGCACACTGTCGCAGTAAATGGAGAATACGGCACTCGTTCCCAAGATGTTGGAGTAAAAGCCTTTCTCTTTGAGCGTGTTGTACTGTGCAAGTCCGGTCTCGTCCACCAGGTACATCGCCTTTTCCATCGTGTATTTGATGTACTTGTCATCGGGAGGAAGCGTGAAAAAGAAGTGGTGGAACATTTCCACATGACTTTTGGCTTCCACATCAAGGGTTTCGTCCATCGTGGTACGGTTGACCAATATTGGCACGTTGCCGTCCAGCACATAGACTTTCTTCTGTGCATCTGTCACCATTGTCCGTGCCGTCCAAATGCTGCTCACGCTGATGATGATACAGCCGACAAGGAAGAACGAGCAGATGATGCCCACTAACTTGATTTTGTTTTCTAAATTTCTGATTACCATTGTATATTCTTGATTATGAGTTTACGATTATCGCATCATAGTACCGATTGCACCGGTCGCTGTCATCTTCGCCTGTTGAGCCACACCTTCACCGAAGTTTCGGGTTGAGAATGCGGTATCGCCCTCCGGTATCATCCAGGCGGCCAAGTCCGGAACAAGGTTCAGGCATTTCAATGCCACGATACTTGCAGCCATAAGGTAGCCTGCCGAGAAAAAGGAGTTTTGCAGATAAGCAGCCATTGTCTGCTCACTTACCGTGATTGCCGTCAGGTTTTCCACCTGTATGCAAAGCACAATGTCGAACAGAAGCAGGACATAAAATCCGACGAAGTAGAGCATCGCACCATAAAAATGTACCGTCAGATACCTTGTCAGCCATTTGGCCCAAGCTCCTTCCCATTTGGGCAAGAGGCTGAATGCCCATTGTATCGGTCCGAAAATCGTGAGCATTCCGAGCAGGATTTGCTGGCAGTAAATAGTAGCCCACCAGCCTATGCGAAATACAATTAAAGCTATGAGCATCACGATTTTATCTATTCCTACAACAATCCCGGAAGTAAGTGAAGTGAACCAAAGTTTGGCTGCATCCTTTTCCATATTGGTCACTTCGTCCACCCCGGTCTGTTCCATAGTGGCTTCTATCAGATTAGGGTCGGAAGTTCCGCTGTGTGCCACATCCGCCTGTGCTTGCAGGCTGGTGTACATCGTATCTCTTGCATAGATGAGTTGCTGCACCTCCTGAAATTTATCCTCTATCTGTGTGGCTTCCGCTTGGTACAGGTCATGAGTGTAAGAGCCGATACAGTTCGGGATGTAGGATAGGAAATCCAACACGCACCAGTTGCTCCCGCTGTTTACCATACCCGTGTCTGCCGGAGGATACCACCAGCATAGGATAATTGAAATCGCCAATGGCTTGAACAACTTCATGATATCCAGCGGTTCGTTCTTGACCATCATCTTATACGCCATGCCTGCTGCCATGACGATTGCAAACAAGGCCGCGAGTGCCATACACATCTGGAGAATCCACCAAAACGGGCCTTGTGAACCTGTGAAGGTGGCATCCGTCAGGAACTCGTTGGTCTGAAAAATCACATCATCAATCTCTTCTTCAAGCAGATTGATGCCGAAATCTGAAAGTATATCTCCGCTTGCCATCTATTTTTCCATTTAATTTTATCTGTTCACACTCTCGCTCTCATTTCCGTCTTCGTTTCCGTCATCATTCTGTGACCCTCGCACTGCTGACCGGGATTCATTCCAGCGACTCATGGCATTGCTGATAATGCTTCTTTTGTCTATCGAGCGGTTCTCCGTTGCCGAAAGGAGATTCTTCGTGGCATTGCGGTTGCTCAACTGGACGAGATATTTCACCAGTACATCGTTTTGCCGGGAGACATCGGCATAGATTTGCAGATACTCTTTCTTACGCTGCGCGTTGGGCATATAGGCATCCCTTGTTGCCTTGATTGCGCATTGATAGACACGGTAATAGTCGTTCCACCGTTCTTTTTCTTTTGGCGAGCCGCCTGTCATCATTATGCGGTCAATGTTCTTCTGAAACTGCCGCATCTGTGATTCCACCTTGTCCTTTTCCGCAAGCCAGGCCAAATCCACTTGTCGGTCTGCCACATTCAAGGCTTCAATCTTGGCTCTGCTTGTGAGTGCGGAATCTATGGCTTCCGCTTCATCTACCTGCTGATAGGAAGCCACGCCTGCCGCCGTGCGGAATGTGAGTTTGTTCTTGACAGCTGCCGTTTTCTTGTACTTGTTGTGCAGCAACGTGTAATAAAGTTCCGGTTTGAGCGCACCGGCTCCGGTTTCTTCCACCGTGATTTGGTTCATCTTGGGCGAATCGTGGTTGTAGGTGACATATTGGGCGTTTGCCGCAATGGTTGCCACTAACAGCATCGTTGTAAAAATCCATTTCATAATTTCTCTATTTTTAGTTATCAATAATCCAGTTTACCTGATTGTCTCCACCGTCCGAAAGCATCGTCAATAAGTTCCCGTTTGGTCTTGGTACGATAGACTTTCTCTTTCCAATAGCCGATACGAACCTGTATGTACCGCCAGGTCTCGAAATAAGCACGGTTCAAATGCTTCTCGATATTGTCAAGAGAATAGTTGATGCTGTTCAGCACCATCAGCAAGTCCGAAGTGGAACAAGCCGCCGCACCTGTGGCGTACAGAACCAAATCGCTCACGGATTTATATAGGTATTCTCCTTCCTGGGCTATCATCCGTATGGCTCCGGCATTGATGGATAATATCAGAGTGTCTGCCAACTCTATGTGTTTCCGCTTGATGACCTTCTCATTGAAATCTTCAAGCATCGCCTTGTAGTCGGATATTCTTTCGCTGACCCCTTTGTAGGTGGAATGTACATTCAATGCCGTGCGCAGGGACTGGTACATCACGTCAATCACATCGAAAGCTCTGGTGTACTTGTCCAGATCCACGTTCAACTCCTTATAACCCACCGTTTCCTTACGGCTGTATTCATGCAGGAGTTTGTTGCTGTGTTCCAATGTGGAGCGAGCCAGCAAGAGGCTTCGCTGTTGCTTGTGGTCATTGATATAGGCTTCAACCGTCCCCACATCAAAACTCCATTGCGCATTTGCGGACAGGGGTGCCAGCAGCATTATCAACAATCCGAGTATATATGTCCTGCCTCTTTTCATCGCTTGCCCTCCTCAATCTTTCTGTTTCGTGCGTTTTCCATCCAACGGTCGTGACATTCCTCCACAAGGGAAAGTCTGCGCCCCTGATCATCGTCAACGGGTGGCAGAACATCTTTCAGCACGTCAATGATACTGCGCCTGTAGTGCATCATCTTTTCCAATGATACCAAGTCGGCGTAAATCTTCGTGAGCCGGGAATCCACTTCACGGGCTATCTCCAGCCGGTCGCTTGACCAAAGCAGGTGATACATATCGTTTGTTTTCGTGTCCTCCTGCGGTGCAGTACGGGCATATTCAGTCGTTATCTTGCACTTCGGATATTCTTTCGCGATTTCCGCTATGCGGTCATTGACCAGTTTCGTCTTTTCCTTGTCACTCATATCGGGATCGAGCGTAATCACTTCCACCACATGGGTATCGGAATACTCCGTTGTCAAGTCCCACGATATTTGCAGGATAGCCCTGTGTATCTTGATGCCAAGGAAGTATTTGGGCTTTCGGGCGATTTTCAGTGTCGCCTTGAATGTGATGATGCCGTTGATATTCGGGATTGTGCCTTTTCGGACATAGGTGTAGCCGTTCCAGGAACCGTTGTCCTGCCAGGTGATATTGTAAGCAGTCTTGCAGTCTTGCATGATAGCCGGTATCCGGTAATAGTCATCGGTCTGCACATCGTTGTCGCTTTTGGCTTCTTCTTTTGCCTGTGCGATTTCCTCTTGCTTATGCTGCCAAGCGGCAAGTTCAGGTTTCAACCTGTCTATCTCCGCTTTGTTCTCATTGTATTTCTGACGGAGAGGAACGGCATCCTCCACACTGGCATTGGCAATCTGTTTGATAAGCGATTCGTTTTCCTTTTCCAATGCGGATATTTGTGACTGGAGCGCGTAAACCTTGTTGTCCGCTTCCCGCTGCATGGCATCGAGTTCAGACAAATCCAGTTCCTCGCTTTCGGCTGTAGTCTTCATCGCGCACTCCTTGGAATGGGCGTTGAGCGTACTTCCGCATTTCCGGCACTTGTACTGGGTTGTTCCCTGCCCAAGTGTCGCACCGTCCGAACAGGTGACACTGATTGTTACCGTTTCGCATCCTTTCAGTTTCTCTTCATTGGTTGCCTGGTAATAGTTCCGGCTGTCGGAAGCGATATAATAGACATAGCCGTCTTCGTTGTCGTTAAACTCAGACAGATGTGCATTAAGTTGAGCCTTGAATGTGTTCAAATCCATCGAATAGGAATCGAACACGTCTTCATAGACTGTTTCCTCGTTGTTCCAGCTTTTCGTGACATGGATTTCGTAGGCGTATGCTTTCTTGGTCTGCTTCTTTCCTTTTTTAATGATATAACTGTTCTGATAATAATTGATAGTGTAACTGAAACCGTCATTGGCATTGTTAAGCTGCTGCACCCTGTTTCTTGACCATCCGGCATAGCGTTCCGAATTGGAAAGGGCCTGCTCCTTTTGCGATGCGTTGGGATAGAAGTTCGGATCGCTTGTCTTGAAGCGGGTCCATTCACCACCTTCAAGGATGCTCTTGTCATCTGTCGGGGGATAATAGTCGCAGAGGGAGACACTGCCACGGTCACGCCTCGCGATGTACCATCGCTGGGTGTAGTAATTCCCGGCTGTTTCGTCCAGATAATCGGTAATCCACGAAGTGAGGTTGTAGTCGCTGAACTTGAACAATCCTGCCACATTCTCTTCACCACCCACGATGCCCAGTATGGTCTGTCCGGCATTGTTCTCCAGTTGCTCGAAAAGTCCGTTGTAATGCTCGTAGATGTCAATGACCTTGCTGACTTTCCCGTTCATCAGCTCGTGAAACGAGTTCTGTTGCAGCAAGGCGTTCCCGATATTGGTGATTCCCGAAGTGGCAAGACCGGCTCCCATCCGGTAAAGTTTGTCCAAATCGGCTTTCAGGTTTTCCTTGGTGAAGTTGCCCGGCACTTTGGATATGTCATCAAAGAGCCGTTGCCAGTCCACGTTGCCAATCTCGGAGAGTTTTAAGATGGAGGCGATTTCTTCATTGATTTCCAGAAAGGCGATATCGGAGAAAGACAGAGTGCTGTTGGTGACAACGCTCTCGAACTGCATACAGAGGGATTTGGTGTCATCGCATACTTTAATCAGATAACTGCACCAATGGAGTGCGGTCTGTGGAGAACGGAGCATCAGTTTGGCGACAATCCATGTCTTCGGGATAATCTTGTGCGCCACCAAGTGATAAATCCTGCGGTAGTAGTAATTTTCGGTGGCACTGCTCCAGATGCCCAAATCAGTGAGTGCCTTCCTCTCCAGGAACTTGCTGGCAAATATTCCGGCAGTGGCCACTTCCGAAGTCTTGTAGTGTTTCAGTATATTCTGCACCTGCTCGTCATAATACGCTTCTGCAACGGTTCCGGTACCGTAGGCGGCAACCATAGCGGCCACGGTTTTCGCATCGAAGTTCACGCTGTAATACTGGGCATGGGCTTGATGTGTAAAAAGAGTCGCCATTACCATTATTATGAGAACCAGTCGTTTCATGATTTATTTTACTTTGTTGTTTATAGTTGTCTAAAAGAGTTCTTCCCCGTTCTTCCATTTTTCATATTGACCATGCGCTTTTAGTTTTCTGAAGAATAAGGAACGGGTTGCCATATCAGTACGGTACTCGGATATCAATTCGTCCGCTTGCTTAAATGCCCTTTTCAATCTCTTCTTGAATGGCACGAAACACTTGATATACCAAGGCTGACTGGTCAAGAAAAATAAACGGGCTTGATGTCCGTACCATTCCCAGTCAGCGTTACAGAACCTTTCCAACGGATCCTGGTAGGTCTGGCGCACAGCCTTGACAGCTTCCTTGTTTTCGTCAAAAGACTGGTCTGTGGATTCATGAAGACTTATGCAGCTTGCTGGCTTTCCTGTGACAGTTTGTTCCTCCTTGTAAAAATCATCATTGACTTTGTCTTTCAAGTTGGTTGCAGTGACCTGTTCTTCAATAATGCTTATTGTGGGTTTGCTAGTTGTAGATTCCTCCGGGTGCTCTTCCAAATACTCGGCATCCATATAGTCATCGAGTTCTTTCTCAGTCATTCCCAATCTTAATCCATATTGCCCCAAAAGGACTTTTATCTTGTCAAGAACAGCTGGAGTGATGCTGTCCATTGACAGCAAGTCGGTTTCCGTCAAGGAACATAGACTTTTATAATTCCACGTTCCCAAATCCCTCATGTCCTTTTTGATTTTTTCCAACAAGCTTGGACGAATGTCAATTCCTTCACAAACCAGTACTAATCTATGTAAATCTAATCTCTTCATTTTCCTATATTTGATTTAGTTGTGTAAATTCAATACTTTCCCGGCAGCGTTCACCTTTTGGGCAAACGGCAGGGACTTGCTTATTCCGGAAGCATCCCAGTCAGCGCAATAACGCTCGATGGCTTCCTTGTGGCTGCATTGCAGTTCAGCCTTGTAGAGCTTCAAGGCTTCTTTCTCGGCCCGTTCCGTGGTATAGGTCATGTAACACTCATGCGGTTCCTCCACACCATACACACCGCTGGTAGTGCCACGGCGGATAAAGACCTCGCGAAAGAACGAACGCCCCTCTTTATTCTCCAGTCGGTTGATGGTAAAGATTTTCTTGCAATCCACATCGGTCAGTCCGAGTATCGCCTTGATAGTATCAAAGCGTTCACGGAACTTGCTTTGGTCAAGCAGCATTACCACATCGGAGTTGTTGATGATAGCCTCCTTTACAATCTCAGACCCGATGATGTCCTGAATCTCCTGTGTGACCACGCCCACTGAAGCCCAGAACTTTCGGGCGGTCTTATACATGAATTTGATGTATTCTGCCATAAGAGGGCTGGCTATGGCTTTCCATGCCTCCTCAATGACCAGGACTTTGCGGTTCTTCTTGATACGCATCTTTTGCAGGAACACGTCCATGATGATGAGTGTCACCAAGGGGAACAGGAGCGGGTCATCTTTTATGGAATCGATTTCAAAGACAATGAAGGTCTCATCAAACAGCGAACTGTCCATGTTCTCGTTCAGCGTCTTGTCGTGGTTGCCACCTCGATAGAAGTCTTTCATCATATACCGGTAGGTGGAAATGTCTATCCCGGTTATACTGTTTTCATTGCAGATGTCGGGAATGCGCTGTACGGAGAACTCATAGAACGTGTTGAATGACAGTGATTCCACTTTCAGCTCCTTTCTCCTGCGTTCTATCTCGTCTATGACAGTTTCTATCCGTGCGTTCAGTTCCGTTTCACTTTCAGCGCGGTTGTCGCTTTTGTTTCGTTCGTCAATCAAAAGGCTTTTGCGCAAATCCTCCCGTTGGGGTGGGGTGAAACCATCGAAACCGTTGAAGTAGGTATCGTAATATTCGGTGATGACCTGCTCGATCAGCCTGTCTTCCGTTTTGGTGACCGTCCCTTGGCTGCCTTTCCAAATCAGCAGCACGAGATTTTTCAGGAAGCCTGTCTTTTCCACGTTCAATTCCTGCCTGTTGATGCGGAAAGGATTCATCGTAATCGGGCATTCTTCCGTGTAGGAGATATATTTTCCACCCAAATACTCGCACAGTCCCTCGTATGAGTTACCGGTATCTACCATTACCACATCCGTCCCTTGCTCGTGAAGCTGGCGCACAACGCTGTTCATGTGGAACGACTTGCCGCTGCCACTTGGACCCAAACAGAAAAAATTGCTGTTGTCGGTCAATTTCTCCGCGCCCTCTTTTCCTGTGATGTCGATAGCCACAGGCACGCCTTGCCTGTCCGTGTAATATATCTTCAAAGGAGTTTTCTCGCTATGCAGGATGCGTTCCTTGTACATCAGACAGGCTGCCGCATCACCCAAGGTAAGGAAACGGTCATAGTCGGGATTCATACCGTAACAGTTGCCCGGAAAGGAATTGACGAACAGCTCCAACTGGTTGTAGGCTCTTTTGGAAATATGGATGCCCATCCTTGAAAACTGGTTTTCCAGATGGTTGGTGCATTTGTGAAGGTCGGTGTCCGCGGACATGGCTACTACAAGATTGTAGTGCGTATAGACCAGTTGCTTGCTTTCCCTTGCCACCACCTCCTGCACACGCTTGATGTCTTCTACCGCCATTTGATTACCGGGATTGGGCATACTCGCATGGCGGTTCTTCTTTTTGTCAAGCAAGGCCAGTTCTCTCTTTTGGTTGGGAATGAATATCATCTGGTTATACACCACCGCTTCGGTATTGGGAATGCCGGACACAACAGACACCAGATCCATCGGCATACTGCTGTTGTTGACTTCCACGTTGGTATAGGGACGGATGACAGACGGCAGGCTCACGTTATCCACATCCACAAGACTATACACCTTGCACCGTTTGTCTCCCATGGAGATACATTCGTCATCTACCTTGAAGTTAGTCATGGAGACCACCTTGTCACGAAAGTTCATGGCGAAATAACGGTCAACATATTCATTGACTTCCTGCCTGTTCAGGAATCTCACCTGTACGCTGGCATCACGCAGCTGGTCGTGAACCTTGCGTATCTTTACAAGGAAGTCTCGCCACTTCTTGCCGTCAAAAGAAAACAGACGGCTTTTCTTGACTTCCTGAGTGATAGTCAGGTAACATTCGCTGTCGGTATAAGGTCTTCCGTTGAAGTAACGGAAATAGGATGTGGAGAGAAATTCACGGTTCTCGTTGCTCTCTTCCGTGAACTTTTTCCGGATAAAAATATCCTGCTTGTGTATGGCATAGCCTTCTCCCAAAGTCTGGGCAATGGCGGTGAAAAGTTGCGTGAACTCATAGTAAGAGTCGATATTGGCGCAATACTTCTGTACCGGGTTCTCCAGTTTCAGCACGGTGGAATATTCTCCGGTCTTGGTATATATCACACCAATCCCGTCCGCTTCTTCCACGGAGAAATAGATGTCTTGAAAGATGCGTTTCCGCTTGCCGCCCGTTCCAAAGGCATAGACCGACACGGCCATGCCCACGCAAAGGGCAATGAAGACTATGAAAACATATATAATCATTCGGCTGTTTACAATTAAGGGCAGGCTGACCTATTGAAAGGTCAAGCCCACCCACGTTCAACATTCAATATATCCATTCATGGTCAAATGGTTTTCTGTTACATTTTCTTTGAGTAGGCATAGATGAACACCCCACGTTCCTGCCGTTTGCTGTGCAGTCCCTTGCGCTGCTTGAACAGAATCAGTCCCACACCGCTTGTCACGGTGACGGACAGGATCATCAGGGCAAGGACGAATCCTGCCATACAGTAGGCTATGATGAAGCCGACAATGGCGATGCCTATCGTGGCTGCCGCCCAATAGATGTAGCGACCCTGAATACCCATAAATTCAAGGGGACGTTGCAGCCCCTTGAACAATGGATAATCCGGATAGTGTTCCTCTTTCCCGTTCATGATACCTGCGGTTTAGGAGAGTCCGAAGAACAGAGGAAGTGCTTGGGCTGCCGCGATAAGGAAGATGCAGGCTCCGACCACCATCATGATCTTTTTCTTGACATCCTGCTCCTCGTTGTTCATCGCGATATATACCGAGATCGCACCCACTACGGCTACCACACCGGCAATGGCGTAACAGAGTTTCACCACGATAGGAACATACTTGGCGATTTCCTCGCTCACTTGGGTCAGAGCCGCTGTTCCGGCCGAGTAGTCTCCTGCGGTAGTCTGTGCCATCAAAGCGGTCACTCCGCACACCATCATCAGGCAGGTCATCTGCGTTTTCTTTGAAGTCGCAATCTTCTTTGCGAATCTTTTTACTTTTTCAAACATGCTTGTCTTGTTTTAATTGAACTTTATTGATTGTTTTACACTCGTGATTTTCTAAATTCGATAGCCGAAAAATGCCGGGAAGACAATCGTCGCACCGATGATGAAAAGGCAGGCCCCGACCAGCGTGAGTATGTGCTTGGTTATTCCGTCCTCGCCCGTGTTCATCTTGATATATATCTGGAATGCGGCTATGACCGCAAAACCTCCTGCAACCGCGTAAATGATGTACTGGACATAGAGCATCATCGTCACCACATAGTCGTGCATGGAAGCCAGCGCGTCCGCTCCCCACGAGTAGTTCACGCCGCCGCTTTTAGCGAAGACAGAACAAGGGAGTAGCGTACACAGTGCGCTTAGTATTCTTTTGCCATTGTGTCGGGTCATAGTTCATCAATTACGTTCTTGGTGGTTACACCTCCGTCCGGATGCAATTCTCCAATGCCGTTTTGAATCATCAGCTTGTACAGCTCCGCAGAGTTATAGGGATTGGAGAAGGTGACCTGTGTTTCTTCCATGTTAGCCTTGACCTTGTTGTTCAGAGCCTCGATGACATCCTGTTTCGGCTTTTCGTCTGTGGGATTTGTTTCCTCCGACACATTCTGTGTCTCATCGATGTAGTGTGTCTCATACTCGTTATCACCGATATTGAATCCCTTGTCGTTCTCCACCACGCTGACGCTTTCTTCCTCGTCAAAATCGCTCACGTCAAATTCTTCTTCTCCGGATTTTATCTTTTCTCCGTTTTTACCATAAAGGTCTCTTGCTATCATCACAGCGTAGTAGATGATGTATGCCACGGTCAGAGCAATGGCGAAGATGAAATATGCTTTCATATCTTATAGTCTGATTTTAGAATATGATTAAAATATGAATGCAAAGGAAGTACAATAATTTCATACTACGAAATATCCTCGCGAAAAGCGGCTGAATATTAAACATTATTCCGAGAAAATCTAAAATCATACTCAATTATCATACTTTGACGGGTTTTGTCCGGGGCAATAAACAAGAAAAGCCCTCCGTATTTGGGAGAGCCTTTCGCTGGTTGGAAGATTTCTATCAGAGGGAAGACAAAGACTAACGCCTTTTACCTCTCAGATAGTCATTCAAATCTTTGTAGTTGTAGTAACTTTCGGAGTGGTCTATTACCTTTTCTCCGTAAAGTCCGGCAATAGTTTCGACTGTTTTTCGCCCGGCAAGGTCGTTATCCAGATAACAATGGATGGCGGCGTACCGTTCCAGTTCCACAAGACACTTTTTCAGATTACTGACTGAGTTCATCACAAGAAAATCGGTAGGACTGTCGATGCAGACATGATAGTCTCCTTTTCTATGAAGTTCTTGGTAAGACAAGAAATCCATAAAGCCCTCGAACACGCAGACATGATTTTGGATTATATCCTTGTTATACCTGATGACGGATATGTCTTTCCCCTTTATACATCCTTTATAATAAGGATTGCGCACCTCGTAACCGCCGGTCTTGTTTTCAAAGGCTATGGCGAAATAGTGTCTTTTGCGTAGCTCATAATGAATTTCCTTACAATACAGCCTGCCGATATTCTCGCTGATATACCTGGAACGGAGGTAAGACAACAGGGCATGGTGGCTCAGTTCTCTTACTTCCATGTTTTCCATTTCTTCCTCGATAGGACAGGGGCGGACACTCCGGCTTTGTAACTGTTGAAAAGGTACGCCAATGGCATTCTCGCTGATACGGAGCAATACCACACTTACATTGCCAGTACGATAAAGGTGTTTTCCCAGTTCTATGATGTCACCTCCGGCAGAAATCCCAAAGTCGTACCATTCGTTCAAATTATCGTTGACCTTGAACGAGGGGGTACGTTCCTCTCGCAATGGGGAGAGGTACCAATACTGGCAGCCACGCGTATTGACCGGAGAATGTCCTATTATCCGCAGATATTCCACAAGCCGTATCTGTTTTGCTTCGTTGATATTCATTTTAGTATGGTTTACTTATATATACCCACAAACTAAACCATACCGGTTAGAGGTGGAATGAAGGGTTATAGGAGTAGGTACGACCGTTTTTTGTAATGGCATGGCTTTCCAACAGGAACTTACACAAGTTTACCAATGTGTTTCTTCCTCTTGAATACCCAATGCTCTCATATCCCTTTTTAAGAGCTTCAAGCAAAGATTGGTAGCCATATTCCGCGCATTCTTCAAAGGCTACTTCCAAGGCGGTTCGGTGTTGCTGCTCGGTCATATCTATATAAGAAGCCAGTCTGTCCATTTTGTTCTTTTTGAATTGATGCTCTTTTACCAAGTGAGGGAGAGAGTCTTCTCCGATTTCAAATGCGAAAGGTGTAAATTCCCTGTCCCTTATGTGCATGGCTCTTACTTCGCTGATTTTTCCATTTTCATTGTTTTTTGATATTTGCAGGATAGTCTCGGCCTTATTGTTCAGTTCTGTTCCTATATGACCTCTGGTATTGTCATCGCCTTTGTTTAGATGTAACACGGTGTGGATATGCAGCTCGTAATAGCTTGACCATCTCATCAGTTCATTGATTATGTCAAGGGATTCACTGGGACTGTTTATGTCATGGATTAAATCACGGATGCCGTCAATGATTACGAGCCCGATGTTTTGCTCTTCGTGGAGTGCCCATCGTATAATATCTCTCCTTTGGTCGGGAGTGTATTCTCGCAGAACCAAGAATTGGATGTTGTCATTTTCCTGGTCAGTAGGCAATCCTGCCAGTTTGAGGATTCGATGAAGCACTTTGTGGCAATGGCACTTGCTTTGTTCTGTGTCGATGTATAGGATTCGATTCTTGCAAGATGGCAGTTCTGCTTTGTACTTTAGAATCTCCTTTCCGGAAAGAGCCGATGCGACAATGGCACTGACATTGAATGTCTTTTTGCTTTTGGGTTTACCGGTGGAAGCACTGAAATTTCCGATTGTGGCAATGGTAACACCGTCTATTTGTACGATTTCCTGTGGAAACTCATATTTTTCGGTAACACTCAGCCGTATATATTTCAATAAAGACTTATATTTGGCTTCGTCTATCCGATAATTGTTGGGTTGTATCATATCAGGTTGCATTATTTTTTTCCTCCTTTTGTTGGTTTGTTCTTACTTTTTTGTCCCAATGTGTAAGCGATGACATTGGCTTGCCTTTCTATTTCTGCATTGGAGAAACAGGGGTTGCGCTTTATCCATCGGTTCAGGTCATCCCTGAGAATGAATATGTTTTTCCCATTCGGCTTATACACGGTAAGTTCTTTCTGCATGGTTAACTTATAGACATAGCCTTTGGACACTTGTAGATAGGCGGCTACCTCGTCTATATTGAGAAACTCTTTTGCGGCATAAGCTATCTTTTCCACATTTTCAAGATGGGATAGCAGTTCGGCCAAAGAACCGAATCGTTTCAGGTAATTTTCAACATTCAGAATTTCCTGCTGAAAATTTTCCAAGGAGTTGTTTTCGAGGAATGATTTCAATCCTTCGATACGGGAGAGTAGTAAGTCTATTTCTTTTCTATTCATAATTCTTCTTTTGTTATAGCAGCAGGTTGCCCTATTGTTTGTACTTGATTTCTCATTGCCCATTCGCAAAGTTCCTTTCTGTTGAAATATACCAATTTGCCGTTTGGCTTGTAGTGTGGTATTTGCTTGAGAGAAGTGAGTTTGTAGATATAACTCTCGGACAAACCGAGATAAGCAGAAGCTTCAGCGGTAGTCAGCACTTCCTTGACTGCCCAAATACGCTCTTTCAACTGTGCAATGTAATTCTCGATGGTCTGGATTTTATCCACTTCGTTGATCTTTTGTTCTAACGACTGGAGCCGTTCAAAAGGTTTCTCCGTTGCCATCATCGAAATCATGTTCTCCATTTTGGAGAGCATCTTATTTTCATTTGTCGTTCTTCGATGTCTCATTGATTGATGCTGTTAAATTTGACAATGGGAGGTATGCCCTCCGTGAGTAATCGATTACGGAGGGCAAAGGTAGATGAGTATATTCGCTTGATTATGTTGAGATTGTTGAGTATCAACACAATTCTCAATACAACTCTCAACAATTTGTTATTCCTTTGTTATACTTCTCTGTTTTTGATTAGAGTGATATACTTGTCTATGATTGCCAAAAACTGCTTATCTATGGCGTTGGGAGTGGTGTCTTTTATCCGATTGAGGGTTGATGACATATCGTGTTGGGTCAGTAATTTCTTCCTTGAAGAACTGATGACAAGATGTTTTTGGGCAATTACCGATTGCCAGTTATAGGTTATCACATCGTGTGAAGCCAGTTTGTCCAACAATAAAACCAATTTGCTGTTGTTTCTTGAAGTCACAGTCTGCAATGTGTCTGCCGCATAACAAATGGCAACATTGTCTGCATCCAAAACTTCCTTAAACAAACAGACCTCATTGGCAAGCTGCACAATGAGGTCCAGAGTATGTCTGTCAAGTAAAGGTTTGATGTTGGTATTCTGATTGGTCTGAATAGGATTCCCCGGACTGCTGTTGTCGGACTCGGTAGTGGATTCCGACAGATCAATGGCGTAAAATTCGTTCAGAAGTTTTATGATCCCATTTTCGTCCAATAGGTCATGGTCGAAATGTTTGCGAATCAAAATTTCATGCTTCCCCAGAAGCTCTATTACCGTGTGGTAATTCTTTAGATGTTCATTCTTGCTCCAGGCATCATTCGCATCGTGAAACCGATGTGAATGGGTAAAGTCAAGCACGTATCGCCTGTAACTTTTTTGCTGTGTGGTGACTTCGTCTTTGTAAGACTTATGGGCTTGCTCAACCAACCGGAGTAGCCCTTCTTTACCGGTCTGCGCAGGAGTCCATTGGAAACCTCGCATCGCTCTTTTCAAAAAGAGAGAGGTGCAAAGATAATTTCTTTGACATAAAACATTATTTTAAGTATTGTTGTTTGCCACCTTTGCGTTGATGGCGTTTTTGTTTTGAGTGCTAAGATAGTTATCTGCAATGGTTTTTAGTTGAATATCGTATGTGTCAATCAATCCTTTTTTGACTATAAAACGAAAATTACTATCCATACTTTCTCTGTTAGGTACTTTATCACGTTGCAAGCGGAAACAGTTTACGCACTTTACCCATACATCATAGGGATTGTGTTGCTTAAAGGCCAAATGTACAAAGTACATAAGTGAAGTCTGTGTTTTCATCCATACTATAGGATGTTCAAATACCGTTTCATCGAAAATACCTTTGAATGCGGCAAATGTGGTGTCGGAGGAGATATATCCACCGTCAAGTAGGGCAGAGAACATGGAATGTATCTCATCTTCGCTATTCGGACTGTAAAATACAACTTTGCTCGTATGAATAAGCCGTTCATCAGAAGTTTCTTCATTGAACGTATTTTCAATGTGTTTGAACTTATCACAGATAGCCTTTAATCTAACATCATACCTATCCAACCATCCGGCTCGCTTAATCCAACTGTAACCTGATACAAAACAAGCTTTGTGCGGAGTGTGTCCGTTTATGCTGAAACAACATTCTCCTTTTACCCACAAATCCTTCTTGTTGAATTTGTAAAATGCCTGATATACGAAAAAGGACAACTGCCGTTGCGTTTTAATCCATTCTACCGGCTTGCTGAATGTCTTTTTATTGAAAATGCCGACAAATGTTTTCAAGCCAGTGTCAGGTGCGATGTATCCGTATTTCACTAAATCTCGATACAGCACTGCTATATCTTTTTCACTCTGTGGTGTGTAGAATGTCTCTGTCTGATGCGTTGGCTCAAATTCAGTAAAGTCAACTTCCGGGTAGAGGGCTTTGGTCGTTTCGTAAAGTCCCGTATTGTATCTCGGAACACGCCAAGTGCTGAATCGCTTTCCATTTTCCCTTTTCCATTGCTTTTCAAAAAGGATGTAGGTGCTGGGAAGTTTGCAGATGGTAGATACAGCATAGGCTATCACTTTCAGTTGCAGCGGCTTCGTTTGCGGCATCGGCTGATAGTGTTCATCCAAAAGACCTGCGCGTATGGCTCTTTGTAATAATGTAGTCACCTGTTCATTGGCTAAAGGCTCAATCAAATCTTTATATTCGCCTTTCACCTCTTCTTCTTGCCTTTCGCAAAGTGACAGCAACGCTTGCATATTGTTCGCATAACAGTCAATTATCTTGACGTATGCAGAATCAATTTCCTGTCTGTGACTTTGTACATAGTTTACGACCGGGACGGTAAATTCGTTATTTGTTATAAGGTTTGCCAAAAGAGGAGAGGGAGCTTGTTCCATATATAGACAAATCTCTTTCGCCCATTTTCCGATATTCATCCACGAAGAGTCAAGTGCTTCAAATTCGATTTCATCATCCAAATCCAATTGACTTTTCATTTCACCGACAATTCGGGTAATCTTCGTTATCTTTATAACGGTTTCTTGCCTTGTCATAAACACGGGATTTAATCAATATCTGGAATCAATGATACGGCATTCTGCTTGTTTTTGTCAAGCACCTTTGCATAAATTTGTGTGGTCGCCAGTTCTTTATGCCCTAATAGTTTTGATACTGTGTAGATGTCTGCGCCCAAGTCAAGCATAAGCACAGCGAAGGTATGTCTCCCGCAGTGGAAGGTCAGATTCTTATTGATATTGGCAGCCATGCTCCAACGCTGTAATTCCAATGAAGTCCAAGCTCCGTATGTAAATCCTGTAAAGACGGGATCTTCCGGGTTGCCTCTTTCACCGAGGTATTTTTCTGCCTGTGAGGAAATGTCAAGATACTCTTGTCCGCCAGTCTTCTTTTGTTTGAAGACGATTCTCGTGTAATCTCCAAATTTTTGAACTTCGCTCCATGTGAGTTTCTGAATATCGCTTTTACGAAGTCCGGTCAGGCATGAAAAGAGGAAAGCTCTTTTTAGAATAGGATAGCGGCAAGGAGTAGCAGCCAACTGTTTTACCTCTTCCAAGGTCAGATAGTCACGCTTTACTTCTGCGGCTTTGAATCCCTCGATTCCACGCAAAGGATTTACAGGTATGATTCTTTCATCGTAAGCCTGGTTGATACAGGCGCGGAGCTTATTGAAATAAGAGACTTTTGAGTTTTGGGACAATCCTTGAAACACATCCCTTTCCCTACGTGGACCGGTACGCTTGTGAGTGTCTTTTTCCACATTGTTCAAAAAATCCTTGAAGCCGTTTATAAACTCCGGAGTAATATCTTTGAATGTGGTTTTCTCATCACAATAGATTTCGAGATAACGCAAGCAGCTTCTCCAGTTACCCCAGTTTCCTTCAGATTCCGGATTCTTGTGTCTTTCTTCAACCATCTTCCGATAGTATTCCAAAAAAGGAGTATCTTCTTTGAATTGGCGAGTGAAAGAATACTCTCCGTTCTGCATTTCAATGAGGCGTTTGGATTTTATAGCCTGAGCGGTTGCCAATGTCTGTCTGTTCTGCTCACGCTCCAGTGGAGTAGTGGCATCGATCAGATAAAGTTTCAAATACTCTTTCTGACGTTTACCATTTCTGTAGATGTCGAGATACAAGCTCACGTTACCGTTTGCCAACTTCTTTTCCCGTAATTTTACGGGCTCTTTCTGGATTGTTGTTTTCTTAGTCATAGCCTGTTCCTATTTTAATGAGAGATGTGATTCATTGTCTTCGGGGGACAGAATTTTGTCCCTCGTGTCCCTTATGGGGGACAATCTGGGGACAATCTGGGGACAAAAATACAAAAAAAATATGAAAACAGGCAGAAAGTATGGAGAAAAAGAGAAAATACAAATTCTCATAAAATCATTGATTTATCGCATTTTACGGATTTATATTTTCTCTTTTTATGCTTTTCTTTTCTTTGTATTATTTGCCGATGCAAAGATGTTAGTAATCTGTATATCAGTTAGTTGGGTTGTATTGGAATA
>OLZO01000138.1_pt1 | contig 58487 bp, 55 predicted proteins | sample 1644431 | NCBI WGS metagenome assembly OLZO01 (sample SAMEA103958145, study PRJEB25191) | human gut metagenome | biome: human-associated habitat [ENVO:00009003]; feature: intestine environment [ENVO:2100002]; material: feces | place: Germany | collected 2013/2015
ACCAGGTTCACCCCGTCCGGGTTCACCAGCGGCGCGAACCACACACGCGTATCATCCAGTGCGCCGGGCCAGGTCCCGGCGGCCAACTCCCCGGCAAAGCGCATCAGCAGAGGCGCCGTTATCCACTCGTTGGCGTGGTGCGCCGCCGTGAGCAGCACCCGCCGCCCGCTGCGCCCCATTGCAAACCAGCGCAGCGCCGCCCCGGCGACGCTCCGGCCATAGATACCCGCCGCCCCGTTCGGCCCGCGCGAGGCCGTCCGCAGTATCTGCTCGCCTATGCCCCGCGGACTCCATTCCGTCGAATTTTTCATGGCATGATTTTCCTTTCGCTCAAACTTCCCGCGCTATAATGGTATCTCGCCGAGGTGGGAATGATGCATGAAAAAACCGCCTTTAATTTTCGGAGGCCGGCACATAATGATATAGCCGAAGCAGTGCGGATCAAAAATTTTTCTGCATACGCGGGGCAGAAAAGAGCGGGGGGAGAAGAAAAAGAGATGGAAAAGACGAGAAGGATATGCCCTCGGGCGGCGCTGTCGCTGCTGCTTGCGCTGGCTGTGCTGGCGGTGCCTGCGCTGGCCGAGGGCACGAGGGAGCTTGTGCCCGTAGGGCAGACCGTGGGCATAGAGGCTTCCACGGAAGGGCTGCTGGTGGTCTCGCTCTCCGAGGTAGAGACGGCGGAGGGAAAGGTCAGCCCGGCGGCAGACGGCGGGATCCAGCCCGGAGACATCATAGTCCGGCTGGGAAATTGCGAGGTCTCCAGTTCGGAGGACTTTGCCCAGGCTGCGGCCTGCCTTGACGGCAGTCCCGTGGCTGTGCAGCTGATGCGCGGAGGTCAGCTCATCCAGTATACGGTGACGCCCGCGCTCTCGGCTGAGGACAACTGCTGGCGGCTGGGGCTCTGGCTGCGCGACGGCATAGCCGGCATAGGCACCGTCACGTTTTACGACCCGGCGACCGGCCTTTTCGGCGCGCTGGGCCACAGCATCAATGACGCGGACACCGGCGTGCTGCTGCCTCTTGGCGAGGGCTTTATCACCAACGCAACGGTTTCCGACGTGCTGAAGGGAGAAAAGGGCCGCGCGGGCGAGCTGCACGGCGCCTTTGACACCAGCGCACGTCTGGGCTGCGTGACGCAGAACACGCCGAGCGGCATCTTCGGAACGGCTGACGGCGGCTGCTTTGCGGGCTCTGCCGTGCCGGTCGCCGCAGATGAGGAGATCGAAAACGGCGCCGCGACCATACTCGCAAACGTTGCGGGCAGCGAGGTGCGTGAGTACGCGGTCGAAATCTCCCGGGCCCAGAGCGGAGGACGCCTGCTGGTGACCGTGACCGACCCGGCCCTGCTCGCCGCGACGGGCGGCATAGTACAGGGAATGTCGGGCAGTCCGATATTGCAGAACGGCAAACTGGTCGGCGCCGTGACACACGTGCTCATCTCCGACCCGACGCGCGGCTACGGAATAACCATCAGCTCCATGCTGAACGCCGCAGAATGCGCCGAGACCATGGCCATCGCCGCCTGAAATCCAAACTAAAAGAGGGCGCGCCTTTTCAGGGCGCGCCCTCAGCTTTACAGCAAGCAGAACCTTACCTTATGAAATTGGTGCGGTTTTTGAGCTCGGCCTCCGGCGGCTCTATGCCGGCTTTGCGGCCGGCCTCTATGCAGCGGAGCAGCCAGGCCATGTTCCGGGCCAGGTTGCGTGCGGTCTGGAGGCCCTCGGCGTCCTCTGCGACGTCCTCCGCCCGGCCGCCGTGGACCATGTTCCAGTAGGTTGATGACACGACGGGCATCTGGGATATGGTGAAGTACTTGTTTATGACGTCCAGCGAGGCTGTCGTACCCGCGCGGCGAGCGCTCGTGAAGGCCGCGGCAGGCTTGTGGGCAAAGCGGTCGGCGCCCGCGAAGAACATGCGGTCCAGGAAGGCCAGCAGCGCCCCGGCCGGCGAAGCGTAGTGCACGGGGGAGCCGACGATGAGGCCGTCCGCCGCCGCGAGCGCCTCTATTGCCGCATTCACGCCGTCATCCACAACGCAGCGGCCGGTCCTGGCGCAGCCGCCGCAGGCCGTGCAGCCTGCCACAGCGCCCGTGCCGATGTTTATGAGCTCCGTCTCCACACCGCAGTCCGAGAGCGTGCGCGCGACCTCGTCCAGAGCCGCGCGGGTGCAGCCGTGCTCGTGCGGGCTGCCGTTGATGAGCAGTACCTTCATTGATTCACGCCTCCTTAAAGCCGATCTCCACGACCACGGGGTTGTGGTCGGAGTATTTGAAGCCGAGGCTCTGCGTCTCGACGCTCAGAACATCTATATTCGGGGAGACGATGAAACCGTCGAGCACATAGTGCTGGCTCGTCTCCGCGTCGTAGGGCGCGTCGAGCAGGCGGCAGGTAGGCGAGCTGTCATCGTAGACATAGCTCCAGCCCTCGGGCAGGCTCTCCGCCTCGAGGACGCCGGGCGCCCAGACTTCGCCCTCGCGTATAGGCCACTTGTCCAGCGTGCCGGGGAAGGTCTGGTTGAAATCGCCGCCGGCTATCACGTAGTTGCCCTCCGCGTATTCGCTCTCGAGTATGTCGAAGAGCATCGCCGTCTGCGCGGCCTTGCCCTCGCCGTCGTCATAGGCCTCGAGGTGGAGGTTCACGACCACAAGCTCCTTGTCGAGGTCAGGTATGTAGTAGCGGCTGACGAGCAGGCAGCGCTTGAGGTTCGCCGTGCGTATCGGCCAGGAGAAGGGGCAGGGCAGCGCTATGCGCTCCGCCGAGCCGCCCTGAACGGCGTAGTCCGAGGTGGTCAGTATACCGCTGTTGACCTTGCCTATCGGAGGCCAGGGGAAGGGCACAAAGGGGCAGGAGTAGTTGAGCGCGTAGACCGAGGAATGCGCATTCCGGCCCTCGGAGAAGCTCTTCATCTCGTTAGTGCCGTAGCTGCGGGTGGAGTTTTCGTCCACCTCCTGAAGCATGTAGACGTCGGCGTCCAGCTCGTCGAGGGTGCTGAGGACGCCGCTGAAGTAGGCGTCAAAGTCCTCGCGTTCGGGCTTGCCGTCGCCCGTGCCGCCGTCCATGACGAAATCCTCCTTCTCGCCGAGGCCGCAGTAGCCGACGTTCCAGGTGACGAGGCGCACCGTATCACCCACGCTCTCCGGCTCTCCCAGGGTCGAGGCCGATATGTACTCCACGTCGTCCGGCCGGTATTCCGTGGCTGTCAGAAAGCCCACGAGCCCGCCCGCCGCGACGACGATGACGAGCACTATGATCAGCAGGACCTTGAGCAGCTTTTTTCCCATTTCTCCGCCTCCCATTTTAGTTTATATCAGATGTAATAGCGATAGACCCCGTTGTCCAGCTCCCGGCGGACACGGTCGCGCATGAGGAGATAGTCGAGGTGCGCCGCGGTCTCGCCGACGGCGAACCACTTCTGCTGGAGCGGGAAATCCGCCCAGGAGGGGCTCTTGCCGCGCACGCGCCAGCTCATCCGGCCGGAGAGCTCGTAGGCGGTGAGCTTCGGCTCCCGCTCGAGTATGCCTATCATCTCGCGTATCCTGGCGCCGTGGTGCTCTATGATCTTGCCGATGCGCTCCGACATCGTGCCGGAGACGCCGCGGTGCGCAGGCAGCGGCAGACGCACGTCGAAGATGCTTATGTCCATAAGGCTGTGCACATAGGCGCCCAGCGGATCGGAAAAGCCCGGCCAGGTCGTGATGTTCGGCGTGATGTCGAAGAGGACATGATCACCGAGGAACATGACCTTGTCCTCCTGGTCATAAAGGCAGAGATGCCCCGGCGTGTGTCCAGGCGTCATGATGACGCGCAGGCTGCGGCCGCCGTACTCGAGAACATCGCCCTCACCGACATAGGTGTGCTCCGCGCGTATGGGGCTGTTATACTTGCGCATGGGCGAATCGGAGAGGAACGCGGTCTCCGCGGGCGAGAAGCCCTGGAGCGTATACTCCTCCGTCCTGTGGGTGTTCGGATGGCTCTGCATATAGAGCAGCCTCCGGCTGTCCTCACAGCTCATGAATATCTTGGTATCCGGGCCGGCTATTTCCGGCGCCAGGCCGCTGTGGTCCGTGTGCAAATGGGTAAGGAAAATGTCCGTGTTCTCCATGCTGACGCCCAGCTCGGCCAGCCCGCCCATCAGCGCGTCGCGGCACTCGTCGCGCCGGAAGCCGGTGTCGATGAGCAGATTGCGCTTGTCGTCCTTGATGAGGTAGGCGTTCAGGTTCCGGAGCGGATTGTCCGGCAGCGGAACGAAGATGCTGTAAATGTTGCCTTCGATATGTGTATACATGGTCTCTCTCCGTTGCAGAATAATATCCCGTGTATTTTACCACATATCCCCGACGATTACAGCCCCTATCTTTTAAAAATAATGACTCCGCCTATCATGAGCGCCAGTCCGGCGAACTTGGTCCATCCAAAACTGACCTGCTCCGCGCCCATGAGGCCGAAGGCGTCGATGAGCGCCGCCACGAGCAGCTGGCTTATCAGTATGACGCTGATGGCCACCGTGGGCGAGAGCGCGCCTATGCCCAGCATGACAGTGACCGTGATGACAAGGCCGAGCGCTCCACCCAGCATGTAGTACCAGGGCACGCCGGTGAGCTGCGAGAAGCTGCCCGTCCGGTAAAAGAGCAGCGCCGCCGCGGAGAGAGCCGCCGCCGTGCACTGCACAAAGGCGTTTGCCTCCATCGTGCCTATGCCCTCGCCCAGGCGCGTGTTCATAACGCCCTGAATACTCATCGCCGCGCCGGCTATGGCGCACCATATAAATCCCAGCATGCTCAAAAACGCCGCCTTTCGTCAAAACGATGATACCTCCCCGCGGCGGAAGCGGTGTTTTCGGAAAAATACCACTTGTGCGCGAGGCGTGGATATGCTATAACTATTGTGCTTGAACAAAATACATTCGGCCGTCACAGGGCGACAGCCCAAATCGGCCGCAACGGGGGTGTTTTTTAATATGGATGAAAAGGCACTGCCGAAATATTATCTCGTGGAGTCGAGCGTTTTGCCCGAGGTGTTCATAAAGGTCACCCAGGTTAGGGAGCTGCTCGAGACGGGCGAGGTCAAGACGGTGGCAGAGGCCGTGGAGCGCGTCGGAATAAGCCGCAGCGCGTTCTACAAGTACAAGGACTCGGTCATGCCCTTCCGGGACATGAAGCGGGGCAGCATAGTCACCTTCCACGCGCTGCTGCGCGACAAGAAGGGCGTGCTCTCCTCACTGCTTGCTATTTTTGCCGATACGGGCGCCAATATTCTCACGATAAACCAGAGCATACCCACAAATGGCACGGCGCTTGTGACCATCTCCGCCACGACGGAAAACATGCCCATAGGCACGGACGAGCTCATAACCAGCGCTCGAGGGCTTGAGGGCGTCATCCGCTTTGACGCGCTGGCGGGCTGAGAGAAAGCACGAGGCATATAGGAGAGAGATAAAATGGTAAAAGTTGCGATACTCGGCATCGGCACGGTCGGCGGCGGCACGGCCGAGGTGCTCACGAAGAACAGGGAGCTCATCGCCCGCAGGGCCGGGCAGGAGATAGAGCTCAAGTATATCCTCTGCCGCAAGCCCAGACCGGACCACCCCTTCGCTGAGCTTATCGTCCACGACATAGAGACCATCGTGAACGACCCCGAGATAGGCGTCGTGGCGGAATGCATAGGCGGCGCGACGCTGGCCTACGAATACGACCGGCGCTGCCTCGAGGCGGGCAAGAACGTGGTCACGTCGAATAAGGAGCTGGTGGCTGAAAAGGGCCTGGAACTGACGGCTCTCGCCCGGAAAAAGGGCGTGAACTTCCTCTTTGAGGCCAGCGTCGGCGGCGGCATCCCCATTCTACGCCCCATCTGCCAGTGTCTGGCGGCGAACGAGATAAGCTCCGTCTGCGGCATCCTCAACGGCACGACCAACTACATCCTCACCGAGATGATCCAGTGCGGCAAGAGCTTTGCCCAGGCCCTGCGCGAGGCGCAGCAGAAGGGCTACGCCGAGGCTGACCCCACGGCGGACGTCGAGGGCATAGACGCCGGGCGCAAGATCTGCATACTCGCAGACCTCTGCTTCGGCAAGAACGTCCCGCCCTCGTCCATAACCACGGAGGGCATAACGCACATCACTCCGGCGGATATAGAGTGCGCGCGCATACTCGGCTACAAGATCAAGCTGCTGGGCCGCGCGATGCGGACGGGCCCCAACTCCGTCTCCGCCTTCGTCGCGCCGCACCTTATCTCTAAGTCGAACCCGCTCGCGAACGTGGACGGTGTCATGAACGGCATCTCCGTCAAGGGCGACGCCGTGGGCGAGGCGATGTTCTTCGGTCCCGGTGCGGGCGCGCACCCGACGGCCAGCGCCGTGGCAGGCGACATCATCGACTGCGTGCGAGACCCCTCGACAAGGACTTACATGGGTTGGTGGCCCTCGGAGCCCGGATATGTCACGGGTCCGGAGACGCTCTCCTGCCGCTGGATGGTGCGGCTGGTGGCGCCGCTCGCGAAGATAGGCGCGGCCTTCCAGGGCGTGCGCTTCATCCCCGCCCCCAACGCGGAGCCGGACGAATACGCCTTCGTCACGCCTTACATGCCGGGCGAGGAGCTCACGGCCAGAACGGCCGGCATGGACGTGCGCGCGAGATACCGCGTGCTCGACTGACGGCATATAATAAACCGGGCGCATAGCCCGCACAAAGTCAGCTTTTGGAGGGACATACCCCATGCTCATAGTAAAGAAATTCGGCGGCAGCTCCGTCGCCGACGCGGAAAAGGTCAGGCGCGTCGCCGGGATAATCGCGGACGACTACGCGGAGGGGCACGACGTAGTGGTCGTCCTCTCTGCCCAGGGCGACACGACGGATGACCTGATAGAAAAGGCAAAGGAGCTCAATCCCCGCCCCTCAAAGCGGGAGATGGACGTCCTGCTCTCCACGGGCGAGCAGCAGTCGGTGGCGCTGATGTCCATGGCACTGGAGGCGATGGGCATGCCCGTCGTCTCGCTCACTGGCTGGCAGGTCGGTCTGGAAACCAACACCACCTACGGCAGCGCGCGCATAGTCCGCGTCTCGACGGAGCGCATCCGCCGCGAGCTCGACAAGCGCCGCATCGTGGTCGTGGCGGGCTTCCAGGGCATAGACCGCAACGACGACATAACCACACTGGGCCGCGGCGGCTCGGACACGACCGCAGTCGCGATAGCCGCGGTGCTGCACGCCGACAAATGTCAGATATACACGGACGTCGAGGGCGTTTACACCGCCGACCCGCGCAAGGTCAAGGGCGCGAGGAAGCTGGATGAGATAACCTACGATGAGATGCTCGAGCTCGCGAGTCTCGGCGCGCAGGTGCTGATGAACCGCTCCGTGGAACTGGCGAAGCGTTACGGCGTAGTAATAGAGGTGCTTTCGAGCTATGTGCGAAAGCCCGGCACAAAAGTTAAGGAGGTCGCAAAGAAGATGGAAGAGATGAAGATAAGCGGCATAGCGAAGGACAATGACGTGGCGCGCATAGCGGTAGTCGGTGTGCCTGACGAGCCCGGCATAGCGTTCCGCGTGTTCAATACGATGGCGCGTTCGAAGATAAACGTAGATATCATACTTCAGTCCTACGGCAAGGCGGGCACGAACGACATCAGCTTCACTGTGCCTCTGCAGGACGCCGAAACGGCCGCGGAGGCGCTCACAGAGCTGCAGGAGTCCATCGGCTTCGACCACCTGAGCGTGGATACGAACGTCTGCAAGGTCAGCATCGTCGGCGCGGGCATGATGAGCGCCTCCGGCATAGCTGCGCTGATGTTCGAGGCCCTGTACGACGCCAAGATAAACATCCAGATGATCTCGACCTCCGAGATAAAGGTCTCCGTCCTTATCGAGAAGGGCTATGCCGACCAGGCGGTCCAGGCCATACACAACAAGTTCTTTGGCTGAGAAGGTCCGAAGCGGGTGAAAGCCCATTTAAGCGCATTCCAACAAAAAACGCCGCCCGGATGGGCGGCGTTTTGCCGTACGTTCGTTTATTGCGGGCTTTTGCTCAGGCGGTCGAGATACTGCCGTCTCCGCTCTGCTACGGCGGCCTCGTACTCGGCTCCGCCGTCGGCGTGCAGGCTCTGGAGATAGGCGTGATGGTTCTTTTTGATGCTCTCGTTCTCGCGTGCAAGCATCAGCAGGGCTATGCTCGAGCACTGGTCCGCGGCGCGCTCCAGGTAGGTCAGCGTCTCGAGGAAGACCAGGCCGCCGTTCACCGTGCAGATGCCGCGGCGCAGGCGTTCGGTATGGTTGTCCCGCAGCTGGAGGACCATGTCGTCTATGACCTCCTCCAGCGGTTCCACGCGCCGGGCTGCGGCGTTGTCGTCGTTCGTAAAGGCCTGTACCGTCAGCTTCACAATTTCGCTCACGGCCTCGCCTATTACTGTCAGCTCGCCCTTGGCGTAGTCGGACAGCGTAACCTTCTGCGCGCTCAGCCGCTCGGCCAGCTCGTCTATATTCGTCGCATAGTCGCCTATGCGCTCGAAGTCCGGCACGGCCTGCATGAGCAGATTCATGCGCGCGTCGTCGCCCTCGCTCTGGAGGCTGTGGGAGAGCTTTATGAGGAAGTTGTCCGCGCGGTCCGCAAAGCGGTCTATGCGCTCCTCACGCGAGTTTATGGAGGCCGTCACGACCGCGTCGTAGCCGTGCAGCTGGTTGAGGGAGAGGTCCATGTTCTCGGAAGCCAGAGCGCCCATGCGGCCGATGGCGCCAGCGGCCTCGGCCATGGCCAGCGCCGGGGAGACCAGCAGCTTTTCGTCGAGCATTGCAAGCTCGGCCGCCTTCGTCTCCTCCTCCGCGTCCGCGGGGATGAGCTTTATGGAGAGCTCCATGAGCTGGTTCACGAAGGGGAGCAGCACTATGGCCGTCGCAATGTTGAAGAAGCTCTGGAAGTTTGCTATGTCGCCGCTGTCCACGGTCTTGGCCATCAGCTCCGAGATAGCGCCCGTACTCTCCAGGATGCCCATGACTATCATGAACAGTATCGTACCTATGACGTTGAAGAGGATGTGCGCAATGCCGGTGCGCTTGGCGTCCCTGGAGGTGCCGAGGGAGCAGAGAAAAGCCGTGACTATGCAGGTGCCTATGTTTATGCCCATGATGAGCGGGTATACGAGCTGGAAGGTCATTGCGCCCGTGACGGAGAGCGCCTGCAGCATGCCTACGACGGCGGAGCTGCTCTGGACTATGACGGTGACCGCCATGCCGACGATGATCTCGAGCACAGGCATCTCGGAAAACTGGGTGAGGAGGTTCACGAAGGTCTCCGACTCCGCGAGAGGCGCAACGGCGTTGGTCATCGTCATCATGCCGGTGAACAGTATGCCGAAGCCCACGCAGATCTCGCCGGGGCCCTTGACGCTGCTCTTTTTGATGAACATGACGAGAATGATGCCGATTATGAGCGCCGCGGGGGCGAGGGTCGAGGGCTTGAATATCTCAAGCACGATGTTGCCGGAGGACTCTATGTCCATGAGTCGGATGATCTGCGCCGTTATCGTGGTGCCGATATTCGCGCCCATCACTATGCTGATGGCCTGGCGCAGAGTGAGTATGCCCGCCCCCAGCAGGCCGACCGTCAGGACGATGGTGGCCGAGGAGGCCTGGATTATGGCTGTGACCAGCATGCCGGTCAGCAACCCCGTAAAGGTGTTCCGCGTCAGCTTCTGAAGCAGGACGCGCAGCGTATCGCCCGAGCTCTTTTTGAGGCCCTCGCCCATGACCTCCATGCCGTAGAGGAACATGGCCAGGCCGCCAAACATGGTTATCACGCTGAAAATATCCACACATACACCCCATTATAATTCTTGTATCACGAAGAAATGATAGCACGTTTTTTCCCGCTTTGGGAGTTCCAGACCGAAATTATAACAGTTTTTTTACGTTCACTTTACATTTGCTCTTGACAAACCGGGTTTTGAGGGTATAATGAGACACAATTTCATATGGAAGATAGAGGCGCGGCTGACAAGAGTAGCTCCCGATAACACGGCAGAACACCGTGGGGGTGAAAGGGGATGCCGCCGAGGGATCGCTTGGTTGTCTGACCCTGCGGTTACCGGGCCGTCGGTGAATATCCGCCGGACTGTCACTGTTGTGGAGCGCTATCGTATTGTGGAATGTGCACGTTTTGCATGCCATGAGTCCTTCACACAGGGGCTCATGGCTTTTTTGTTTTGCCTGAGCCTTCCGCCCCAGCATGTCCCAGCAACCCCAGCAAGCAAGACCCGTAAAATCGAAGAAGAGAGGTAAAACAAAATGAGAAAGACCCTTGCACTCATCCTTGCACTCTGCATGGTGTTCGCCCTTGCCGCCTGCGGCAGCGAGCCCGCCGTCACCGAAAGCGACGCCCCCGCGAGCGATGCCCCTGTAAGCGAAGCCCCCGCCAGCGAAGCTCCGGAAAGTGAAGAGCCCGCGGCTGACCCGAAGGCCGCCGCCGAGGCCATAATCAACGCCCTCACCGTTCCCGAGGACATAGACCCCGCCGCCGTCCAGGGCGTTGAGGACGGCGTGCTCACCGTCGCCATGGAATGCGCCTACGCCCCCTACAACTGGACCCAGATAGACGACTCCAACGGCGGCGTGGCCATCTCCAACATGTCCGGCTCCTACGCCAACGGCTACGACGTCATGATCTCCCAGATAATCTGCGACATCTACGGCTGGGAGCTCGAGGTCGTGTCCAGCGCGTGGGACTCCCTGGTCCCCGGTGTGCAGAGCGGCATCTATGACGCCGTCATCGCCGGTCAGAGCATGACCGCCGACCGCATGTCCCAGGTCGATATGGCCGGCCCCTACTACTACGCCAACATCGTCATCGTCACCACCAAGGACAGCGAGTACGCCAGCGCCCAGAGCATAGCCGACCTCGCCGGCGGCACCGCCACTGCGCAGAGCGGCACCATCTGGTACGACTCCTGCCTGCCCCAGATCCCCGACGTGAACCTGCTCGCCCCCGCCGAGACCGCGCCGAGCATGATAATGAGCCTCACCACCGGCCAGTGCGATTACATCTGCACCGACGTCCCCACCGCCACCGCCGCCGCTCAGAAGGACGATAACCTCGTCATCCTCAACTTCTCCGGCACCGACGGCGACTTCCAGTTCGCCTCCGAGGAAGAGCGCGCCGAGAACGTCAACATCGGCATCTCCGTCCAGAAGGACAACACCACCCTCAAGGACGCCATCGACGCCGTGCTGAGCCAGATGAGCTCCGACGACTTCGACACCATCATGGCCTACGCCATCTCCGTCCAGCCCGAGATCTGAGCCTTAGGCTCAAACTAAGGAAGGGAACACCGCCAAATGGACAGATTTTCCGCACTCATAAGTGATATAGGGGCCCTACTCGATGTCTATTGGAAGTCCTATCTCGTCAACCTGGGCAACACTCTGCTGCTCGCCCTGGTGGCGACTGCCATAGGCTGCCTCATAGGCCTCATCTGCGGCATCCTGAACACGATACCGTACACCAAGAACGACAACTGGTTCAAGCGCTTCATCCTGAAGCTGATCCGGGTCATCGTGCGCATCTATGTGGAGGTCTTCCGCGGCACCCCCATGGTGCTGCAGGCGGTGTTCATCTACTACGGTCTGCCCTATTTCTCCAACAACCAGTACAGGTTCGACAGCATGTGGGCGGCCGCAATACTCATCGTCTCCATAAACACCGGCGCGTACATGGCCGAGAGCGTGCGCGGCGGCATCATCTCAATAGACCCCGGCCAGACCGAGGGCGCCAAGGCCATAGGCATGAACCACTATCAGACCATGACGAGCATCATCCTGCCCCAGGCCCTGCGGAACATCATGCCGCAGATAGGCAACAACTTTATAATCAATGTGAAGGACACCTCGGTCATGTTCATCATCGGCTTCATGGAGTTCTTCGCCTTCCATCGCCAGCTCGTGGGTCTGAACAACATGTACTTCCCGAGCGCGACGATAGAGATGGTCGGCTATCTCGCCGTGACTCTGACGGCCTCGTTCATACTCCGTTGGGTGGAAAAGCTCATGGACGGCAAGAGCAGCTACGAGCTTGCACAAGCCGACCAGCTCACCATGGCCGCCGGCACCTACAACTACCCCGACCGCGGCACGCCCTTTGACGAGCGCAGCCCGGAGTACCGGGAGCGCATGCGCCAGAGCCTTCAAAACCGCAACGGCAGCACGAGGGGGGATCGCTGATGGAACCGATACTTGAGGTACGGCACCTCTCCAAGAGCTTCGGCAAGAACGAGGTGCTCCGCGACATAGACTTCACCGTCTCCAAGGGCGACGTCACGAGCATAATCGGAGCCTCCGGCTCCGGCAAGAGCACGCTTTTGAGGTGCATCAACCTCCTCGAGACGCCGACGAGCGGCGACGTGCTCTTTCACGGCGAGAGTGTCATCTCCGGCAAGGTGAACCCCTCGGCCTACCGCTCCAAGGTGGGCATGGTGTTCCAGAGCTTCAACCTCTTCGCCAACATGAGCGTGCTTGAAAACTGTATGATAGGTCAGGTCAAGGTGCTCAAGAAGAGCAAGGCCGAGGCCAGGGCCAACGCCATGAAATACCTTGAGCAGGTGGGCATGGCCCCCTACATAAACGCGAGGCCTCGCCAGATATCCGGCGGCCAGAAGCAGCGCGTCGCCATAGCGCGGGCGCTCGCAATGGAGCCGGAGGTACTGCTCTTCGACGAGCCGACCAGCGCGCTCGACCCTGAGATGGTCGGAGAGGTGCTCTCCGTCATGCGCACTCTCGCGCAGGAGGGCATGACCATGCTGGTCGTCACGCACGAGATGGCCTTTGCGCGCGACGTCTCCACCCAGGCCGTGTTCATGAAGGACGGCGTCATCTGGGAGCAGGGCGCGCCGGAGGAACTCTTCAAGAATCCGCAGCACGCCGAAACGCGCGACTTCCTCTCGCGTTTCATGGAAAACTGAAACGGAAACGATATCCACAGAGCCAAACGCGGCCTGTGGATATCGGTCTGTTATAAAAGATCAGAGAGTGGGAGAAAAACATGCATAAGAGAAGAACGCCCCGCGCGCTGCCGGCGCTCATAGCTGTCCTGGCGGCAATCGTATGCACGCTCGTCGTAGGCGTGTTCGCTGACGGCGGAGACGCCGCTGAGACCACCAGCCGCTTTTACGGCACGGCCTGGTCGCTGCTGCCGCCGGTCATAGCCATCGTCCTCGCGCTCATCACCAAGGAGGTCTACTCCTCCCTCTTCGTCGGCATACTCGCCGGCGGACTGCTGTACTCGAACTTCGGCTTTGAGGGCACGGTGCTGCACATCTTCAACGACGGCATCGTATCCGTGCTTTCCGACGCCTACAACGTAGGCATACTCATCTTCCTCGTAATCCTCGGCGCAATGGTCTCGCTCATGAACCGCGCCGGCGGCTCCGCGGCCTTCGGGCGCTGGGCGGCAAAGCACATCAAGACCCGCGTCGGCGCTCAGCTCGCCACCATCGCGCTCGGCGTGCTCATCTTCGTCGACGACTACTTCAACTGCCTCACCGTGGGCAGCGTCATGCGCCCCGTGACGGACAAGCACGGCGTTTCCCGCGCCAAGCTCTCCTACCTCATCGACGCCACCGCGGCCCCCGTCTGCATAATCGCCCCCATCTCCTCCTGGGCCGCCGCCGTCGCGAGCTATGTCGAGGACGGTCAGGGTCTCACCCTGTTCATCAAGTCCATACCCTTCAACTTCTACGCCTGGCTGACCATAATCATGATGATAGGCCTCGCGGTCATGAAGATAGAGTACGGCCCGATGGCCAAATTCGAGAAGAACGCCCAGGCGGGCGACCTCTTCTCCGGCAAGAACCCCTATGCCGGCATGGAGGAGGACGTCCCCGAGGGGAAGGGCAAGGTCATCGACCTCGTACTGCCCATAGTCGTGCTCGTCTTCTGCTGCATCATGGGTATGCTCTACTCCGGCGGCTTCTTCACCGGCACGAGCTTCGTCGACGCCTTCTCCGGCTGCGACGCCTCCCAGGGCCTCATGCTCGGCAGCGCCTTCGCGCTGGTGTTTGCCATCGTCTACTACCTCTGCCGCGGCTCCATGAGCTTCCGTGAGATCATGAGCAGCATCCCCGAGGGCTTCAAGGCCATGGTCCCCGCCATTCTCATCCTCACCTTCGCCTGGAGCCTCAAGGCCATGACCGATTCGCTCGGCGCTACGGTCTTTGTCGACACCACGCTGCGCGCCTCGGCTCAGAGCTTCAAGGCGCTGCTTCCGGCCATCGTCTTCCTCATAGGCTGCTTCATAGCCTTCTCCACCGGCACCAGCTGGGGCACCTTCGGCATACTCATCCCCATCGTGCTTGAGGTCTTCCCGCTGACCGACCCGCACGGTATTGTCTGCGTCTCCGCCTGCATGGCGGGCGCCGTCTGCGGCGACCACTGCTCGCCCATTTCTGACACCACAATCATGGCCTCCGCCGGTGCTCAGTGCGACCACGTCAACCACGTCTCCACCCAGCTGCCCTACGCCATAACCTGTGCCGCGGTCAGCTGCGTGAGCTACATAGTCGCGGGCTTCGTACCCAACGCCTACATTGCCCTGCCTGTGGCCATACTGCTCATGCTCGGCACGCTGGTCGTTATCAAACTCATAAACAAGGGGAGGGTCAGCAATGACGCTTGACGAGGTCTGGACCCGCGCACGGGAGATAATGCGCCCCAACTGCCGCGCCTGCAAGGTCTGCAACGGCGTCGCATGCCGGGGCGAGCTTCCCGGCACCGGCGCGATGGGAGACGGCTCCTCCTGGACCAACTGCACCGAGTTTCTCTCCCGCGTGAAAATAAACATGGATACGGTCTACGAAAACCGCGGCCAGGACACGACGCTGGACATCTTCGGCCACCGCTTCACCTATCCCATCTTCGCCGCACCGATAGGCGGCATGAACTACAACTACAACGGCGCAATGAGCGACCGTGACTGGACCTTCGCCCTTGTGCGCGGCGCGAAGGCCGCGGGCATACTGCCCTTCACCGGCGACAACGCCAACCCGGAGCAGTACTCCCTGGGCCTCGAGGCCGCGAAGGAGAATGAGGGCCTGAACGTCATCACCCTCAAGCCCTGGGCCGACAACGAGAAGCTCATCTCCCGCGCAAAGGAGATGGAGGCTGCCGGCTGCATAGCCTTCGCCTGCGACGTGGACGCGGCGGGCTTCGCCAACATGGGCTCGGCGGTGAACCAGCTGGGCCCCAAGAGCGAGGCAGAGCTCCGCGAACTTACCAGCTCCGTCAAGATCCCCTTCCTGGCCAAGGGCGTCATGACCGCTGCGGGCGCTGAGAAAGCCGCGCGGGCCGGCTGCGCGGGCGTCATAGTCTCCACGCACGGCGGACGCGTCATCCAGTCCGCCCCCGGCACCTGCGAGGTCATACCCGAGATGCGCGCCGCGGTGGGGGACTCCATCAAGATCATCGCAGACGGCGCGATACGCACGGGCACGGACATCTTCAAGGCCCTTGCGCTCGGCGCGGACGCGGTGATGATCGGCCGCCCCTTCGTGGTCGCCGCTCACGGCGGCGGAGCCGAGGGCGTGACGCTCTACGCCGAGAGCCTCGGCTCCCAGCTCAAAAACGTCATGCTCATGACCGGCGCCGCAAGCCTCGCGGAGATAACGGCGGACAAAATTCGTCTGTAATAGCAAAGCCCGGCCTGGAACCAGGCCGGGGCTTTTATTCTTCTCATTCCTGCTCCGCTGTGAAGCGCAGCTCAAAGGCGATGTCCTCGCCGCTGCTGCGCGGCACGAGCCCGATTGAGGTCGGCTCGCCGCTGTATTCCACCTCGCAGCGCAGTCGGACGCCGCCCGCGCTGATGTCGAAGTCCCGGAAATCGCTGTCCTCTATCTCGCGCAGCAGGGCGTTTCTTGCGGAGAGGTTCAGCGTGCCGAGGCCGTCCCTGCCCCAGACGTAGCTCATGGCAACTAGCATCATCTCGTCCGTCTGCGGGCTCACAAGGCTGGCTTCGCTGCCCGCCACGGCGGTGAGCTCGATGCGGGTGAGCACACCGTCCTCCTCGGTGAAATCGTAATCGAGCGTCGTGTCGCCGAGGTCGAGGTAGATGGTGTTCGATGGCTCGTGCGCCCAGCCGTCGGCGGTAAGCGTGTCGCCGCCGTGCTCCATGCCATAGAGGTCAGAGAGGCTCTCGTAGTTTTCAAGAAACTCCTCCGTGCTCATAGCGCCGCGGTTTTTCGGCATGTCGGCGGAGAAGCCGGTGAGCAGCCACAGTCCGAGCACCAACGCCATGGCGCCTATGTAGAGCACAGCATTCGCTCCGTCGCCGCGTTTTCCCAGCCGCAGCTCGGATTCGTCTTCCCATCTGAGCTGCTGTCCGTTGGCGTGCCTGCGCCAAGAGACGATCTCCAGGACCAACCCGACTATGGGGATGTCCAGGCCCATGCCGTAGATGAGAACACCCGTCGTGCGCCGGCGAGCCTCGGCCACACTCAGCCGCCCGCCGTTTACGGACTCCACGGAGAGGCCTAGCAGCCACTTGCCCGGTGTGGTGCCGAAGTAGTGGAGTGCGAGGGGCTCCAGGAGCATGGCGAGCACGAGCGCAGTGACAGTCCGGATAATGCTCGCGCCCGTACTCGCCGTGTCGAAGTTCAGCCGGAAGGCAAAGGTCGCGGCGGCGACGGGCAGGACGCCCAGGAGCGTCATGTCTAAGGTCCTGGCGAAAAAGCGCCGCCAGGGGCAGATGAGCGGCGGCTCGCTGTCCTGCTCCGGGGCAACGCCCGCGCCGCGCGTCTCGAGCTCCGAGAGCCAGCGGCGCGCATCGAGGACCTCGAAGCTCTCGCCGGAGCCGCGGATGTCGCGGCAGACGGCCTCTGAGTCCGCGGCCTCGCGCTGCTCGAGACGCAGGCGCTCGATCTGCCTGTCCATCGCGGCGGCGAGGCCGAGCTCGCCGGACTGCATCTCGCGTATCTCCGAGAGCGGGACGCCCAGCGTCCTCAGCAGCCGTACCCGCAGCAGTATCTCAAGGTCCTCATCCGAATAGTCGCGGTAGCCGTTTTCCCGGCGCGCGGGCGAGATGAGACCCTCACCCTCGTAAAAGCGTATGTTCGCGCGCGTCATCCCGCTCCTGCGCTCGAGCTCCGCTATTGTCATGCGCCCACCTCCTGACAGTTCATAACCCCAGTTTAGGGTATAAACCCACTTTACAGTCAAGAGTTTTTTCGAAAAAAGGCAAAACAAAAAACCTGTCTGCGATGCAGACAGGTTTTTTGGCACGCCGTGAGGGATTCGACCTGCCCTGCGGGGCAGGCCGGGTCGCGGCTCTGACGTGCCACCGGCACGTCATTCACTCCCGCTCCCGTTCGAATCCGGATTTGACAACAAATAACCCGCCTGCTGTGCAGGCGGGTTATTTGGCACGCCGTGAGGGATTCGAACCCCCGGCCTTCTGGTCCGTAGCCAGACGCTCTATCCAGCTGAGCTAACGGCGCTCATCTAGCGCCTTAATATATTAGCACAGTCGGACTGGCTTTGCAAGTACTTTTTCGCCTTTTTTGCCGATTATTTCATCATCGCGTCCGTGATGTTTTCGGCCAGCTCGCCGGCGGCCTTCAGAGCCTTGCCGACGACGTTGGTGTTCTTGCGCTTAGGCGCGAGCGCCATGCCCATAGAGGCGCCTATCGCGAGACCCATGCCCATGCCCTTGAGGAATGACATATTCTGCATCTTTTTCGCCCTCCGTTTCTTTGTTTGCGCTCTTATTATGTCCCGGCCGCGGAATAATATTTGCCCCCGCGCGCGGCTTGTGTTATACTTCTTTATTATTGATTTAAACTATGGTCAAAAAGGAGCGATACCAAACATGCTCTTTCGCATACTCGCAGTCGGCGACGTGGTCGGCAATCCCGGCCTCGATTACGCTGCTAAAAATTTGAGGCGTATCAAAAAAGAGGTCGGCGCGGACTTCGTCGTCGTCAACGGCGAAAACGCAAACGTCGTCGGAGTGACGCCCAAGCAGTGCGACGCGCTGCTCGCCGCCGGAGCGGACGCCATCACCCTCGGGAACCACACCTGGACCCGCTGGGAGCTCCAGCCCTACCTGGACGAGAGCCCCTCCGTTCTGCGCCCGGCCAACTATGCGCCCCAGTGCCCCGGCCGGGGCGCGGCCAGCTTCCGCACGCCATTCGGCGAGCTGCTGGTGGTGAACCTGCTGGGCCGCTTCACGCTCGACCCCAACACTGACAGCCCCTTCCTCACCGTCGACGCCCTGCTCGAGGGCGCCGAGGCGAAGATGATACTCGTCGACTTCCACGCCGAGGCCACCAGTGAGAAGCTCGCCATGGGCTATTACCTCGACGGCCGCGTCTCCGCCGTCTGGGGCACGCACACCCACGTGCAGACCTCGGATGCACGCATACTCCCGCGCGGGACCGGCTATATAACCGTCATCGGCATCAAGCCGGAGCAGTCCATAGGCAAGTTCCTCGGCGACGTGCCGCGGCGCTATGACTGCGCGTCGGGCCCCGCCAAGCTCGAGGGCGCGGTGTTCGAGCTCGACAGCGAGACGGGCGCCTGCCTGAGGGCCGAGGCGGTGAGGTACACATGATACGCATACTCCACGCCGCGGACCTGCACCTCGACTCGCCCTTTGAGAGCCTGCCTGAGGAAAAGGCCGCGCTGCGCCGCTCCGAGCAGCGCTCGCTGCTCCGCTCGCTCGCCCAGCTGAGGGCGGAGACGGAGGCGGAGCTGGTGCTGCTCTCCGGCGACATCTTCGACAGCGACCGCACCTGGCCCGAGACAGAGGACGCGCTCCGCCTCGCGCTCGCCGAGATGGAGGTGCCGGTGTTCATCGCGCCCGGCAACCACGATTTCTTCCGCCCCGGCGGGCGCTGGCAGAGGCTGGCTCTGCCGGAAAATGTGCACGTTTTCACCTCCCCACGGCTCGAGGCCGTGGAACTGCCCGACAAAGGCGTCCGCGTCTGGGGCGCGGCCTTCACCGACACCGTCTCCGGCCCGCTGCTCGCGGGCTTCAAGGCGCCGGAGGCCGGGGCAGAACTCGACCTCATGTGCCTGCACGGCGAAGTCGGGCTCCCGAGCTCGCGCTACAACCCCATCTCCGAGGCCGAGCTCGCTCAAAGCGGCATGACCTACATAGCCCTCGGCCACACGCACGCCTTCAGCGGGCTGCGCCGCGCCGGGGACAGCTTCTACGCCTGGCCCGGCTGCCCCGAGGGGCGCGGCTTTGACGAGACCGGCGACAAGGGCGTCATCATCGCCGACGTAGAGCCTGGTAACGTCTCCGCCCGCTTCGTCCCCGTCTGCACGCGGCGCTACGAGGTGCTGCACGCGGACGCTGCGGAGCTCGAGAGCTTCCGCCTGCCCGAGGGGGCGGCGCGGAATATATATAAGGTAATAGTCGAGGGCGAGACGGACTCGCCCCCCGACCTCACGGCTCTGCGCCGCTCCCTTGAGGACGGCTGCTTTGCCCTTAGGCTGCGCGACGAGACGCGCCTGCGCCGGGACGTCTGGGCCCGTGCAGAGGAGGACTCGCTCCGCGGGGCCTTCCTGCGCCGGCTGCGCGAAAAATACGACGCCGCGGCCGACGACGCAGAGCGCGAGGCGATAACCCGAGCCGTGCGCTGGGGTCTCGCCGCGCTCGACGGCGGAGAGGAGGCCGAGGCCATATGATCATCCGCAAAATGCGCGCAGACTTCGGCTGCCTGGAGGGCAAAACGCTCGAGCTTGAGCCGGGCCTGAACATCATCAATCAGCCCAACGAGAGCGGCAAAAGCACCTGGTGCGCCTTCATCCGCGCGATGCTCTACGGCATCGACACCTCGGAGCGTCAGAAGGCGGGCTTCCTGCCGGGCAAGCTGCGCTACGCCCCGTGGTCGGGCACGCCGATGGCCGGCACGATGGAGATAGAATACGGCGGGCGCGAGATAACGCTCACGCGCTCGACGCGGACGGCCTCGGCGCCCATGCGGGAGTTCAAGGCCGTGTATACCGGCACCGCTGAGCCCGTGCCGGGACTGACCGGCGCTACGGCGGGCGAAACGCTCATCGGCGCGGGGCGGGAGGTGTTCCGCCGCAGCGCCTTCATAGGCCAGGGCGAGGCCGCTGTCACCGGCTCCGCCGAGTTGGAGCGGCGCATAGCCGCCGTGGTGTCCACCGGCGAGGAGGGAACGAGCTGCTCCGAGGCGCTCTCCCGGCTCAAGAGCTGGCAAAATCGCCGCAGAAGCCGCAGCCGAATGGGCGCACTGCCGGAGCTTGAATCTGAGCTTGACGCCCAGGAGCGTCTGCTTGAACGGGTCTCCGCCGCCTCCGAGCGGCGCGAAGGCCTGCTGCGCGAGCTGGACCGCGCCGAGGAGGAGGCCGGGGCTGCCGCCCGGGCTGAGGCAGAGGCCCGGGCCGAGGCCCGCGCCGCCGTGCGCGAGGCGATCGACCGTGCAGGCGAGGACGTGCAGCGCCTTGAGGCAGCGCACGCCGCCGCCGTAGCAGAGAGGGCGAGGCGCGAGGCCGCCGCCCGGACCGGGCCCTTTGCGGGCATGGACCCGGATGAGGCGCGCGAGGAGGCCGAAGCCGGCGCGGCGCAGGCCGAAGAGCTGCTCTCCGCCTCCCACGCTGCGGTGTCCCGCACGCCGGCATATATTTTTGCCGCACTCTGCCTTGCCTGTATCGTCGCGGGCTTCTTTGTCTGGTACGCCTTCATCGGCGCCGCGGTGTTTGCGGCGCTGGCGGTCTGGCGTTTCATGGTCTCGGCAAAGGCCGCGGCGAGCGCACGCGAGGCCGCGGCGGAGCGGCGCCGCCTGCTTTCGGAGCTCGGTGCGTCGGACGAAGCGGAGCTTGCCGAAGCCGCGAGGGAATATGCGGAGCTCTGCGCCGCCGCCGACAAGGCCGCGGGCGCCGAGGAGCGCGCCGAGCGCGCGCTTTATGAGGCGCGTGAGCGCCGCAAAAAGGCCGAGGCCCGTCTGCTTGAGGAGCCGGAGGTGTCCACGGCCGCCAGCCGCGCCGCCGCGCAGCGCTGCGAGCGGCTGCGCTCGGCCATAGCCGAGCTCGGCGGCACGATAGCCGCAACGGGCGACCCCATGGTCCTCGAGAGCGGTATATTGGAAAAGCGCGAGCGCATCGCGGAGCTGGAGGCGCAGTATGAGGCAATCAGCCTTGCCGCGCAGACGCTCAGCGACGCGGACGCGGAACTGCAAAGCCGCTTCTCCCCCGCGCTGGGCCGCCGCGCGGCGGAGTATCTCTCCCGCATGACGGACGGCAGATATACAGACGTAGCCGTGGCCCGCGACTTTTCCGTGCTGCTGCGCCGCGCGGGCGAGGCCGCGCCGAGGCAGGCGCTCTATCTCAGCGCAGGCGCGGCGGACCTCATGTACCTCGCCGTGCGCCTTGCCATAGTGGAGCTCACCCTTCCCGGCGAAGATCCCTGCCCCATAGTTCTCGACGACGCATTGGTCAATCTTGACTCCGAGCGCCGAGAGGCCGCGATGCGGCTCCTCAGTGAGATCGCCGAAAAGCGACAGGTAATTTTGTTCACTTGCAACTAATTCTATATAGTCTGGAGATGTTGGTAATGAGATTCGAAGTTTCCCCCGCAGTATTCGAGCTTCTGCCCGACGCCTGCTTCGGCGTCGTGGCCGTCAAGGGCGCAGACAACACCAAGCCCATCCCCGAGGTCTCCGCGATGCTTCACGAGAGCATTGCCCAGTGCGAAAAGGCGCTCGAGGGCATCAAGGTCAAGGAGTCGCCTGAAATAGTGCCCTACCGCGACGCCTTCCGCGCCCTGAACATAAACCCCAACAAGTTCATGTGCTCCATCGAGGCCCTGCTGACCCGCATCGCCAAGGGCAAGGGCTTCCCGGAGATAAGCCCCGTCGTTGACTTCGGCAACGCCGTATCGCTCAAGTACCGTCTGCCCATCGGCGCGCACGATATGGGCACCGTTAGCCGCGCGCTGGAGGTGCGCCACGCCCAGCCGGGTGACAGCTTTGTCCCCTTCGGCGGCGGCGAGGCCGAGATCCCGGAGCCGGACGAGGTGGTCTACGTCTCCGACGGCCAGGTCCGTACCCGCCGCTGGACCTGGAGGCAGAGCGAGATAGGAAAGATCACTCCCGAGACGGCCGACCTGCTTTTCCCCATCGACGGCTTCACCAGTCTGAACCTTGACCGCGTCCTCGCCGCGCGCGCGGAGCTGGCCGAGGGCCTGGAGCGTCTGTTCGGTGCCAAAACCGCCGTCGGCCTGGTGGACAAGGACCACTGCGTATTTGAAGCTGAGCTGTAAGTAAGCCGCGCCCTAAGCGCGGTCCCATTGGAGGATTTATGAAGAAAAGACTTCCGGCGCTGCTGCTCGCCGTGCTCTTGCTGTGCGGCGCCCTCTCGGGCTGCGGCGCGATAGACGCGCTCGAGGACCGGCTGGACAATCCATCCACGAGCGTACCCTACCCAGAAAACGTGTCGCACTCCGACGCGCTGACGCAGGAGCTCTATTTCTACTCCAGCTGGCGCGCGGATACGCACTACGAGGACATGTCCTGCTACGTAGACCTCGACTATTTCCGCAGTCTGGGCGACGAGCTGCTCTCCATCGCATCGGCTGACCCCGATCAGGGGGACTTTGACGACGCGGTCTTCTACTTCATCGACGAATACTACTACATACGTACGGCCCTTGAACTGGCTGATCTCAAGTATTACCGTGACCCCTCCGACGCCGAGGCGCTTGCTGCGCTCGATGATGCCTACGCCGCCAATAGCGAGGCCGACGGCATTTTCTGGGACGTCATGCACCAGACGGCGCTGACGGACAGCTATGATTTTCTGGCCGAGTACTGCGGCGAGGCACAGGCTGAGATCTTCGCGGCCTATGAGCCCAACGCACAGGCGGACAGCACGCTCTATGACCGGGAAAACGCCCTCGTGAACGAGTATTACAGCCTCTACGCCTCGCCCGACGCGGATGTCGAGGCGATGATGGAGGTATTCGTGGAGCTGGTGAACGTACGGCGCGAGATAGCGGCCGCGGAGGGCTACGACAGCTACGCGGACTACGCCTATTACAACACCTATTCCAGGGACTATCTCCCTGAGGACGTTCAGGCCGTCTGGTCCGCGGTCAAGGAGTATTTCGTGCCCCTCATCCTTGAAAACAGCGAGACTCTTAACCTCAATTACGGAGACATACTGGACTCCGGCCTTGAGAGCTCGGCGGAGGACACGCTTGCCGCGCTCGGGACGATAGCCCACGGGCTCTCTCCAGAGGCCGCCGAGGCCTACGACTACATGGTGGAGTACGGGCTATGCGACAATGAGGAGCTGCCAACCAAGACCGGTACCAGCTTCACCACCACGCTCTACTGGTATAACGAGCCCTTCATTTTCCTTGCTCCCACCGGTGACTGCTACGACTACACCTCACTCATCCACGAGTTCGGGCATTTCCTCAACAGCTATGCCATACCGAGCGACATGGTCTTCGGCTCTCCTGACTTCGAGGTCTGCGAGATGCAGTCCATAGGCATGCAGCTCATGGCGACGCACTGGTATGAGGAGCTGTTCGGAGCGGACACGGCGCACATGCTGGAGCTGGAGACCTTCTACGATATCATCACGAATGTGATAGACGGCGCGATGTACGATGAATTTCTGCAGCGCACATACGCCGAGGAAAACCTGACCGCGGAGCGCGCCTGTGAGATCTACGCGGAGCTGTACGAGGAATACGGCTATACTCCCTATGAGGGCAGCATGTACGACTGGGTCTATGTGCCGCACAATTTCGACAGCCCCTTCTACTATATCAGCTACTGCCTGGCCACGATCCCGGTGCTGGAGCTTTACAGTGAGCTTCAGAGCTCCCCGGAAAGTGCGGCGGACACCTACATGCGCCTGGTGGCGACGGACCCGGAGATCTACTACTGCTCAGAGGTGGTAGCCGACCTAAGCCTCCCCGACCCCCTGTCCCCCTCCTCCTACTCCTCCGCCGCCGACACCATCGCAGAAGCGATAGCTCAGTTGAGCTGACGTTGAAAACAAAAAACAAATTGCCTGCTTTTACCGCGCTGGCCCTGTGTTCAGGGCCAGCGTTTTTACTTTTCCGGCGCCATACGCTCTGCCTTAAAATGAGACTTGACAAAAGAACTTCAGATGGTATTATTATTGTCAAGTAACTTAATTATCATAACTAAGATACTCGTTGATGATATTTTTAAAAAAGGAGAGTGTTTTTATGGAGGAGTTTCTGTACTATGCGCCAACCAAAGTGGTATTTGGCAAAGGCTGCGAATCCAGAGTAGGTGAGCTTATTAAGGAAGAAGGCGCCGGCTCTGCTCTTGTTGTTTACGGAGGCAACAGCGCAAAAAAGTCCGGATTGCTTGACAGAGTCTTTGCCAGTCTCGAAGCTGCGGGCATAAAATATGTCTCAATGGGCGGAGTAAAGCCTAACCCCAGGCTTTCCAAGGTCTATGAGGGTATAGAGCTTGCCAAAGAATTTGGTGCAGAGTTTCTGCTGGCTGTTGGCGGCGGCAGCGTCATTGACACCTGCAAAGCCATAGGCGCCGGCCTCAAATACGACGGTGACGTATGGGATCTCTACATCGGCAAAGCGATCTGCCAGGGCAGTGCCCCCGTCGGAGCAGTGCTTACCATAGCCGCAACAGGAAGTGAAATGAGCAATGGCTCCGTAATCACGAACGACGAAAATTTGCTCAAGCGTTCCTTTGACAGTAATTACTGCCAGTGCAAGTTCGCCGTTATGAATCCGGAGCTCACCTACACGCTTCCTCCCTATCAGACAGCAAGCGGATGCGTGGATATAATGATGCACACCATGGAGCGTTATTTTTCCGTTGACAGCATGGCTCTTACAGATGCTATGTCCGAGGCTCTTATGCGAACCGTACTCGAGTATAGCCGTAAAGTGCTCAAATCCCCGGAAGATTACGAGGCACGAGCGACCATAATGTGGGCAGGCAGTCTCTCGCACAACGGACTCACCGGCTGCGGCTCCATTGGGGACTGGGCTCCGCACATGATAGAGCATGAACTCGGTGGCATGTTTGACGTAGCGCACGGAGCAGGACTTGCCGCTATATGGGGCAGCTGGGCAAGATATGTGATGAAGGTCAAGCCCTCACGCTTTGCTCAATTTGCTGAAAACGTTATGGGTATAACCCGTCGCGACAGTGCGGAACAGACCGCGCTTGAAGGCATCGCAGCGTTGGAGAGCTTTTTCCGCGAGTTGAACATGCCCACCAGCCTCAGCAGCCTCGGATGTGAGCCCACTGATGCTCAGATAGCCGAGCTTGCAGACAAATGCTGCGACGGGGACACGCACACCGTCGGACATTTCATGCCGCTGAAATCCTCTGACGTGGCCGCGATTCTTCGGGCTGCCAAATAGGTACAAATGTACAATACAAAAAGCGGGAGGTTCATTAAGCCGAACCTCCCGCTTTTTTATTTTCTATTGTCAGCTTAAGCGTTGCTGTTGAGTACAAAATTTTGCAGTGGAAGCGCGGCCGCGCCTATTACGGCCGCTTCCTCACCGAGCTTGGACAGCCTTACTTCGACGGGGACATTTCCGTAGTACAGACTCCTCGTAGCATTTATGTTCTCGGAAACCTTTTGCAGAAGGTAGTCATTGTCCTTGACAACATATCCCGTGAGCACGATTCTCTGACAGTCAAAAAGGCAAACAAGGTTGGTAAGCCCGATCGAGAGGTTGTACACCGCTTCATCAGCTATCCTGCGCGCCAGAACGTCTCCCATTTCGGCGGCTTTGAACACGATATCGGAATTTATTTTGTCCACGTTGCCCCCGGCAAGCTCCAGCATCTTGGAGGCACTGCCACCAGCCACAAGATTGCGCGCTTGATTTGCAATGGCCTTTCCGGAAGCCATCGCCTCCAGGCAGCCCTGACGGCCGCATTTACATATCGGGCCGTTGGGATTTATCACCATGTGGCCCAATTCTCCGCTCATATTATTGAAACCACGATATATTTCTCCATTTATAATAAGCGCCGCACCTATGCCGCGGCCCACAGTTACCAGTGCAAAGTCATCGCAGTTTGTTCCGGCACCGAACCACTTTTCACCGATTGCCATAACCTTAGAGGAGTTTTCAATAAAGACTGGCATTTTAAAATGATCCTGCAACGGCGTATGGAAGTCAACGTGCTTCAAGTTGTAATCTATGGAGGTTATAACCATGCCTTCAGCCGTATCAACAAGACCGGGTATCCCCACTCCTATGCCGCTGAGTTTGCTGGAGTCCACTCCCGATTCGCTGATAGAAGTCTCTATAAATTCTTTTACAGCCTCAATGGTATCCGCAGACGGCTGCCCGTCTTTTTCTCTGGACTTGCTGTAAACGATATTGCCCTGCAGATCCAGAATCGTGCACTTGAACATGGCACCGCTGATATCTACACCGACAAAAAGATGCGACTCGGGTATGAGTTCCAGCAGCATGGGCGGCTTGCCCCCGCTGGATATTCCCTTTCCTGCATCTCTGATAAGCCCGTCATCGATCAGCTCATCCGTAATGCTCATAATGGTCGGCATGCTAAGACCAGTCAGTCTGGCAAGCTCGGCTCTGTATATCGATCGGTTCTTTCGTATGAGATTCAAAATCTTGTCCTTATTGTAGATCCGCATCAGGCTTTTACTTTGCATAATCAATTCACAAATCCTTTAATTTAGTGTAGGCAAATTTGACGTACTCCGATTTGTACGTTCCAGGCCGGCAAGTCGATCAAGAACCATCATGAACACAGCTCGCCATGTTACTTAGTAATCTTAACTCATTAACTGTCTATGCGCAACACCAAAAGTTTTCAATTTCCTTACTACACACCTGATATGCTTAACATCAATGTCAGATAGCTTTATTATACATCTCCTTTGAAATAGTGCAACTAATATTTTGAATAATTTTGACCGTTTTTCCTTTGTAATAGATTAATGTCTTCCCCATTATTTTGGAGGGCGGGCGTGTGTGCCCGTCCGAAATTTTTGCGCAATTTGTCAATTTTGCGCCCTCCGATTGTCACTTCTGATACATTGAATATCCCTTGACAAAGAAATTCACAAATACTATAATCTTATTAACTTAGTTATCTAAACAAAGTACTTCTTTAACAATTTTGGAGTGTGTCATGCTTAGTAAATCTAGAGAGGCCGCATACACGGCGATTTTGAAAGAAGAACTTCTTATGGCGACCGGCTGCACGGAGCCCATCGCGATAGCCTACTGTGCTGCCAGGATGAAAGAGCTTTTGGGTGCCATACCTGAACACATAAAAATTGAAGTCAGCGGCAATATAGTCAAAAATGTCAAAAGCGTCATCGTTCCCAACACGGGAGGGCTCAAAGGCATCAAGGCCGCTGCGGCAGCCGGTATTGTTGCCGGAAATGCAAAAATGGAGCTGCAGGTCATCTCCGCCGTTCCCCAGGAACTGCACCAAAGAATAAAGGCATACTCCGACTCCACACCCATGCTGGTCGTATGTATGGATACTCCACGCATGCTGGAGATCCGCATCACAGGCCGCTGCGGCCAGGATTCCGCCGTCGTTCATATCGCCAACAGCCACTCAAACATTATTTTCGAATCGAAAAACGGTTGTGTGCTGAAAGATATCGACCCCGACGATGCTGCCGGCGAGTTCCCTTCGGACAGAAGCGTGCTCAATGTAAGAGACATCGTGGAATACGCTAATACTGTCGACCTCTCCGAAGTTGTACCTACGCTGGATAATCAGATACGCTGCAATTCTGCCATTGCTGAGAAAGGTCTGCGCGAAAGCTGGAGTGCAGGAATAGGCCGGGTCCTTATAAAAAACGCCGGGAACGACATCGTTACCGAGGCCAGAGCATATGCAGCAGCCGGTTCCGATGCCAGGATGAGCGGCTGTGAGCAGCCCGTTGTGATCGTATCCGGCAGCGGTAACCAGGGAATCACCGCCTCCGTTCCTGTCATACGCTACGCAAAACACATCGGAGCAAGTCAGTCAGAGCTGTATCGAGCCCTGCTTGTCTCTAATCTGGTTACTATTCACCAGAAAACCGGCATAGGCAAGCTCTCCGCTTATTGCGGCGCAGTAAGCGCCGGCTGCGGAGCCGGCGCAGGTATCGCTTACCTTCTGGGCGCGGATTACAACTGCATCGCAAGCACAATCACAAATGCAGTCGCCATATTGTCCGGCACAATTTGCGACGGCGCCAAACCCTCCTGCGCTGCCAAAATCGCCATGGCCGTCGAGGCCGGAATCCTTGGCTATCAGATGTATCTGGAGCACAAGCAATTCAGTGGCGGAGATGGCATTGTAGCCGACGGAGTTGAAAAAACTATTACAAACGTCGGCCGGCTCGCCAAGGAAGGAATGCGCCAGACAGACAGGACGATTTTACAAATTATGACCGAATCCTGATGCGCAGCCGCGCGCAGGCTTTGAAAGATGAAACAATGGGAGGCTCTTATGGAAAAGAAAATGATCAGGGTCGGCATGGTTGGAACGGGTATGATTTTCGACCGCCACTGCCGGGGCATAAAGGCCAGCCCGGACGCTGAGGTTACCGCTATCTGCGATGTGAACCGCGACGCCCTTAGCAAAAAGGCCCGCATCAACGGCATACCCGAAAGCGGCACATTTACGGATTACGTTGAGATGATGGACAGTGGGCTCATCGATGCGGTCGTTATCTGCACACCCAACGATTCGCACGTCGCCATAGCCATGGAGGCCATAAAGCGCGGCCTGCCTTTTGCTATGGAAAAGCCCGTCGGTCTCAATGTTGAGGAGGTGCGCCAACTCAACGACAAGGTACGTGAGACCCACACCAAAAACACCGTGCTTTTCACCTACCGCTTCAAGGCCTCGGCTAGATATGCCAAGCACATAGTCGATAGCGGCGTGATAGGCAAGATATATCATGTCAACACCGAATATTATCAGGACTATGATCTCAGGCCCTTCTCTCTCCCCACCTTTTGGCGTTTCCAGAAGGGCGTTGCCGGCGGCGGTGTAGTCTTTGATCTGGGCAGCCATGTCATGGATCTTGTAACCTTTATTACTGGACTCGACTACGAGAGCATATGCGCTACGGCTGAAAACCTCATCAATACGCGCCCGGATCCCGTGACCGGTGAGCTGCGCGAGGTCAATACCGACGACTATTGCCACATGATGGCCCGATTCACCTCCGGCGCCTCCGGCGTATTCGCCATAAGCAAGTGCTGCATGGGACGCAAAAACTATCAGCGTATTCAGATATACGGCAGCAAAGGCGTAATAATTTACACTCTTACGGACAAGAATCTCGAGGACACCATAGAGGTCTGTATAGGCGAGCCCTATGTTGACAGCTATAACTACACCAAGCTTGACATACCCCAGGAGTATTTCGCCGAGCAGATGCAGGCTTTTATAGACGTCATTAACGACTGCGGCGACGGTCTCACCGCCAACATGGAGGACGGGCTCCGGGCTCAGGAGCTGATAGAAAAGGTCTATGAATCGTCCGATACGCACAGCTGGGTAGATGTCCGCCGAAACTAAGGATACCAGGAGAAGAGATCAGATGACAAACTTGCCCTACACCCTGTGTACAAAGCAGGACTACCTCAACGCAGTCGCTCACGTCAAAGCCTCCGGCGAAGGGGCGGAACTTCTGAAGGCAAGGCTTCAGGCCATAAAGGCGACCACCCAAATGATGGCCCTGAAAGCTGAAAGTTGGAGCAAAAGGGCCGAGACTCAGCACCAGGAGGATTACGAACCTGTGCCGGACCCGAATTGTGAGATGAACCGGCTCGGCTTCAGCGCCGGAGAAATCGACGAACTGATTGGAGAGCTGAGCAATGTTTGAAATATTACGTTCTGAAAGCGGTATTGTCGAAGCAGCTGCGTCGTTTCAGTGCGACGGCTCCGAATTTATCGAAAAGCACGAGCCCTTTGCCTATGAACAGAACCGGCTCGTCATAAGGGCCGGCTGCTCGGTCAAGGTTGGCTGCGGCAGCGATGCCGTCCTTGCCGTAAACAACGAAGATTTCATATTTGACCCTGCACTTGCGCTCGATATCCCCGAACCGTTTGAGGTGGGATGCGACTACTTTATATATCTCTGCATCGACGGGCGTGTACCCGTGGTCGTGGTTTCCAAAAACGGTACCTATCCCGCTGGCGCCTCCGCTGAGAGCTGCCGCATGATAGGCGGCTTCCACTATGGCTCGATCCGCAAGGTCAGCAGCGATGGGCTGTGGGTGCCGATAGATTCTCTCGGTGTCAAGTTCGGCTCAGGAGGTATCCGCTGGCAGGACAACGTCACCATCGGCATAGTTCCAAACTCTGTATGGGACCTGAAAAACCGCCCTAGAGTCCTCTTTGGCGGCCTTGTCAAGGTCGGCAGTATATGGGTTTCCATATACCAAGCCAGCAAAAAATCTGAATTCACATTCATGTCCGGTGAGAACCTGGTCCATGTGTCAGACGGAGAGCTGCAAAGCCGATATGGGCAGATGCCTGTCTCCGGCATAGACGGTCTCTGCCAGTACAACTTTGCTGAGCTTGCCGCCCGCTCCGGAATGCGGCTCATGAAGTACACCGAGTGGCTTGCCGCAGCCTACGGAGCGCCGCAGGGTGAGGACGACAGCAACACGTACGGCTGGTGTGACGTTACCAACAAGGTGCGCGCCCGTACGGGCTGCAGCGTTGACCTCGATACCGGCAAATATGTGGAATGCGGCGCAAAGCCCTACGCAATAAGCGCACGCAACGTTGTGGACACCACGGGAAACGTCTGGGAATGGCTGTCCGAGTATACGAATCGGCACGATGCAGGCAGCGGGCTGTGGACTTATTACGATCAGCTCGGTCCCGGTATGGGTCAGATCTATGGTTGGAAAACAGACAGCTTCTCGTCCCTTGCCGCCGGAGGTCACTGGCACAGAGGGGCCTGCTGCGGTCCCAGAGCCATAAACCCGGACGATCAGCCCTGGAAAGTAAACGTACACATTGGCACTCGGCTCGCATGCGACGCTCTGTGAGCAGGATGCAAACACGAAACATAGGCAAAACCCGCAGGGGAAAACAAACATTCAATTCAGGAGGTAATGGAATGAAAAAACGATTGATCTCTGTCGTACTCTTGCTGGCTATGACCCTCGCACTCGCGTTTACCACCTCCGGATGTGGAAGCACCGAGCCTTCCAGCGATCCGGACGCCACCAACAATGGGAAAACCGAACTTGTAGTTGTCACCTCGAGCGAGCCGGTATATTTCAATAACCTCTGCCCGAGCATGACCAATCTGCCCGACACTCTTGTGTACAGCCAGGTCTATGACCCTCTGTTCTATAAAGATTGGAGCGACGGCGGCAAGGTCAAGGGCTACCTGGCTGAAAGTTATGAGATCAGCGAGGATGGCCGCGACATCTACATCAAGCTCCGTGACAACGTCTACTTCCACAATGGCTACAAGCTCACCTCCGAGGACGTCAAGTTCACCTTTGATGAGATGTACACCCGTACACTTGGCACCGCGCTGCTCATCAACTGGGACAGTGTCGAGATCGTCGATGAGCTCAATCTCATCTTCCATCTCAAAGAGCCCTACGGCGCGATAATGAACGCGCTGTGCAGCCGTCTCAACTATATCTCCAGCAAACAGTACTGGGAAGAGGTCGGAGGCTTTGAAGGCTATAACGCCGCCCCTATCGGCACCGGCCCCTACAAGTTCGTCAGCGCCGTTTCCGGCGATCAGATTGTCCTTGAGCGCAACGACGAATACTGGAACGGCACCGCCGCCTTTGAAACCTGCATCATAAAGACTGTCGCCGACAACAACACCGCCGTTCTGGCCGTTGAAAGCGGCGAGGCGGATGTCGCCCTCAACCTCCCGCTCGATGCCCTTGTAAACATCAACAATCCCGATGTCACCTGGACCTCCGAGCTGAGCTTCGAGTGCGGCTATCTGCAGTACAACTTCCTCGAGTCCAGCTGGGCCGGCAACGATACCAATTTCCGCAAGGCTGTCCAGTACGGTGTCGACAAGGAGGCCATAAACCAGGCCGTGTTCTACGGCCAGACCAACACTCCTGCCATTCTCGGCGACGAGACCTGGACCGGCAGGCCTGCTGACGGTACTTATGAGTCCTATACCTATGACCTCGAAAAGGCCAAGGAGTACCTCGCCGCTTCCGACTATGACGGCCGTGAATTCCGTGTCGTCACCTGGGCCGGCACCAACCTCGAAAAGGCCGCTCAGGTAATGCAGGCCAGTCTGCTTGAAGTGGGCATCAACATGAAGATCGTCCCCGTTGACAGGGCCACCTTCTGGGACGAGGTCAGGAACAACGACGACTGGGATGCCTGCATCCACTGCCTCGGCGCCTCCTCCCTCGACATGGATGCCTATAACCACTTCATGTTCAGCATGTATCCCCAGTATTTTAATGCCGACCAGGTCATACCCTATGGCCAGGAGCTGAACGACCTTGTAATTGCCGGCCGGCTTGAGCCCGACCAGGACAAGCGTGTTGAGATCTACACCCAGCTTGTCAATTACATTAACGAAGAGGCTATCTCCATGCCCCTCTATCAGGAAGTCAACACCGCCCTCTATCGCTCCGACCTGAAAGGCGTTACTGCGGACAAGGCTGTCCCCGTCAACCGCTTCTTCGACTACACTTACTGAGATATATGCGCAAAGTGGACAGGGCGGAATTTTACTTCCGCCCCGTTCATTTAGGTAACGCCTGGACAGGCTGAAAACGAGGACTTGATATGCTTAAATACATTCTCAAACGCCTACTGCTCATCATACCGGTGGTCATAGGAATAACGCTGTTCATATATCTGCTGCTCGACATCGGCATGGGCGACCCCACGGCCCTTATTCTGGGGCCTGATGCCTCTGCGGAACAGGTCGCCGCACTTCGGGCCGAGCTGGGCTTGGACAAGAGCGTGTTTGTACGATATTTCAACTATATGTACAACGCAATCCAAGGTGACCTTGGCAACTCGTGGTACAATTCCCGTCCGGTCATAGATGAGTTCCTGCTTCGACTGCCCAACACGCTTGCGCTGGCCTTCAGTGCATTGGGCATCACGATAGTCATCGGCCTCACCTTCGGCACCCTGGCCGCGATCCGACAGAACCGGCCGATAGACGGCATCACACTTATTTTTGCTCTGCTTTTTGCGAGTATGCCGAGCTTCTGGTTCGGACTGATTCTGCAAATAATATTCTGTCTTGAGCTCCAGTGGCTGCCTCCGATGGGCTCCGGTACCTTTAAACACATGATCCTGCCCGCAACGACTCTGGCGCTTGGCACGATAGCCAGCCAGGTGCGCATGACCCGCTCGAGCATACTGGACGTCGTCAATATGAACTACATCAGGACGGCCCGGGCCAAGGGCGCTGGTGAGTTCAGGGTGGTTTTCCGCCACGTTATCCGAAACGCTCTCATGCCCGTCGTCACTAACTGGGGCCTCACCTTTGCAACTGCCTTCGGAGGCACGATAATCTCCGAGACGGTGTTCTCCGTACCGGGCATCTCAACGTTCCTGATAAACGCGGTCAAGGTTCGTGACATTCCCATAGTCATGGGCACCGTTATCATTGTTTCCGTCATTGTTGCCCTTATCAACCTTATTATCGACATCATATACGCCTTTATTGACCCAAGAGTCAAAGCCGGATATGTCAACTGAGCCTGCGGGCCCTGCTAAATTGATTTTTGAGTGTGAAATTATGAAAAAAAGAAATCAAAAAGCAACTGAACATAACAGGCGGTCACAGCTTGGGTTGATACTTTTTCGCTTTAAGAAAAACAAGCTGGCCGTCATATCGGTGTTCTTTCTGCTATTCATCGCCATAGTCATTCTCTCCGCCCCTCTGTATATCGACTATGACAAAGCGATCACGATGAACACCGCCGAAGCCTTTCAGTCTCCCAGCTGGGAGCATCCGTTTGGAACCGACCTCTATGGCCGCGATATGCTGGCGCGAGTTATATACGGCGGCCGTATCTCCCTCTTCGCAGGATTGTGCATCATACTTTTGTCCTTTATCTTCGGCGTAATGATAGGCTCCGTCGCCGGCTTCTTCGGCGGCAAGGTCGATCAGGTAATGATGAGGATAATCGATATCTTCATGGCCGTGCCAACAATATTTATGGCAATGACCATCATAACTGTCCTGGGAGACGGCGTCAGGAATATAATCATCGCTTTCGTCGTATGCAACATACCGAGCTATTCACGCATAGTCCGCTCCTCCACCATGACCCTGAGGAACATGGAGTATGTCGAGGCCGCCGAATGCTATGGAGCAAGCAAATTCCACATCATTCTCAAGCACATCATCCCCAACGGCATCGGCCCCGTTATCGTCACCGCCACGATCTCCCTGGGCGTCGCCATTCTCAGCATCTCCTCCCTCGGCTTTCTCGGGCTCGGCATCACGGCGCCGACTCCTGAGTGGGGCACTCTGCTCGCCGACAACAGGAATTATATAAGATACTATCCGTATCTTGGCATTCTTCCCGGCGTAGCCATCATCCTTACCGTCATGTGCGTCAACTTCATCGGCGACGGTCTGCGCGACGCGCTTGACCCGAAGATGAAGAAATAGTGGAGGAACCGAAATGTCCCAACTGTTGAATGTTAAAGACCTGTATGTAAATTACAACACCGACGACGGTACCGTGCACGCGCTCAACGGCCTGGATCTTACGCTGGAGAAGGGTGAGAGCCTCGGTCTGGTAGGAGAGACGGGCGCCGGCAAATCCACTCTTGCGCTCAGCATACTCAGGCTGCTGCCGGACCGTGTAGGCGAAATAAGCTCCGGCAGTATAGTCTTTGAGGGTAGAAATGTACTGGAGTTCAGCAAAAAGGAACTCAAGCAGATCCGCGGCGACAAGATCTCCATGATATTTCAGGATCCCATGACGAGCCTCAACCCTACCAAGACCGTCGGCAAGCAGCTGCGTGAGGTGCTGGACCTGCATTTTGCCGAACTAAGCCGCAAGGAAAAGGCGGAGCGCGTGGACAAGATGTTTGAGCTTGTGGGCATCCCGCCCCAGCGTCAACACGAGTATCCGTTTCAATTCTCGGGCGGCATGAAGCAGCGCATCGGCATAGCCATGGCGCTCATCGCCCAGCCCGACCTGCTTATAGCCGACGAACCGACTACCGCACTCGATGTCACCATTCAGGCGCAGATACTCAACCTTATGAAAACGCTGCAGGAGCAGATGCAGACCTCCATGTTGCTCATAACCCACGATCTCGGCGTTGTCGTCGAGGTGTGCACGAAGGTCGCCGTCATATACAGCGGCCAGATCATTGAGTGCGGTACCGTAGAGGACGTTTATGCCAGGAAGAACAACCATCCATATACCGAGGGTCTGTTCAACTGCATACCTGATCTCAAATCCAATGCTGCAAGGCTGACGCCCATCCCCGGAAGCATGCCCGATCCGCTGGAGCTTCCCAAGGGCTGCAAGTTCTGCGACAGATGCAGATATCGTATGGACATATGCGGGCAGGAAGAACCTGAGCTCTATACTCATGGCACCCACAGCATTAAATGCCATAAGTATAAAGACGTTTTTGGAGGCTGACATGAAAACACCGATTGTTGAAACCAAGGGTCTCAAAAAGTACTTCAAGGTCGGCCAGGGCTTTCTGCATGCGGTAGATGACGTCGACCTGTCTATCTCTCCCGAGGAAACCCTGGGCGTTGTCGGCGAATCCGGCTGCGGCAAGTCCACCCTGGGCCGTGTCATTCTAGGGCTGCTTCCGGCCACCGAGGGTGAGATTCTGTATAACGGAGAGAGCATTTTTGACTCGCACAAAAAGAAAAAGCCAAATATATATCGGGAAATGCAGATGATATTTCAGGACCCGTTTTCATCTCTCAACCCGCGTCTCTCCATTCAGGACCTGATAGCCGAACCCATCCATGTCCAGAAAGTGCTCACCGACAAGGCCAAGATAGAGGAAAGGGTGCTCGAGCTCATGGATCTCGTCGGTCTGTCGGAGCGCTATGTGAACGCTTACCCCCACGAGCTTGACGGGGGCAGGAGACAGCGCGTCGGCATAGCCCGTGCCCTCGCGCTCAATCCAAAATTCATTGTCTGCGACGAACCGGTCTCTGCCCTTGACGTGTCCATTCAAGCCCAGATACTCAATCTCATTATGGACCTTCAAGAGCGCAACGGTCTGGCCTACATGTTCATAACCCACAACCTCTGCGTTGTAAAGCATATTAGCTCCAACATCATGGTCATGTACATGGGCAAGGTAGTGGAATACGCCTCCAAAGAGCAGCTGTTTGAAAAGCAGTATCACCCCTATTCCCAGGCTCTGCTCTCCGCCATTCCCCTGCCCGAGCTCAGGCCGGACCGGGAACGAATAGTTCTCACGGGTGAGGTGTCAAACCCCATCAATCCCAAACCCGGCTGCCGCTTTGCACCCAGGTGTAAATACGCTACGGAAAAGTGCATGGGGCAGGATATTCCCCTCGTGGAAATCGAAAAAGGGCGTAAGGTCGCCTGCACTTTGTATACCTGACGCGGCTCCGGGGCCATCCCGGACCGCAGGTTGCAAAAGCGCAAACACCAATAACTATTATTAAAGAGGATTTCCTATGAACAAAATAGAATGTGTCAACGCTGTACTCAGCGGCAAAAAGGGCGACTGGATACCCGCCGGTTTCTGGTATCACTATGACCACACGCTCAATACATACTCCATAGCACAGAGCCATCTTCGCACCTTCCGCGAAACCGGAGTCGACGTGTACAAGGTCATGCAGGATTACATTCAGCCCATAGACGTGACGCTGAACACCGCTTCCGACTGGGACAAGGTCAGCTTCCCCGGCGTCTCCTCTCCCGTGTATCAAAGGCTGCTGGACGTCATCAAGATGATACTCGACGCCACCGGCCACGACGCGCTGCTTTTCCAGACTATGTTCGGACCCCTCAAGACCATCGTTCAGAGCTTTGGCTATGATATGGTAATGGCCCATTGCCGAGAGAATCCGGACGCTGTCGTAAGCGCGGTCATGCGGATTGCCGACGTCCAGGCCGAATGGGCTGCCGGCTTCGTTGATGCCGGTGCGGATGGTTTGTTCTACTCCGGCCAGTTCAGTGAGCCTGGGCGCTTCACCAGGGAGGAGTTTGCAAAATTCGTCACTGCCGGCGACCTGGTCATATTACATGCCGCCGAGAGCAGAGGAGGCAGAAACATTCTTCACATCTGCGGCGAGCCGGATTACGCCTATCACTCCACTCCGGAATGGTATACGGAATACCCCGGAGCCATCGTAAACTGGTCCGTTAAAGACACCGGGCTGTCCCTTTCCGAGGGCAGGAAGCTCTTCGGAGGCCGTCCGGTCCTCGGCGGAGTCAATAACAGGGGCTTCATACTTGACGGCACTGAGGCTGAGATACGCAATGACGTCAACAGCATTCTCAGTGAAGTCGGTGACTTCAACGGATACATGCTGGGCGCAGACTGCACCATTCAGGGCCAGGGCATCAGCAATGATAAAATAAAAGTTGCCGTCGATGCCGCACATGAGTTCATGGCAAGGAACTAATACCTTGATACATTAAAAATCAATTTTTGGAGGAATATGACCATGTCAAAGATCAAGAATTATCCCAATCAGGCCGACGAGACGGTGGAGGCCGTACGCAATGCTATAGAGTTCCGCGCCACCTGGTTTGCGCTGCTCTTCGACGAGATGCGCAAGGCCGGCGTGGACGCCGAGGGCATCACCCGCAGGGCCATAAGGCGTTGTGGCCGTGAGATTCACGGTGTCAGAGCAAGCAAGGCTGTTGAGGGACGTCAGCTTAACGGCAACGAGATGAAGGCCTTCTCCTTCAACGAGCTGATGAAGAAGGTGTTCATAATGGACCCTGTCACCTCTGACGAAAACAATGCCGACGCTTATCTCAATTACTGCCCGCTCGTAGCCGCGTGGCAGAAGATGGGCTTCAGCGACGAAGACATAGACCTTCTCTGCGACATGGTCATGGAAGGCGACCGGGGCGTTGCGGACGCCAACGGCTTCAAGCTGCACCTTGGCTCCACTATCGGCGGCGGATGTGAGAAGTGCAATATCCACTTCTATCGCGGAGAGCTCAAGAAATAAGCTTCACAGACAAACGCTGTTCAGAAAGGAATGGCCACGAGCATGAAAACGATCAGCATTGGGAACATGAAAGTTCCTGCGATCGCGGTTGGCTGCAGGCGCATGAACAATCTCAGCGCTGAGGAAGCTGACCGCTACATCAGGACCTCAATAGATCTCGGAGCAAACTTCTTCGACCTGGCCGACCTCTACGGGGGCTCGCTGAGCGAAAAGGTGTTCGGCGAAGTTGTCGGCGCCGACCCCACGCTTCGGGACAAGATGTTCATTCAGACCAAGTGCGGCATCCGCAAGGCTATGAACGCCTTTGACCTCTCGAAGGAGTACATTCTCTCCTCTGTCGACGGCTGTCTGGAGAGGCTGCACACCGACTATATAGACGTGCTGCTTATCCATCGTATGGACGCTCTTTACGAGCCTGAGGAGATAGCGGAAGCGTTTGGAACATTGCAGCAAAACGGCAAGGTGCGCGCCTTCGGCGTGTCAAACGCCACGCCCATGCAGATAGAGCTGCTCAAGCGCTATGTAAAGCAGCCTCTGGTCATAAATCAGATGCAGTTCAGTCTCGCTCACTGCACCATGATCTCTCAGGGCATCTATACGAACATGGACAGCTGCGGCGCCGTCGACCGTGACGGCGGGATATTGGATTACTGCCGCCTGAACGACATCACCATACAGACCTGGTCCCCCCTGCAGTACGGCTTCCAGGAAGGCGTATTTATCGGCAGTCCGAAGTTCCCCGAGCTCAACAAGGTGCTCGACAAGCTGGCAGACAAGTATTCCGTCACTCCTGGCGCCATTGCCTTCGCGTGGATCCTGAGGCATCCGGCTCACATGCAGCCGATAACCGGCACGCTGAAGACCGCCAGGCTGAAGGAGTGCGTCGACGCAGTAGACATCACCCTCACACGTGATGAGTGGTATGAGCTGTTCACAGCCGCCGGCAATCCTCTCCCCTGCAATCCCCAGCCGGGTCAGGCAAGGACCTGACGGCTGATAAAGCGGCGATGAAGGCATCGGGTTTATCTGCGCTATGATGCAGCGCAGAGCACGGTGCCTTCATTTTTTGTGCCTCGCGCAAAAACAAATGATTGGATGTTCGTGTTGCATGGAAATATTAAATGAACGCTTTGGTTTTCTTCCGGACGGAAGGGATGTACGGCTCATAACACTGAAAGCAGGGGAGCTCAGCCTCTCAGTCTCCAGCCTCGGAGCTTCGCTCCGCTCGCTTCTTGTCCCCTCCTCACACGCCGGAACAGACGACATTCTGCTGGGCTGCAGCGACTTCGACAGCTGCTTAAACAACAGATATTTCTTCGGCGTGACCGTTGGTCGTTTTGCCAACCGGATAAGCGGTGCAAAATTCAGTCTTGGCGGGCGGGAATACAAAATATCGGAAAACAAGCCCGGCTGCTCACTGCACGGCGGTGCCGACGGCTTTTCAAAACGGCTGTGGGACGCCGAAACCTACTGCGATGGAGACGGTATATACGTCCGTCTCGAACTTGATAGCCCTGATGGAGACCAGGGTTATCCCGGTTCGGTCAATGCCGCCGTAACCTACGGTATCACAAAAGACAACCGCCTCAAAGCGCGCTTTGAGGCACAGTCCGACGCGCCCTGCCCCATAAATCTTACAAATCACTCCTATTTTAACCTTGCCGGTCACCGCCGCGGCGTAGATGTCCTGGACACTCGGGCCCGGCTGTTCTGCTCTGCCTATGTAGAGGTAGATGAGGATTTCATTCCCACCGGAAGAATTGTCCCCGTCGACGATACTCCGCTTGATTTCAAGACGGAAAAATCGATAGGGCAGGACATATCTTCCCTGTGTGCCTCAAGGCTTGGCGGCTATGACCACTGCCTCGTGGTAGACGGCTACGACGGAACTCTAAGGCCCTTCGGAGAGTTCCACGACCCCGTCACAGGCCGAAGCATGAGGGGCTTTACCACCCAGCCCGGCATACAGTTTTTCACCGGCAACATGCTCAATTCAGCAGCCGGTAAGGACGGCGCAATATATGAGAAACACTTCGGCTTCTGCATAGAGCCTGAATTCTTTCCCGATTCGCCGAACAACCCGACATTCCCGTCTGCCATCTTTGGGCCTGAGCGTAAATATCTGGAGACGGCCGAGCTGGCCTTCGATTGGTAGGCGGAGGCGGGCTGAAAACTATGAAGGGAAACGGAAATTTGCTCTCCTGCGGGAAGCTTAAGGACAAGATTGAACGCGGAGGCGCCGACGTTGTCTTTCGCGACCTTTACCCAAACAGCAACACGGAGCTGTGCCGCAGCAGATACACCCGCCTGATAGACGCTCACGCCCTGACCTTCGGCGGGTCACCGACCCTGTTCAGCGCACCCGGCCGCACGGAGCTCGGCGGCAATCACACGGACCACCAGCACGGCAAAGTCCTCTGTGCCGCAGTGGATGTTGATATGATAGCCTGTGCATCAGCAAATTCCTGTGGAGTCATCAGAGTTTCATCAGAGGGATTTCCCGGTTTCGAAGTAGCGCTTGATTGCAGTAAGCCGGTTGATTCAGAAGCCGGCAGTCCGGCCGCGCTGGTGCGTGGCATTGCAGCTGCGGTAAAATCCCTCGGCTTTGAGCCGACCGGACTTGACATAAGCGTCAGCTCTGATGTACCAGCCGGTTCAGGCCTGTCCTCTTCTGCCGCCTATGAGGTTCTCATAGGCAATATCTTCAACAGCTTCTGCTGCAATTCTTCTCTCGGCCCCATTGAAATCGCCAGAATAGGACAATTCGCCGAGAATCGGTTTTTTGGCAAACCCTGCGGCCTGATGGACCAAGCTGCCTCTGCTCTGGGCAGCCTGGCTATGATAGACTTCAAAGATGATCGCTTTCCAGAGGTTAAACGCCTCACATGTACACTTTCGGAGTTTGGCTATGCGCTGTGCATAATAGACTGCGGTGCAGATCACGCAGATCTGACAAATGAATACGGCTCCATCACAGCCGAGCTCTCTGAGATATCCGGCGCTCTGCGTGCCGCATATCTGCGTCAGGCTGATGAAGGAGAATTCATAAGCCGTATAAATGAACTCCGCCGCGCCGCGGGTGACCGTGCGGTACTGCGGGCAATGCACATATTCGATGAAAATCGCAGAGTCTGTCGGCAGGCCTCAGCCCTTGCGAGGGGCGATTTTGACAGTTTCCTTCGTCAAGTGTACGAGTCCGGGCTGTCGTCATGGCGCTTTCTGCAAAACGTAGTGCCTCTCGGGGCCTCACAGCACCAGGACCTAGCCTTTGCGCTGGCACTATGTGAAAGGCTGCTGGGCGGGAACGGCGTATGCCGGGTGCATGGCGGCGGCTTCGCGGGAACGCTTCAGGCCTTTGTGCGTCTGGACACCCTGTCCGAATTCCGGCAAGGTGTTGAAGCAGCGCTTGGTCAGGGGGCATGCAGAGTTATGGATTTCCGGGCCCGTGGGGGCTGCAAACTTGATATCTGATTTTAACAGGAGGATATTATGGCTGTTTTGGTCTTAGGCGGTGCCGGATATATCGGCTGCCACACTGTTTATGAACTTATCGAGCACGGGCGGGACGTGGTCGTCGCCGACAATCTCGTCACCGGTTTTAGAAAAGCGGTACATCCAAAAGCTCGCTTTTATGAAGCCGACATCCGCCGACGGGAAGATATAGATCGCATATTTGAAACCGAACACATCGATGGAGTCATTCATTTTGCGGCATTCTCTCAGGTAGGAGAGTCCATGACAGCACCGCTCAAATACTATGACAACAATCTCTGCGGCACTACTTCTCTCTTACAGTCAATGGTCAGCCACAATATTAAAAACATCGTGTTCTCCTCCACCGCTGCGACCTACGGAGAGCCGGAGCGAATACCTATTCTTGAAACTGACCGTACCGCTCCAACGAACTGTTACGGTGAGACAAAGTTAGCAATGGAGCGGATGATGCACTGGTCCGGCCTGGCGCACGGCCTCAAACATGTTGCACTGCGGTACTTTAACGCCTGCGGAGCACATCCGTCGGGGCTTATTGGCGAGGCACATAACCCGGAAACTCATCTGATACCCCTGATACTTCAAACTGCACTGGGCAAGCGTGACTCGCTGTCCATATTCGGTGACGACTACCCCACCAGAGACGGAAGCTGTATCCGCGATTACATACACGTCACCGACCTGGCCCAGGCGCATATACTGGCCCTGGATTATCTCATGCAGGGCGGGGAAAGCGACGTCTTCAATCTCGGCAACGGTGTCGGTTTCTCCGTCAAGGAGGTCATAGACGTTAGCCGCCGCGTGACCGGTCGTGAGATCCCCGCCGAGGTAAAACCCCGCCGCGCAGGGGACCCTGCCCAGCTTGTCGCCTCTTCTGAAAAAGCTAAGTCCGTTTTGGGCTGGCGCCCGCAGTATAAGGAACTCGATGCTATCATAGGCTCAGCCTGGAAATGGCATCAGCTGCATCCTGACGGATACGGTTCTGTGCGTTAGGAGCCTCAAAAACAACACCCCGCGCGCCGGATGGCGTGCGGGGTGTTTTATTTGGCGTGGATGTCGATAAACTCGGCGCGGAGCTTGGAGTACATTATCTTCTGGCTGCTGTACAGTCCAGTATAGCCGGAGAGCATGTAGGATATGGCGCAGGCAACGGCGAAGTACACGATGCCGCCGGAGCCGAAGAGCTCGACCGCGAGGATTACGGACGCCACGGGGCAGTTCACCGCGCCGCAAAAGAGCGCCACGAGCCCGATCGCCGCCGCGAAACCCGCCGGTATGCCCAGCAGCGGACCAAGCACGCAGCCCAGCGTCGCACCGATGAAAAACGTCGGTACCATCTCGCCGCCGCGGAAGCCGCAGCCCAGGGTCACGGCTGTGAACAGCAGCTTGAGCGCGAAGGCCGCGGGTTTGGCCTCGCCCTCGGTTATCGCCCGCGCTATCACCGCCGTACCCGCGCCGTTATAGTCCGTCGTGCCGCAGATATAGGTCAGCGCTATTATCGCAAATCCGCCCGCGGCAGCGCGCAGATACGGGTTCTTTATCGTCTTGGCAATGAAATGCTCGCTCTTGTGCATGACCACGCAGAACACTATGCTCAGCAGCGCACAGGCTATGCCGAGCACGGCTACACGCCAGAGCAGATCCGCCGAGAGCGCCGGCGCCTCTATCGCAAACTGCGTGGGCGCAATATCGAAGAGGCGGGTGACACCGAAGGCTGTGAGCGCCGCCGTGAGACAGGGCACAAGGCCGGAGTAGTACACTACGCCCACGCTGATGACCTCCAGCGCGAAGATGGTCGCGGTCAGCGGCGTGCCGAAAAGCGCCGAAAAGAGCGCGCTCATGCCGCAGAGCGTGGCAAGACGCATATCCTTGTCGTCCAGGCGGAATACCCGCCCCATGCTCCAGCCTATACCTCCGCCTATTTGCAGCGCCGCACCCTCGCGGCCCGCTGAGCCGCCGCAGAGGTGCGTGAGCACCGTGGAGGCGAAGATGACGGGAACCAGCGCCAGCGGTATCCGCTCGCCGAGGTGTATGGAGTCGATGACCGCGTTCGTGCCCGCGCGCTCCATGTGCGTGTAGCGGTAGATAAAGGCTATGACGATGCCTGCGGCGGGCAAAAACCATAGCAGCAGCGGAAAGCTCTCGCGCAGGTCGTTGGCCCCGGCGACGCTGAGGTAGAAGGCCGAGCCGATGAGCCCGCCCACGGCGCCGGTGACCGCGGCAATGACCAGCCATTTTACAAAAGCGCGCAGGAATTTGGCGGCGGCGCGGAGCCTGCCGGACAATTCTTCGGACAAGGAGCAGCCCTCCCAAATGCGGATATTCGACAGTATATAATGTCCGCGGCTAAAAATCCAGCGTCTATTTGCGCGCCTGAGCGCGCACGCGGAGGTAATTTGCGGCAAAGCGCCAGAGCTGCGCCGTGACGTAGGCCGTGAGCGCCGTAAAGAGTGCCAAAGCCAGCCAGTCATCCCAGCCCGCATACGGGTCCTCAAGTAGTTCCCCGCAGAACAGGGCATAGCCGAGCAGGATGACGAGGCCCGGCAGCAGTCGGGCGATAAACATACGCCTCATCATGTCGAGCCGGGAGGCCGCATCGCTGAAGATGCCCTCATCTCCGCGCAGCTCCGAGGCGGGCTTGCGGAAGTAGGAAAAGCCCGCAAAGTACTGCACGAACTCCCAGCCGCAGTCCCGGAAGAGCTGAAAATACTCGTCGCTGTGCCTGACCGCGCCGTCCTCGTTATAGTCGAGCTGGTAGACGACGTCCTCCGGCTCGCAGCTCTCGAAGCAGTAGAAGCAGGGCAGGATATACCGCACGAAGCGCCAGCCCTTTCTGTGCATGGAGCGCAGGTAATCCTGCTCCTTTTCCCATTCCGGGACGGTGAAGAATCTCAAAGTCAGCTTAGAGCTCATCTCCGCAGACCTCCCTCATGTTTCGGTACAATCTCGAAATACGCCGGGTCTCCAGCTCCAGCACCTGCCGTCCGAGCTCGGTCAGGCGGTAGAGCTTGCGCTTATCCTCCTCCCGGGTGAAGGCGATGAGGCCGTCCTTTTCCATTTTGGAAAGGCTGCCGTACATCGTGCCGGGGCTCAGACGTATCTCCCCGCCGGTGAGCTGCTCCACGCGCTGGATGATGCCGTAGCCGTGGTTTTCCTCCCCTAGACAGAGCAGGATGTAAAAGCCCGTCTCGGTCATCGGCACATAGACCTTTCTGATATGCGCGTCCACCCGTCTCACCCTTTCACTGCGATATATCGCACTACGATGTTCCAAGCGCAGTATAGCACTGCGATATACCCCTGTCAAGGTGAAAAATGAGCCTTGATTTTTCCCTTTCCAGTGTATATAATAATCGTTACTGTGCAGCGGTATCGAAGTGGTCATAACGGGGCTGACTCGAAATCAGTTTGATGGAGACATCACGTGGGTTCGAATCCCACCCGCTGCGCCACGTCGGAGCAAGCGTCATATCGCTTGCTCCGACTTTTTTCAAAAGTCAGTGCGCGCTCATTCTGCTGCTCCTCCTCTCCAAACCGGACCCGCTGCGCCGGGCTCCGGTTTGGTTTTGAATATGAGCCTGACCGCCTGTATCTGCTCACCCCTTCATTTGTATAGTTGAGAACAATATGTTCAAAACGTCAATAGAACGATTCGTTCTAACCTATACTTGCCCTGGTGATGGGAATGGAGCGATATCAACGCATACGCGACCTGCGTGAGGACAGAGATTTGACGCAGGCGCAGGTGGGCAGGGCCATAAACCTGCCGCAACGGACCTATGCCTACTACGAGAGCGGTCAGCGAATGGTACCGCCGCCCGTCCTCTGCGCCTTGGCAGACTTCTACGGCGTCAGCGTGGACTATCTTCTCGGCCGCACAGACCGGCCCGAAATGAACAAATAAGCGAAACCGGCACGGAGCGTCGCTCCGTGCCGGTCTCTTTTTGCTCTCAGTTTGTTTATCATATGCGTTTTTTGATGCAAAAAATCTATGATTTCAGAGTCTACGTTTATATTGTCAAAAACTTGGCTTGCCATTTGTAGGTATTCACCAGTTTATTCCGTTCAGGACAAACTGTCGGAAACTGCTCACCGCGGGCGGCGTATAGGAGCGGTCGTCACTGACCATGTAGAAGTTCCTCTCCCACACCGGACTGGCTATCTGGATGATCTTCACATTCAGCCGCAGCAGCATGTCCATATACGGCACGACGGCGATGCCGAAGCCCCGGGCAACGAAGCCGGCAATGACCTGGTCCTCGTCGATCTCATAGGCGATCTTCGGCCGCCCGCCCGCGCGTGAGAAAAGCTCATCCACCACGCCGCGCAGACCAGAGCCCTCCGAAAAGTACACCTGCGGATAGGGCAGCGTCTCGCCAAGGTCCACGGAGTGCCGGTTTGCCAGCGGGTGGTCGCGCGGGACTATCAGCACCAGGTCCTGCCGCTCCACTGCCACAGCCGTAAAACCCAGCTCCGCGGGCGGTTTTGAGGCAAAAACCAGGTCATATTTCCGCTCCGCCAGCCCTTCCAGCAGCTGATTCGTCATCCCCGTCTCAAAGGTGAAGCGTATCTTCTTCCCGGCGTTCGCCGCCAGAAAGCGCGAGACCACATCCGGGACGTAGTCCACGCCGAGTGTACGCAGAAGGCCCAGACGAATGAGGCCCTCGCCGCGCGAGACGCGTTTGAGCTCCTCCACGCCCTCGTCCAGCGTTGAGAGCGTCCGCTCCGCGCACTCAAGAAACTGCTCGCCAAAGCGCGTCAGCTCCGTATTGCGCCCCGTCTTTTCAAAGAGCGGCAGCCCCAGCTCATTCTCCAGCTGGGATATCGCGTGGCTCAGGCTCGGCTGTGTGATGCAGAGCTGCTCCGCCGCGCGCGTATAGTGCCGCGTATGCGCCAGCTGTACAAAATACCGCAGATGATACAGGTTCAAGCCTCCGGCGCCCCCTTTCCTCGGGCCTATTCTACCATATTCGATAGAAAATATCTATCGTATTTTTAATTTAATTTATTTGTTAATTTTCCGTCAGAATGTTATGCTCGCGACAGAAACAAGGCCGCGAGGCGGCAGACAAAGAAAGGATGCAGACTCATGAACATTGACGGAAAGACCAAGCTGCTTGGACTCATCGGCACGCCGGTGGAGCACTCCAAGTCCCCCGCGATGTACAATTACTGCTTTGAAAAGTACGGACTCAACTGCGCCTACCTCGCCTTTGACGTGGATATGGACCATGTGGCGGACGCCATTGCGGCGCTGCGCACCTTCAAGGTCCTGGGCTGCAACGTGACGATGCCGCTCAAGAACGCGGTCATCCCCTACCTCGACGAGGTCAGCCCCGCGTCAAGGGCCATCGGCAGCGTCAACACCATTGTAAACAAGGACGGCAAGCTCTGCGGCTACGTCACCGACGGCATGGGCTACACCGGAGAGCTCCGCCGCGGCGGAGTGGACATCGCCGGCAAGACCGTCACCCTCCTGGGCGCGGGCGGCGCGGCGAGCGCCATCGCCATCGAGGCCGCGCTCGAGGGCGCGAAGGAGATACGCGTCTTCAACAAGCGCGACGCCTTCTGGGACAGGGCGCTGGCCAACCTCAAGACCATCGGCGACGCCGCTCCCTCCTGCAAGATAAGCCTCAGCGACCTGGATGACGCCGAGGCCCTGCGCAAGAGCATCGAGTCCAGCGACATTCTGACCAACGCGACCCGCGTAGGCATGGCTCCTATGGACGACGCCAGCCTCATCACCGACACCAGCATGTTCCGTCCGGGCCTCATCGTCACCGACGTGGTCTACAACCCCGAGGAGACCAAGCTGCTCCGCGAGGCCAAGGCCGCCGGCTGCACCACCTTCGACGGTCTGGGCATGCTCGTGGGCCAGGGCGCGGCAAGCTTCAAGCTCTACACCGGCCTTGAGATGCCGATAGACGAAGTCTGCGACGCCATTTACAGATAAGCAGGGGAGGAGACGGAAAATGAGCATGAAGAAGTATTACCCCACAGCCTTCGCGCTGTACATGACCTACTTCGTCCTCGGCGTGGCCGGCTCCATCATGGGCCAGTACAAGCAGGAGCTCGCGGCCCTCTGGGGCAGCAGCCTCCTCGCCGACGGCACCTACGACGTCTCCGGCGTGCTCGCGGTCATCGCCGCTCTGGGCCTCGGCCGCCTGATCAGCTACCCCTTCGCCGGACCCATCTCCGACCGCTTCGGCCGCCGCGTCCCCGCTCTGGTGGGCTGCGCGCTCTACTTCATCTTCTTCGCCGCGGTCTGCTACACGCACAATTACGTCCTCGCCTACATACTCGGCATCGTCTCCGGTGCGGCCAACGGCTTCCTCGACGTGAGCATCACTCCGAGCTGCATGGAGATATTCAAGGAAAAGGGCACCATCGCGAACATCTTCACCAAGCTCTCCATCTCCATCGCCCAGTTCCTGCTGCCCTTCGCCATCGGCTTCGTCGCCGCGAGGGCCCTGCCCTTCTCGACCATCTTCCTCTTCTGCGCCGCGCTCATCGCCGTCACCGGCATAGCCCTCATCTTCCTGCCCTTCCCGCCCTATGAGCGCGCAGTCAAGGTCAAGGGTGAGAAGAAGGAGCGCATGAAGTTCACCCCCAGCGCGATAATCCTCATCATCCTCGGCTTCACCACCTCCGCCACCTTCATGATCTGGCTCAACTGCTATCAGGAGCTCGCCAAGTCCTACGGCATCTCCGACCCCAGCCTCGTGCAGAGCTTCTACTCCGTCGGCATCGTCCTCGCGCTCTTTGTGAACGCGGCGCTGCTGGCCAAGGGCCTCAAGCCCAGCAAGATACTTGTCATCTACCCCAGCGTGGCCGTCGTCACCCTCGTCGCCGTGCTGCTCGTGGGCCAGCCCTGGATCTGCTACCCCGCGGGCTTCCTGATGGGCTTCTTTGCCGCCGGCGGCGTGCTCCAGCTCGTCACCAGCGTGGCCGTCACCATGTTCCCCAAAAACCGCGCCGTCATGACCAGCATCGTCATGATCTCCTCGTCCATCGCAAACTACGCCGTGCTCTCCATCGCCGGTCTGCTCACCAGCATCGGCGGCGAGAAGGGCCCCCAGCTCATAATGATATTCAACATCGCCGTCACCGTTATCGGCATCGTGCTTGCCGTCATATTGAACGCGCGCTTCGACAAGGACTTCCAGAAGCCCGAAGCCGAGACCGCGGCCTGAAACGATAATAGGGAGGAAACAACAATGTCCAAAAATCATCCGCTGACCATCAGCTCCTGGACCCTGGGCGACCAGTGCAAGTTTGAAGAGCGCGTCGCCGCCGCGAAGGCCGCCGGCTTCGAGGGCATCGGCCTGAGGGCCGAGACCTACGTCGACGCTCTGGCCGAGGGCCTGCACGACGAGGACATCCTCGCCATCCTCAAGAAGTACGACATCGCCGTCACCGAGGTCGAGTACATCACCCTCTGGGCCGAGGACCACCGCAGCTACGAGCAGATGTACAAGGAGCAGATCTGCTTCCACATGTGCGAGCTCTTCGGCGTGAACCACATAAACTGCGGCCTCATGGAGACCTACTCCGTCGAGCACACCGCCCAGAAGCTCCGCGAGCTCTGCCAGCGCGCCGGCAAGTACACCATAGGCGTCGAGCCCATGCCGTACAGCGGCATCCCCGATGTCAAGAAGGGCTGGGCCGTCGTCAAGGGCAGCGGCTGCGAAAACGCCAAGCTCATCCTCGACTCCTGGCACTGGGCCCGCGCGAATCAGCCCTTTGACCTCGAGCTGCTCGCCGACATCCCGGCCGAGAAGATAGTCTCCATCCAGCTCAACGACGTGCTGCCCCGCGCCTACGCCAAGGCCATTCTCCGCGACGAGAGCATGCACGACCGCTGCCCCTCCGGCCAGGGCATCGGCATAACCGCCGACTTCCTCAAGATGATCAAGGACAAGGGTATCTCCCCGAAGGTCGTGGGCGTCGAGGTCATCAACGACGAGGTCCTCTCCAAGGGCGTAGCCGAGGCCGCAAAGCTCAATTTCGAGACCACTCAGAGCGTGCTCAAGGCCGTCTGGCCCGAGATAGCCGCTGAATAATCAAAGGAGGAAAATAAGATGAACATAGATGGACACACCAAGATGTACTGCCTGATCGGCAGCCCCGTGGGCCACAGCGGCTCCCCCGCCATGTACAATTACAGCTTTGACCGTCTGGGCATCAACAGCGCCTACCTCGCCTACGACGTGCCCCTGGAGAAGACCGGCGAGGCGGTCGCCGCCCTCAAGCTGCTCGGCTGCGGCGGCTTCAACGTCACCATGCCCTGCAAGACCGAGGTCACCAAGTACCTCGACCGCCTGAGCCCCGCCTGCGAGCTCATCGGCGCGAGCAACTGCGTAGTCGTGGAGGCCGACGGCACCCTCACCGGCCACAACACCGACGGCCTGGGCTTTGTCGCCAACCTCCGTGTCCACGGCGTGGACGTGAAGGGCAAAAAGATGGTCATCCTCGGCGCGGGCGGCGCGGGCACCGCAGTCACCATGCAGTCCGCCGTCGACGGCGCGAGCGAGATACACATCTTCAACCGCAAGGGCTACACCTTCTACCCCAACGCCGAGCTCACCGTGAAGAAGATAACCGAGCGCATCCCGACCTGCAAGGCCAGCGTCACCGACCTCGCGGACAAGGAGGCCCTCGCCGAGGCCGTAAAGAACTGCGACATTCTCGTCAACGCCACCAAGGTCGGCATGGCTCCCCTGGACAAGGAGACCCTCATCGACAAGAGCCTCTTCCGCTCCGACCTCGTTGTCGCCGACACCGTGTATAACCCCAAGGAGACCCGCATGATACTCGAGGCCAAAGAGGCCGGCGTCAAGGCAGCCATCGGCGGCATAGGCATGCTACTGCGCCAGGGTGTGGAGGGCTTCCGCCTCTACACCGGCCAGGAGATGCCCGCCGACGAGGTTATGGATAAGTTCTTCGCCTGAGAGAGACATATAAATTCTGAGAGGAGAGAGACGCTATGAACCACAACTTCCCGAACATGTTCACGCCCATCCAGATCGGCACCGTGACCGTTCCCAACCGCTTCGTCGTCCCGCCAATGGGCAACAACTTCGCCAACACCGACGGCTCCATGAGCGACCGCTCCGCCGCCTACTACGAGGCCCGCGCCAAGGGCGGCTTCGGCCTCATCACCATCGAGTCCACCGTCGTCTATAAGGAGGCCAAAGGCGGCCCGCGCAAGCCCTGCCTCTTCTCCGACGAGGTCATCCCCAGCTTCAAGGCCGTCGCCGACCGCTGCCACGCCTACGGCGCCAAGGTCAGCATCCAGCTCCAGCACGCCGGCCCCGAGGGCAACAGCAAGCTCACCGGCTACCCCCTGAAGGCCGCCTCCGCCATCGCGCCCAGCGCCGGCCGTGAGATCCCCGAGGCCATGCCCACCGAGGAGGTCTACAAGCTCATCGAGTGCTACGGCGACGCCGCCCGCCGCGCCCAGCTGGCCGGCATCGACATGGTCGAGGTCCACTGCGCCCACGGCTACCTCGTGAGCACCTTTATCTCCGCCCGCACCAACAAGCGCACCGACGAGTTCGGCGGCTGTTTTGAGAACCGCATGCGCCTGCCCAGGCTCATAATCGAGAACATCCGCAAGAAAACCGGCGGCAATATGCCCATCCTCTGCCGCATCAACGCCCGCGACGAGGGCGACGGCGGCGTGGACGTCCACGATGCGGCTGCCATCGCGGCCTACCTCGAGCAGGTCTGCGGCGTCGACGCCATCCACGTCACCCGCTCCATCCACATCCACGACGAGTTCATGTGGGCCCCGAACATCACCCACGGCGGCTTCAACGCCGAGCTCGGCACCGAGATAAAGCGCGCCGTTTCCGTTCCCGTCATCCTCGTCGGCCGCTTCACCGAGCCCCAGTACGCCGAGCTGCTGGTCAAGCAGGGCCGCGCCGACCTCATCGCCTTCGGCCGCCAGAGCATAGCCGATCCCGAGCTGCCCAACAAGGCCCGCAACGGCCAGCTGGAGAAGCTCACCCCCTGCATCGCCTGCCTGCTCGGCTGCGTGCCGAACATGCTGCAGGGCCGCCCCATCACCTGCGCCATGAACCCCTGCGTCGGCCGCGAGAGCGAGCTCAAGCCGGCTGAGGTCAGGAAGAACGTCGTCGTCATCGGCGGCGGCCCCGGCGGCATGTACGCTGCCAGGATCTGCGCCCTGCGCGGCCACAGCGTGACCCTGCTGGAGAAGAACGCCGAGCTCGGCGGCCACTTCCTCGTCGCCGCCTATCCTCCCGGAAAGGGTGAGATCTCCGGTGCCATCCGCAGCTTCATCGTCAACTGCCGTGAGGCCGGCGTGGACATCCGCACGAACACCGAGGCCACTCCCGAGCTCATCGCGTCCCTGAAGCCCGACGCCATCATCATCGCCACCGGCAGCGTGCCGCTGCGTCTGCCCATCCCGGGCCTCGACACCTGCGGCTGCTCCACCGCCGAGGATGTCCTGACCGGCAAGGTCGACACGGGCAAGCGCGTGCTGGTCGTCGGCGGCGGCATGGTCGGCTGCGAGTGCGTAGAGTTCCTCACCGAGCGCGAGCACATTGTCGACATGGTCGAGATGAAGCCGGTCATCGGCGAGGACATAGTCCCCGAGGCCCGCAAGTACATCATGGCCAACCTCGAGAAGCACAAGGTCACCCAGCGCGTCAACGCCCGCGTCAAGCAGTTCTACGCCGACGGCGTTGACTACACCGACACCGTCACCGGCGAGGACGCGGCCATGCGCGGCTACGACAGCGTCGTGCTGGCCATGGGCTACAAGTCCAACAACACCCTCGAGGAGAAGCTCAAGGACCTCGCGCCGCAGGTCATCGTCATCGGTGAGGCCCGCCAGGCCCCCGGCAACTCCATGGAGGCCACCGGCGACGCCCTCAACGCCGCCCTGAGCATCTGAGTGCAAACCCAAAAGGCCGCCCATTACAGGGCGGCCTTTTTACGCTATGCATTGCAAGAGCAATGCATATTTTCCGTGCAAATCGCAATACAATCTTCTTAGTAATCGCAATGCGAGGTGCGGCATGGGAAAATTTCAGATACCCCGGGTCCCGGGGACGACAAACAAGACCATCCGGTTCCCAAACGATGTTATCGAACAGGTGGAGTCGGAGATAGTCGGCACAGGCTGTACTTTTTCGGCTTTCGTAATAGCAGCCGTAAAGGCCGCCCTGGAGGAGCTCCACGAAAACGAATAAGAGGGGACGCCGTACGGCGTTCCCTCTTTTTGCAAAGTCGCAGCCAAAAATGAGGCCCCCGGAAAGGGGGCCTCGGGTTGGAGGAATGGCGGTCGGGTCAATGCCCGGCGCGGGAGTCATGGCAAGCTCCCCCGCAGGCTCCGCAGCTGCCGCAATCGCAGGAGCAGCTGCCCGTTCCGCGTTTTTTATCGTGTCTTACTTTCCAGAACGCCAGCACCACCGCCGCGAGGACGATCAGCCCCACGAGCAGCGACGCCCAGTTCTGAGCTATCCATTCAAACATTTGCCGTAGCCTTTCTTTCAACAAGTCGCTCGCCGTACTCGCCGTACTTGTTCTTCCTGAAGAGCAGGTACAGCACGCCGATGAGCACCGCGACCGCCGCAACAGTGCCGAGGCCGAAGCTCAGCTCGCCCGTAATCAGGCCGCCGAACTGGTATATCATCAAACTCGCGCAGTACGCAGCGCCGCACATGTAGCCTATGGCCGCCAGCGTCCACTTCGGGCTGTTCATCTCGCGCTTGATAGCGCCCATGGCCGCGAAGCAGGGGGCGCACAGGAGGTTAAACACCATGAAGCTGTAAGCCGCCACCGGGCTGAAGGTGCTCTGGAGTATGCCCCAGATCTCTTCGCCGGTCTCGCTGGCCTCGCTCACGCCGTAGCAGATGGCCATGATGGTGACGAGGTTCTCCTTCGCCACCAGGCCGCCCACGACGCCGACCGTCGCCTGCCACACGCCGAAGCCCAGCGGCAGGAAGATGAACGCCACCGCGCCGCCTATCGCCGCCAGCAGGGAGTCGTTGTTGTCCTCAACCATGCCGAAACCGCTCTCCGTCACGCCGAAGGCCTGCAGGAACCAGATGACGACGGCGCTGAGCAGTATCACTGTGCCCGCGCGCTTTATGAAGCTCCAGCCGCGCTCCCAGGTGGCCCGGAGCACGTTGGACGCCGCCGGGGCGTGATAAGGCGGCAGCTCCATGACGAAGGGGGCCGCCTCGCCCGCAAAAGCCTTGAGCTTCTTGAGGATTATGCCGGAGATGATGATGGTCGCCACGCCGATGAAGTACGCGCTGGTTGCGACCCACCAGGCGTTGTTGAAAAACGCGCCTGCTATCATGCCGATGATGGGCATCTTCGCGCCGCAGGGGATGAAGCAAGTGGTCATTATGGTCATACGTCTGTCGCGCTCGTTTTCAATGGTGCGGCTGGCCATAACGCCGGGCACGCCGCAGCCGGAGCCGATGAGCATAGGGATGAAGCTCTTGCCGGAGAGCCCGAACTTGCGGAAAATGCGGTCCATGATGAAGGCCACGCGCGCCATGTAGCCCACGTCCTCAAGAATGGAGAGCAGCAGGAAGAGGATGAGCATCTGCGGCACAAAGCCAAGCACCGCGCCGACGCCGGCGACTATGCCGTCGATGACGAGGCCGGAGAGCCAGGGAGCGACGTTCCAGCCGGCAAAGAGCGTGGTCAGTCCGCCGGTTATCCACTCGCCGAAGAGCGTGTCGTTCATGAAGCCGACCGTCCAGTCGCCCACGCTGCCGATGGAGATGTAATACACCAGGCCCATAATGACGACAAAGATGGGCAGGGCCAGAATGCGGTTCGTCACGATGCGGTCTATCTTGTCGGAGACGTTCAGCTTCTGCCCCGAGTGCTTCTTCTTCACAGCGGAGCCGACCACCTTCGCTATGTAGGCGTAGCGCTGGTTCGTGATAATGCTCTCGGAGTCGTCGTCGAGCTCGTTTTCGCAGTCGGTGATGTGCTCCTCTATATGCGCGGCAAGGTCCGGCTCGAGCTTTAGCTCCGCGGCGACCTTCTCGTCGCGCTCAAAGAGCTTGATGGCGTACCAGCGGAGGAAGCGGGGCTCGACCAGGCCCTCGATGCTCTCCTCTATGTGCGCTATCGCATGCTCCACGCTGCCCTCGAACACAGAGGGCGCGGAAAACTCGCGGCCCTCCGCGGCTATCCTCGCCGCGCGCTCCGCCGCCTCCTTGGAGCCCTCGCCCTTGAGCGCTGAGGTCGCCACAACCTCGCAGCCGAGCGCTGCGCCGAGGCGCTTGAGGTCGATGACGTCGCCGTTTTTGCGCACGACGTCTATCATGTTCACGGCCACCACCGTGGGGATGCCCAGCTCGATGAGCTGGGTGGTCAGATACAGGTTTCGCTCTATATTTGTGCCGTCTACTATATTGATGATGGCGTCCGGCTTCTCGCCGACGAGATAGTTCCTCGCGACGACCTCCTCAAGCGTGTAGGGAGACAGCGAATATATGCCGGGCAGGTCCTGGATTATGACGTCGGGACGGCCCTTGAGACGGCCTTCCTTTTTTTCGACCGTGACGCCGGGCCAGTTGCCCACGCGCTGGTTGGAGCCCGTCAGGTCGTTGAACATCGTCGTCTTGCCGCAGTTCGGGTTGCCGGCAAGCGCAATTTTCACACTCATGCGTTTTCTCCTCTCTCATGCGGATAGTTTAGACTAACTCAGGCGGTCAAAAGTGCCCGGCGCTGAGGCCGGGATATGACAAGGCGGCTTATTCTATCTCTATCATCTCCGCGTCCGCGCGGCGGATGGAGAGCTCATAGCCGCGGACGGTGGTCTCCAGCGGGTCGCCCAGGGGCGCGACCTTGCGGATATATACCTCCACGCCCTTCGTGATGCCCATGTCCATGATGCGGCGCTTGAGCGGGCCCGCACCGTTCAGGCGCACGACCTTGACCGTTTCCCCCACCTTGGCGTCTTTAAGCGTTCTCATCTTCAAACCCCCTTACCATAATTCTGTTTGCCAGACCCCTGTCCAGGGCGATACGGCTGTCCTTGACCTGAAGTATCAGGTTGCCGCCGAGCGAGTTCATCACGGTGACCTCCTCGCCTACCACAAGTCCCAGCTCGGCAAGATGCCGCCTTACCTCGTCCCTTCCGGTTATCTTGAATATTGCCTGTGTCTCGCCCGGCGCGGCCATCGAAAGCGGAAGCATGCCCCTATCACTCCAAGACAGTTATTCTTGACTAACTATAGCGCAATCAAAAAGTTAGATACCTCTAACTGCCTTGCAGTTTAATACAATGACGCTCATTTGTCAATAGGTAAGGAATAAAAAACTTGCACTGGAACATTCGTCCAAAAACCTTCCGGGCAAATCTAACAGGTTTCACAAATCGTGTCGGACGGCTCGTATTGTTGTTGACTTTCTGCACAAAAGTGGTAAATTGATAGCAAAGAGACTGGAAACGTTACCGGGAACGTTTTCGAAAAGCCCGGGGAGTGTGTGGAATGACAATCAAGGACATTGCGCGGCAGTGCGGCGTTTCGGTAAGCACGGTCTCGCGGGTGCTCAACGACAGGCCGGACGTGAGCCCGGCGGTCCGTGCCGCGGTGCTTGAAGCCGTGCGGAGCAGCAACTATGTCCCCAACAACAGCGCCCGCGACCTGGTCAAAGTCACGTCGGACGCCGTGGGGCTTGTGGTCCGCGGGGTGTCGAACCCCTTCTATGCGGACATCATAAAGGCCATCGAGCGCGAGATAGACGCCGCGGGATACACGATGGTCATGCAGCAGATAGGCATAGCCGAGGACGAGATAGCCCGCGGCGCAATGATGGAGCGGGAGAAAAAGCTCCGCGGCCTCATCTTTCTGGGAGGGCGCTCGGACTGCGCTCCGGAGGACATGGGCACCATCACGGTCCCCTTCGTCTGCTGCTCATTCACAAACAGCTTCGGAACGCTGTCGAAGAGTGAGTATTCCTCAGTTTCGATAGAGGACTTCGAGACCGCGCGCCGCGCGGTGCGTGAGCTGCACAGGCTGGGACACCGGCGGATAGCGGCCTTGGTCTCAGAGACGGATGACCGCTCCATAAGCGAGCTGCGCTACCACGGCTACACCACGGCGCTGCGCGAGTTCGGGCTCGAGCCCGAGCCGGAGCTCGTAGCCTGCGCAGGCAGCTTCGGCATGCACGACGCCTACGCCGCGACGCAGCGGCTGCTCGATTCCGGCGCGGAGTTCACGGCGATATTCGCGATATCCGACATGATGGCCATCGCGGCCATAAAGGCCCTGGAGGACCGTGGAAAGAGTGTGCCGGGCGACTGTTCCGTCCTCGCGATAGACGGTCTGGAGCTTTCGGAGTACATCAGGCCCACCCTGACGACGCTGTGTCAGCCGGGCGAGCGCATGGGCGCGGAGAGCGTCCGCATACTAATGGATATGATAGAGGGCCGCGGAGGCAACAGACAAATCGTGCTGGAGCCGGAGCTTCGGCCCGGCGGCTCCGTAAGAGCCGTCTGAGAACGTATTTTCCGGTAAAATACCGTGGAAATAAATATTAATAGGAGATGTAAAAAAGAATGAAGAAGTTTCTTGCACTGCTTCTCGCTCTCGTGATGGTCTTCGCTCTGGCCGCCTGCGGCGAGGCCGAGACCACTCCGAGCGACACCCCGGCGAGCGATACCCCGGACGATTCCACCGTCAGCGAGGCGCCCGCGGCCGAAGGCACCGGCAGCGTCTATTACCTCAACTTCAAGCCCGAGCAGGACGATCAGTGGCAGGAGCTCGCCGAGCTCTACACCGAGCAGACCGGCGTGACCGTCAAGGTCGTCACCGCGGCCTCCGGCGAGTACGAGACCTACCTGACCTCCGAGATGGCCAAGGAGGACGCCCCCACCCTGTTCCAGGTGAACGGCCCCGTCGGCCTTGCCAGCTGGAAGGACTACTGCTATGACCTCGCCGGCAGCGACATCTACAACGAGCTGACCAGCACCGACTACGCGCTCACCGAGGGCGACGTCGTCTACGGCATCGGCTACGTCATTGAGAGCTACGGCATCATCGTGAACACCGACCTGCTGAGCCAGGCGGGCTACACTGTCGACGACATCCAGAGCTTTGAGGATCTCAAGGCCGTCGCCGAGGACATCACCGCCCGCAAGGATGAGCTGGGCTTCGCCGCCTTTACCTCCGCCGGCATGGACTCCAGCTCCGACTGGCGCTTCAAGACCCACCTCGCCAACCTGCCCATCTACTTTGAGTATCAGGACAAGGGCATCAACTCCACCGACGCCATCGAGGGCACCTACCTCGACAACTACCGCGCCATTTGGGACCTCTACATAAACAACTCCACCTGCAGCCCCACCGAGCTGACCGCCAAGACCGCCAACGACACCCTCAATGAGTTCCTCGCGGGCGAGGCCGTGTTCTATCAGAACGGCTCCTGGGAGTACGCCAACGTCTCCGGCGAGGGCAAGTTCTCCGACGACCAGCTCGCGATGATCCCCATCTACTTCGGCGTGGGCGACGAGGCCAACCAGGGCCTGTGCACCGGCACCGAGAACTACTGGTGCGTCAACAAGAATGCCTCTGCTGAGGACATTCAGGCCACCCTCGACTTCATGGCCTGGTGCGTCACCGACGAGGTCGCCCTCAAGGCGATGACCGGCGGCGAGGGCGCCATGCCCAGCGGCGCGGCCGGCATGGGCTTCGCCATCCCCTTCAAGTCCGCCCCCGAGAGCAGCAACCTCTTCGTCAAGACCGACGCTGAGATGACCGCTGCCGGCAAGACTCCGGTTTCGTGGAACTTCACCACCATGCCTTCCGAGGAGTGGAAGAACGGCGTGGGCTCCGCGCTCTCCATC
>OLZO01000147.1_pt1 | contig 54270 bp, 65 predicted proteins | sample 1644431 | NCBI WGS metagenome assembly OLZO01 (sample SAMEA103958145, study PRJEB25191) | human gut metagenome | biome: human-associated habitat [ENVO:00009003]; feature: intestine environment [ENVO:2100002]; material: feces | place: Germany | collected 2013/2015
CGTCATGATAGAGTCGATTTCCATCGCTTATTGGATAACGCACAGGAATGTATTTTGCTGAGTGAGGGGGAATACATATTACCGGCTGTTCTTTTACAGTTATAGAAGAAACATGATTAGTGCCATATCCAACTTTTTTTGTTGCATCAATCGGATTAAAAAACGAATAATAGGGATATATGGCTTTCCCGTCAATACTTATACTCTCTTCATATGTCGAAGTATAACTCTCCGTTATCTCCCTATTGGCATAATAATCATAGGCCACACCATTGTGTATATAGAACGACCTGTCCATCAATACGAATAAATCGCTATCGGTTTTGTTTTCCATTACGAATCCCGGATTTCCGTATTCTGCCCACAGATTATAATACAATGCGCAGTCCTCGTTTTCATATTTGAGGGAGCCTTCATTTTGTTCCAACTCACTTTCTACCGTATAAGTTTGATAATATAAGAGGTATTCTGTACAAGATGTTATTGTCAATAATAGGGAAAATAATAGTATTTGATTTCTCATAATTATGTTGTGTTATAATTGAAATCGATTCATGAAGAAACTCATATCAAGACTTTTATTTTCATGATATAATACAGGCTTATGCGTATCCACATCAAACCGTATTTTAATATAGATGTAATCGTCAGACGTGTTTACACATTTGTGAAATTTGAATTGTTCAATGTCACTATTAGAGAAAGTAAAGAATATATTTTTGTAAGCATTATTCTCCTTACAGCGCACTACTATAATGTATCTTATTTGGGTGTTTATAAAAGCGTCGAATCTATTTACTTTTATTTGAGTGTGAGCTGTATAATTCCCTTTTAATTCTGTGGCTTTTACTTGAACAAAGAAGAATACATTGTCTTTACTTGCAACAATATCCACGCCTTCATCAACGCTCATATTGTTTGCATTATATCCACGAAATAATAGTTCTGACATAACTGCATATTCTCCTGCTTTTCCCATGTAGTTTGTCGTTGTTTTTTGAGATTGGGAAGTTGTTGTTTCTTTCAAAATGACATCCTTATTTTGTTTCTCATCAATAATAGGAATGGGGAGAGGTTCTTTCTTTTTTATCCTCAACTTATATACACCAGCTCTAAATTTACCGGTCTTTGGATTTTTTACTCTTGCAAAATCTTTATCAGCAGCGTTTTTCTTTTTAACTTCTCTATTTAATATTTGAGTAACTTTCCTTAGAACTTCGTCAATTGACATATCACCGGAAGCTCCACTCATTAATATTCTTTCTGCGATCATTCTCACATGAAGACCTTCTTTTGCATCTTTCTCACTAAGTATTTTCTTAATTAATTCTTTCATGGCTTTACTATTATATTAGTTTTTCTTATATTAAGAAATTATTTAGTATATTGCGATTGTTAACCATCTAATCTTGTTTATCTAATGAGCCCCTCAAAATACATATTAAATCATCTTTGGATTTTATTGTTGTTTCAAGAGACTTTATTGTAGCCTCATGTCCACTAACGATTCTTTCGAGGTATTGTATCCTTTGATTAAGCATGTCTATTTCGTTCAGGTTATTTTGGACGCCTGAACTGGTATTCTCTATTGTGACTGTTCCGTCAGGGTCAATAATTTTTTGAGTACCTTTTTCCGGCAATGATATAGAGATGTTATTATTAACATCTCCTTGACGTATATTACCTTTATTTCCGCCAGATATATTCAGGTTATCCCTCGTCGATACAGTTGAAGGTCTTAACATCTCGCCTTCGCCTGTTAATACCCATAATGGATTTAATTCGGAATATATTCTAAGTATTTTCTCGACTACGGAAGAAGATATACTTTTCGTTTTTCTCCAATATCCATTTGATAGACCTACTTCTATTTCAAATTTACTATTGCTAATCCCTTTGTAATCAATATATTGCTGTATTCTGTCCTTTGCATTCATAGTGCGCATAATTAAAAGTTGTTAATAATTAGACTATATTCCGCAATTCGTTTGTTATATTAGAATATAGTCTATATATTTGCCTCTGTAATCATTGAAACGAACCTATTTCAAGATTGAAACAAAAACCATAATGTGCAAATATAAACGATTAAATGTAAAAAAGCAATGAGAAAAGTAAAATACATCAGTATACCATCAAAGATTATCAAAGAGATAGCCGCCGAGGTAGGTTGTACAGACCGCACTGTGTATGGGGCGATAAACTTCCGCACGGACGGAGAACAGCCAGAACGCATAAGGGAGCTTGCTCTCAAAAAGGGCGGAATCGTCTCACACAAGATGGTAGGATAAACAAAACGATTGAAACATTAGAGAAATATTAAGCAAACGATAAAATCAAAACAATATGATACGCTCCGACACACCCATTTGGCAACTCACGGTTAGTGAGTTCATGCAAGTCCTCGAAAATTGTATGCCAAAGAATGACACCCGTAAAGAGGAACACACAGCTAAAAAATACGTATATGGGCTGAAAGGTCTGTGTGAGTTGTTCTCCTGCTCCAAAGGAACCGCAATTAAGATAAAGGAAAGCGGAGTTATAGATAAGGCAGTCACGCAAATAGGTCGTAAAATCATAGTCGATGCTGAACTTGCATTAGAACTACACCACAGGAAAAAGAAATAACGACAATAAGGGGAGTAGCTCAACGGTAGAGCAACCGAATAAAAGAACCAGTATGTTGGGTATCGGTTCTTCGGAGCGAGCAAGGGTTCGATTCCCGCCTCCCCACAAAAAAGCTCATTGACATGTTGGCGTACGTGAAGAACACCGAGAGTCGCAATAGCGGGAACGCCGAGACTTGCGACAGGTCGGGGTGGAGTAACGAAGTCGTGACGTGTAAGTAATATCCGGCAATTCGGCAACCGGGCACGCTTCACCAAGTTCAATGAATAGAAATGAAAAAAAAATGGAGAGAGAAAGGGATTGCCTTTCTAGGCAAGAATAGTTCAGACAGCTTTCCATTACCCTATATTTCCCCTGCCCGTCGGATTCGGGTTGAAAAAACAGTCATCTGTTGCAGGGGAACGAAATTAAATAAACCTGTGAACATGAACACAACCTGTATTATCCCACGGTCGGCAGTCGAGGAACGATACGACCGGGCACGAGAAGAGTTCAACTACCAATACGACAACTCCCCTTACAAATTGAAATGTAAGGAATTTTATCTAGGAGGCGGGGTAGAAAACTGCGAGGTCGCTAGCCAGATACTATCGATGAACGAGAAAGAAATAGCCAAATCCTACCTTGAAGATTGTGATCCGAAAGACTGGGCAAGCGTGCGGGAATTCCGGAACGACCTCATGTGCGATGCCACGGATATATACAAAACGGCTATCGATATGGTAAAAGCCGATATTCAGAAACTGGAAACCATACAAGGCGAGGTAGAAAGTTTTCTTGACGACCATATAAAAGAAAATATAAACGACCGCTATTTCGGAGAAGAGATAAACCATGAAATAGATTTGATCGACAAAAAAAACGTAAATGTACGCATTCTTTGCTACGCTTGCGATTATAGGGAGTGGGACAATGGCGACTATTTCACACAACCTTCCGGCAGAGGCTACATCGATACGGAATACACGGTAACCGTATTCGACGAATACGGAAATGAAGAATTCGAGTTTAACGGTAATTTCCAAATATAACAGTCATGATATTCTACAAGTTATTTACCCTGCTCGCCATACTGCTTATGCTTTCCTCGATATTCGGGGTAGTTGCTTCACTCATCAACGCCAACTTTTGGCAACTGGTAATAAGCATATCCCTGTTCGCATTGTCGTCAATGGCTCTTGCGGGGCAGCAGCAAGCTGATAAGAAATACAAGGCTAATGATAATCAAACAAATAAATAAGAAATACAATGGACAAGAACGAGATTTTAAATAGCAACAGTGATGTCCGCAGGGTAGTGGCCGGTTATCCCAACTTGCCTTTTGATGTACTCGCAGAACTGGCGAAGGACAGCGAATGGCTTGTCCGTAATGATGTGGCAGGAAATACTAGCACGCCCGCCGATGTACTCGCAGGACTGGCAAAGGACAGCGAATGGCTTGTCCGCAGTAATGCGGCGAGTAATCTAAATACGCCCGTCGATGTGCTCGCAGAACTGGCGAAGGATAGCTACTGGGCTGTCCGCAGTAATGTGGCAGGTAATCCCAACACGCCCGTCGATGTGCTCGTTGAATTGGCAAAGGATAGCGACAGAGATGTCCGCATGAATGCGGCAGGCAATCCAAACACTCCCGTTGATGTGCTCACGGAACTAGCGAAGGACAGCGAATGGTATGTCCGCTATTATGCGGCGAGGAATCCCAACACGCCCGCCGATATACTCACAGAACTAGGATAGAGCTAATATTAAATGTGAGTTTTAAACTATAATTCCATATAAATCAAGAATATTCACCGCCCGTCCGGGAGGATATGCGGTGTATAAAAAGAAACATAACCCTTTAAACAAAAAAATATGTCAGAGTACGAAGTATTACAGGTTCAAGCACAGCCACAAGTCATGCAAATAGACGCCCTCGAACGTGCCAATGTAGATTCGCAAGTAGCCACGGCCAAACAATATCCGAGAGACATTAGGCGGAGCATAGACAACTCCATCGTCATGGCGACAATGGACAAGGAGACGGCTCAATCCTGCGGTTATGCCCTTCCACGGGGAAATAAACCCATTACCGGACCTTCTGTCCATCTTGCCAAGATCATCGTATCGAATTGGGGCAATATGCGTACAGAGGCCAAAGTCGTACAAATTACCGATCGTCAAATTATAAGCCGGGGTACGGCGTGGGATTTGGAAACGAATGTGGCAAGCGCATTCGAGGTTCGACGATCCATAATTGACAAGTACGGCAAACGATATTCCGACGACATGATAACCGTAACCGGCAATGCTGCCAACGCAATAGCCTACCGCAATGCTGTTTTTTCGGTCATACCCAAGAGCATAACGGATAAAATCTATCGGTCAGCACAGAATTTTATAACAGGCGACCTGTCAAACGAGGACAAACTCAAAAAATCAAGAGCCGAATGGATTGAATTTTTCAAAAACGAGTACAACATCACCGAGGAAGAGGTTGTAAAACTGTGCGGCAAGCAGACTATCACCCAGATACGAAGCAATGAGATTGCCTTACTTTCAGGTATTCATCAATCTCTTAAAGACGGAGATACGACGGTAGAGGAGATAATGAAGCCTTACCGAGGCACGAAAAGCAGCAAATTCAAAGATATAGCCGGAGAAGCAGCCGGTATCAAAGAAGGAATCAATCAGGAAGGAACAAAACAGACACTGTTCGACGATGGAAGCACAAAGGACTCTTGAATGGTATAGAAAACGCCTCGGCTGTTTCACGGGCAGCCGCATAGGCGACCTGATGAAAACGAACAGAAGCGGAAATGCATTCGGTGAATGCGCCATGAACTATATTTACCAAGTAGCGGGAGAGCGCATGCTCAATCCGGCTATGATAAACGACGATGTTTTTTTCTCCGACTATATCACCCAGACCGACATATCGACCAAGCAAATGCGATGGGGAACGGAGAACGAGCCCGATGCCCGGCGCATATACGAACTTAAAACAGGTCGCCGTATCGTCGAGGTAGGACTGTGCAAACACCCCGACATCTTCCATTTTGCAGCCAGCCCCGACGGATATTATTACGATGAGAATAAGCGGGAGAAAGGGGTAATCGAGATAAAAAGCGTGGGAACGGCCACATACGCCAAGTACTTCCACAAGATAAAGGACAACGATACCCTCCTGTCCACGGAGCCGAGATATTATTATCAGATCATGTCCGAACTCATGTGCGTTGAAGCCTATTGGTGCGATTTCATCGTATATAACCCGTTCGAGAAACCCTCCATGTTTATCAGACGGATATATCCAGATGACAACACCTTCAAGAAGATAGCCGAAAGGATATGCGAAGCCGATGAATTAATCAATGAAATAATCAATTCATGAAAGACTATGAAATACAGTCAATCGTCAGCCTGCTGGAAAGAGCTGCAAAAGCGTTGGAAAAGTCCGACGACTACCGGCATAAAGAGCTGGCAAGATTGATGAGAAATAAAGTCAGACAATTAAATAAGAAATACAATGGACAAAAATGAGATCTTAAATAGCGACTGTGATGTCCGCGTTAGCGTGGCAAGAAACCCCAACACTCCCGTCGATGTGCTCATGGAGTTGGCAAAGGATAGCGACATTGTTGTACGCCGTAGAGTGGCATGTAATTCCAACACCCCCGTCGATGTGCTCATTGAACTGGAAAAGGACAGCGACTGGGTTGTCCGCCGTTATGCAGCATGTAATCCCAATATGCCCGTCGATGTGCTCGCAGAATTAGCGAAGGATAGCCACTGGGTTGTCCGCCGTTATGCGGCATGTAATCTCAACACACCCTTAGAAGTATTGATTGAATTGGCAAAGGATAGTCACTGGGCTGTCCGCGTTAGCGTGGCATGTAATCCCAACACGTCCGTCGAGGTACTCACTAAGCTGACAAAGGATAGTGACTTTGATGTCCGCCGTTATGCAGCATGTAATCCCAAGTTAAAAGAAGTTTTAACCGATAAAAAATAAAAGAGATGTTTTACGAAATCAAACTGAAAGTAGAAAAAGAGAACAGCAAAGGAGAGATGAAAGAAGTCATCGAACACTTCATCACCGATGTCGAACTGTTCGCCGAGGCCGAAGCCAACGGACTGGAACAATACAACGGAAATTGCGATGTATTCTCTATCACCCGCTCGAATGTTGTCGAGATAGTCAACGAGAAGGAAGAAGGCAAGCCTTTCTACAAGGCCACGTTGATAGACATATTCATCGATGACAACGGCAATGAAAAGGAAACGAAGTACTACAACCTCGTTTGCGCCAAAGACATCACCGAAGCCAACCGCCTCATGCAAGAACACATGAGACAAGGTCTTAACGACATGCGGCTCGATGCGATTCAAAAGACAAAAATCATAGACCTGATATAGGAGCATAATGTGAGACATTCCCGTAAGCCGATCCGGGTACGTGGTCGAGCACCATACGGAGGAAGCAACTGCGGGGAGAAATTAGCCATAAGTGTTTTAGTTGGTATCGGCAGTGGCGGAAAGGTAGACGCTATTAAGCAGTAGATTGATGCTCTAAGCTGAGGACGGTAGGAAATGACCGTTTGGAGACAGGTTGGCGAAAAGGAGACCAGCAAGAAGGTAAACAAGTTTAAAAGACAGGAACCAAAACCTACAACAGCGAGCCTTATTCATAGTAGGCGATAAAAGATGTAAGTGAGCAGCACAACAATCATGCGGGTTCGAATCCCGCCTGCCGAACAAAAAAGACAAAATATAATGGAAGAACAAGCAGCATACAACAGAAAACTCAAATACGACGTAGTGATAGGCATAGACCCCGATGTTGAGCGTAGCGGACTTGCCATACTTGGACAGTACGACATGAAGCTGACGGTTAACAGCCACCCGTTCCCGGAGTTGTTGGAAATCGTCCGTTCGGTGGCGTTCGAAGGTGCGGAACTCGGCCATGCCACCGTGGTATATGTCGAGGCGGGTTGGAAAAACAAATCCAACTGGCACTTGTCCCCGAAAGACACACGGGCGAGCGCAGCCAAGAAAGGCGAGCACGTAGGCCGCAACCAAGAGACAGGCCGTAAGATAGTCGAGACGTTGCTCCATTACGGAATACAAGTCATGGAGCAATCCCCGTTGCGCAAGTGCTGGCAAGGGAAAGACGGCAAGATCACCCATGAGGAATTGAAGCGGTTGTGCGATATGAGCGGTATAGAGTTTAACAGCCCCCGCAGTAACCAAGAAGAAAGGGACGCAGCCCTTCTCGCTATCACCTGTTCCGAATTGCCCATGAGGTACAAGGTAGTCGAATCAAAAATCAACAAAGAGAATACGCTATGAAAACGAACCAACTGATGAAAAGAAAGCTAGGTGAATTTAACGTCACCCAGCGTACCAAAGACGGATTTTTTAATGCGACCGAGCTGTTGAAGCAGTGGAATTGCAAATCTATCTCAGAGAGAAAGATGGAAAATTATTTCAATTCCGAGAAATCAAAGGAGTTTATTTCCACCATAATGGAGCGAGAGAATTTACATACCCCAAAAATGGTATATGTAAAATCGAGAGCTTCCAGAGGCGACAACTCCGGCACATGGATGCACCCGATGCTATTCATCGATTTTGCAATGTGGATAAACCCCAGCTTCAAGTACGACGTTCTCAAATTCGTCTATGACGAAATGATAAAGTATCGCAATGAAGCCGGCGATGCCTACAACAAACTAGGCTCTGCCGTTTCAAAGATCGTTCGGAAAGACTTCATGCCCCAAGCCATGCAGAAAGTAGGCGAAGCGTTGAACTGGATTGTGTTCAACGAGCATGAAAGGAATATCCGCAACCAATACGGCGAAGAAAAGAAACAGCGGGAATTGTACGAGCTGGAAAGAAAAGTCGCCGACCTTATCAACGAGGGCTTTATCAAGAGCTACGACCAAATGATAACCTATCTGAAAAACGTTTACCGGCACAAGTACCTGCCGGCTGTATTCTCATAACCCAGAATTGTTAAAACAAGAATAGCCATGATTATAGCCAAGCAAGTTATATCCTCCATTATCGAGGAAAAGAAAAAGAATAACAAGGAGCCCTCCATAGCGAGCTTTACCGAAATACAGTCGGTGGTTATACGGTCACTCAAATCCGAGATAAACGAGCTATGCAAAACCGGTGAGATTGACAAGCACAAGACCCTGAACGGGTGGGCATTTTCAATTACTGAAACTTAATATGGAATCGGAAGACAAATTAAACAGAGAAAAATTAGTTATATCTGATTTATGTTTGGAATACCTTTTTATAAAGTCTATTATCAACTATGATCAATATGTAGATATTCATAATAGAATAAAGAAATTCCAAGAAGATAATCATGTTATTGTTAATTTCAATCAATTATCGTCAGCTCGTTTTTATTATAATGACGATCCCGATAAATCAAAAACATTAAAGGTGAAATTAATAACATCGAGCATGAATACCTTTAAACGAGGAGACATCTATCTAAGAAGTTTAGAAGATTCATTGTTTGAGTCAAGATTGCCAGTTATAAGGGAAATGATAGATACCAATACCCTTAATCTCTATACAGAGATAGAAACCATAGAAGATTTGGATATATTGGTTCATGAGTTTGGCTGTCATATCGTTTACGGAGATAAAACAGAAGAAGGAATTATGATAATTGAAAAGTATGATACGAAAAGAGAATAACTATCAATATTAGGAATAAATGAAAGACAGCTTTTTGATTTATAAATCATTTTATAAACCCATATCGAGATTATCTGACAAACAACTGGGCAGGCTGTTTCGAGCAATATTCAAATATCAACTTGGCGAGGAGGTTACGGTAGAGGAGGACATTGAAATGGCATTTGAGTTTTTCAAGAATCAATTCGAGATAGATGAACTCAAATATCAGGGCATTGTCGAGAGAAACCGGAACAACGGGCGTAAAGGAGGTAATGACAAAAACTCTGAAACGGTTAAATCAAAGTCCAGTGGGAGCCAAACGAGCCACTCGACCCCAAATAACCCAGTGGGAGCCAAACGAGCCAGTGGGGGCTTAAATGATAATGATAATGAAAATGATAATGATTTAAAAGAAACTTCTCTATCGAGAAGCAAAGAAAAAGAAGAAGATTTTGGCAAAGACGTTGACAAGCCACTGACAGAACTGCGTGAAGAACTACTCTCAAATCAAACGTGGATAGAAACGCTATCGATGAACAACCACATCGACGGGAACGAATCGAGGTTATATATCGAGGCATATATCCGTAAACTTCAAAACGAGGGTATTGCAAGAAAAAGCGTCAGCGATGCACAACAACACTTTGCCCGCTGGTTAATAATCGAACTAAAACGAGCACGAGATGAGCAATCCGGAATCCATCAAAAACCTAATTCCAAGACCAAACAGGAGCGAGTTGAAGAGTTTGCAAAAGCCATCGCCACCAAGCTGGCAACGGGAGATACTGGCAACCTACAAGACGGGGGAGAATCTGCTCTGCCTTTTTAGCCCCGACAATCAAGGCCGCTATTGCCAGAGCCTCGAACGATGCTTTATCGGCAAAGCTCCGAGCATAGCCCGTGTATCGAGGACGTTCGGGGGCCACATCGCCGAGTCGTGGCTGGAAATACAGCTTCTCGACCTAGCCGAATTTTCGGGAGTCCGCAAGGACGGAATGACGGAAAAGGAATACGAGGAGATAGCCCGTATCATCATCTCCGGCTATGGCGATTTCAAGCTCACCGAGTTCATGGTATTCTTTCAGCGGTTCAAGCAAGGGCTTTACGGGACGTTCTACGGAGTTTTCGACCCTATGGTGATAACAAGGTCTCTTCGAGAGTTCAGAGCCGACAGAGAGAAACTATTGCGGTTCTATGAGGACAAGAAAAGGCAGGAGGAAAAGGAACGGGAATGGGAACGAAGCAGAACCACCAGCCTCACCTTCGAGGAATGGGAAGAGCTCAAATGGCTGTTTAACATGGGATATGAAATGAATGATTTGAAGCAAAATTAAGAAAGGAGAAATGACATGGAAATAACATTGATAGCGGGATTAGCCATTCTTTTTATTACGCTTGTAATATTTATTTATCTTGACATAAGGAATGACCGAGTATATGTTTTCTCGAAGCATATTATCAACTGTTCCTATGAAGAAGTTCAGCGAGTTATCTATGAAGACATAGACAGAGCTAAGCAACTATATAGCCGATTAGACGAGATATACAATAGGAATAGCTACGACGAAATGCTTTACAGCATAAGGCCTCTCAAAGTCAAATATTGGTTCACCGAGGAGGAAATAAAAACTTTTAATCTCAGTGACTTATGAGGATAGGGTTGTTAGATGTAGATCATACAGTAATTAGGCTACGGGTAAGACTATTCGAGACTGCCGTGTACTGTCCAAATTATTAAAACAAATTGAGAATTACAGCAAAAAGGAAAGTTAAGTATGAAAGACATAGAGCTTTACAACGATTCGTTCCAGAATTATAAAGTCTATGGGCTGCCAAAAGCGCAGCTGATTATAGCAGATGTGCCGTATAATTTGGCGAATAACGCCTACGCCAGCAACCCCGCATGGTATATCGACGGAGACAACAAGAACGGCGAGAGCGACAAGGCAGGAAAGCAATTCTTTTCGTCCGACAGCGAGTTTCGTCCGGCAGAGTTCATGCACTTCTGTTCAAAAATGCTCGTGAAAGAGCCGAAAGAAGCCGGCAAATCCCCCTGCATGATACTGTTTTGCGAATACGAACAGCAGTTCAAATTCATAGAGTTAGGCCGCAAATACGGGTTAAATCACTACATACCGCTGGTTTTCCGCAAGGACTTCTCGGCGCAAGTGTTGAAAGCAAACATGAAGGTCGTCGGCAACTGCGAATACGGTCTTATCCTTTATCGGGACAAGTTGCCCAAATTCAACAACAACGGGAGAATGATATTCAACTGCTTCGACTGGGTGAGGGACAACACCACGCCCAAATGCCACCCTTGCCAGAAACCTGTCCCGCTCCTCAAACGGTTGATAGAGATATTCACGGACAAGGGAGATGTTGTCATCGACCCGTGCGCAGGAAGCGGCACGACCCTGTATGCGGCAGCCTCATTGGGAAGAAAGGCATATGGTTTCGAGGTCAACAAGCAATTTTATAACGACGCAAATGAAAAGGTCTTGAAAAGAATACAAGTCAGTTTATTTTAATAAATTATAAAAATCATACAGATATGGGAGAAATAGAACTTATGAAAGGAGGAGAGCAATGAGAAAAACGATATTAGATGCCTGTTGTGGGGGAAAGATGTTCTACTTCGACAAACATGACGAAAGAGTTCTTTTTCAAGATATTCGAAAGGTATCTACTCATTTATGCGATGGTAGATCATTTGAAGTAAATCCCGACATACAAGCCGACTTTACAAATATGCCCTATGAGGATAAATCTTTTTCGATGGTAGTTTTCGATCCGCCTCACTTATTAAGGAATGCTGGAAAGTCAAAGATGGCAGATATGTACGGAAGTTTGAACGAAAAAGCATCGCCAACAGGCTACCAACAAATTAAATACGGAGCTCTGTATTCAGATTGGCGTGATATGCTGGCAAAGGGATTTAAAGAATGTTTTCGAGTCCTGAAACCCGGAGGATTTTTGATTTTCAAATGGAACGAGACAGATATCAAGGTTTCTGAAATTTTGAAGCTCACACCTGAAAGACCAATATTCGGGCATATATCCGGCAAACGATCTAATACACACTGGATTTGTTTCATGAAAGAAATTATAAAGGAGGAATAAGATATGAAGATTAAATTATTGAAAAGATTAAGGAATGATATTTTACAAAATTTTGAATATCATGATGGTGGATGGAGTGGATATTATAGAGTTATCTATAAAGGAACGAGGTATGAGTCAGAAATAGTAAGCGGTTTAAATTATTTTCTTACAGGTGGATACTGGTTTATTAGAAAAGTTATTATCGAAGAAATAAAAAAAATGAGAGAAAAGTCTGATATTAAATTTATGTATATAAAAAAAGATAGTTAGATGATTAAAGGAGGAATAAGAGATGAAGAAAATAATGTTCAATGATAAATACGGACTCACCCAAGCCGTACTTGAAGGCAGAAAGACTCAGACAAGGCGGATAATGAAACCACAACCGGAGGACTGTTCTGCTGCACATCGTTGGTATAAATCAGCATATTGGAAGGACAAACCCATGAGTTTGGTTGTCAACGAAGATGGTAGTGTTTATTGTGAGCTCTGTGGTTATGGAGCAAAGCTGGAAGGTGGTAGCATATTCCGACTCCCATATAAAGTCGGTGAGATTGTTGCTGTGGCACAAAGCTACAATTCCTTTTACAATGATGAGTGCAATCTTAATTTATTCCCAAACGGTGCAGGCTGGACAAATAAAATGTATGTGAAGCCGGAGCTAATGCCATACAGAGTCAGGATAACAGCCGTAAGCGTGGAGAGGTTGCGAGATATATCTGATGTTGATTGTTTGAAAGAGGGAATAATAAAAGGCAAAGTCGGCAGTGAAGATACCCATTTTATGGACGCATATTATATTCCGACATTAAAAAAAGATCCTTTTTGCACGCCACAAGGGGCTTATTCATACTTAATTGACAAGATAAGCGGTAAAGGCACATGGGAGAACAACCCCTATGTATTTGTGTATGATTTCGAACTGGTAAAGTGAAATTATGGAAGGAAAAGAAGTAGGAGTAGAGATGAAAGGGAATGCCTGTACATTCCCATAGAAAGCGAAATCACGCACTTTTCTTATCGCTCACCAAGAACGAAAAGTATTTAGACCTTTTAGGGTAAATCTTTTTACCGTTCTTGATGATATAACGGCAGAATATGCGGATTTTCCCACTTTCATTTTGAACTTGATCTTTCACATTAACACCTCTTTTCCGTTTTGCCTGCCGACCTGTATCGACAAGCTATAAGTTGCACCCTGTCAAGTGCAACTAAAAAAAGCCCAAAGTTACAGGACATTGGGCTTAATGTCTTTCTCACACGAGAATGGACAAGATGATGGCGAATGACAGTTCGCCGGATCGGAGGTGTTAATGTTCCGAATCAAGTTCGATGCAAATATACTTCGATATTTAGTTATCAAATATCAAATTAACTCTTTTAATAGTTTAGTTAACATTGTTGTATTATGAGTAAAAAGAAAATCTACATATCCCTACCCATTACCGGCAGGGACTTCGACGAAGTTGAAAGTGAAATACTATATGTTTCGGGAGTACTCGAAAGGGAAGGCTACCATGTCGTCACACCGATAGACTTCGATGTTAACCCCGATTTGGACAAACCCTATCATGAACTTCTGGGAAACGATATAAAGGCACTTATGGAGTGCGATGATATATGTCTTTGCCCCGGTTGGGAAAAATCCAAAGGCTGCCAGTTAGAGCATTTTGCGGCCAAACTATGGGATAAAGAGATAATGGAATTTGAAAAATTAAAAAACAAAGAAGATATGGAAGAAAAGAAATTGAACTTAAAGGAATTTGACCTTGAAGCAGCCAAAGCTGGCAAGCCAGTCTGTACGAGAGACGGAAGAAAGGCAAGGATTATTTGCTTTGATTTAAACAATAAAAACTTTCCAATTGTTGCTATTATAAATTGTGATACAGAAGAAAATGCGTATCAGTATGATATTGATGGTGTATGTGATGAGCATGATAATAATCTTAACCTTATGATGTCCCCTGAAAAGAAAGAGGGGTGGGTTAACTTGTGCAAAAATAATTATGGAGATACATTAGCTGTTGGCGTATTTCCTAACAGAGAAGAAGCCGTAAGTAATTGTCCGCCATCGTATTTATGTACAATTAAAATCGAGTGGGAGGAGTAACTATGACATGGGCTATAATATACTGCATATTCAGTGTGATAATGACTTTAATCCTTACAATTTATATTATGAGGTGTGACGGTAAATTCACTGTCGGTGATTTATTCGTTGCACTTTTCTTGATAGTTCTTAGCCCAATAACTTGGATAGTAATTGGTATATTGGAATTACATGAAAGAGGATTCTTTAAAAAAGTTATTTGGAAACGAAATAAAAAATAATAAGTTATGTGGATAGCAAGAGACGAAAGTGGAAAATTGTTTATGTACTCAACTAAACCATTTAAGCGTAAATATACATGGGGATTTAAAGACAACAAGACTATTGTTGTTGTATTAAGTGACAGTTTATTCCCAGAAGTAAAATGGGAAGACAAAGAACCAAGAGAGTTGATATTGAAATAATTATGTAATACGAATAAATCTGATATATATATTTTAACAAATAAAGGCATTAAAAATGATTGTTTTATTAACTGGAATACGTATATTTGCAACGTCATATCGTTTGATATGAAAATTTAAGGGTTTTACCTTGAACCTTGAACATGCGCATTAAGCGTGATTACAATGGGCATTGTGCCAGATTTATACTAAGCCATCTATTGTGGGATGGCTTTCTTTATTTTTATTATTTCATTTATGGCAAAGACAGTAGTAGTTTTAGTAGATGGGCAGAACCTGTATTATAGTCTGCAAGAGATGAGTATTATAGAGAAAGAAGTTGATTGGACGGTATTATTTAATTCAATGATTGATGCCGGAGAAGAACTTATACGAGCCTATTGGTTCAGGCCAGCCAAAATACTTGATACGTATTATACGGAAACCAATATTCGTAATTCAATTGTATACAAGAAATATAGGACTCATCTTGAAAATTATAAAAATGGTAAATTTTCCGCTATACCTAAGACAGTACAAGATAGTGTGAATAGTGAATGCTCTTCAATTTTGGAATGGATTAAAAAGCAAAAGGAGAAATTTGCCAATATAGAATATGCCTACGATCAATTATGTCTTGAACATGATAATATAGAAATGGTTAAAACAGGAGTTTTAAAAATTGATCCATATAAACATACTTATGTTGGTGAAAAAGGAGTTGATATTTCACTAGCTGTGAAAATGATTTCCCTTAGTGTTGGTAAAAAATGTGATAAAATTATTCTTGTCAGTGGAGACTACGATTATTCAGAAGCAATAAGGTTTGTTAAAGACAATATGACAAAAATTAATGTGGTAAAATTCCATAAAGGCTATCCACCGAGGAATCGTAGCATGTCAAGAGATCTTAGTGTACTTGCCGATAAGGTCGTAGATGTTTATGAAACCGACCTTAAAGGGAAATATAAAAAGGTATAATCACCCTCTTTTTTAGGTATAGAGCTGCCTACGGGCAGATTCCCTTTTTTTCCGATGCTATCTCAAAATAAAATTTGAGATAGCTTTTTTATTTTATAAACCTTATAAAATTATATAAGCCAATAAATAATGAAACGAATGGAATATTTTAATATAAAATGTTGCCGGAAAACGGAATATTTTTTACGCCTTTGTTGCCGGAAAACGGTAGAGTTTATAAATGCCCTGTCGGAAATACGAAAAACCAATAAATAATGAAACGAATCATTGAAGAGATAGTTAAGATTGAAAATAAAGTTGAACAGTTAAAATTGTTTTGATATGAACATTGAAATATTGAAAGAGGAGTACAGCCGGAAGATGGAGAAGGCTCTGAGAAGGGGAGACTTCGCATTGTTTGACAACTTGCGAAGACAATACGACCGACTCCTGCAAACCCGTGAGCAAGTCCCGGCAAAAACAATCACCGACACCATGAGCAAAGAGGACAAGGAAAAATGTAATCGCCTCCTGAGAAAAATTCCCGTGTTGGCGGACATTGCAGAATCCTCCGCCGTCGATTTGCTATCACTCCTGAAAAAATATGACGGCTCTGTTACCCTTCCTATGCTGGAAGAACTGCGGGCGTTCAACCACATCGCCCGTGACCTGCGATCCATCATAGACCGTGTAGGCGACGAATCTTTTTCCATTTCCTTTGGAGATACATGCGACAGGGTGAACGAGTGCATAGATGATATTTTCACTAATAATTAAAATCGCTAACATGGGAAAAGTTTATATTGAAGATGACAAGTTAGTTGTCAAAACTGACAATGGGATTATAAAAAGCGATGGTACATTTTATGCCGAGCTTGAATCCTCTAAAATTTATACTATTGACGCTTATTCTATCTCATTCCTACTTACTGCCATAAATAAAGTGGGTGCTATTTATGTGAATGATTTGATATATCCAGAAAACCATGTTTATAGGATATTTACAAATGAGGCATTGAAAAGTGAGATTGACGAGTTGAAAGATCAATTAGATAAATACAAGTGTTTGTTACAAGAAAACGAAAATCTTAAAAGAGAAATTGGAAGATTAGAGATAATAGAGCATGATAATAGAGCAACTATTAAAAAGCTGGAATTATTGACCGATAAGATAAAAGAATATAATTCCAATCCAAAAATATTTTGGGAAAGAATTAAAATGTAATGAACAGATATTCATGGAAAAAGAAGAAATTAAATATAAAATAGCCTATTACGAAGCTGAGCGAGATAGAAACTTAAAAATACACTGTCCACGGGTGGCTGCAAAATTTCAGAGAATGATAGACAAACTGAAAAAAGAGATTTCATCAAAAAAACAATAAGGTAAACAAATGGCAACCACGTACGCCGACATATCAAGAAACATCATTAGTTTTACAAAAAATATCTTGTATGAAAACCATTCCTTTCTCGGGTATAGTATTAGACACCTCAAATCCACAAGACGGGCAGTTGACCGCTATGGTAAATCTCCGGCACACTTCCACTGGATCTATATCTCCGACTGGTGTGAATAAGAAAATATATACTATTTCCAATCATAGGGAACTCATCTATATTCATAAAGGTAATGGTTATGAAAATTGGATTACTTTCGATGGAAGAATTATCTACTATGAAGCATATCGTTATGGCAATGACAATGTTGTGAGACCCATGTACTACAACGATGGGGAAAGTTCAGAAACAAAAATTGGAGTTCCTATTTATCAAATTGATAGCTTAAATGATATAACCTCCGTTGGAAACACCCTTGTTGTATCGACAGACGATGGTATTTTTTATTTCTTGTGTTATCTGTATGGATCATCTGGCACATACGTTTACAAAGATATTTCTATAAATGAAGATGATATAACTGTAAAAATCAACCAGACAAACAATGACCTTTTTGGATCTGTAAATATAAGTTTTCCATATGATGTCATTGGAGCTGGCGAAAAGTTCATAGCTTCCAACGGAGAGCCCCCAGATGGTGCTATTTATGAAGAAATGGACAATTGTCGGGCAAGAGGTGAAATTCAAAACGCATCGCTTGTCCGTTGGGCTGTCAGAATGTACGACGGAACATATACTTTACATTCAGCCCCCATTTTGCTTATAAAACGATCCCCGATACTGATTTCCGGGACAATGGACAGTGATTATAAAAACAGACGTTCTTCTGCGCTTTTTGGATATTATAGAATAAAAGTAGATATAACTATTCATAAATCATTAAAAGAATCCGATATATATAAGGGGATAGACGTATTTATGGCAGAGATTCCATACTACGACGATACCGACACCTACAAGAACGATATCCCGGTTTATAAGCAAGATGATGGCGGAAACCGTTTTGGTGGCGACCCATTCTACACGAATGACGAAAAACTACGGGAGCGAATATTAGAGACTGCCAATTTCTACCGCATTGCACAATACGATTTCGATAGCGATAAATTCAATGGCAATACCCTTTCAGATATACCCGATTTATCCGACATATTAAAAAATCTCGTGTATCAGCCCGCATTGACAGACGATACCTATTCTCATAATAAGCTCATTGCCGAAAAAATATTTAATTATAATAGCAAGTTGCACATTTCAGGTACGTCCCAAAAATTATATGATGGCTATCCTGTCGAAATGTTCATATCCTACGCCGGTTCAACAGTAGACGTCATAAGATACATTTCAAAAACCTATATAAAGACCGAAGCCGGAACTTCTATCGTGGTGCGCGATCAAGACCTATCCGACGGAGAAAGTCTGTTGTTATTGTCTCCCTATATAACTTATCCTGATTCACGGGCTTATCAAATGGAAATAACCATTATCTATGAATCCGAGGAAACACGTTATCTTTATTCGGCCAAGTTCGATTTAAAACCACATGATTTCTTGAACCTGTCCTATTATCTACCCACAGGAGAGATAAATCCGATAACAATTTCAGGTACAGTAATAACAGAAATACCGGAGGCTCCCCAATCTTCGAATAACATCGAGTCAACCCCAAACAAACTTAAAGTCTCCGCCACAGACAACCCATTCATATTCCCAGTAGAGCAAACCTATACCGTCGGAAATGGCAAAATCATAGGATTGGCAGCCACTACCCCTGCGCTATCACAAGGACAATATGGTCAGTTCCCATTGTACGTTTTTACCGACGAGGGCATATATATGTTACAAGTTGGAGCGGGAGAAGTAATATATACAAACTGTTTTCCGGTATCAAGGGATATTTGCGACAATCCCGATTCCATTATATCTCTTGATAACGCTGTGGCTTTTACCTCCGATAGAAAATTATTTGTTCTTTCCGGCTATTCTGCCAAATCAATTTCCGATTCTCTCGAAGCTGATTATGTTCCCAACCCGGCACACATATATATGGAAGGAATAGAAAATGTATTGATTGAGCCTTTGTTGGCATACAATTATCCTTTTGGTGAGCTTATCATAAAAAATGCAGAAGGAAATACTGCCTTTATTTACGATCTTCAACGAAAAATATGGAGACAAAGAAAAATTAAAGCTTCCTATTTTATACCGTCGTATCCGGTGTGTTATGCCATATCCGATGAAGATGAAGTATATGATTTATCCCAAGAGTCCAACCAGTTACAAAATGTTACCATTTGTACAGCTCCCATAACACTAGGAACACCGGGATTCAAAAAAATAGAACGCTCCATTTTGCGTATGTTGGCCGGAGGACATTTCTCTATTTCCATATATGCATCTAATGATAACAAAACATTTTATAAGGTCATATCAGTAAACATAAACAGCGATACACTGTTATCCGATGTTCCACTTCCCAGAATACCGTCATCTTGGAGAAACTTCTATCTATTTATAGAAGGCGATATGCTTCCCGATTCGACCATTACAAGATTAGATATACAGGGAAAAAATACATTTAATACCAAGTTAAGATGAAAAGATATTTATTTCACTATACGGCGGAAAAAATATTGTCTGAGGTAAAAAATATTACAACTATGCTCGGAGCCTCTCGACGAAATGAAGACGGGAGTACTCAGCTAGTCTCATTATCCCTTACCGAAGACGATGATTTGTTATTTCAGCGATTTTTGAAAGATGCACATGCCTATATGCAAAATAAACTTGTTGCCTATATCATGGACTCCGAAGATGATGAACGGGAAACAGGCCAAATCGATATATGCGATTTAGACCCGGACAACAGGCTTTCAGACGACGATTTGAGGTTGTACCGTCTTTGTTATCCATGTCAGCTGAATGAAGATATACCAGATACCTCTATCTGTGTAGCCGACAATTATATATTACAATTTCTTATAAATTACATAATATATCGGTGGCTCATGATTAAAAATCCACAAGAAGCAATGATATATAAAACTCTTTCCGATGAAAATGCGGATAATGTAGTATCTTCATTAAGCCGGAGAAAATCTGGGAAAATACGCCGAAGAATACACCCGTGGTAGAAAAAATAAGAACCTTATTTAATATTCTTTTTTATTTTCCTTTCAAGAGCTCTACGATTTTTTCGGTTTGTAGTGAGATTAAAGGCCAAAGAGTTTAGCTTATCCTTCTCTTCCGGCGAAAGCAGATTATAGACCTCTTTCCTCGACTTGCCGGAACAGATGGCTTGTATGATTCTAGCTATATCCATATATTAAGTGTTTCCTACAATGTTCACATAAAAATTTTTTTGCTATCCTATACATTTTCTGTCCTATTTTTCCGCTAAGATATGCTACTTCTTCTCCCCACGGGTTGAGATTGAAAGTCTTCGCTATATGCATTTCCAAATGTTTTCGCTCGTGACAAAACGAATTCATAAATTCTTCGGCGGAAGAATTTATACCGATTACCATTACAGTCTCGTGTGTAGAATAGTTAGAATATGTCAGGCCGGTATCAAGTTTACAAGAAGAGAGATTATTAAAAGCGACGGACAGGTTTTTTCCTCGGCAACCAATAGAATATAAAGCTTCCATAATCTCGTCGGTATAATAGCAATCCACGGCATAGTAGACCTGTACCGACCAATCATATTCTTTTAATCTGAATTTTTGTCGTATCATAAAACATCGTCCCATTCAATGGGCTCTCCACCAGCTATCATTGTTGCATACCACCGGCGCATAGTTGTACCATCTGGGGCATCTATATCATCTATCGTATCTTTGATATACAATGCCAAATGTTGCTCATCAGGGACAGAAGATTTATACAAATCTGCTTTACACATGTTTGCAACATACACATAATCGTATAAAATATTGTTGTTGAGTTTAATATTGTATTTACTCAATATTTCATCTACGATGTCTCGTGTCAGAGGTTCGATTCGCTCCTTCTTTCCTGTTGATGGGTTTAACCGCTTCATCTTTGAAATGGCAAATTCACATAACTTTTTATTAAAGTGCCAACCATAATTTCTAAGATATGCGGTCATTTCTCTTGGTCTATCATCATACATATCTAAACTTTCCCTTTTCATAAGATAAATAGTTTAAGAAGGGTGTAGTAGTTACCACACCCTTCCAGTTAAACATTAGCGATAACGAGAGTAACGACCCGTTCCACGAACCCCTCGCCGTTGACCCATACCACCACCTGATCCACTGCTTCCGCCACGCTCTCCGAAGTTGTCATCGAAGTCGTCATCATCGTAGCGTTCACCTAAGCCTTCTTCTTCCAAGCATTCGAGAAGTTTTTTCGTATACTTGTAGGCTTTTTCAGCGTACTCCATCATTTTTTCAGAGTTATCGCCCTCGTTGATTTCAAACATTCTTCCCATATTACTTTTTGTTTTTAGAAGTTTCAGAAGCACCGAGCTGTTCCATCAGTTTCTTGTTCATGGCCATGAGGTCGGCCATGCTCCTGCTCATTTCGGACATCTGCCCTTTGAGGGTGGCAATCTCCTGCTCCTGCCTTTGCTTCTCCGCAAATTCGGGATTCAGGAGGGTCAATATCTTATCGCACCCGGCAATCACATTCTCGTGGTAATTCCGCCGGTTCAGTTCGTCCAAGCTCTTCTGTCGGATAGCCGACACTTCCGAGTTCATGGCCTCTCTGGAACAAGATATGACGATGTTGCCGTTTTGCCCGAAGTCGGCGATGTCCGCCCCTGCCGGCAAGTTCTGGAACGTGGTGTTCTGCCCGTTCACGCAGACCACCACGTCCACCACCATTTCCATCTGGGGCAGTTGCCCGATAGGTGTCGGCATGGGGTATTTGGGCTTCGCAGCCGAAACGCTGACGACGGAGCCTATATCCACTAAGGGATTTTCTTCCTTATGAAGGATAAATAACTGGTTGTTTGCTCGAAGATTCTGAAACATAGTTTTTTGATTTAATGGGACTGCCCGATAAAAGGCAGCCCCGGTTAATTATTTGCTTTTGGCAGCGACGTTGGTTGCCGCCGTAGCCGTAGTAGGTCTGTACCCACCGTTGACAAGGTACACTTCGTTGGTGTACTTGTTGTAATGGATTTCATAGATCCCAGTACCGGCGATATTCTCTACCGTCACCGGCTCGTTGTTGTAAGCCAGCAGAGGTCTCGTGTCCCCATTCGTCCCGATGAGAATGGGAAGCGTTGCGGTCGTTCCGGCGGGTATCGCCTGACGGAGATTGATATAGAATCCTCCCACATAGTCCCTGTTACGGAACGCATGGTTTGGGAGTTCCAAAGTCACGTTCTCCGTGCCGACCGTCACCGCCACCGTAGGAAGAGTGTTGTAATTCACTCTGCCCAGCGTCGGGAACGGAAAGGGAAACCCTGTAAAAAAGTTAGGCCACATATATACCTCCTTTCTTACTGGAATTAACCCCAGTAGTTGTTGCAACCGCATCCGTAACCGCTACGCCCGTATGCGACATCGCCCGCATAAGCTCCATAAGCGGCAGCCCGGTACAAGTCTGTGTTTACAGCCTGAATGTTCGGATATACCACGGGAACGGTATTGGGCAATTTACACTTGATGCCGTCCACATCGCTTTGGAGAGCCTGCAAACCGGCAGCGAGGGGAGCAATCTGTTGCCCTACCGCATTGAGAATGGTCGCATTCTGGTTCCGTTGGGAGATTTCAGCCGCCAAAGTAGCCTTCTCTGCCGTCAAAGCGGTGATCTTGTCCTGTAAAGCCTGAGTTTGGATAGAATCCAGCTTCGCCAAAATGGCACGAGTGTTCTCATTGCCGCTGTCCACGAGGGAGTGGGTTTGTTCCGAGGTGGCGATACGGGTTTCATATCCTTGTCTCTCGATTGCGTTTTGCGTCTTGCAGCAGCAATCTGCGATTTGAGTCGCCAGCGTACAATTACTCGATTGAATGCTGTTGATGATCTGTTGTGCGGACATGCCCACTTGGTTGCCGACACCCTGAATCAAGCCCTGAATGTTGCACAAGGCGGATTGTAACTGTTGGGTAGAGCAGTTCAAGGACGAAGCGAGTTGGTTGATGGCATTACCGTTCCCTTGAATGGCCGACATCAGGTATTCACGTCCGACATCGCCGTTCAACTCGGCAGGAAGCCCGCCCCGGTTGCCAAAACCTCCGAATCCGTTACCGCCCCAGCAGAACCACAGCAGGATAATCCAAATCCACCACATGCCTCCGCCCCAAGCGTCCTGATTGTTCCTTCCCTGATTGAGAAGGGCCAAGAGTCCGGGATCGACCCCTTTACCACCCATCAGGTTGGGCAATAAAGCCATGATGTCGAACTTGCTTCCGCCACCATTGGGCTCTTGATTGAAAACATACGTTCTTTCCATATAGATATAATTGATGGTTACGGCCAATATCGGCCGCATACAAACGTATGGCTATTGCCGTTGCTATCCTCGGATTTCGGTGGCTATCCTGTTGCTGACCCGTTGATTTGTCGTTGTCAGAATAAAACTTCCCGAACACCGCTGTTTCAGGCTGTTTTTCAATTTGTTCACTCCCTGTCGGGTCATGGAAAGATAAGCGGCGGTGTTCTCCTCGGAGAAGCCGAGCGATACCAACGCACAGATGAGCAGGCAACGTGCGTCGACCGCATTTTTGTTCGCCCCGTTAATCAATTCGCCGTAACACAGCTCACATTCCTCGCAAACGATTTGCAAGACGTGTTCAAAGATTTCATTGGTTTTCATATCTCTTGCCTTTTTAAATATTTGTTAAATTATAGATTGTTGACACAATAAAAAACATCACGTTCCTGTTTAAAGGCTGTGAAAGCCTCGTAACATTCCCCGTGATGTTGTCTCTTGTTAGTTTTGGAAGAGCAGCAAGAGATTGAGGCTTTCCTCTTTATACTCCGAAGCCCCGGAAGGAGTCGTAAATCAAATTATATCAAGAAACCCAGTCCTTTCAATTTTGTTATCCATTTCATGATGTAAGGGACAAGCAGCAAGACAATGACACCGAGAGCCCACCAGCACCATCGGGGAGTCTTGTACTTTACTACCTCGACGGGGTAGGGTACTTGTATGCTGTCCGTCTTGGATATATACAGCGTATCGATTCTGTCCTTGAACCTGTATATGTACTTGTATTGGAACTCCCGTATCGTGTCTCCCGATTTCTCGATGAAAACACTGTCCCGCATGTATATGGAATCGAGCTGCACACGATTCAGATACACCGTGTCGCTCTTTGTCGTTTCCACCGGAACATACACATGTCTGGTACAACTCGTCGCAGCCAAGATAGCCAAAAACAACAATAGGAATACGATATGTCTCATAAGCTCAGTATTTGTTTCCGGTTCTTCGATGACGACACATAAGATACATGTACCCAACTGTAATTGCTCTCGTCAATCAACTGGTCGAATGGAAGGTTATCCCGAATCAACTCGAACAGTTTCTTGTTCTCCTCCTTGTTCCCTGCCGTTATATCCGCCGCCTCGCCCCTCATGTGCTGGCTCGTTTTCGCACCACCCACGGCGGCATTGAGTTTGGGACAACGGTAGCCCGAATTGACGGTTATCGCCTTTCCGTACATCTCCCGCAAAGGGTCTAAAACATGAGTGACAAGGTTCGACAACTGGGCCGACACTTCGGTCGTCGGGGTATTGTCTATACCCAGTTTATCGGCCGTTGAACTCTTTGTGAGTTCTTTCATCGTGAAGTATTTCATATCTCGAAGATTAAGTTTTCCATGTTGTTAATTCTGTCCGGATCAGATACGAGCAAATCCTCTTCCGGAAATTTTTCTTGAAATTCTTTCCATAACAGATACTCCATTTCCATGTATTCTTCACGGCCTCTTCTTATGCTTTCAGGAGAGACCTCCACGATATGGAAGTTGGTCTGTATGTCGTAGGCATACCTGATACTTATTCCCGGTATTTTCGAGGCAATCGATTGAATCGTCTCGATGACAAAATCCTGTACATTCTTATTCATGTCTTTCTTCATTTTTGGCGACAAAAAAAGCGGTGACTTTTTTAGAATCACCGCTTGTAACGAATGTATGAGAGAGTAGCCTTAGGGTTAGGCTTATCCGTTATTGAAAATGGGACAAACGTAGGCCGAAGGCATTATCAATCCTCTCTCCTCAATTCATCGAGCCATTGTACCGGGTCGACATCTTTTAGACGAGGATAAGCCTTTTCGATTAAAGAATTTAAATAACTTTCATCGAATTTTGGAGAATAATCAGCCGGTATCGGAGGTTGAGAATCCGTATCGGACGAGTTCTGGACATAGGGGAATGAACCTTTTGTATCCATGTGAACAATGTTTATTTTTTTCGGTTCGGGAAAATACCCTTTAATACGATATTGGCTAAACCTAATACATTGATAGTTGTCGTAGCCAGTAGAGCTATCAATATTTCCGGTCCCAATGAAAATAATCCGATCCCGCAAAATACAAGAATGGCAATTACTATGAATAACCATATGGGGATAATCCACATGACCCATCTGGCCAAATGTTTACGAAATTGTGTATCTTGTGAATATCGCTCCCGTATTTGTTCGGATAAATTCTTGTCGTCTATATCGCCCAAATTTGAGTCGGGAGAAATATGGACACCATTCTCACTACGTAAATCCAAGCCGCTAAAAGAATCTTTCTGTTTAGTCATGCTTTGGGAGAAATTAGTGTCTTAAAATACTCTTGGATATAACTATCCGGGATTCTATCCCCCCAGCTGAATGAAGGCTGCTTAACGGTCCTATCCCACGGAGAACCGGGCTTGTGAGACCATTCCGTCAGATAGGCGGCAGTTTTAGAACCATAGCTGCCAAAGACCAGTTTCATCAGAGATTCCATTTCGGAATCACGGGCTATTTTTTCAAGGTTTTCATCAGAAAGGGAAATTTCTGAAAAATCCTTTTTTATCAATTTATTTCGAGTGGTCGGGAAAACCGGACCATACGGCCAAGCCTGAGGGTGCTCGTTTGTCAAGCGTTCGTTCTTTACGTAAAGATATACTCCATAAGCTATATACAACAACTTTTGAAGCTTAGTCATGTTAATGAAAAACTTATTCTGGTTAGCAAACGCAATGATATAGTTTGCAACCGTAACGCTATCGTATTTATAGGTATCGCTTATCATCTTGTTGCAAAGTAACAAAAAATATCGTAACATGCAACCAATTCTTATACTTTTTTACGATAAATCAAACGGTGATTCCAAGAAGTCAAAGAACGCTTTCCCGTCGCCGGGTTATAAAAATTCATTTTTTTTCGTCAGGCAATCCAGACCTCGATTTGAATCACCAGCCCGCCCAGTATGGTCGCCAGCAAGTCGGCATACGACCAAGCCCCCGGCTTCCTCCACTCGTCGACAGCCTCCTTGATACAGCCGGCTATGGCAGAGAACAGCACACAATATTCCGCCGTCGCACCTGTCACGATGGCGAAGAAAGAGGCGATGACACCTCCTGCGATAAAATGCAGCAGCTTGTCGTGGGGTACAGATAATAACAACCCTTTGATTCTTTCCAATAGTTTCTTCATATTATTCGTTATTTAATCGGTGATAAAAATCCAGCTTGATACGGTCATAGACAGAAACGACATTCGTATATGCCCGCCCGTTGTTCACATTGTCCGAGTACACCTCGCTGACCACTACCTCTGACACCCAGTCTATCCATTCGGGATTGGTATAACATGAAAGACGCTTGCCCCGATAGGTAAAGTAATCGAAACGGCTGTTCCTGTCCTCGAACTGGTTCGTGAGCAAAGTATGTATCTTACCGTAGGTTTTCTCCTTGTCGGCGATATGATTCTCGTCCCGGACCTTCTTGATGATTCTGCAAACCCTTTCGACGGCCAAATCGAAATACACGTTCGATATGTTCTTTATCCGAAGCTGCGTTTCCGGCCTCAACCCCTCCGATATGTCGGACAACATGGTATTCTGGTCGTTCGTCTTTTCGATGAGCTCTTTCAAGGACTCGCCGTAGTCCTCCATGCTCTTGGTGATAATCGACTTGAACCACTTGAAGCAGGCCACCATCATCATGGCCGACAGCACCAAGAAGAATGCTGCGGTCATCACCAAGAACCCCTGTTCGCTTATCCCTCTGGCTACCTCCGTAGCCTCGTTTATCCCTCCCATATCAATGTTTCTGTTTTTATTCTGTTTCCTCCTGCAAAGCCTGTTCTTTGGCTTTTTGGTAGCTTAGATGTTGCTCTGGTGTAATCTCCCTTACAGACGAAGCGTCGAAGTCTGCCGGCGTGTACATCGCTTTTACTACCTCGTAAGTCTTTATATCATCGCCTTCTCGGTAGGTAGTCAGGTAATTACCTTCCGTTGCGGGAGTAATCTTTTGATAGGTTTTTTCTTCTATATTCATGGGTATTTGTTTTTTATGAGGTTTTGTTTGATTGTGTTCTTGTATCAATTACATCGAATCGGCGAAATTAACCGTCCAATTTTCATCTGTCAGTTTCGCTATGATACCTTCCGTTTCCAAAAAAGTTTGTGCAGCCGTGTTAAATGTCAACGTAGCGGCCGGTAGTCCCAAAGTTTTTAAAGGAGCTACACCGCTTTCTCCGGAAGCATAGGCAAATCCTCCTAACAGTTTTAAAGTATCTTCATCGATATTCGGGGAATCTGCCAGCGATAGAGCGGTGTGTAAGAAGATCACATCGCCGATCGACGACAAAGCCGAGCACCCCTTGAACATGTTTGTTGCTTCTGTTACGTTCGAAAAATCCCAGTATTCAAGAGATTGCATGGATTGGTTATTATAGAATATAAAGCTACAATTAGCAATTTTCGGAATATTTATCTTCGGGAAATGAACGATAGGAATATTTGAAAAAGCGTATGTTGCGGTGACGATATCCGGTAAATCGATATTGCCTATTTCCGTTAGTTTTGAACTTTCAAAGGCGTTAAATGCGGTATATGCACTTTGAACGGATAAATTTAAGATCTTACTTATATTACTTCTCTGAAAAATTCCTTCTAATGACGGCACATCTAACGGCTCTATATTTACTTCATCATTTAGACTTGTTGTGCCACGAAAAGCCGCCACAACATTAGTCATTTTCCCCCAATTTAAGTTTGAAGGTAAAGAAATTAGAGATTTGCAGGCGTCAAAAATGAATGACAAATCCGTCACATTCGAGAAATCGAATACTTCGGGTACTTCCTCGAATGTAGAATAAGAGAATTTAATCCCCTCCGCCGCCACGTCGATTTTGGTAATGGGTACGAGCGTGCCCGTCAACTTCTCGCCCCGTACATACGCCGTTTTTCCAGCCATAATATCGGCAGCCGTGGCCGTAGCGTCGGCCGTCATTTCCGCCAACGTGGGGCACTGCTTCGAAGGTTGCCCGGCTTGTATCAATCCCAATCTTCCTAAACTCATGGCTAAATCATTTTAGTAACACGGAAGGAACCAGATACCGGATAAAAAAATGTACCTTTCGAGATATAAAAACATTCTATTGTCCCAACTGTACTATATACATTAGATATAGTTCCGTTCATATCAAATTCGAGTTCGGCAATGCCGTTAGTGCCGGACTCGGTAAATATCCGGTATATCCCCGACTCCGTAATTTCGAAGTTTTCACTTTCATCTAACGTAATGTTCCCGCCGGGCTGCAAAACCCCGATAGGGTTTAGATTCGAATCTAAGGGTAGTTTGATATTTTCCATAATTTATACATATAAAAAGGGAAGTGCATGAAACGGTAATTCCTGCCGGAGCAGAAACTCCTTCTACAATTCCTGCCGGAGCAGAAAAAAATAGATAATACACCTCCCGTTATTTAACAAACCTGTTTTTCCCATATAAAGTAGCATTATAGAACAATCCCAGTTTTTGAGTATAACCCATTCTTCCGCAGAAGGCCGTCATACAGCCTTTTATCCATTTTTCATAATTAGTCACCGATAAGTCTTTTATAGCTAAACACAATCCCAAAGTGAGACTGACAAAGTTAGCATGTCCTTCATCATGTGACATCTTCATCTTTCCTCCGGAACAAACCATTTCAGCACTCGTCCCGCTCGAATCGAAAAATTTTTGAGGAGGTACGACCTCCCAATCATGTTCACTTTTTTGATTACGCATGTATATAAATCTGCGCATAATGCTTTCCATCGAGAAAGGTATCCTAATCCATTCTCCATGATATTCTCCTACGATTAAATCAGAAAGTGCGACCGGTTTTATTCTGGATTGTGTCCAAAAAGGGATCCCTTTAATTCCGTATCTGTAATTACCGTTCAAAGATTCTCCTTTATTAGGATAACAATGAGACAAATCATCAAATTCTGATTTTATGTTATCGTAAACCGTCACCCATCTTCTGTGGCTGGTATTTTTCATTGCCACACTTTTACTCTTCCATCGGTTCAGGCACAAATAAATATTTTCTTTCTCTCGATTGATAAAATCCCAGCCTTGCGATATTCGGAACTCCACATAGCAATCTTTTATAGTATTAGATTCACGACTGCCGTATACCTCGCTTGGATCTTCGCCGGGCAAACTCACGAATCTTAATTCGACTTCCGGTAATAATTCCCCTCCATGAACAGGAAACTCACAGATCGTATCTCCCCATTCGCTTCCATTCCAATTCAGAGATATGAGACTGGGTTTTTCTACCAATACGGAAATCCCTCCGAAATTTGTGAAGGTATATTCTCCTGCTTGTGGAGCGAGATAGAAATAAGTCTTGCTTTCACCCGCTAGAACATCAGGAACAAATGTTTCCGGGTTGTCGACCATGTTCACGGCTCCGACAGCCCTATTTGTATCTATCCAACGGCTCCCGTCGAACATCCAGACGCTCAATGTTTCCCCGTTAGTGAAAAACCAGTCTCTTTGCGCCACCGGGTTATCCCGCATGGCATCTTCCAGTCTGTTATAAAAACCGATATATTTACCGGCTCGGTTGCATTTGAATATCCTACACATATCGATTTATACAGATAGTTGTTTCATTTCCGTTAATATCAATTCTTCGATAGCTTTTGCCATATCATACTGTTGTAAACTCATCAATACTTTTTTGGCAGTAATATATACCATGAGCATTTCCAGCCCTTGTGGAATATTTATTTCAGAGTCCTCTATCGTAGGTATGGGAACGTATCTTTTTTCCGTGCATTTAGGAGTTCTTACATAAGAAGGAACAGAATACCATTCCAAAATGAGTCCTTTTTCGTTGTTAACCACCGCACATACGGGGAAATTTGTGCCCCCTCGTGTAACAGGGTTCTTTTGTAACAGATAACTTTCACTATCCTCCGTTATGCTATCGTTTACCCTACGTTTCCAAAGTTCCATTTGAAAAGAAAAGAGACGTAGGAAATTGGAGGGGAGCGGCACATATCCACTTCCGTCTCCATATATTTCTATATCTCCCGGTATATCTTCGTGAGGCAAATATCTCAGTGGAGAAGCCAGTAAAGTTTCTTTTGCGCAATCTTCCGCAAGATTGTTTACCCGGTCATCTATGGGTATGTCGTTGTATGAAATTCCGACGGCCGACGGAGAGACCTCGTCGATAACTACCTTAACCAGATAAGATAATCGGGATATTTGCATGAGGTTATTTTAGATTAGGGAATGAAATGTTCAATTCTTCGGCTGCCGAGTTGATTTCTTCCGGCGTTTTAGCGATAATTCCTTCACCTTTCAGATATTCAACAGCTTCTTGAAACGATTTTACAGACTCTATTTTTACCCTTCTGTCTTCCTTTTCTTTTACAGGTTCTTCCTCGACAGCATCTAAAAATATAATGTCGTTGAACTCCTTAGAAGACTCTATCGCTTTCTGTACATTTTTGTCTTTGGTCGAGAAAAATCCGCCTGTGAATTTATTCCCTCTGAACTCAATGCGTACCGATTTACCCTTCACGGTTATCGGCATGCTTAGGTAAGTCTGGGTTTTATATACTTTCAACATAACTTCTATGATTTATGGGGAGTATCGATGAAAGATACTCCCCTGTTTGTTTTTTATTCAGCTTTCGGAGTGATACGAACGTGAGCACCCGGGTTCTTCAATACAATGCCCGAAATTTCTTGGATAAATTCTCCTTCCGTCTCACGTATACCCGCAGTTTTGAAATCCCTGCGTTCTTTCGACAACGACTTGAATTCAAATTTAGTCAAATAGTTATCGTCCACAACAAGGGCACATTTGCTCATACCTGCAAGATCGAATGCTTCTGTATAGACCACATACAAGTCCCCGAATTTCGAGTGAATGGAATCGAACGTAAGCCCTAGCTCGGCTTTGTATTGATCCCCCTGCATCACTTTCTGTATATCGAGGTTCGTCACTTGTTCGATAAAATCACTTCCGGCGAAAACCAGTTTTTTCTTACTGCTTGCATTTCCCGTTAAAGCTGTTTTACAGAGAGCTATCAAATCCTTTGCCGTAATGCCTGCCGATGCATCATACGTCCAGTCCTTACCGGCCTGCCACCAGATACCCTCGGTAAACCACACGTCTTCTTTCTTGACCGTATCACGCAATTTGTTTTTTTTGCCGAACAGGAAATTCATCTCCATGCCCCGCTTCATTTCCCAAATGGCATCGCGTTCCATGTCCGAGAACGTGAAATCGACCTCTTTTTCCGTCCATTCTTGATATACATCGGTAACTTCAACTTGTGTACAGAACTTTTGGGCATAATTCTCTTCTTTGGTCGGCAAAGTCTCGAATTGTGCCGTTTGTGCGTCTTTCTCTGCTCCGGCTCGTCCCATGCGAAGAAGTTCCGTTCCAGCTTCGATGGTAGGTACTATACCCGGCGTGCTACCGCTCTTTTTACCGTTCACCGCCAAAACATTCAGTTTACCGTCGGCATCTTTACTCATGACATAGAGAATCAACTCGTCTTTTTCAGCGGATCCAGCCTCGTCATAACCTTTTACACCGATAACCTTTATCGTGTCCGAAACTTCGAAATAATCGTTGTTCGCCGTGTCCAGTTTCGCGCCGGCCGACGATGTCTCCGTGTATTTCGTTTTCAAGGTAGTCAAAGCCGGTTTGGTGTCCAACGAATAAAACTCATATTCACGGGACCCTACCGAAATCACCCGACCGCTACGGCTCACCGTGTCTACCGGTGTAGACGAAGGCATAATTCGGCAAACCTCCTTGTCTATATGCGCTTTCAACAAATCCGGAGACACCTCTTTGGTCAAGTCTGCCGATACCGGCTCGTCCGTAACATTCACGCCGCCCCCTGCCAGAGGAACCGTCGCCGCCAGTCCGACGACCGTTTCGCCCGGCGAGAACAACCCGAAGGCGCACAACAATAAAAACAACAACACCATACCGCCGGCGACGGCGATATATTTCCAATTCACTTCTTTACCTAAAATTTTCATCTTTTTTACCTATTTTGTTAAACAATCTCTCCTCTTTCAAAAATTCCCCTTCGTTTACTTCTCGGCACAGTTCCGTTCACTGTTATCCTATCCGCCGATTCCCTGTTCAGATTGGGTGTCCCGTCGTTTTTTACGCTCCTTTTTTGGAGTTCGATATTGGCATTTCTCCCCTTTACTTCCGCCACGGTGGCCGCTTCGGTCACATCTTCGTCATGTTTGTAAGCTCTCCAAAGCGCATCGAGGGTAGGGCGGTCGAAATTGAATGTGAAAATGCTGTCGGCCAGAGACGATACAAAATCCTCGAAGGCCGTCCGTTCTGCGTCGTCGGCCGATTTTTCTTCGAAAAACGAGCCGATGGTCTCTGCATTACGGGCAGCGTTTTCCTCTTGTTTTGCTCTGATTTCGTTAAATGATTTCTCAGAATCCCGGCGAGCCGAAAGTCCTTCATTAAATTTTTTCATGGATTCTTCGTCACCCGAGACAGCACCGAGAATATCTCCGTAACTTTTTGCGAGAGCTGGTAAAACTTCGCTTCCTGCAATTAATTCACTTAGAAATAATCCCGCTTCCGGTTCACGAGCCAATGCTTCTGTGAGAGATTTATTACCCTCGTCAAGTTTTCTGATTCTATCCTCTCGGGTATTATAAAAATCCTCTAATCCCGAGTAGAAAGCATCATCGTCATTTTCATAGTCTACATCTTTATCTGGGTAAGTCGTACGTAGTCGTTCTACCCATACCGATCGGCCGCTTTTAGGAGATTCGGCTTTTACGGTCTCATCTACTGTTTCAGATGGAGTTTCAACTTGTGCTGTAATTTCTTCCTTATCTTTTTCCATACGATTTTTTGTGATGGGTTCAAAAAAAACTCAACACAAAAATCTCATTTCCATAGTTTTAGGGCAGTACGTCATTGCAAAATCAGCCTGCGTGATTTTTAGGGCAGTACGTCATTGCAAAATCGATTTATTTAGCTTATATTTGCATCAAACCGATACCCAACATACGCAAATCAAATTGCGTATGCCTACATTAGATTATCAAGAAAGCAGAGACCGGGAGTTCTGTGACACATTCTACCACACCCTCAATTTGTGTGGCGGGATAATGTGTGATTACATTTATCAAGCGGCGATTCAATCTCCTTCCAAACGGTTTTATATCGGTAATGAAAAAGCCATAACCAATCTTCTGAACATAAAAAAGGGGAAACGGATAACATCTTGTTCCATCAAGCAAAAGATGTACATCGACCTCTACAAAAAAGCCTGTGAAATTCAAGCCGGTGATAATCGTATATCGTTTTCAGAAGCAGTTAGAAGAGCGATTCGTTCTCCGGCTCCGCAATTTTATATTTCTGTTCGTACGGCGAGGCATATCATAGCCATGAGAAGAAAAGATGCTTTTTTCAATCAAAAAAGGAAGGAGGCATCGAATGAATTACTCTGAAATAATAGCAGAGAACAAAAAAAGGAGAATGTCTTTTACGGAGCCGTATGATCCGGTAACGGGAGAGGGGTCAGATGTAATACCCCGAAAAGAAATAAAAATCGAAGAGTTCGGGACTCTACATATACCCGCCGATATGTATGAGGAAAATGGCTGGGTACAAATACTTGCCCAAGAAAAATCCTATAAAAATCTTCTTGAAAACCATCTCCATCAACGAGCCACACCCCAGCTTGTTCGAGAAATAGACCGTCAATTTTTTTTGCTGCGGATTAAATACGATTTTGAGTTTTGGGCGATAGCCACAGTCACGATAAAAGACAAGATGACATCGGTCGATATACCCTTTCTTTTGAACAAGTCCCAAAGAAAACTCCTTAAACTGTTCGAACAGCAACGTCGTGCAGGGAAACCTATCCGGGTGATTCTACTCAAATCCAGACAATGGGGAGGTTCAACGCTCACGCAAATCTATATGGCGTGGATTCAACTGGTACACAAGCATCAGTGGAATAGCGTCATAGCAGCGCACCATAAAGACTCCTCGTTAAATATCAAAGCGATGTATACCAAGCTGCTCGACAACTATCCTGCTTGGATATTGAATAGTCCGCTTAAATTCAAGCCGTTCGAACGTACGCAAAATGTATATTATATCCCGCAAGTCTCGGCTCGTGTAACGATCGGTTCGGCCGAAAAACCCAATTCCGTTCGAGGTTCAGATATAGCCATGGCACATTTTTCAGAGGTAGCCTTGTATGAAGACACGCCTAAAAAACGAACGGCCGATTTGATAGCCTCCATTTGTTCGTCCATACCAATGGTTCCTTATTCTGTCATTGTCATGGAATCTACGGCACAAGGTGTCGGGGATTACTTTCATACCGAATATACGAACGCCAAAGACGGGAAATCCGACAAAATGCCGCTTTTCATACCATGGTACGATATAGAAATGTATCAGACACCTGTCGACGATTACAAGCGGCTTATATCCTCTTTTACCGATTACGAAAGATATTTGTGGAAACTAGGAGCCACGCTCGAAGGTATTGCATGGTATCGGGACATGAGGAAAACATACCAAATGGAACAGCAAATGAAAAGCGAGTTCCCTTCCGACGATGTAGAAGCATTCGCAAACTCGGGAGAAAGAGTTTTCGACGCTTATGCCGTAGAGCGCATGAGAGAGAATGTAAAAAAACCGGTCTGGATCGGGGAATTACAGTCCGCTACGCATGCGATAACCGGGAAAGATTCATTAAGAGAACTATCTTTCAAAGAAGATACCACCGGCCTGCTTAAAATATGGGAGAAACCAGATACCGAGCTAAATGTATCCAACCGTTATATCGTCTCCGTAGACATATGCAAGGGACACACCAAGTCTGCCGATTGGTCCGTGATCAGCGTGATAGACCGCTATTGGACCATCTATGGAGGCAAACCCGAGGTCGTCGCTTCTTGGAGAGGACGTGTCGACAAAGATATTCTCGCTTGGAAATCAGCCCAGATAGCCATGTGGTACAACGAGGCGTTGCTCATATTCGAGAGCAATACCTATGAGACTAGCCAGGGAGACACGGAGTATATCCTTGACCAGATTGCAGACTCTTATGAAAACTTGTATGCCCGGCAATCCCCTCCCTCTCAGATTAAAGAAGGAGCTCCCGCCCGTTGGGGATTCCATACCAACAGAACCACCAAACCCATCATCATCAACAACCAGATTCAGCTGGTCCGGGACAACGCCTATATCGAGCGGGAAAAAGAAGCCCTCGACGAACATGATACGTATGTGGTCACAGAAAAAGGATACGAGGCGAAAGACGGCTGTCACGACGACTTGCTCATGTCCCGGGCCATCGGACTATACATCTCGGGTAGTATAGACCCTCCAAAGCTTGTAAATAAGATAGTTATACGTCACAAAAAGCCCGTCTCCGAAGCCTCTTTTTAAGACTTCCGGCCGAACAAATGGCAAAGACGTATACCCTTGATTTCAGAGAAAAGCGATTTTTGCAATAAAAAACAAAGTTCTATGGCAATTCTGGAAACAATAGGCCTCATCGGTTCTCTCGGCGGGATACTCGCAGGAGGATTGGGCTCCGCTTCCGCAAACAGGAAAGCGCAAAAACAGTTGGACAAGCAATTACAGGAAAACGAAAACATGTTCAAGAAAGACTATTATCAAGACATCTTGAACCGCTCCGACGTACAGAATCTGTTGAGCACATACCGCAAAAATCTGTCCGATGCCGTTCGTGCACAACGAAATTCGGCAGTAGTAACGGGAGCCACGCCCGAAGCCGAGGCCGCCGTAAAAAAAGTAAATGCCCGTGCGCTTTCCGATACCGTCGGCAATATCGCCGCTATGGGACAACAAATCAAAGACAACGCAAAGACAAACTATTTGAATCAGAAAAACTACCTCTTGGGGCAGAAAGCCGGACAATATGCCCAAAACGCAGCCAATTGGACTCAAATAGCCTCCAATTCGGGAAATCTTCTCGGGTCGTTGTTTACTACACCCTATTATAAGAAAACGGGAAATGCAACCACTCCCGCTATTTAATGGATAAGATATGGCAATATTAGACGATTTATTAAACAGATGGAAGGAAAAAACGCCAGAAGAGAAGATTGATCTGACACAACCTGCTCCACCCGTCGTTTCTCCTGTTAGTAAAATTATAAATTCCGATTGGCAAAATACCGCCTCCGGTGGAAAGAGAACAGACGGTACACCGTTGGTAGACGGTAAAAATCTGCAACAATCCTGGGAAAATACGGTAGCCGCCAGCCGTTCTAAAAACCCCGTTCCCTATATAGACGCTACTACCGGGTACGGTGTAAGTGCCGATGGCACTTCCGAGAAACCGGTGTTCTATGTTACCCCGGAACAGGCAGCCCAGATGAGAGAAGCCGCAGAAGCCGGCGAATCTTTTGTTTCTATTTATAACCGCATACTCAAACGACCCGAAGAAATTGATCCTCGAATCGTGGAGAATCGGAGGAAATTGGCCGTACTTGGTGATGTAGGAGCCACATTAGCCGAGATAATAGGAGTAGCCGCAGGTGGAAATGCCGCCGCCCGAAAACCGGCCACGGCTGTCAATAATGCTTTCCTCCAAAATCTGCTCGACCGCAGAGACCAAATGCAGATGTTGTACGATCAAGGCCTGTTAAAAGCGGCATTCCAAGACAAGGCCGGCCGTGATGCCGCACAAGTCGCAGAAGCACAAAGGGAATATGAAACTCAAATGGCTATTTGGAATAGACGGAATCAAATACAGGATAAACAAGAACAAATGGCGTTCGATGCGGCTATAAAACAAATAGAAGTCGAGTACAAAGATAATAAAGACCGCTTAGACCGAGAACTAAAAAAATGGCTAGCTGAATATAATAGAAACACGAAATACGGTGTAGCATCTATGAAAAATAAAGGCAGTGATCCGTATAAGAAAGGTTCTGATATTCCTTTATCCGGAGGAAAACGAATTAAAATATCCGAGAGTGAATTGCCGTTTTCTGCCGGAAGTCTTTTTCAAGCTGCTCGAAAAGCGGTTATTGACGCAGGATTAGGTGATGAGAACATAACGATTAAAAATGAATATGGGAGGACTTTGAGTACCACGGTTACGGAACAGCTGTTAAGAATTGACGATATGTTAAGGAACAATCCGAATAGTGCGAAAACTGCGATTCAAGAAATAGGTTCTCTTATGAGGAAATATCCACAGATTGAACAAAAAGTTTTGGAAGCCGCAGAAAATATAGGATTATATATAGAAGGTATAGAACAGCCCAGTAAAAAATATGATAAATTCCCACAATACAAAATTAATTGATTAACATAGTGTTATGCCAATATACAGAGTGAACGGAAATAGGTACAATATCCCTAACGACAAAATACAAGATTTTGAGAGCTACTATCCAGAGGCAAAAGTAGAGATATACGACGGTGAAGGAGGAAAGTACGCATTGCCGTTATCAATTCGTAATGAATTCCAAGAGCGATATGACAAATGGTCGTATGTGACGGAGACAACAAAAAAGGAATCTCCTGATCCCTCCGGCTCCAATCAAAATCCCCAAAACACAATTGTATCCGAAGATGAATTGGAAAACAGCATTGCCAATTACGAAGAGTCTTTGGGTCATGGAAAATACGGGGCGGGAAATACGCCCTTGTTCCAAAAAGTACGACAGGCCGCTACTTCCGCCGAGCAAATAGCAGATGGAATAATCGATAAAAATTGGATAAGCCAATCACCCTCCTCCTCTGCGAGAGATAGCGAGATAGGGGAGGTGGCGAAGTCGGAGGGGTTAACCTCCACACGTACCCCTGTTTCCGATGCCTATAAATCTCAATTCGACAAACCCCTTGAAGACCGTTTTGCCGACGCTCGAACACGTTTGGATAAAGACGTAGTTTTTCAGTTTGAGAACATGTTGAATAAAATAGAAGAAGATATTAACGAAAATTCTGAATGGAGGAATGAAGCTGAACAAATTGAAAACGAGGGAGATATATTTAAAAATTATAAAGGGTACAAAAATATCACGGAAGATACCATAGAAGATTTAGAAAGAGAAGGGTATGTTCCCAAAGAAATGGGGGAGCTGTCCCAAAAGAGGTCAGTTCAGAATCTTACACGCAAATACATATCCGAGGCTCGTGATGTCATAGAGATGTACAAGCGCAAGGACGGTAATGGACTCGCCAATTTTGCCGATGCGTTTGCCCGTTCATTTGACTCCGGTATTTTAACGCTGGGAGCCACAGATGCAATTGATATGGGTCGTGTGCTTGCTATCGCCAATAAAATAGGCGACAATGGTGAAGGCTTCGAAAAACTTACCAAAGAAGAACAGCAACTTATGGCCGCTTTCTCCCTGTTAGACCAGATACAAGGCAGCCTGCAACTCGACACGTGGCAAAATATCGGACAGGGAACTATGCAATCTCTTCCATTCTTGGCACAATTCGCTTTGACGGGAGGTGTAGGAGCAGCCGCATCTGCTGCGACCAAAGCGGCTGCGAAAACAGCTGTTAAGAAAATAATCGGTCGATCGGCCTCCAAAGCGGTATCTCGCATAGCCGCCAATACAGGTAAAAACGCAGCCGGAAGAGTAGCCGTCAAAGCAGCAAGTAAATTAGGGAACGCCGCTATTGACGGTCTTGTGGGAGGTGCGGTAATGGCACTTACGTCAGGTGCAGCCCACACGGCCGAGGACGTTATGAGTCGTATGGTAGGCGATCACGATATACGGTTAGGTTCAATCAATGACCCGAGCGGAGAGTTAAAAACAATCTATACCCATCATGGAGTAAAAGACCGGGAAAGCCTCGGCCTCGCATTCTTGAAAGGATTCGCCGCCAACCTTATAGAGAACGGAACCGAGTACATGGGAAATTACATGGGGCTCAATCTGGGTAAACTACTTTCCCGCTACAAAGGAGGGAGACAGCTCCTCACAAAACCATTGATAGGAAAAACCACACGTTTCGCCCGGCAAGTCGGTAAGCTCACCGGCTTCAACGGATTCATACCCGAAGTAGCCGAGGAAGAACTGGGCATGCTCCTTAATGCCGCTACCGTCGGAGACGTCGAATGGAAGGACATCTCCGACCCGGAACAGCAATTCCAAACGGTAATGGCTGTCGGTATCATGTCGCTTGGATTTCAAGTTGCCAATTCCATTGGAGTTGGTTTGACATACAATCGATACCGCAAAGCCAAAAAACGCTATGAAAGTAAAGATCTCGGCGAAGGACTCTCCGTCGATGATATAATACACGGGCTTGACAATGTACCCTTAGACCGTCGAGCAGATTATGTCATGGCGATGGTCAATACACACGATTTAGGGAAAGGAGATGCAAAAGATTTACAAGATTTTGTAATGGCTCGTACCGGATATGAATTTATACTCGGCAAGATCGAATCTGATGCCGAAGAAGCCGGGGACAAAGCTGCCGAGGCAGAAATGAGACTCATCAATAAAGAGATGGGAGGAAAAGTAACCGTAACCTTATTAGACGGTCGTGAAGCCATACTTACGGTAGGAAACGTATCACTGGAACCCAATACAGCCGGGGAATATACCTCTACAACTCAATCTGGATCTCTTATAGCCGTTCCGGTAGGAATAGGTAATACTCCCATTATGGTATCGCCCAAAGACATAAGAAGCGTATCCATTATGTCGACAGAAGATGCCGTAGGACAAGCACGTGCAATAGCCGAGGACATCACAAAAACAAATATGGCAAGCCAGATAGAGAACGAAGCTGATGAAGTAGAATCCGATGAACAAAGCCGAACACCCTCCTCCACTATGAGCGGTGGCGAGATAGAGGAGTTGTCACCCCGTGACGAAGGGGTTGAGAAACAACCTTTATACCGTAAGTCCGAATTAGAGATAGGAGATGTAGTAACCTTCAAAGATTATTCTGACCCGGATAACCCCGGTGTGGAAAGAACATTGAAAATCATCGGTATCGATGATTCGGGAGTAGATGTGGAAGATGTAGTAGATGGTGTCCCTTTACCTCTTTCTATCAAACCCGAGCAAATTACCCATGTAAAGGGAAAAGAAAAAAATCAAACAGCAGACAAGGAATCCGGGCAACAAACTACTCTGCAAACAGAGGCTGCTGACACTTCTGAATATACCCGTTTTGCGGAAGATGGTACAGTAGAAGATAGTACGGTATTACGCATAGCAAATAAGATAGCCAATGGAGAACAACTTACCGGAGAGGAAGAAGCTATGCGACAAGAGGTCTCACAAAGAGTGGAAGATAAACTCCGGGAAATACAGCAGAATGTAGAAGGGAAAGAAGAAACAGACCGCTGGGCAAAATATCGCAAGTCCAACGGAGAGGTCGACGAAAAGAAAATGCCTTTGCGAGAGCAGTTCGAATATGGAGAAGAAATCGCAGGAGTAAAAGCCATGATAGAAGTGGCGAAGGCCGGGACAAAGAAAACACAATCCGAAATAGCCCGTCTTGAAAAAGAGATAGAGAGAGAAATTTCTCCTGTAAAGAGAGTAAACAAAGAAAAACAGCTCAAATCTTTGAATGAACGTTTGGGTACATACCAGCAATATCTTGAAGATAATAATTCCGATCTTCAAAGTTTGAAAGCTACACCGGTGAATATAGTAGATAGAATAGCCGCACTGGGAGATATAAAATCGCTTAGAGATTATATTTTACGATTGGTAGCTACTGGAAATATAAAATTTAAGTGGGGAGATACGGATTCATCGAAAGGTCTTGCTTCGCATTTAGGTATCAATGATTCTCCCGGAGAGAGACGAAAGAGAATCTCTTTATTGTCAAATAGCGGATATACGCCGGAACAGTTAGCGCATAATATATGGGAACAGCAAGACGTCCAAAATTCAGATTTACCATTCAAAGGGTATGAGACCGATGAAATCCTCGATGAAATTCTCGATGTAATGTCTTCTATTTATTCTCCGTCCCAAGCTCTTGAATTGGCAGAACAAATAGCCAATGAAGATTTGAGAAAGCAAGAGATGGCCTCACAGGATTACGAATCTCATGAACTTGAACAATCAAGTATAGAACAAATAGAATTAGAACCCTTACCCGATGATTTGGCTCCAAGAAACGACATTGCATTTCGACGCAATGAATTAGGAGAAATCCAATTCGGACAAACTCAAATAAATGAAAGAGAAAGTAATTCGAATAAAGAAAATTCATTATCTTCGCAAGAGGAAAAACAAATCGACAGCCAAGATGAAATACTTCAATCGATTCCACAAAGAGAGCGAGGAACGGAAGCTCAAAAAGATAGAAGAATGGAAGAAGCGGAAAGAGCCATTCGACGCAGTCAAGGCAGCGGAACGAATGAGACACAATTTGGCGGAAGCCAATCGGCTTTATCCCGACAAGAAATAGAAGCCAGAGCAGCCGAAGAATATGCCAAAGAAAACGGTCTTTGGATTCCTATGGATAAAGTTTTCGACTTGGGAACACCAGGCCCGAGTGGAAATGAAAATGATACCTACATATCGAATGACGGTTATGTATATAAGGTAAATAACCTCATGAACAGCAAAGGGATTCTCCCCTTGTTCGACCGCATAAAACTTCACAACCAAATATTCCCGAGTTCAAGATACGAATTTGTCGGATTTACCGGATTCGATGGGCGTAGCATTTATCCTATATTTCGGCAGGCTTATGTACATGAATCTACGAATGCTACCCCCGAGGAGATAGAGGAGTACATGAACACCTTGGGATTCTCCAAGATAAACGAACACAAATATACCAATGGAGATATAACTATATCGGATTTACGGCCTCGTAATGTATTGAAAGATACAGACGGTGACTTATATGTCGTTGATGCTGAGTTCCAGCAAGAGGGACGATCCGATAAAGAAACGGCCGATAAGACCAATCCCCGGCAACCAGACAATACCGATTCTACCGGCTCTCCTCTTTCCGAAAATGAGAGTAGTGGTATTTCATCTTCACCTACCAACAGTGAGACTCCCGTTTCGGATATTAAAGATAACCCCAATGCTTCAACCGGGCAAGAAAAACCCCGCTTATCCACGCAAAAAACGCTACAAGAGAGAAGGCAAGAGATACAGGAATATATCGGGCGGGAAGCGGGAAAACTCAATATCCCTGTGCGAGTTGTGGAAGATGTCTCTCAAATATCCCCTTCCGAGAAAAATTACACGAAAAAATTGAAGAGTCAAGGCTGGTACGACCAAACCACAGGAGAAATCGTTATCGTTGCTCCCAACCACGGCTCCATTCGTGATGCACAACGCACGCTGTTGCACGAGGCCGTAGCCCACTACGGACTGTCCGCCATGCTCGGTCGTGAAAACTTCGACAAGCTGTGCGACCAAGTATGGGATTCCATGACCGATAGGGAAAGAGCCACATTTGCCGCCTATCTCGATGATAAGTCATACGATTCGCTCACCGAGGAGGAAAAGGAGCAATATACGGCCAACGATTTCTCTGGCAAGAGAGCTGCCGCAGATGAGTATCTGGCACATTTTGCCGAGGAAGGAATCACAACTCCCTCACTGTGGAGCAAGATAAAACGGTTCGTCAAAGAAGCCTTCCGAAAGATAGGCATCGACCTCAGCCTCACCGACTCCGACATTGCCTATTTGTTGTGGAAATCAAAGAACCGTATCACCGACAAGGACTCCATGGCCGATATTATCCGTAAATCCGCCTCAGACACCCGCATAAAAGAAGGTATCGAGGAGCGTTTCAGAACCGTATACCACGGTAGCGGAGCCTCGTTCGACCGCTTCGACCATAGTTTTATGGGAACAGGGGAAGGCGCACAAGCATACGGCTGGGGGACTTATGTAACCGAAGTGAACGGCATTGCGAAAAGCTATGCAGAGAAAGCAGCTGATCCGGCAAAAAAAGATTATTTATATGAAGAGATAGCAAAGTTAAAAGATATAATAAGGTACGAACCTGATTTATATATAGACAACATGTCTACTCTATCTGATTTAAAAAAGCAAATTAAAGAATTAGAGGAAATACAACGTAATGACCCTGATTTTGATTTTGAAATACCAAGATTAAAAGAGTATGAGAAAGAATGGGAACGTCTTGAAGATTTAATTTCAAAAGTATCTACGAGAGTCCTCTATACCGTCGAAATTCCCGACGACACGGGCGAGAATTATTTGAACTGGGATAAGCCTGTAACCAAAGAGCAGATAAAACGCATACAGGATTATTTAAGCGAGAACTACCGAAAGTATAAGTTAAACGAATTCAATGCAAGTATCGCTCCGTCAACGGCTGTAAATGCCGAAGAAATAGACAAGTGGACAATGCGAGGAGAAAATATCTATAAGACTTTGGAAAACTTGCTTGGGGGAGATCGTGAAGCATCAGAGGCGTTGTGGCAATGCGGTTTCACGGGCATCTCCTATCCTTCCCAGAATACCACTGGCGGACGTTCGGACGGTGCACGAAACTATGTTATCTTCAATGAGAATGATTTACAGATAACCGACCATACCCGCTTCCGTATGGGTGAAGCATACACCTCCGAGGAGCAAGACATCATCGAAAGAGCCCGGGAAAACGGCACTTACATGAAAGCCCCGAACGGAGCCGATACCAACCTCACGCCCAAGCAATGGGCGCAAGTGCGCACCCGGTCATTCAAGGACTGGTTCGGCGATTGGGAGGATAGCCTGAAAACAGCCTCGAAAGTTGTCGACGAGAACGGAGAGCCGAAGGTAGTTTTTCATGGCACGCCGCTTCGTAGGGACCAAATTACCCCCAATAGAGGGTGGCAGAAAGACGGTATAACATATATAAGCCAAGAAGCACCGTTTTATGCTTTCAGAGGCGGAGAATATAGCGGAATGATATTTACAAGTGTCGATCCCGAAAAAGCACGGAGTATCGCAGAAAAACGGGCTATGTCTATCCCGGACGACATGGACGGCACGGAACAGTGGACAGAGGAGGGTTACGTTTATGATTTATTTGTCGATGTAAAAAAACCGTTCGTTCCACAGCGTGACGCAGATATTGTTCTATCGTCATTGGGAGATGAAATACCAACACTAAGTTTCTATGGAGGACAAGGAGATACGGTCTCGGTAGAAACGGCGAAAGAAATCTTAAATAGCGGGAACAGCTGGCTGGTAACGGAAACACCACAATTTGTAGCCGAGATAAAAAAAATAGGCTATGATGGATTGACCGGTACGGACGAGGGAGTGGATTACATCGCATGCTTTAATCCGAATCAGCTGAAAGATGCATATGACAACACCGGGGCATTCTCCACCGAGAACGACGACATACGCTTCCGTACCATCGTTGTCAATCCCCGATACGGCTCTAAAATCGAGACAGTCCGCACAAACCACACCTCGGTATATAAAGCGGTCGATAAATACCTTCGTGAAAATTTCGATGAGAAAGACTATACCACACATACGGCAAAAACAGGAAGCCGATACCTCGAATTGAACATAGGCGGCGACACGCTCAAAGTCCGGTTCGCCAACCACACTCCACGAATGGAGGCTTCCGACAATATGGATACCATCGGAAATGGAAAAGAAATCACCTTCTTCCCCGGTGGTGATATAGAGGTAGAAATAGATATAAGTTTGAGCGGCGATCGATCCAAAGAGATAATCGACCTGATCAAAGGCATGAAGGAATATTCATCGAGTGAAGTGAAAAAAGAGGTTTCCCGTCTTATAGACGGAGCAAAGACCGATCCTTTCCCCGATGTCGCCTCTCCACAACTAATAGAGGAGTTAAGCCATTATATAGGTACAGAAATGGCCGGCACTCTCGATACCCAAATAGCCGAATACTATAAGTATCGTGTAAATGAAAACGTTTATAAGCAAGAATCAAAGTCTCGTGATTCCAAATTAAAACAAAACAAATATGTTTTAGAACAATATAAGGCCATCTTCCGTGATTTTGTACAGGAAAGCCCCAAGCTGATAAAAGCCGTCGGGGGAGGATATTGGTACAACGGAGCTACCGGATCGATACGGATAGTACCACCTTTTCCGATAGATTATGGAATGCTGTCCGATAAGCTCATGTCCTCCCATTTCATACCCCTTTCCGGTATAAATAAAAAAGAAGGCAAGCGGAAAATTGTTCGAGAATATGTCAATGAATGGTCTAGGCGTTTGACAGATTCCGGTATATTCCTGTCAGAAGAATATGTATCCGAAGGAGCCAAAATCACCGAAGCTCAACAGGAAATAGACAATATTCGGGAACAATACAATTTCTGGGTAAAAGCCAAATTAAATACAGGGACTAGTGCCGATATACGCTACCGTACAGCCGAGGGCATGGAAGCAGTAAACCGCCGGTTTAACGAGGAGTTGGAGCAACAGATAGAGGGACGATTGGAAAAAGGTCATGTGTATCAATTGGGGAGACCGAGCGAATTTTTAAGAGATGCTGGAATACCCGATTTGCCGATAGAGATGCCTGCGTCTCAATTGGAATACAAGTCTACTTCGGGGAAACATGATTATGATTTGTCGGAAGTGATAAATCTGCCTAATGCGATAGCCCATCCAATAGCCACTTTCACTTATGGAGACAGTGTCAAATCGCAAAACATATTGACCGTGTTGGAACATAATGGGGAAAATTTCCTTGTAGGAATGTTTATCCGTCCGAAAATAAAAGGGAATGTATTGGAAGTAAATAGTATAAGAAATGTATTTCCTAAAAATGGAGCAAGTATTGTAAAATGGATAAATCAAGGGAAGTTGACAAATGTAGATAAAGAAAAACTCCTGCATTTCCTTGACCAACAGCGAACTAATCTCGCTGACGTGGCTTTCGTCTTGCCTGATGAACAGGTGAAACAAGGAAGTGCAGAAGTTTCTACTGCCACAAATATAGTAGAAAACTTCGAGAATCCCAAACTTGCCGGGGAAAATTCCGATGGGACGATGAATACCCGATTCCGTAGGGAAGCACCCGATGTTTCGAGCTATATCAAAATATCTATGGACAGGAAAGGAATCGTCGATTTGTTCCAGCTTCCGCCCGAGCAATCACAAAGGATAAGAAAAAGCGCACCGGCAGCCTATGGAGCCAAAATATCGGGCGACATAGCCAGCTTCCCCGATTATCAAGAAGCAGAAAACTGTTTAACTTATATATTTAACAATAACGATATAATTGTCGATGATATAAGAAACTCGATAGACAATGGAACTTTACCGCAAGATATAGCCATGATATTCGATGCAGCTCTCCGTCGGGGAATGGCAAGACGTGTTTGGATCGACCGATACCAACCGTTGGAAGCCCTTCAAAACCTCATATCCTCCACGCTGGGAAAAGAAATATCTGAAAAAGAGAATGCATGGGAATACACCGGTTTTATGGATTCCAGGATAAAAGCCGAGGCAGACGAATACAATGCCGACTATTACCTTCCGCTCCTCGAATTGTATGAGAAAATAATACATGGGAAAAACGGAGTCAATGAAGATACCCTTGTCGACTATATGCTCATCAAACACGGCATAGAACGTAACCAAGTCATGAGGAGGGAAGCCCTTGAAGAATGGGAAGAGTCCCACAAAGAAGCAGAAGATTACGACAAGAAAAGAACCGGTTACATACAGGAACTATCCACCAGAGACTATTCCGGGTATTTCGACAGGTTCAAGCAGGAATATGCCCAAAATTATAACACGGCAGAAGATTTTATATCCGAGGTCGAATCCCTGTTAGGCGAAAATACTGTCATCAGCCTTTGGGACAAAATCAAGAGAGCCACGAACAAAACGCTAGACATATCCGTACAATCCGGTCTCGTTTCAAAAGAAGATGCCGATACCTATAAGAAAAGATTCCAGTTCTATGTCCCGTTACGAGGATTCTCCGAAGAAACGATGGATCAGATGTACGACTCCAATATAAGAATCAATCCCGGCTCAACCGTCAATAAACAAGCCAAAGGAAGAACCAGCAGAGCCGACAACCCGCTTGTCTCCATCATGGCCATGGCAAATACCGAGATAGCGAGAGCCAATAAGAACAAAATGAGACAAAGACTGCTCACCCTATTGGCCGGTAAAGACGTGCGCAATAAGTTCGGGTACTCTTATGAGGTCGAATACAAAGACGGGAAAAAGAAAATTCTCAAATACAAGCCCAAACCCTCCCATAAGATAAAAAAGATAACCACCATATCCAATATCTATCAGCTCATACCCAAGTACGAAATCATCGCGTTAGATACCAATGGCAATCCCATTCTCGACGAACACGGCAACAAAACATGGGTGGAAACAGACGAAGTCCCCTCCGCCGAACAATTGGAAAGCGGAACGGCCCGGTTCAGCAAAGCCTATCCCTCCAATCGGGGAACGGTTCACAAGACACCCTCCCAAATGGACGAGAGCACGGTCGATGTATTCGTTGCGGGGAAGAAAGTATCCATACTGTTCACCAACCCGCTTGTCTCCAATTCCATAAACGGGAGGTTGAACCTCAATAAAAATGCTCCTCGTAAGATAGAAACACCCGACCATTGGTATAACGTGCCGGGGTGGCTCACCTACGGAGCCCGTCATTTGAACAGATTGGGAGCGGGAACTACCCGAGCCTTGTCACAATTCTACACCACCTATTCCCCGGCATTTTTCCTGTTCAGCAACTTTGCAAGGGATTTCAGCGGGGCGTTCGCTTATAACTCCGCTGAAAAATCATTTTCCGAAGCCCGGCAGATTGCGGCGCTCGCTCCCGATTCATTCGCTGCCATGCGGAGATATATTCGGGGAGAATCGAAAAACAAGCGATACACAATGGAAGAAATAGAAAGTTTCTTGGATCGTATGGGCAGAAAAGGTAAAATCTCCAAACCCGACTACGATATAGCCGCTTATCTGTTTGTGTCGAGAGGAGGAGAGACAGGATATATCAGCGCGAATACAGTCGAGGACTATCGTAAATCGATAGATAATGCGGTCAAATACGGGACTGTCGATATGAATAAACAGGCAAAAGCGATCAAGAAAGGCTATATGGCAGGAGTAAAAGCCATACAAGATACAGCCCGGCTTATGGAAAGCGTCACCCGTTTGAATCAATTTGTGGCCGCACTGAGGGAAGGGAAGACCATAGATGCGGCCATCACCGATGCCAAGAATGTCAGCACCAATTTCAACCGCCGGGGAAGCCACGAAGGAGTACAATGGCTATTCGATAATTACGCCTTCTTGAATGCCTCTTTGCAAGGAACAGACCGTCTGTACAGGGGAATCAAGAAATACAAGAAAGGCTTTGCCAAAGTTATAGGAACGATTATTTCCATCGGTTTCCTCGACTCCCTTCTTTGTGCGATTTTCTCGGGTGACGATGATCGTTGGGGAGACTCATATCACGCACTTCCCGATACAAAGCGATATAACAACTTGGTAATACCTGTCGGAGAAGGCAAATTCATATTCATACCGCTAGCTCAAAGTTTGCGAGGATTCCACGCATGGGGGGTAATGCTGGCCGATCTCATGACGGGCTATCACAAGAGACACCCGCTCGTGAGCGACCCCATAACACCGCTCAACTTTATGGCCGTGATAGGGCAGGATATAGTCCCGATAACCTATGGAAGCTGGACGAATGCCGCACCCACATGGGCACAACCGATAGCGCACATCGCATTCAACGAGAACTTCATGGGTCGTCCATTGTACAAAGAAACCCCATGGAATGAAAATCTTCCCGAATTTCGTAAAGCATACGGGAGTACTCCGAAAGGACTAGTCAAATGGAGCGAGTTTGTCAACGAAATGACAGGTGGAAACTATGCCGAAAAAGGCTGGCTCGAACAAATCCCTGTTTTAGAGAAACTCAACAATCCGGCAATTCTTCAACAACTTTATCTCGGTTATTCACCCGGACTCTTCCGAGTTCTCGGGCAAGCCTACAATGCCGTAGACGCTTTGGTGAAAAAAACAAAAGGCCGACCTACCGATTTCGATTTATCCGATGTGCCTATTATAGGTGCGGCCGTTGGAGAAGCGAATGACAGAATCCCCAAATCAAAATTAAGAAGCAAATGGTATGAATTTGCAAATAAAGCAAGAGATTCGAAACGATCCGATAGCGAATTGTTAAAGGAGTTATTTATTGATGAGTTTATCGAGAACACGAGAGATTCCGATAAAGTATTGAGCAAGAGTGTGTATGATGGACTTAATGTCCATATCAGAAACCTCATGAAGTTAGAAGGAATGGCTGAGACGTGGGAAGATGATCTAGTTTCCGGTGATTTACCGGCAGACGAAGCCATTCGGACAAGTGCCGAGATAGCCTCGCTCCGAAATACAATAGACAATACATTATATGATATAATCAACGAATTAAAGATAGCGCAATGAAACTATACAGAAAATCACAACTCACCGTCCGGGAATTCGATCTAATCACAGATACGGTAAAAGCCAAAGAAGGGAAAGCCTTAGACGTATTATTCGAAGCCCAACAAGCATGGAGTTCATTATCGAATTTCAGAATGTATGCGGAGCGTTGCAGAAAATATACCTATGGTAATCAATGGGGCGATGTCATATATGATTCCGATAAAAGAAAATATGTAAGTGAGGAACAATATATCCGGGATCAAGGCAAAGTACCCTTAAAAAACAATATGATTCGTCAGCTCGTCAAAACAGTCGTGGGACAGTTCGGCAGTAATCAAACCGAGCCTGTATGTGTCGCCTCTGACCGTGACGACCAGAAACTGGGCGAGATGATGACTATCGTCATGCGGTATGCCTATTCATTAAATAAAATGTGGGAGGTCGACCGGCGCACCTTCGAGAACTACGTCATATCAGGAATCGTCGCCCATAAATCATACTATGGGTGGAATGCCGCATTGAACAAAGAAGATGCCTTTGTCATGACCGTACCCGACAACCGCATATTCTTCGATACTAACATGAAAGATTTCCGTTATTGGGATTGTTCGATTATCGGAGAAATTCACGACATATCCATAGGAGACCTTTTGGCGAATTTTTCACATGGTTCCGTCGAAAGAGCGGAAGAACTACGGCAGATATATGTTTCAGCGACGAAAGACACGCTCTCCAATTTCTATAAAAACCTCATGCCCGGCAGTGACGAGTCCTTGTCTTTCCTTGTACCACGAGACAGTGGATTATGTAGAGTCATAGAAGTATGGAGGAAAGAATCGAAACTAAGAGTGAAATGCCACGATACACTGGAAGGGACATACTATAAAATAGATTATGAAGAATTACCCAATATTCAAAGGATAAACCAAGAGCGAATCCTTCAAGGCATTTCGCAAGGGATACCACAAGACGATATACCGCTCATCGAGACTGAGAACTTCATCGACCGATATTGGTATGCCCGTTGGCTATCCCCCTATGGAGACGTTCTGCAAGAAATGGAAACACCCTATTGGCACAAGTCACACCCCTATACCATCAGCATATACCCGTTCAACGGAGGAATCGTGCACAGTTTCGTCTCCGATGTCATAGACCAACAGAGATACATCAATCGTTTGATAACGATGGTAGATTTTATCATGGGAGCAAGTGCGAAAGGAGTATTGCTATTCCCCGAAGACCAAATACCCGATGGCATGACCATCGAAGACATCGCCGACGAATGGACAAGATATAACGGTATCATATTGTTCAAGCCAAAACCCAATGGAGCCCTCCCGCAGCAGATAAGCACCAATGCCACCAATGTGGGAGCATACGAAATGCTAAATCTCCAATTGCGGCTGCTTCAAGAAATCTCGGGAGTGCACGGCGCACTGCAAGGGAAAAGCCCGTCATCTAATACGGCAGCCTCTTTATATGCGCAAGAAGCCCAAAATTCTGCGACCAATCTGGTCGACCTCATGGCATCGTTTACCGCTTTCCGGGAAGAACGGGACACCAAGCTCATGCAAGTCATACAACAATTCTATTCCGACAAAAGATATGTAAACATATCCGGCAATGAGTACAGCGAAGAAGCCAAATACTTCGACCCCGACAAAGTAAAGAATGTACATTTCGACCTCACTATTACCGAGTCCCAGTCTACACCCTCATTCCGTCAAGTAACCAACGATTTGCTTCTGGAACTGTTCCGGGCCGGAGCCATAGATGTAAAACAGTTGTTGGAAAACGGCGCATTCCCATTCTCCGATCGATTGCTTCAATCCATAAACAAGAAAGAGGAGGAAGCCATGCAACAATTAGCTGCCATGCAATCGGCACAACAAGCCGGGCAGATTCCGGCAGGAAATGAGCAGCAAGAGTTAGGGCAAATACAGCAACAAATAGATAACAATACAAATCCGTTGATGAACCAAATGATGGCGAGAGCTTAATAAGTATAATTATGGGGAGGAGACACCTTCTCTCCCTAATCATTCGAATGATTACGAATTATTTCGAAGAGCAAAAATGCGATATTTTGTCAAATCTTTGTATATTAGAATGTTGTTAATTACGAAATAACTACGAATATGTACGAAAAAGCAAAAGGTACTCCAAGACGGACACAACGATATTCCCCGGAACTCATGCAAAGAGCATTATCCCTTCTTGCAGCCGGTGAACGTCCGTCCTATATCAGCACCTTACTTGGGGTTCCTTTTTCGACCATCTCGACGTGGAAAAAAGGTAATCCTACACGCATTCAAAATTTGGCGAAAAAGCAAAAAGAACGTTATGAGATAGCTATTACCGATAACCTTTGCGAGGATAAGCTCGGTAGGGAGAAAACAGCCGATACACTGCTATCTGTTGCATTCAATCGGGCGGCAGAACTATTGGAAACAACAAGAGACCTAGACAAGGTAACTCGGTTTATAGAAACCATGTCAAAACTTAAAACCCCGGAAAATAATACGGCAAGTAACTTTGAGCAACTATACGTTAGTCTTACAAAATTAAGTCAAAACGTCAAGACAAAATATATCGATGTAGAGGAAGTAAAATAAATTTCAAAGGAATATTCGGAAATGCAAATGATGAACGTGGAAATGCCGGGGTGAGAAGCTCCGGCATTCGTGTTTAATTCTATGACAATCATTTTTGCGGAAAATTTTCCACAACTATACGAAAATAGGCTATATCGTGTAAAATAATGCGGAAAATTTACCTCACTATTTGTTTTGTTAAATATTGATAAATCATAAAACATTTATACTATAATATTTTGTATATACAATAAAATGAAGTATCTTTACCGTGTAATCAAAAACGAAAAGTAACCAATTAAAATAGAGCCATGTTACAGAAAGGTACAGAACAATACAAAGAAGCTCAGGAATTATCCAACAGACTTCAACAGATTGCTAGCTATGAAAGATGGAATAATAACAATTCGTATGAGATGCACTTCAATCCGTTCTATCGGTTCTTATCCCAGATAATCAACCTGAATGTTTTTGCCTCCAATGTGGCAAAAACGATTGATGAAAAATGCACTTATCCGAGTTTCAAGATTGCCAACATGTCGAGTAAGCAAGCATGGATACTTGCCTGTGCCGCAATCGAGAATAACATAAACCTTGAAGATTGTTACACTCCTGTATGGGCTAGATGATTATAAATAAAAATTACTTATATATGGAAACAAAAAGAACAATGGTATTATCATTTCATGTTTGCCGAGGTGGCAGATTCTTTAACCCCGGCCACGTTGAATTTGTTGGAGAAAAAACATTCTCAGATGTGTGTAGCATGTTGTCAGATCGCTTGTTCACGAAAAACAGGGACGAGCATGGGAGGTTCTGCAAGCCCTATATTGCAGACGAAGTGGGCACTGTCGTTAGTGAGGACGACGAGAACGGAAGAACCGGAGAGATAGACTTCGATGGTGATTATGACAGATATTATACTATCGAGATAGAGGATATAGACGACCTCAGCGACTCGGAGTTGGAAGCCATAAGGGAGTATAAAGGGTATATAAGCGAAGATCTTGAACGGCTTATTAAAGTCAGTGACGACGAGGAAAACGAGGAGGACGAAGAATGAAAAGGGAATTTCCGCTATTCATTGTAGACCATAACCGGGCGCACAAATTCGGAGAAGTGGACTTCATATACTGTTCGGACATAGACAATGGCTTTATCGCCAAAGTCGAGTATATAGAAGGCATTGTCGAGGAAGTCGGAGAGGATTACCGCATAGAGCCCGGATTGTCAGGATCTAATATTTCCGCAAAGATAAGCATTAAGCGTATTACAGGTAAAAATCCTGATAAAACTAAGATACGAGGCCTTTTAAAACAGGCTATGAAGTATTATACATCGCTATCGACATTCTCGGCAGACATCGGGAATATTACGGTGCGACAAATGGTGTTGTTCATTGATACGCTGATTTTAGACGGTCGTAAGAATGCGATTGCGGCCGGTAGTGATTACAATTATAGGAATACGGTATTAACATCTATCGCATTTTTAGAGGCGATAAAGAAGGAATTGATAGGAGTATGACAATTATGACAATAGAAGAT